>Ga0247805_1000173_pt1 | contig 40654 bp, 31 predicted proteins | sample UWRJL044104R1_FD_180930 | JGI IMG/M metagenome (GOLD analysis project Ga0247805, IMG submission 180930) | Plant litter microbial communities from Arlington Agricultural Research Station in Wisconsin, United States - UWRJ-L044-104R-1 | ecosystem: Environmental > Terrestrial > Plant litter >...
TAATTTCAAGACCATACGCACGCATCTGACCATTTAATATAACCTGCTCAATAGCGTCATTGGCAATCAGATCAGCTCCGTCAATATAATCGAGTCGGTTTTGAATTTCCTTATAGTAGGTTTCCACTTCAAGTGAATACGCTCCGTTTTCGATGTTCCTGAAATAACCCACAGCGACCTGATCTGCAATTTGCGGTTTGATGTAATTGTCACTCGGCATCCAGACATCCAGAGGTGTTGGTGAAGAAGTATTGGAAACCAACTGAAGATATTGCGCCATTCTGTTATAACTGGCCTTTATTGCCTCATCATCGTTTAACTGATAGGAAACCGAAAATCGAGGCTCTAGATTGTCATAACTTTCCACGACCTTATTTTTTCCGTAAAACTCTGTCGATATTGGTGTGCCTTTTTCGTAAATCTGTAGATCCGAATTGAAAACGACCGGATTGTTGTTGTCATATAAGTTGATGGTGGATTCACCCAAACGATAAAACAAACTGTATCGCAAACCGTATGAAATGGTCAGTTTTTTAGAAAGCTGATTTTCTGCTTCGATGTAAACAGCTGGTTCAAAAGCATATTTCTTATCTAACTGATCCGGATTGATTCCCGATGTTTCATTGGAAGGCTTGATGGTTCCGGGGTTGAATTCATAATAAATTCCGTTTAGCCCATAATTCAGTTTAAACTTATCCGAAATGTAGTTTTTGAAATCATATTTGATATTGTAATTCCTGATTCCGGAATCCCATTTGAAACCGATAAAATCCAAATCCAGACCATAATAGTAATCACTGTAAATCAAAGACAGGTTAGAGAATAATTTATCCGTATAAAGATGGTTCCATCTTAAATTCAGGGTTGAATTTCCGTAAATATTCGTAAAACTTTTGTTGAGGCTAAAAACGTCACGTCCAAAATATCCAGATAAAAACAAACTGTTGTTATCGTTTAGTTTATAGCTTAATTTGGTATTCAAATCATAGAAGTAAGCCGAATTATCTTTTTGGTCTTCGGATAATTTCAAAAATAAATGTGCGTAGGAAGCCCTTCCGCCAATCAAAAACGATCCTTTATCTTTTACCAACGGACCTTCCGCCAGAATTCGGCTTGAAATTAATCCGATTCCCCCGTTAACGTGAAATTCTTTGCTGTTTCCGTCTTTCTGGTAAATATCCAAAACCGAAGATGCTCTTCCACCGTAACGCGCCGGGATTCCCCCTTTGTATAATTTCAGATCTTTTATGGCATCAGGATTAAAAACCGAGAAAAATCCAAAAACGTGAGACGAATTAAAAATGTTGGCTTCATCCAGTAAAATCAGATTCTGATCAGCACCACCTCCGCGAACATTGAATCCGGAAGCACCTTCTCCTGCATTTGTAACGCCGGGAAGTAACAGAATAGATTTTAAAACATCCACTTCTCCCATCACGACCGGCATTTTTTTGATGGCGGCAATAGACAATTTATTGGCGCTCATCTCCGGGGATTTGATATTTATCTTTCCTTTATTGTCTTTGATGACAACTTCCTGAAGTTCTTCGCCGCTTTCATTCAGGGCTACATTGTTTTTTGTGTTCTGGTTGAGAACTATAGCTTTCTGAATGGTCTGAAAACCCACATAACTTATTTCTACCTGATGTTCCCCTGCAGGAAGAGTCAGTGAATAAAATCCATATTCGTTTGTAGTAGTTCCAATTTTTAATGCCGGAACATAAATATTGACTCCAATGAGCGTTTCATTGCTTTTAAAATCGGAAACAGTTCCGCTTAGGGTAAATTTTTCCTGTGAAAATGAAGTTAAAGCCGTAAGAACAAGAATAATAAATGTGCCAGTTTTTTTTGAAATCATCGTCAGAATTTTGAGATACATAGTTAACCATTACAGCTAAATATTGTTGTATTTCATTTGTTAAAAATGAGTTAAGAATTTTCGTTGTTTTTCAAAAATCAAATACAGCAATCTTACTATTATCAACTCAAAATCAATTGACTTGCTAAAAATTTAGCCCCTTATTCGATTCTGCACAATGATGTTTTTAAGTTTGATTTTCAAATCCTCTCCCGTGTCATAAATCATCTGTTCTGTATTAGGAAATGGAACAGCTCTTCTGTTAAAATTTGGAAGGTAATTTTCGTCACTAGCTCTTTTATCTCCTTTATAGGTAGAATATTGGGATTCAAATACATATTCGCTGACTATAGGAAAAGACTCCATCAACTGATTGTTCTTTTCATTAAAATAATCAATTTTGGCAATAATCTGACAGGATTTGAATTGTCTGAATTCAAATATATTGATTTTGATGTTTTTAAAATTATCGACTTTTACAGTACGCCCCAAGCTGTCTTTTACTGCATTTCCCCTGGAATCTAAAAGTGTTTTAACGCCATCTTTGATTTGTTTTTCCTTGATAAATTCTTTTTCCTTGATTTGCTCGGGAGAAATAATAATTTCTCTGAAATTGACAATCAGACTGTAATCGTAGGTAATGCCTTTTTGTTTTGCATTGTGGTAAACTGTCCATTTGTCGTTTAAGCCATACGTGCTGAAATCCAGCAAATCATCCTGCAGGCGTTTTGGAATAACCAGATTCGTCTGGTTTTTGGCAAACACATTTACAAAATCAGTCCCTTTGAACTGGGCATCTTCCATTAATTTTTTGACGTTTTTGTAGCCCGGATTTATTTTTTCCAGATACGCCAAATCATCGTAGGCTTTTCTGGAATCTTCCTTGAATTTTGATTTTAGCAGCACTGCAGCATTATCATACAAATATTTTGACAAATTTGTTTTGCTTGTTATAATCCTGTCTGTATAATTATCAAATGTAAAAGTGGCATTTTTGCCTTGTTTGATTAATTTTAACGGCAACAACGGACGAATTTTTTCCTGACGTTCATTCAGATTCAGATAGGTATTGTAAACCCTTTCAAAATTGGCCGGATTTCCTTCCTTTACCAGCATCTCAACATCGCGCAAATCCCTTTCTTTTGCTTTGGCAAACGCTTCTTCTAGTAAATACACATAATCCTGCTTGCCTTTTGAATCCTTATTGGTTCGTAATGACTCGACAGATTTGTTTATCGCACCATCATAATCACCGCCGCTGATCATGGATTGTGTGGATTTTACGCCACAGGAAAAAACTAAAAAAATAAGTAAAAAAGACAAAGTAATTTTCTGCATCCTGAATTGATTTTCTGAGCTGTAAATATATATTTTTTAACTAAAAAATCTCATCCTATTTATACAAAATCCTGAACGAATTTGAAACTGCCTGATGCAGGATAGTAGCATGGTTTTCCTTTGGCAAATATTCAAAATGTACTTTAATGCTTTTATTTTTTATTTGATTAATTTTTTCAAATAATAATCTGGCATCTTCTTCCATTTCCCTTGGAATATCGGTAGGAGTTGCACCTTCTTTGCCTACCGCAATATAAATATCGGTCTGCTGATTGAAATTATGATCAAAAGCTACTAAATCATGATTTAACAATGAACCGTTATTCCACCATATGCTTGGGCTTATAATGATATATTTATTAAAAAGTGCAGGTTTCTTTAATAGGATTTCAGTCTCCAATAGTCCGCCCAAAGACTGGCCAATGATCGTTTTGGAATCATTTGTTTTATAGTTCTTTTCAATAAAAGGCTGTAATTCTTTTTCAATAAAAGAAATGAAATGAGCCGAATGTCCGGAGGTTGGAAATTTCTTTTGGTCTTTTTCTATAGTTGTCGGAAACGTGAAATCCCTTCTTCTGTCAACTGTTGCAATGCCTATCACAATTGATTTGGGAACCTGATTGACCCATTCAAAACTATTGAATTGTACTAATCCGGCAATATGAATAAAATCTTCATCTGCTGAGCCATCCAGTAAATAAATAACCGGATATCTTACCGAATCATCAGCATTGTAACCTTCCGGAAGATAAATGTTCAGAATTCTTTTTTCTGCCAATTCCTTAGATTGAATTTCTTCAATTACACCCAGCGCAAAAGGTTTTGAACTATTGCTATTTTCTGTCTGCGCAAAAGTGAATTTGGTAAAGAAAACAAAAACTGTAAAGAGGAAAATCCTATTCATTTTATGCGGACGGAATTACTTTTATATGTCGTTTATTCTGTAACTTTCTTATATTCGAAAGTTCCTATTTGAGGTGTTGTGATAATGCGTTTTTGAGCGTCAAAATAATCTACACTAAATTTGACCGGCATTAAAACGGCAATAATGGTAAGTTCTGAATTGTTTTTGGATAATTTCCATTTGGCTTTATGCGATTCATCCCCAACAAGGCTTAAAAACTCTCCATTTTCTTTGAACACCTGAAATACCTGATCGGTTTTATAATATTCCTGGATATTTTTGTCCTTGCCATTTTTTGTCCATTTTACCAATTGCCACTTTCCTATAAGTTCATTGGATGTTTGTGCATTCATGGATAATCCAATCAAAAATACAAATGCTAAAAATAACTTCTTCATTTTTTTACATATTTAGAGTTGAAATATAACACTTATTTTCAAATCAATAAGTATGTATATTATAACTCAGATACTTTTTAGAAAAAAGAATATCCTACTATTACCGATGCAGTTTTATAGGATGACTCCCAAAACACGTAATTTTTTAAAAGACTTCTACCTATCAGATATCTCATTTCTAAGCTATATCTGTCTTTAAATTTACATCCTAAGCCTATACCTACTGTTCTTTGTGATTTTAACTCATAAGAATTTATTTCAGAATTATCATCTCTTGTAAAAGAAATTTTTGAATTTAAACTAAAATCAAATAATAATGAAGCATTCGTAAAGATTTTCACATTTTCATTAACAAAAAAGTAACGCCTCACTCCTATAGGCAACTCTATCGATTTATAGTTTATCTCTCCATTTATTATGTCACCTACAATTTTAGAACTTTGTTGCGTTTTTTGTGCTTTAAAATATTGATACGTTGGTTCCACTATTAATGACCATCTGTTTTTGTCAAAAGGAAAAATAAATTCACTTTCAATACCTACTGTCAAACTCGCTTTAGAATCAAAATTAAAATCGATCAAATCTGTAACTGAATTGTTAATAGAAAAAGAGCTATAATTATACCTTGGCCTTAATGATAAATTAAATAAATCCCTTTTTTCTTTATTTTCAAAATCTACAACATTGGAATTATTACATGTATTGTATTTTGAAAATATTTTTTTTAAGTCTTTTTTTCTGTAAGCTAATTTTTCATACTCTGATATTGATATTGCTTCGCATTTTAATTCCAGATAAAGTTGCTCTCTATAATAATTATTCTTAGCTATCTGATCATTATTTACCAAATAAGATTTATATATTAATTGTTTAATTGCTGAGTCATCAATTTTATAGAAAAAGCTCGCTACTCCATCTGTATACAAAAAAAGAGAGGCTTTTCCTTCTAAAACAACTTGTAAAAATAATTTTTCTACATTAAAAAGAGGATTTTTATCCTTACTTAAATTTTCTATAAATTTACCTGAACGATCTATATTTACTTCTTCTCTTATGTATTTATTTTCTCCGTCTATACCAAATTCTTTTACATTTGTTAAATCTCCCGTCTGAACATTACTATCTTCTGATAATTTATATTTGAAACTATTCGGGTTATTTTTCCAGCCTCTATTTTCGATTAAGCAGTTAATTCTATTATTACTTTCATTTATAAGATATCCATTTTGAAAAACAATTTGCGAATAAGAATTAATACTTAAAATAAGTATTATGATCAGAAGTAAAGATTTTATTTTCATTTAAATTATTTGGCTAAAAGTGTATTATATAATGATCTTAAATAGGACATTTATTCTATTTTCGAGAAAGTAATTACATTTAAAATTATAGAATGAAAATCTTCTGCTGAAAGAATTTTTATGACTTTTTAAGAGCGTAAATATATAAAACTTATATTACATAAATAACAAAAAGTATTTTCTTTTATTTGCTTGATATAGTTCTAATGAAATTAATATTTCGTAGACATGTCCTTTTTTTATTGCAAAACTGCATCCACTTTCGCTTCTGATTTTTCCCTGATTGTACTATCCGGATGGAAACTCCAAATAATCAGAAATTTTCCTTTTGCAAGATATTCTTCCGGATTTTCATCACTCGGCTGACCATTTTTTCCCCACAGCAATCCCTGAAGAAACCTGTCGCCTTTGAATGTGTGTTCAAATTCAAAATACATGACAGAACCACTGTCTGTTTTACTTTTAAAACTTTGAATAGCTTTGCTTTTTACCTTTCCGACAATATTGCTGTACGTTTCAATATCATTATAAAAAGTGCAGGCCTGAATTGACACACAATTATTGCCATCACTTAAAATATAGTTTTTTGGAATTTCTTTGCTCTTCAGTTTTAAATCAGCAATCGTTTGACTGAATAAAGTTGTAGTTAATAACAGAAATAGTGCCGACAAAGGAATCGTAATTTTCATGATTTTTGTTTTTAGCTTGGGTTATGTTGCGTACAAAATTTCAGGCACCTATTGTGACGCTCATAAATTTGTACCAAGCTAAAATAGTATTTTATTTAGGTTAATTGAAATTCATTGGATATGGAATGACAAAAAGTTCCAGTTAACTTCGGAGTAAGGAAATTTAAAGATAATTCACTTTTAACGTACGGATTGTAAATCTGTTTTCTAAGGTTGAACCGTAAAACAGTTATTTAATGAAAGATATGTTATCGATTATTAGATTTAAAGTAGTATTAAATCAGCTATTCCAGATTCGGAACTTAACTCTATCCACAGGATAAGATGATTACTATGAGGAAAAAAAATAGAGGCTGTCAAAAAATTACTTTTCGGACAGCCCCTTTAGTTTTCAAATCGCTATTGAATCAGATTTAGACAGTGGCAAACATCTGGACTATCTAATTCAATTGGTGAGATATTACCCTTTTCTACTCCATGGGCCATGGTTTTTGTATGCTGGTCCAGTCAACTTTTGTTTTTCAGAACCACCTATTTTTACTTCAACCAGGTTTTCTTTTGGAGTAATTCTCGCTGGTTGCTCGTTTTTATATGCTGGTCCCTGAAGTGATACTTTATTATCTTCAGAATATATTTTGGTAGGCACTGTTTTGTGCATCCAATGTTTATAATTTTTAAATGCCGGACCTTGTAAATCACTCTGTTTTACATTACTTTTCTCTTGAGCAAATGCACCAAAAGAAACTAATAAAATCCCTATAATCAATGCTATATTTTTCATAACTATTACTATTTATTGTTTTTTATAAATTTACAATCAGTAATAGTCTTTTAGTAATATGTGAATCTACCCTATTTGCATCCGTATTTATACGGATAGCGCTGTTTTAATTTCGTCATATTAAATTCATTTTTGTTGCCTTTTTAATGAGTTCGGCAGTATTTTTTACTTCAAGCTTTTTTAAAACATTGGCACGATGGGTTTCTATGGTACGTGAACTCACAAAAAGCTTAGCAGCAATTTCTTTAGTCGTTAACCCTTTAGAAATCAATCCCAAAACTTCGCTTTCTTTATTGGATAACACATTTTCACTAATGCTTTGTGTGGACATAAAGTTGATCATCTTTTCAGAAATTTCAGCACTGAAATATTTTTTCCCACTACTAACGCTTCTTATTGCCAGAATCAATTCAGCTTCATCTGTATTTTTCAACAAGTATCCATAAGCACCCATTTTAGCACATTTTGCGATGTAATTACCATCATTGTGCATAGAAATTACAATAGGTTTTATATTGAAATTTAAGGTTTTCAATTCCTTTAAAACCTGAAAACCATCCATATTGGGCATCGTAATGTCCAGCAATACGATATCAGCCTCAAACTGGCTGTTGACAAGCTCCATAAACTCCAAACCATCCCCGACACTTTTGACTATTTTTATATCGTCATGCTTTCTTAACAGTTCAGCCAGTCCTTTTCGAAAAAGCTCATGATCATCCGCTATTATTAATTTGATTTCGTTCATAATTCTATGGGTAATTCAATTTCAAAGGTGGTGTTTCCGGGAGTCGCATTAATTGTAATGGTCCCATTGCAAATTTCTACACGTTCTTTGATGTTAATAATTCCTAAACCTAATTTAACTGTGTTGATATCAAACCCAATACCATCATCAAAATAAAAAAGAGAAATAAATTCATCAAATTCCGAAAGAGTAATCCGGATGTTTTTTGCATCAGCATGTTTTAATGAATTATTAATCAGCTCCTGTGTTATTCTAAAAAGGTTAATCGCCTGATGGTTGGTAATATTAGAATTGTCCTGTTGGGTTAAATCTTCGTATTCAATAATTACAGTGGTCGATTTTTTCAGGCTTTCAATAAAGTTGGTTAAGGTAACTCCAACTCCAAAATCGTCTATGGAAGCAGGCATTAAGGCATTTGACATCAATCTGATTTCAGAAATGGTGTCATCCACTATTTTTTTCATTTCCGCTTTCTTCAATTCATTTTTAACGCGGTTTTCAATGTAATGCTTCAAAGAGGTTAAATAAGGACCTACGCCATCATGGAGCTCCCGCGAAAGTCTGCGTCTTTCATCTTCCAAACCGTTTACCAGCATCCGTTTTGATAATATTCTGGTATTTTCATCATTATTTCTAAACTCTATCAGCTTATCCCGCATCGCTAAAAGACTTTTTCCCAGCAGGTCGTTTGAACTTTTTGGTTTAAAATCGGTATGTAAATTCATTTTCCCAATATCATCAGAGAATTTTACGGCACCCTGCAAAGAAGCTTTTAAACTCGCTAACGCATCGAACATTTCCTTTATTTCCTTAGAATTTTTTATAAATTCATTGGTTTGGTTATAGTCTCCTTCTGCCATAATCCGGAGGCTTTTTTGCATATTCTTGATAGGGTTGGTAATAAACCTTGTCAGAAAAAGAGAAAGCATAACCGCCAGCAAAAAGATAGCAAGAGTCAAGCCTACCAGTCGTTCTTTCAGTTCTTTTAAGGGGAGCGTCACCTCATCAACATCTATTTCAGACAGAATAACCATTTTTAGGCTTCCAACTACCATGAGACTGTAGACACTATACACATCTATACCTCTATAATCCTCAAAAACACCTCTCCCATTGATGCCTTTAAAAGCATTGTTTACGCCTTTTGTTTTAACTGCTATGGTGTAAGGGATTTTATTGGGGTAAAAACGGGATTGAGAACGCATTCGGAAATCTTCACCCACAAGATAAGATTCGCCACTGTCCCCCATTCCTGTACGTTCAAGAAGTATTTGTTTAATTTTGTTGTAATCAAAAACTTTAATCATTGTACCCCTTTTGGAGTTCGAGATAAAGCCTATTGTGGTTTTCTTATCAACATGATACGCTGTAAAATCGTAAATTCCGTTACCTTTTTTAATACTATCCGGAAGTTTTAATACGGTAGTGTCAATGTTTTGGCTGTACAATTCAGAAGCTTCAAATCGCTCCCAGTCTGCTTTTAATACATGTTCAATCTGGTTTTGCTTGAGTGTTTTAATTGAATTTAACTGCAGTAAAATACGATCGTTTAAAACGTTTGAAAACTGCTGGTAGGAAGAAAAAGACAGTAAAGCAATTACCAATGCGATTAAACTATTAATGATGATCAGTATTAATGTTTTAATGTTCATTAAAATCTATTTTAAAGATAAAGCCAGTTTGGTATGGCGGACTCAGGTTATAAATTACCTTTTCCTGATTGCAGTTTTTAATTTATGTAAATATACTTGGTTTGATGTTTTAAAAGAAACTTTGAAGCAATAGTTCTGCTAAATTCTCTAAATACCTGATGAATAATCCTGATCAGTTAGTGGGAATTTACAGAAAAGTGCAAAAAATCCCATTCATCTTCATGAATGGGATTTTCAAAATTGGATTCTCTTTATGGGGCATGGATTACAAATCCGCTCTATCGGTTTGCGTCAGCTAAGTTTATTTAATGTTCTATTTATTTTTTAACCAATTCTACCCTTCTGTTTTGTGCTTTACCTTCTTCTGAATTATTATCTGCAATTGGATTATTTTGTCCAAAGCCCTCAGAAATCAGGCGTTTCGAATCTATGCCACTTTTTTCCAGTTCCGTTTTTACCGTTTTGGCTCTTTGTTTAGAAAGATCCAGATTGTGTGTTGCATCGCCTGTGTTATCGGTATAACCATTGATAGCAATTTTCATTGTTTTATCAGCCGTTAATGCTTTCGCAATTTCAGCTACGGCTTCTTTTCCATCTGCTTTTAGTGTGGCTTTATCGGTATCGAAATTGATGTGAAGAACCGCTTTGCCTTTATCTTTTAAGTCTTTTTGGATTTGGTCTGATTTTAATAATGTTATGGTTTGCTTTAATGGCGCTTTTTGCAGAATCTGAAGTTGGCCGCTGGCACTATTCCCTGAAATTTGTATGTAGATATCATCTCCATTAGCTCTGCGGATTAGATACGTTTTAACAGATTCGTTCCAATAATCAATTGAGCCCTCTTCACCAAAATACCTGGCCTGCTCTTTTACTTTTTCTATTTCTTCCTTCGCAACTCTTCCTTCAAAAATCTTAACACCACCTACGGAAGTTATTGCCTCATCATAGCTTTTTAGGAAGTAAGGCAAAGACCAGTCTTCTTCACTATTTTCTGCCTTTACGATATAACTTTTCCAAACCTTTCCTTCTATTGGGATCATAACGCCATCAATAGGGAAAAACAGCATATCAAAACTTCTTTTAATAGCTTTGTTTTGTTCTTCCAATCCTTTTGGCAAGCTGAAGAATGGAAATTCGCCTAAATCCTTGTCAGAAACCGCAACGGAATTAATATCAAATTTTCCTGAATTATTATCTGTTTGCTTGTCATCCGGGATTTCGGTTTGCAGACTGTCTTTATTGGTTTCCTGCTGTTTTTCAGCCTTATTGTTACACGAAATGACAAGTAAAGCTAATCCTGCGATAACTAATTTTGTTCCTGAATTTTTCATACTATAAATTGATTTATTTTCTATTGATTATTACATTGAACGTACCGATACAAACACTTTTGCACTTGCTCTTGGTGTTGTCTATTTTTTATTGTAAAGCCATTTTTTAATTAACGCTGTATATTTAGGCATAAGGAAATACACCATGATAAAAACCACAGTACCTGAAACAAAAAATGAATTGATGAATCTATTCTCGGGAAGACCTAACCCTTTTAAAATCGGAAATACAAATAACGGAACAAGAAGCGACAAAGGATAAATTGCCGACCATGTCACCAGATATTGTTTCCATTTTACCGGAACATTTTGATTTTGATTCTCCGGAGAAAAAAGAAAATCCAGCCCTGATTTGATAACGTATTGATCGTCTTTTGCCAGAAGCGGTTTTGCCTTTTCGATGAGTTGTTTTCTGTCGTTAGATTCCATCCAGCTTTTTAGATTTTCTATCGTGTCAAATCTGACTATCACCGTGTAATTAAAAGTAACTTTTGGAATCGGCCGAATTATCTGCCAGTCCATAAAACCGATTGAACTTTTGCATATTGGCGCAATTTCATCCAACCAGGCTTCATATTGCTTTTGGTTTTCTTCTGAAATATAATGGCTAATTACAACTGATGCGCCTTGATTTTCCATAGATGCAATATTCTTATTTTTTACGCAAAGTTGCGGTTCAAGAGGAATTGGTTCTCCATCGAAGATACCATTTACTTGTGAAAATAACAACCTCAGGATAAAAAAATAACTCAATGTCTTCGTAACGATAACTTGTAGTTAAACATCAAACATATCTCAGCCACCAATAGTTATGTTTCGTTTTATATTTTCCAAACCATTCACAAGGTTTGTAAAGCAGTACTACAACACTCAGCCAGATTACATAAACTATCCAAAGAGGTACACCGCTTTCTATGCCTTCCGGTCTTCCGAAAGTGCCTTTTGAAAATTCGAATTGTGAGGAATCAAAACCCTGAAAAAAGAGCATCGCCAGTGTCAAAATATGGATTAGGTAAAAATGAACTATAAAATAAAACAAAGGTACTTTTCCATATACCGAAGTCACTTTTTTAATGCTGTCATTAAATTTTTCCGAAACGGCAAGCAGCAAAATCATGATTCCCAAAGTGAGCAGGCAGAACATCAGTGATGGTGCATATTTAGTTACATTGATAAAGGACAAAAAAGTAAATACAGGTTCTCTTTGAACTGACCAAGGTGCCGGATCGCCGTAAATATTAATGAATCTAATCGTTGTAAATAATACCAATACACCCAATCCTAATTTTAGGAATGTTTTTTTTCTTTCTTCTTTTTCTTTTTCAAAATACCTGCCGAAAGCAAAACCGGTCAGCATAATCCCCAACCACGGAATGGGAGGATAACCCATAATAAATGTTTGTCCGCCAAGAGGAATAGCTGCCGGACTAAATAAAGGAGCTAAAACAGCTTTGACAACCGAACCTTCTGCAAACGGAATAAGAGGCAACAGATTATGACAAAATATAATAACCAGCCCAATAATACAGAGTCGCTTTGGTGGTGTTTTTAATACTAAACCCAGTATTACAAACCCAAAACCTATAGCGGCTATGACTTCAAATAGTATGGTATGAAAACCAATATCAAAAAAGATGGCAAAATTAACTACCGTAAATTCAAGTACTAATAACCATAATCCTCTTTTTATTAAATGCAGTCTTGCTTCCTGTACATTGTTTTTATTTTTTAAGGAAAGATAAACAGAAGTTCCCGCCAGAAAAACAAAAGTGGGTGCACACAAATGCGTAATCCATCTTGTAAAAAACAATAGTGGTGTTGTCGTGGCGAAATCTGTTGGATTTTGGGTAATAGAATCAATATGCATCAAATCACGAACGTGGTCTAATGCCATAATAATCATTACAATTCCTCGCACTATATCAATTGAATTTTCTCTTTTCATTTTTTTATATAAGTTTAAAAATGGATTAGAAATATTTGATTTTTGTATGTGGGCACGTATTGTAAATCCGGTCTATCGAATTCTTTATGCTATAATCTTTATATTTTTTGCTTCTCTTTTTTCTTTTCCTGAACGTTTAAAAACTTTTGAAATAAATTGTACTTTACGGTTTTTCATGTCTTGAGATAATGAGTTTAAAATTGGTGTAAAATCAATTTTTCCAGCAATAAAAATTAATTGAGGATTTTCACTACTCTCTATTAATACATAATCTGAAATTGTATTGACATACGTAATTTTACCATAAATATATGTTGTTTCACTTCCTACTTTTTCTAGAATTAAATTTATTTCATCAAGTATTTCCGGATTTCTTCTAAAAATATTTTCATTTCCTAATTGAGCATTTTCTAATATTTTTTTTATTTCTTCATACTGCTCAGTTTTCAATAAAATCTTGGACAACTCAATTGCGCTTTTCAGTTTATAACGAGCAACATTAAAACCTGTAAATTTATTATCTAGGCACTTATTGAAGTAAATTTTAGATTCTGAATTTTCATCAATTGCATTAAAAAATTTGCCAATTTTATAATTACATTTTGTTAATATACCTAAAGTTTTTTCATCATTTTTATCAATTTTAAGAGCCATTTCACATTCTATAACTGCTTGAAAGAGTTTGTTTTTTGAGGCTTCAAAATCTCTATCCTTCAACAATAGCTCAGACCATGAAATTAATGTCTCAGCAATACTTGTACGATTAATTATTTCATGTTTTTTTGACGAAATTTCTAAATCTGTTTCTAATGCTGCAGTTAATAAATCTAAAGCTGTTTCATGAAAACCTAATCGTCCTCTGGTCTGCCCGTAAGCATTTAAAATAATGTGATTTTCTGGAGATAAGTTATATGCTTTTTTATATTTTTCATCTGCTTCCAAAAGTTTATTAGCTTTTCGTTTAATATTTCCCCAAAGTAACCAAATTTGTGGATCATCTGGATTTAAATCAGCAGCCTTCTGCATTAATTGATCAGCTTCTAAAAGATGATTTTCATATGATTCCATAACTGCCCAATTTCTATATACAGATGAAAATCGTGGTGCTATTTCTGCTGCTTTCCTATAATTTTCTATTGCATCATCATAAAATCCTGCTTGGTATTTTTGAAAAGCAGTTTGTGTAAAAATTGCAGATATTTTTTCTTCTTCTGTTATAGCGCCTAAATTATGCAAACTAAATCTATATTCTCTTTTTGCTTGTTCAGTTGCAGTTATTGTATTTTCTACTTCTGCAAGTCTAAAAAGTATTTGTTCTTTTAACCCACTATTTTGATTAAGCTGCTGACGAATATATCCTTTTGTTAGTGGAAGAATATAGAATTTCCGTGCAATTTCGTCCTGTTCATTTTTGAACTGTTCAGGAATTACTAATGAAACTAAAATCAATTCTTCAATGCAGTCATCAAATCTTATATTATCAATATCGACAGCATATCTTAAAAGGCTGGATGTTGGTGGCTCTTCAAAACAACATAAAGCAAAAAGGATGCTTTTTGTATCTTTATTTAACATTCCGAAGATTTGTTCAAAACAAAATTTTGATATATCTCCTGTTGCGTCATCAATAGAATTAATAACTTGGTTTATATCTCTACCTCTTGCAACTTGACCTATAACCCATTTAATTGCTAAAGGATAATTAGAAACTTTATTTACATATTTTTTAATTATGTCGTTATCTAATTGAGTTAGACTTGAAATTTGTTTATCCTTTGATAATTGTCGAAATAGGTAAATTGCTTCTTTTTCTTTTAACTGTTTTAACTCATATCTTCGCTCGACCTGACCTAATCCTTTTCTGCTAGTTATTAAAAATTTTGCCTTTTCGGGAGCATCAATAATAAAATTTAATATTCTTTCATCGGTAATAGTTTCTAAATTATCAATTATAATTAAAATACTATTTGCAATTTCAAAAAGCATTGATACTGTTTGCTCCTTTGTTTCTATACTTTCATCATCTTCATTTAAATTGATACCAAAACCAAGTACATTAATTATTGTATCAAGTAACTCTTCAAAACTTTTAAAAGTAGGCTCGATATCCTCAATACCAAAAGGTGAAAGCTTATTTTCTTTTGCACTCAGCCAAATTATTGCATCAAATTTGTTTGCTTTAGGTTTTTGAGTTATTTCTTGGATTACTTTTAGTGCTAATGAAGTTTTCCCAACACCACCAGCACCAGTTATAGTCACAACATTGAATTTCTCACGTTGCAAGTATTTTATTATTTCTTTAATGTCATCTTCACGACCTACAAAACCTCCTTCATATTCATAATCTGGTGTTGGCAAATTATTTGTAATACCATTACTCTCTAGAAAATCAATATTAAAATCAAGAGGGACTTTTATTGCAACTTTTTCAGGATTTTCTTCAATTTCTTTTAATAAGGTAATTAGTGCACCATTTGGGTCAATAAAAACAGAGATTTGTCCTGACAAATCAATTAACTTGTCTAAATCTATAGAAGTAAAGAAACCTTTCACATGAGCAATTTTACACCTTAAGCTGTATAAATTTGTCATTATTAAAGTTAATTCTTCTTTTCTAATATCATTTGAAAAAAAATCTCTAAAGTTATCTGAAAAAATACTTATTTCAAGTAAATCTGGAAAGTCTGAATTTTCAAAGAAATCATTTTGGTCGTTCCAATATAAAATATTTGATTTTTCATTAATTTTCGACACAATAGCTGGAGGAATACCATCTTGATAGTTTGAATATTTAATGTTCAGTTTAGATATTAAAAAACTTCTATAAGTCTCTTCAAATCTTGAAATTATTGTAAAACCAAAATCTCTTCTATTGTATATGTTGGACATTTTTGTGTAAATATTTTATTTCTATGTTTATAAAAATAGGGTTAATTTTTCTTGTCACAGTATTGTTAACAGTATTGCTACTAGCGAAACTAAAAAGGAAACAATAGATATAATGAAACTCCAACTCGCTCTTGAACGCTCCGTTTTGATTCTAATATATTTTTCATCTTCATATGCAAAAACTCCTTTATTAGTGATTGTATATCCTGAGCAACCATCTTCATTAATAGAGTTATTAAACTTAATTTCTTCATTAGCTAACAATGAAGCTAAAATTAGTTTCACAACATCATAGCTTAGTTTTTCTTTTTTTACTACTTCATCAATGGTTAAATAAAACTCTCTAATATTGTGATATTCTTCAATGTAATCTAGCTTACCTTTTACAAATAATTTTAAAACTTTATGCTTGGTTTTATTGTAATCCATTTTAAGTTATTCAATTTTGTGATTTTTTTTTAATAACCGTTTTAGGCAATGACGGCCCACGTTCCGGCACTTGTGAAAATGCAAAACTTGTAAAATTTTGTTTTGTAAACAGCTGATAGCGGTTAGGTCCTTTTTATATTCACCGATTTTCTTTTATCTTTTCCATCTATAGCAAGAAGTCAACCAAAGAAATGGTAAATAACTTTTAATTATTTATCTAAAATATAAACTATAGTAAATGAATACAAAGTCTCAGAAGTATTTACGATGTCGTATTTTCTAATTACCCATCCATCTGCTAAGTGTTGGTTCAATTCTGTTAGTTCAAATTCAAGAGAATGTTCTCCTTTTTGTAAAGCTGATCTTAATTCTGAATTTACATTTGCTACTAATACTTTTGTCATTTTATTTATTTTAAGGTTTATATTAATTGTTATTATTATTCGGCTGAAGTGAGAAATAACTGGTAGGTATGCGAAATAAACTTTGTTTAAAAACCTATTTTAGATAAATTAGGGAAATTTAAGTTTCACATTATCATCAAATATAATATTTTTACCGTTAAAATAACTTTATTTCTCATGAAACCAATCGCGTGAGGGATAGAGGCGGTATCCTTTTATGAAGCGGAGCGGAATAAAAGATATAGCCGAAAGCCCGACCCGTAGGGGCACGCCCTAGAAAAGTTTCAGGTTTCAGGTTTAAAGTTTCAGGTTACTATACTTTGTGGTTACTTTGCGGAGATTCCTCCTTCGTCGGAATGACAAGATTGTGGAAAATTTTAAAATAAAAAAATCCCGCTTCATAAGAAACGGGACTTAGCATTTATATTCTCTTTTTTTTTATTTTTAAACTGTTGCTTCTACGGGCAACGGAATTTGATTTTTAAGCAAATCTTCGAAAGTTTCGTGTTGGCGAATCAGGATTCCCTGACCGTCTTTCCATAAAACCTCAGCCGGTTTGTATCTTGAATTGTAGTTCGAAGCCATTGAAAAACAATACGCTCCTGCGTTTCTGAACGCTAAGATATCACCTTCTGCAATTTCAGGGATTCTTCTGTTGCTTGCAAACGTATCGGTTTCGCAAATGTATCCTACTACGGAGTAAAAACGCTCTTTTCCTTTTGGGTTCGAGATGTTTTCGATATGGTGCTGTGAACCGTAGAACATTGGACGAATCAAGTGGTTGAATCCACTATCGATTCCGGCAAAAACCGTTGAAGTCGTTTGTTTTACTACGTTTACTTTCGCCAAAAAGAAACCTGCCTCACTCACTAAAAATTTACCCGGTTCGAAAATCAGGGTTAAATCTTTACCATATTCGGCACAAAAAGAATTGAATCTTTTTGATAATTTTTTACCTAATTCTTCAATATCCGTTTCGATATCGTCTTTTTTGTACGGTACTTTGAATCCGCTTCCGAAATCTAAAAATTCCAGATTTTTGAATTTTTTAGCGGCGTCGAATAATATTTCGGCTGCATATAAAAATACTTCAATATCTAAAATATCAGATCCTGTGTGCATGTGGATACCTACGATATTCATGTTTGTATTTTCGACAATACGCACTAAATGAGGCAACTGATGTACCGAAATTCCGAATTTACTATCGATATGCCCTACCGAGATATTTTCGTTTCCACCCGCCATTACGTGAGGATTGATACGGATACATACGGGTACGGTTGGATATTTTGTTCCGAATTGCTCTAATATGGAAAGGTTGTCAATATTGATCTGAACCCCCATTTCGGCAACTTGCTCGATCTCTTCAAGAGAAACACCGTTTGGCGTAAAGAAGATTCTGTCAGGTTCATAGCCAGCATGAAGCCCTAATTGAACCTCCTGAATTGATACAGTATCTAAGCCAGACCCCATGTTCTTTAATAACTGAAGAATCGCAACGTTAGACAAAGCCTTCATGGCATAGTTAATTCGCAAGTTTTCTACCTTAGAGAAAGCTTTCGTTAACCTGTTGTACTGTGATTGGATTTTTTCGGCATCATACACATATAATGGACTTCCAAATTGGTCTGCTAACTGCAGTAAATCTTTTGCTTGCATTGTTAAACTTTATTTTGAGCAAATTTATTACTCTTTTGAGAGTTAAAAAATTAATTGTAGAAAAATAACAAAATATAACAAATTGTTTGTTTTTTAAACTTTCTGTGAGTTTTATTTAGATTTTAAACATTTATAAAAATTATTACACATAAGCTATAAAAAAAGCAAAACGGCTATCAATAATGACAGCCGTTTAAAACTTTATAAATATAATTATTAAACTCCAGGTAAGTCTCCGCCCTCTTTAGTAGGCAAATCTGATTTACCCATTAAGTAGATATCTACCTGACGAGCCGCTTCTCTACCTTCAGAAATAGCCCAAACAATCAAAGATTGTCCTCTTCTCATGTCTCCGGCCGTGAATACGTTTGGAACATTGGTTTGATAATTATTCGCTTTATAGTTGCTTCTGAAATCAATTTCCAATCCTAACTGACTGCTTAATGTTTTTTCCGGACCTGTAAATCCAAGTGACAATAAAGCTAAATCGCAAGGCCAAACTTGTTCAGAGCCTTCTACTTCGATTAATTCAGGACGCTGTCCCGGAACCATTTTCCACTCTACTTTTACGGTTTTCAAAGCTATTAATTTACCATTTGCATCCTTGATAAATTCTTTTGTATTGATTAACCAGTCTCTTTCACAGCCTTCTTTGTGAGAAGTAGATGTTTTTAACTGCAGCGGCCAGTAAGGCCATGGAGTTGATGCGCTTCTGCCAACTGGTGGTTTCGGCATGATCTCAAAATTGGTTACCGATTTTGCACCTTGACGGTTGGATGTTCCAACACAGTCAGAACCTGTATCTCCACCACCAATAACGATAACATCTTTTCCGGTTGCCAATACCTGATTTTCGACTTTCTCTCCAAAAACTACTTTAGTCTGCTGTGTTAAGAAATCCATTGCCTGAACTACACCATCAGCATCAGCTCCCGGAGTAGGCAAACCTCTTCTTTCTGTAGCACCTCCACAAAGTACAATAGAATCGAATGCTTTTAAATCTTCAATGGAGTAGTTTACGCCAACGTTTGTATTTACTTTAAAAGTGATTCCTTCAGCCTCTAAAATGGCTACACGTCTGTCGATAATTCCTTTTTCTAATTTGAAATTCGGAATTCCATAACGTAATAAACCTCCAATTGCATTGTCTCTTTCAAAAACAGTAACCGTATGACCTGCTCTGTTTAATTGCTGAGCTGCTGCCAAACCTGCAGGACCTGATCCTACCACCGCAACTGTTTTACCAGTTCTTACTTTTGGCGGCTGTGGTTTGATCCATCCTTCTGCGAAAGCGCGCTCAACGATATTTTTCTCTATATTTTCAATAGCGATCGGCTCTTCAATAAGTCCCAATACACATGCTTTTTCGCATGGTGCCGGACATAAACGTCCTGTGAATTCAGGAAAATTGTTTGTTGAATGCAAAATCCATGAGGCTTTTTGCCATTCTTCCTGGTATACCATGTGATTGAAATCGGGAATCAAATTCCCAAGAGGACAGCCACTGTGACAAAAAGGGATACCACAATCCATGCAACGAGCTCCCTGAGTAGTAATTTCAGCTTCACTCAAAGGAATCGTAAATTCATTATAATTTCCTACACGGTCTTTAACCGCTAGATATGATTCGTCTTGTCTTTCGAATTCTTTAAAACCTGTTACTTTTCCCATTGTATTATGCTGTTAATTCTTCTACCATTTGTTCTTCTGTTTCCAGACGTTTCAACGCTTTTTTGTACTCTGTTGGCATCACTTTGACGAAATTGTCCAAGCTCGATTCCCAATCTTGTAATAATTCTGTTCCTCTTGTACTGTTCGTGTACAGAACGTGTCTTTGGATCAAATTTTTCAAGTCGTCAGCGTCATCGCCTTCCACTGTTTCAAATTCGATTGTTTCCGTATTACACAATCCGTTTTTAAACTTGTGTTCAGGATCATAAATATAAGCGATACCACCGCTCATACCTGCAGCAAAGTTACGACCGGTACTACCCAATACTACTACTTTACCTCCGGTCATGTACTCACAACCGTGATCTCCAACACCTTCCACTACAGCAATCGCTCCAGAATTACGTACTGCAAATCGCTCTCCGGCTATACCATTGATATATGCCTCTCCCTCGATTGCACCAAATAAACAAACGTTTCCAACAATGATATTATTCTCAGCTACAAAAGTTGCTTTTGCAGGTTTTTTAATGATTAATTTAGCTCCGGACAATCCTTTACCTAAATAATCATTGGTATTTCCTTCTACAGTAAATGTTAGTCCGTGAGCACTAAAAGCTCCTAAACTCTGACCTGCAGAACCAGTAAAATTAATATTTAACGTATCCTCAGGTAACCCAAGGTGACCGTATATTTTAGAAATTTCATTACTAACGATAGCTCCAACAGAACGGTTAATATTGTTAATTGGATATTCTAACGTCATTTTTTCTTTTCTGTACAAAGCACGGTGAGAATCTTTCAGGATTTGGAAATCCAATACACCTTCTAAACCATGATCCTGTTTTTCAGTGTTACGAACTGGCATTGTTTTGTAAGCAGCCGGTCTGTACAAAATAGATGATAAATCTAATCCTTTTGCTTTGTAATGATCAATCGCTTTGTTAGAATTGATTTTATGGGTTTGTCCCACCATATCTCCTAAAGTTCTGAATCCTAATTGCGCCATGATCCCTCTTAATTCTTCTGCAACATAGTAGAAGAAATTAATAACGTGCTCAGGAGTTCCTTTGAAATTTTTACGCAATTCCTTATCCTGAGTTGCAATTCCAACCGGACAAGTATTCAGGTGACATTTACGCATCATGATACAGCCAGAAGCTACAAGAGGTGCAGTTGCAAAACCAAATTCCTCAGCTCCTAATAAAGCAGCGATAGCTACATCACGACCTGTTTTTAACTGACCATCACATTCTACAACGATTCTGCTTCTTAAGTTATTTAACACCAAAGTCTGCTGTGCTTCTGCCAATCCAAGTTCCCAAGGAAGACCAGCGTGTTTCAATGATGTTAAAGGAGAAGCTCCTGTTCCACCGTCATAACCTGCAATTAAAACAACATCTGCTTTTGCTTTGGCAACACCGGCAGCGATTGTTCCAACACCTACTTCAGAAACCAGTTTCACATTGATGCGGGCTTCTCTGTTGGCATTTTTCAAGTCAAAGATTAATTGTGCCAAATCTTCAATAGAATAAATATCGTGGTGAGGCGGAGGCGAAATCAATCCTACGAAAGGAGTTGAATTACGTGCTTCTGCAATCCATGGCAATACTTTTTCTCCAGGTAACTGACCGCCTTCTCCGGGCTTAGCTCCCTGAGCCATTTTAATCTGAATTTCTTTTGCGCTTGATAAATAGTGAGAAGTAACTCCAAAACGTCCCGAAGCAACTTGTTTGATAGCCGAGTTACGACTGTCTCCGTTTACATCCGGTTGAAAACGTTTTCTGTCTTCCCCACCTTCACCTGAATTGGATTTACCTCCAATACGGTTCATGGCAATTGCTAAATTTTCGTGTGCTTCTCTTGAAATCGATCCGTAAGACATTGCTCCCGTTTTGAAACGTTTTACAATTTCTGTCCAAGGTTCTACTTCATCCAATGGAATCGGATCTAAGTTATCAAATTCGAATAATCCACGAATGGTCATTAAACTCTTAGCCTGATCGTTAATTGTATTGGCATACACATCATAACTGTCCTGATCGCTTAATCGAACAGCCTGTTGTAATTTGGCAATCGTAGTAGGATTAAACAAGTGTCTTTCTCCATTACGTCTCCATCTGTATTCTCCTCCAATATTTAAACCTAATCGGTTTGCAATTAGTTTATCAGGATAAGCGTATTTATATCTTTCTGTAATTTCTTTTTCAATCTCATATAATCCGATACCTTCAATTCTTGAAGCAGTATATGGGAAGTATTTTTCAACGAATTTAGAATTGAATCCAACAATCTCAAAAATTTGAGAACCTCTGTAGGAGTGTAAAGTCGAGATTCCGATTTTGTTCATGATTTTCAAAATCCCTGAACCAATCGCTTTGTTGAAATTATCAACCGCTTTTTGCTCTGCAATTCCGGTAATAAATCCTTCCTGAACCTGAACACGAATAATTTCATTTACCATATAAGGATTGATCGCACTGGCGCCATATCCAAACAAAGTAGCAAAATGATGCGGCTCACGCGGCTCAGCAGATTCCATGATAATATCAAAATAAGAACGCTTGCGTAAACGGTTCATTTGGTGATTTACATACGAACAAGCCAATAAAGCAGGAATTGGTGCCAATTCTTTATTAACCCCTCTGTCAGAAAGGATAATGATATTTGTACCTTGTTCTACCGCTTTTGTGATTTGAACGATGATAGCATCCAAAGCATTTTCCAAACCATTCATACCCTCAGCTTTAGGATATAAAATTTTGAAAGTTTCTGCTTTGAAGTTATCTATAGAAATCGTTCTGATTTTTTCTAAATCTCCATTAGAAATAACCGGATTCTGAATTCTTAATTTACGGCATTGCTTGCTTGAAATATCGAAAATATTACGATCCTGACCTAAATTCAAAGCAATATCAGTTACAATTTCCTCACGGATTCCATCCAAAGGCGGATTGGTAACCTGTGCAAATAATTGTTTAAAGTAATTTGGAATTAACTGTGGTCTGTCTGACAATACTGCAAGAGGCGTATCAATACCCATTGATCCCAAGGCTTCTTTACCTGTTTGGGCCATTGGCGTAATCATATCCTGAATATCCTCTAATGTATAATTAAAAAGACGTTCTCTTGTAGGCAGATCGACAGTTTCAACAGGACAAACATCTGATGTTTCAGGAACATCTCTTAAATGTAATCTGTATTGATCCAGCCATTCCTGGTAAGGTCTTTCAGAAACAATTTTACTTTTAATTTCCTCGTCATTAATGATACGGCCTTTGTTCATGTCCACAAGGAACATTTTTCCCGGCTCCAATCTACCATGACTTTCTACATCTTCAGGATCAATATCCACAACTCCAATTTCTGAAGCCATAATTAATTTACCGCTTTTGGTAACCGTATATCTTGAAGGTCTTAGTCCGTTACGGTCTAATAAAGCTCCAACATAATCTCCATCAGAGAAAGGTACAGAAGCAGGACCATCCCAAGGCTCCATGATACAAGCATTATATTCGTAGAATGCTTTTCTTTCAGGAGACATTGTTTTGTGTTTTTCCCATGCTTCAGGAATCATCATCATCATTACTTCAGGCAATGATCTTCCGGTATGTGTTAACAATTCCACCACCATATCCATAGAAGCAGAATCTGACTTTCCAGGTAAAATGATTGGGAATAATTTATCGATTTGTGGTCCGAAAACCTCACTTTTCATAATTTCTTCACGAACACGCATTCTGCTCACGTTACCACGCAACGTATTGATCTCCCCATTCTGACACATGTATCTGAATGGCTGAGCCAATTCCCACGTAGGCATTGTATTGGTAGAAAAACGTTGGTGCACCAATGCAAGACGAGTAACCAAATCCGTTTGTTGTAAATCGGTATAATACGGACCAATATCTTCAGGCATAATGATACCTTTATATATTATAGTTGTCGTAGATAAACTTGGAAGGTAAAAATACGAGCTTTGAGATATTTTAGAATTTCTGATAATGTGCTCAGTAATCTTACGTGCTGCGTATAGTTTTGCTTTAAAAGCAGCATCTTCGATACCGTCGTTTTTACCAATAAATATTTGCTGGATACTTGGTTCTGAAGCTGATGCGATTTCACCCAATTGAGAAGAATCAACAGGTACTTCTCTCCATCCTAAAACAGAAAGACCTTGTGCTTTGACTTCTTTTTCAAAAATATCTTTACAAAAATCGTATTGATTTGTAATCTTTGGCATAAATACCATTCCAACAGCATACTCACGTGCAGCAGGCAATTCAAAATCACATATTCTCTTGAAATACTCATGAGGAATATCAATTAAAAGTCCAGCTCCATCTCCTGTTTTTCCATCAGCACTCACTCCACCTCTGTGTTCCAGCTTAACTAGAATCTCAAGAGCGTCGTGAATAATTTGGTTTGTCTTTTCTCCTTTAAGATTGCAGATAAAACCGGCTCCGCAATTTTCATGCTCGAATTCTGGCAAATAAAGGCCTTGTTCTTTTAGTTTCATTCTTGATATTTTTTTTTTACAAAAATAAAGATTTCGTTAAACATAATGTATCGAAATCATATATTACCTTACACTTTTATAGGAATATTAGAAAAAGGGTTCTTAAATGATAATAATATTATAGAAAGCATTGTGAATTGACAAAATGACAATTGCATTTAAATTATATTAAGAAAAATCAACAATATGTAACAATAATACGTTGTATTTATGTTAAATCTAAATCGATGTAGTGACTTGGAATTAACTATTCGATGATATTCATTTAACCAATTCTTCTTTTAAAAATAAAATTATTTAACAATCTGAAGCTCGTTTATTTTTAATTAAAAAAGATTTTACTTTTCAGTTCAATTTTGCTACTTTTGTCGCACTTTTATTCTGAAATAAATTCAGAACCAGACAAATTCTATATTATGAACATACACGAATATCAAGGAAAAGAAATTTTAGCGAGTTACGGAGTACGCATTCAACGCGGAATTGTAGCTAATAGCCCAGCTGAAGCTGTTGAAGCGGCGAAACAACTAACTGCCGAAACCGGTACAGGATGGCATGTAATCAAAGCACAGGTTCACGCAGGTGGACGTGGAAAAGGCGGTGGAGTTAAACTGGCTAAAAATTTGCAGCAAGTTGAAGAAATTGCAGGACAAATCATTGGAATGCAATTGATTACACCTCAAACTTCTGCTGAAGGTAAAAAAGTGAGCACTATTTTAGTAGCAGAAGATGTTTACTATCCTGGTGAAAGTGAAACTTCTGAATTTTATGTTTCTGTTTTATTGAATAGAGCTACAGGACGCAACATGATTATGTATTCTACTGAAGGTGGAATGGATATTGAAGAAGTTGCTGAGCACACTCCACATTTAATCTTTACTGAAGAAGTGGATCCTAATGTTGGATTACAAGGTTTTCAGGCAAGAAGAATTGCTTTTAACTTAGGCCTTTCAGGAAATGCTTTCAAAGAAATGGTTAAATTCATTGATGCGTTATACAATGCTTACATTGGTTCTGATGCTTCTATGTTTGAAATCAACCCGGTTTTAAAAACATCTGACGATAAAATTATGGCTGTTGATGCTAAAGTAAATATCGATGATAATGCTTTATACAGACAACCAAAATATGCTGAAATGCGTGATATCCGTGAGGAAAATGCAATTGAAGTTGAAGCTAAAGAAGTAGGATTGAACTATGTGGATCTTGACGGTACTGTAGGATGTATGGTAAACGGAGCAGGTCTTGCAATGGCAACTATGGATTTAATTAAATACGCTGGTTTTGAGCCTGCTAACTTCTTAGACGTTGGTGGAACTGCTGATGCAAAACGTGTTGAAACTGCTTTCCGTATCATCTTAAAAGATGCTAACGTAAAAGCTATTTTGATCAATATCTTTGGTGGAATCGTTCGTTGTGACCGTGTTGCTCAAGGTGTTGTTGATGCTTACAAAAACATGGGTGACGCTATCAATGTGCCAATCATCGTTCGTTTGCAAGGAACAAATGCTGAAATTGCAAAAGAATTAATTGACAACTCTGGTATGCCAATTTTATCAGCTGTTCAATTTCAGGAAGCTGCAGATCAGGTTAAAGCTGCTTTATCTTAATCAAATAAGAAATTAGTTATATATTAAAAATCCCTTCGAATATCGAAGGGATTTTTTTTACTTCAAAACAAAAAAACCATTCCAAGCAGGAATGGTTTTTATTAAAATTATTGTGTAAAAGAGAGATATCATCGTTCTTTTACTTTTGATAAGCTTATTATTTTTTATTCTTTCCGTTTTTGTAAACGACCTTTTCTACAACCTGCACTTTAGGCGCTGTTTTGGTATTGTTCTTTTTGAAAGGCTTTTTAGCTGCCGGTCCGGTTTTAGAAGGCGCTTTATCTCCTCTTCCTTTTTCAGCATCTTTAGCACTTGCTTTAAATTCAGGTCTTTCTTTTGTGCTTTCTTTTTTCGGAATTTCTGCTTTATGTTTCGCTAAAACATCATTTGGATTTTTCGGATTTTCCTTGGTTCCTCTTAAATGAATTACCAATCCGTTTAAGAAATTACGCAATACCTGATCACCACATTCCATGTAATTCTCATGATCTTCAGCTCTAAAAAAAGCACCTAATTCTGATTTTGAAATTCTAAAATCTACCAATTCTAAAATTTCAACTATTTGATCATCACGGAGCATCAAAGCCACGCGAAGTTTTTTTAAGATATCGTTATTCGTCATCGTTTAATTTTTTACAAAGGTACATTATTTTAGAAGTAAATATCAGAACAAAATTACTCCTGTTCCTGTTCTGTCGGGATAATATGTTTTGCCGTTTTCTATAGTCACTCCGCTGGCAATATCTTCCGCCAATAACAAAGCACCATCCATATCCACATAATCAAGCTGAGGAAGCAAATGTGCGATTGCCGAAATCCCAACCGTTGATTCGGTCATACAACCTACCATTGTTTTTAAACCGAGTTTTTTTGCTTCAGCAATCATTCTTCTGCCGGGTGTTATTCCGCCGCATTTCATCAGTTTTATATTTACCCCATGAAAATGATTGCAACACTTAACAACATCCTCTTCTGCAATACAACTTTCATCGGCCATAATGGGTAAAATAGAATTTTTGAATACTTCTCGCTGTCCCTCCCAGTCATTTACTTTTAAAGGCTGCTCTATAAATTCAACACCTAAATTTTTCAGAATAGTGGCATTCGCTAATGTTTCTTCAACTGTCCACGCACAATTTGCATCAACTCTAAAAACAGCATTACTGTATTTTCGTAATTCGGTTACAATGGCAATATCTTCAGGAGTTCCTAGTTTTATTTTGTAAATCGGCCAGGGGAATTCTTTCAACTTCCTAACCATATTTTCAATTCTATCAATTCCGATAGTATAATTAGTTAACGGATTATTCGAAACCTCATAATTCCACAACTCAGACAACTTTTTTCCTTTTTTACGAGCATACAAATCATGAAAAGCATTATCCAATGCGCATAAAGCAAAAGGATTATCCTGAAAAAACGGACTGATTTTTGACCAAAATTCTTCCGGAGTTTCATTAGAAGCTATTTCAATAATCTCGCGGACTTTTTCAATATCATTTTGTATGTTTTCAATGCTGATATTATAATACGGATTCGAAGTCGCTTCACCAAATCCGGAAATTCCGTCTTCTTGTAATTCTACAATCAAAGAAGGCTGAAAATCAATAGTTTTTCGCGAAATTCTAAAAGTGTGTTTTAATTTTAGATTATAAGTTCTTAAGATTAATTCCATTGCTGTTCCGTTTTTTGAATCATTCTTTTTTACAGATCAGATACTAACTTTTTTTGATAGCCATTTTCACACCTATACCTGTCTGCAGATCTGGTGCATTATCTAAATTTAAATCTTCTCTAAGATAAACAAAATAAGAGAATCGTTTCGTGGAATAAGTACAAATAAAGTTCCAGCCTTCTAAATTTTCATATAGGTGCGATATCGTTTTTTGCCAATGTGTATTTATTCTTTCTCCGGTTAAAACAATATGATCTAAATCCTTTTTCTTATTATATGATGATTGAAAATTGTAGTTAATACCATAAGAAATACGGTTGTTGTTTTTGAGTTTTACTTTATAATCAATTAGACCTTCAAAACTGTACAAGAAGTTCTGGTTACTTATATTTACACCCTCTTCATATTCTATAATATGTTGGCGTAAAGCTCCTGCACTTACTCCAAAACTTAGAATATTTTTATCTTTAATAATCATTTTTTTTAGAATAGACGAAGAAATTCCTAAATCGGCAACAGGATTATATTTTGAAGTATTAATACCAAGTTGCGTACTAAAATTCAAATAAATATGATGTTTTTCATTCATTTTTAATTGGGGATAATAAGTGTAATTTATATCTAATCCGGGAATTGTAAAATCACCATTATCCATTGTTAAAATTTTGTCGTTTTGATCTTTATAGGATATTCCAGCCTTATTAACACCATAATGATATCTTGAAAAAGGGTCTTTTCCACCAGCAATATTTCGGTGAAACCATTCAATTGATTCATCGGAAGTAAAAATAGAATACGGATACTTACCTCCATCAAGAGAATTGGTTCGCAAACTAAAATTAAGTTCGTGATTAATTGTGATTGGCAATGTAAAAGATAACCGATACGACCGAATGACTCCATCGGCAATAAATTCTCTGGTTTTGGCAGGAACTTTATTAAGATCAAATGAAAATTGCCGTGCATGCCATGGCAAATTTTCAGATGCTTTCTGATCATTCGGATCTGTTAATTCATATGATTTCACAAAAGGAAGAACAACATTTCCACTGGAAACTTCAAATGAAAAAGAATATTTATCAGGAGAGCGAACATTAAAATTGTGATTTAATCTCGAAATATAAATTCCTAAAGGATGAGTAGAGAGAACATAGGGCTTTATGATATCTAAAGAGTTTTCTATTTCCTTATTCCAGAAATTATCCTTTTCAGATTGTGCTATTGAAAGTGAATTAAAAGCTAAAAAAACAAAACAGAAAATACGATATTTCATTTCAGGATTTAAAATTTTGATAAAACGAATAAATTTGAGATTCCAGAAACATATATTCTAAAATTAAATTTTCAAATAGCACTTGAAGACTATAAAACCTGGACCATCGCTTTAGACTTTAACAAACACTCCTCATATTCTTTTTCCGGAACAGACTGGGCCGTAATAGCACTTCCTACTGAAAACGAAATATACTGATTTTCCTGATTATATAAAATACTTCGGATTACAACATTAAAGTCAAAATCGCCTTCCGGAGTAAAATATCCAACTGCACCACTGTAAAGTCCTCGTTTGGTTTCTTCCTGATCTTCGATGATTTTCATAACCGAAATTTTAGGTGCTCCGGTCATACTTCCCATCGGAAAAGTCGTTTTTAAAACATCTATTGGAGAATATTGAGGATCTAATTTTGAGGTAACCGTAGAAATCATCTGATGCACCTGCAAAAAAGAATAAATTTTGCAAAGTTCCACTACTTCAACAGATCCTTTTTGTGCCGTGTGCGACAAATCATTTCGAACCAAATCGGTAATCATAATATTCTCGGCTCGTTCTTTTGTATCGCTTTCGAGATCTTGTTTCGACTTTTCATCTTCCAAGATATCTGAAAATCGTTTTGAAGTTCCTTTTATAGGCTGAGAAATAATAGTATCCCCAGTTTTTTTCAGGTAACGTTCCGGTGAAGCAGAAAGTAGAAAATGCTTATTATTCTTAAAAAAAACTGAAAATGGCGCTTTTGAAATTTCGTTCAGTTTTTGAAATTTTTCCAAAGGATTGATATTTACATTTTCAGCAAAAAATTCCATACAGAAATTAGCCTCATACATATCACCTGCGTGAATGTGTTCCAGCATTTTCGTTACTTTTTCAATGTAAAATTCTTTTGAAACACGCTGCTGAATTTCAATTTTACTCAATGTTTCAAAAGCATCGGACTGATATTCCGTAATTTCATTAAAATCTTCTTCAACCTCATCATCACAAAGAAATAAATACTGAATTTCGAGGTGATTTTCTTTTAATAAAAATATTTTTTTGGGCTGGAAGAAAAACAAATCCGGAAAATGCAAAGCATCAAAGTTTGACGATTTTAAAGACTCCACATCATTTTTCAAGTCATAAGACAAATATCCAAAAAGCCAGTCTTTAGTCGTTTGCTGATATTGTTTCAAATCCTCAAAAGCATTATGACAATCTGTTTTTAAAGACGTAAACGCATCAACAGCCATCATACAATCGAAACTGGAATATTCTTGCGGATAGGAATTACTATCCAAAAAAACAATCTCGCGAAATTGCTGTGACCAACTTAAAAGCTGTTGTTTGAATTGCTCTGGATTAGGAATATGCTTGTGAATTGAAACTCTCAAAAATGGATAGATTTTAGATCTCAAAATTACGACAAAAAAAATCCTTCAATAAAATAAATTCTGAAAATTATTGGCACACTTTTTAGTATATCGAATTAACATTAATTCCTAAAACTTTTCCTGCTATTTGATTAAAAAATTACTCAAGCATTTTCAACAAACAAAATTGTATTTACAGGGTGTAAATATTTTATACATTAATCAATTAAAAAACTTTATGAAAACAATTGTAAAATTAGGTTTGACTACCATGGTAATCATCGCATTACTATTTTCCTGTAAAAAAGCGGATGTCTCGGACGAGCAAACAGCAGATTACCAAAACACTGCTGACAGTACCACAGTATCTTCATCGGCTGCAGTCGAGAAAAAAGACAGTAAGCAGAAATTTATTCGAACTGCAGATATTAAATTCAAGGTTAAAAACGTCGTCAAGTCCACTTATGCAATTGAAAACGCGGTTCAGAAATTTGGTGGTTTTGTCACTTACACCAATCTACAAAGCACTATCCATGACCAGATGAAAACCAAGATCAGCCAGGATAGCACACTTGAAACTACGAAGTTCACTGTAGAAAATAATATTACCATTCGTGTACCTAATACTCAATTGGATACGGTAATTAAAAGCATTGCTAAACAAATTGATTTTATGGATTTCAGGATAATCAAAGCGGATGATGTTTCCTTAAAATTATTATCGAATCAGCTTTCTCAAAAGAGAAGTGCCAATACTGAAAAAAGAGTTGAAAAAGCAATTGATGAGAAAGGCAAAAAAATAAATGATATTATGGAAGCCGAAAATACTTTGGCAAACCAGAAAGAATCACATGATAATCATAAAATAGAACAATTATCAATGCAGGATCAAATCAATTTCAGCACCATAACATTACAACTTTATCAAAAAGAAACCATTAAACAGGAAGTAACAGCCAGCGAGAAAAACAACAACTCATACAAACCGAATTTAGGGATTCAGATTGTTGATTCCTTAAAAAGTGGCTGGTATATTTTAGAAGGAATTTTTGTTTTTCTTTTACAGCTTTGGCCTTTTATTTTGATTGGATGGGGCGGATATTATCTTTATAAAAAATACAGCCAAAAATAGGAAAAGTACTAATACAGAAGTGATTACGTAAAGAAAAAATCATTACATTTGATATAGCATTCAATTAATCCCAAAATACTATTGGGTTGAATGCAAAATTCTCAACAAATCAATTCAAAAAGCAGCATTTGATTTTTCAGTAGAAACCATACTTGTGATATTACCAGCAAATAAATTATATTTTTTCTAACCCTTAAATCTAATATTATGAAAATTGCTACCATTATTGTCAGAGTTCTGATTGGTCTTTTACTACTTTTTGCATCGATTAGTTTTTTCTTTAAATTGGCACCGGAACCGGAAACCACAGGTAACTTTAAGGCTTTTAACATGGGTCTGGTTGCCTCTACTTATTTACTGCCCTTAGCAAAAACAATAGAATTTTTGTGTGGTATTGCATTTGTAAGCGGGCGTTATGTAACATTGGCAAATATTCTGATTTTACCAATAACCGTAAACATTTTGTTTATCAATTATTTTCTGGCTCCTGAAGGCTTGCCAATTGCCGGCTTATTATTTCTGGCCAACTTATTTTTAATTTACAGATATTGGGATAATTACAGAAGTCTTTTTAAAGCTTAATTTATCCTACTCAAAAACAAAACCCGATAGCAAATCACTATCGGGTTTTTTATTATTTAATTGAACTTGTCATGTTTTACCCAGACAAGATCCGAGGTATTATAGCCAATGGATTTAGCCTTCTGAAGGTAATCGGATTTTATACTTTCCGGAATTGTTGTTTCTCTTGAAAGTATCCAAAGATATTTTAAACTTTCTCCCGCTATCAAAGCATATTTGTAATCCTTATCAACGGCAATTACATTGTATCCAGAATAAAAAGGACCAAAAAATGAGACTTTCAGCATACCAACATCATCTTTTTTGACAAACTTGGCTTTCCCGATGCTTTGTTCCCACTTGTCTTTTTTGACATTATAGCCCTTATTATCAACTTTTATAGTTCCATTGTCATTTAAAGAATATTCAGCTGTTACGTTATTGAGACCTTTTTCATATTTGAAATCTAATCTGGCAATCTCGTACCATTTGCCTAAATATCTGGCTTTTTCAAAATTATTGACTGCTGTTGCTTTTTCCGGAATTGTTGAACCGCAGGAATAAAGTAAAAAAGCAATTCCTACTCCAATTAAAGCAGGAGTTATATATCTGTTTTTCATAATGTTACTTTTTACATAAGTAAAGATAACATCAAAACAGGACATCTAATTTACAAAATTATTTTTGACTTTTATATTTTTAAAAGTATAAAATATCATGTAATAAAAAACCGCCAGAAATTAATTCTGACGGTTCCAATATGACTACGTAAATTAATTATACGTGTAATGCTCTGTTATCAGTAGCAGCCAATGCCGCTTCTTTTATTGCTTCTGCGAAAGTTGGATGCGCATGGCTAATTCTTGAAATATCCTCAGCAGAAGCTTTGAATTCCATTGCAGTAACCGCTTCAGCAATTAAATCAGCTGTACGTGCTCCAATCATGTGAACTCCTAAAACCTCATCTGTTTTAGCATCAGCGATGATTTTTACGAATCCGTCTAAATCTCCGCTTGCTCTTGCGCGACCTAAGGCCTTGAAAGGAAAACTTCCCACTTTATATTCGGTTCCTGAAGCTTTTAGCTGCTCTTCAGTTTGTCCAACTGCAGCCACTTCTGGCCAGGTGTACACAACACCAGGAATTAAGTTATAATCGATATGCGGTTTTTGACCTGCTAAGATTTCAGCAACCATAGTTCCTTCTTCTTCTGCTTTGTGTGCCAACATTGCCCCACGAACAACATCACCAATTGCATAAATATTTGGAACGTTAGTTTGTAAATGATCGTTTACTTCTACTTGTCCTCTGTCTGAAATTTTCACTCCTGCTTTGTCAGCATTCAATCCGTCTGTGTAAGGACGACGCCCAACAGAAACTAATGAATAATCTCCTTCTAAAGTAATAGTTTCTCCTTTTGCATTTTCAGCCTGAACAACAACAGCATCACCGTTTCTTTCAACTGATTTTACTTTGTGGGAAACGTAGAATTTCATTCCTTGTTTTTTCAATACTTTAGTCAATTCTTTAGACAAAGCGCCATCCATTCCAGGAATAATTCTGTCCATGAATTCTACTACAGAAACCTGAGCTCCTAAACGTAAGTAAACTTGTCCAAGCTCGATTCCGATAACGCCACCACCAATAATTACCAAGTGTTTTGGAACTTCTTTTAAAGCCAATGCTTCAGTTGAAGTGATGATTCTTTCTTTATCAATTTTGATGAAAGGTAAAGATGATGGTTTTGAACCTGTAGCGATCACCGTATATTTTGCTTCAATCGTTTCAGAAGTTCCGTCTTCTTTAGCAACTGCGATGTGTGTTGCGTCTACGAAAGAACCTAAACCATTGAAAACAGTGATTTTATTTTTATCCATTAAGTAGTTGATTCCGCCTACGGTTTGATCTACAACTCCTTGTTTACGGGCAATCATTTTCTCTAAATTTACTTTTACATCACCCGAAACTTCGATTCCGTGATCTGCGAAATGAGCAATTTCTGCATAATGATGAGAAGAAGATAATAATGCTTTTGAAGGAATACAACCTACGTTAAGGCAAGTTCCGCCAAGAGAGTTATACTTTTCTACAATGGCAGTTTTGAAACCTAATTGTGCGCAACGAATTGCTGATACATATCCGCCAGGACCTGAACCTATAATGACTACGTCAAATGAACTCATAGTTTATTTATTTTATTTTTAGCGATACAAAATTAAGGAATAAAGTTTTGTTTAAAGTTTAAAGTTTAAGGTTTTTTGTTATGATTTCTTTAATTATTAAAAACAAAGTGATTCTTTTTTGATTTTTGAGTAATGAAATTGAATTTTCCTGAAACTGATAAATCGGGTTTACAAAATCAAAAAAATTAATAAACGAAAATTCGATAATTTTTCACTGTTGGAAAGAAAACTCAAGGCTTTCTGAGAGGATTTTTTGAAGTATTAAAGACAGAATGAATAATTACTTCATTTTGAATAATTTCATAAATAATAACAAATGGAAATTTCACTAAGGTCATTTCGCTATATAATGGTTCTTTTTTAATTTCAAATAATTCCGGATTTGCTTTTAAGACTGTTAGATAAGATCTCAAATACGTTAGAAATTGCTTTCCCTAAGCTTTACTTCTGCTTTCATAAAACTCAATAGATTCGTCAATTTCTTTTTCTGCTAATGGTAAAATAATGATTTTAAAAGCCATATTTAGCATTCAGACGTTTTTCTACTTCTTCCCAGGAACTTGTTTTATTTTCTCCGAAGATATTTTTCTCTTTCCTCTGAAACTAAATCGTAGTGAGAATCAGAGACAATTGATTTTTTTTCATCGTGATTAATTGCATCAAAAACACTTTCTAAAATTTCTAATTTAGAATCGTCTTCAATGAATTTTCCAAAATCCTTTATGAGTTTTCGTCTTAATTCTTTCGTTTCCATCATCGTTGCATTTTAAATCAAATTTAAGGTTTTTTAGTTTTTAATTGTGAATTTGGCCTGTGAATTTAACGCAAAGGGTACGCAAGATTCGCAAATTGTTATTTAGATTTTTTGCTAAGCAAAGTGATGCAATTTGAAACAAAAAAACTTTGAACCTTCTAGCTAACTTAGAATCTCAGCAACTCAGCAACTGAGAACCTTAGTATCTTAGAAAATAACTGTAGAATTTTTCACTTCGCTAATCATAAACATGCTTTGTGTACTTCCAATGTGTTGCAGTGTTGTAAGTTTGGTAACCAAAAATTCCCTGTACGCTTCCATATCTTTTACCAATACTTTTAAAATATAATCATAATCGCCGCTTACATGATGACATTCTAAAACTTCATTGAGTTTGATGACTTCGCTTTCAAATTTGGTTAGGAATTCTTTGGTGTGCTGGATTAGTTTTAAATGGCAGAACACTACAAATCCTCTTTCGATTTTGGTTTTATCGACCAATGCAACGTAGTTTTTGATAATTCCTTCGCGCTCTAGTTTTTTGATTCTTTCATAAACTGCGGTTACAGAAAGATTGAGTTTTAAGGATAATTCTTTGGTTGTTTTTTTACTGTCCGTTTGTAGTAAAACGAGGAGTTTTTTATCGGTGGCGTCTAAGGTCATGTTTTTGTCATTGCGAGGAACGAGGCAATCTCATCCTCTAATTAGTATTCTGTGAAAGAAAATCTATTGATTGATGTTTTCTAAAACAAATTTAGATTAATAATCTTTATTAAATACTTTATATAGTTTTAAAATCTAATTATCAAACACATAATTGATTAATTTTCTATTAAGACGTTATTTTGAATAGAATTTCTTTTGAAAACGAGTGCCCTAGCCCTGATAGAAGTGGAAATCCTTTTGTGCGGGGGTTCCGCGCAAAAGATTGAAACGGATAGCAGGAAATAGCTCCTGAACAATATCAAAAATCAATTGCAATAACAATTTCAAAAAACAATAAAATATCAATTCAAGAACTTATGAAAGACTTTAATCCGGCAGACAATATTCAGGATTTGCAATACTTTGGGGAATTTGGCGGTGTGAATCCTTCGATTTCTGATTCTTCGACTTATACATTCCTTTCGGCGAAAACGATGTTTGATACTTTTGAAGGCAATATGGAAGGCTGTTATTTGTATTCTCGCCATTCGTCGCCGAGTAATTTGTATTTGGATCAGGCTTTGGCGGCAATGGAAGGAACGGAAACGGCGAATGTTTCGGCTTCTGGAATGGGCGCCATTACACCTACTCTATTGCAGTTGTGCGGTGCGGGCGACCATATTGTTTCGAGCCGTACTATTTATGGTGGAACTTATGCTTTTCTAAAGAATTTCACACCTCGTTTTGGCATTGAAACTAGTTTTGTAGACATTACAAAATTAGATATTGTGGAAGCAGCAATTACGCCACAAACGAAAGTTATTTATTGCGAAACAGTAAGTAATCCGTTATTGGAAGTGGCAGATATTGCCGGTTTAGCCAAAATTGCTAAAAAGCACAATTTGAAATTGGTGGTTGATAATACGTTTTCGCCTTTGTCTGTTTCTCCTGCAAAATTGGGCGCCGATATCGTGATTCACAGTTTGACGAAATACATTAACGGAAGCAGTGATACTGTTGGCGGTGTAACATGTGCATCGAAAGAGTTTATCAATTCACTGAAAAATGTAAATTCCGGAGCAAGTATGCTTTTGGGACCAACAATGGACAGCTTGCGTTCGGCTTCGGTAATGAAAAATCTTCGCACACTTCATATCCGAATTAAACAACACAGCCATAATGCGCATTTTTTGGCGGATCAATTTGAAGCCGACGGTTTGAAAACGGTTTATCCGGGATTGAAAAGTCACCCAAGTCATGAATTGTATAAAACAATGATTAATCCGGAATATGGTTTTGGCGGCATGCTGACTATTGATGTTGGAAGTTTGGCTAAAGCCAATGAATTAATGGAGTTGATGCAGGCGAGAAACTTGGGATATTTGGCAGTAAGTTTAGGGTTTTATAAAACGCTTTTCAGCGCGCCGGGAACTTCTACTTCGAGTGAGATTCCGTTAGAAGAGCAACACGAAATGGGATTGACGGATGGTTTGATTCGTTTTTCTATTGGTTTGGATAATGATATTCAGCGTACTTATGAGATGATGAAAGCTTGTATGGTGGAGCTGGGGATTTTGTAATTTTTATTGCAGAGATTCTCGGAGAGTTTTCACAGAGATACGCTAAGTTATTTCACGCAGATTTAAAAAGATTTAAGCAGATTTATTTATTGCAATATCTTTATAAAAAAACCATTTTAATCTGCTTTAATCTGCAAAATCTGCCTGAAAAAATAAAAATAAAAAAGCCGTTCTGATAGATTTCAGAACGGCTTTTTATTCATAATTTATAACTCTTAACTTATAACTTATCTACGAAGTTCAATTTACTGTTTTTTCTACTATACGTAAAGTAAATAAACAACCCTATTAACAACCAGATCGTAAAGTAAATCCAGTTCCAAACACTTAATTCGGCCATCATGTACAGACAGCAGATTAAGCCTAAAAGCGGAATCAAAGACAAGTTTTTTCTGAAAGCCCAAATGGTTAATCCAACCAAAACGAAAAGGAAAATCCACATTGGAATTTTGTGTTTGAACAGGCTGAAACCTGATTCGTATTTCAGCGAATCATTGATTGGAAGACCTTTTACAACGGAAGTATATTTTACATCATCTTGTTGATATTGACTCAATAAATGTTCTAAGTCTGATGTTTCGGCAGTTTTATTTTGAGCATCGATGCTTTTTAAATAATTAAAGACTTTTTCAGATTCCTCTTTATCCAAAGAAGTAATAATGGTAGTGGCATCAAAAATTTGGGCATCATTGTTAATGAAACTCATAGTAGCTTTATTATTAAAAGCAAAGGCATAATACAATCCGATGATGATTAAAACCGGTAAAATGTATTTGGAATTGACATAAGGCGTTTTGAATTTTCCCCTTGGAATTTCAGGTTTATTCTGCAACACCAAAACTCCTGCACAAACCAATACGAAGGCAAATAAAGTTCCAATACTGCACAAATCCGTTACCATTGTTAAGTTTAAAAACAAAGCGGGAACTGCCACCACAAAACCGGTTACGATTGTGGCAAATGAGGGCGTTTTGAATTTCGGGTGAACCGTAGAAAATTTCTTTGGCAATAAACCGTCACGGCTCATGCTCATCCAGATTCTTGGCTGTCCCATTTGAAAAACCAACAAAACACTCGCCATAGCAATTACGGCACTTACGGCAATAATGCCGGACATCCATTTTAGGTCTAGTTTATCGAAAACAAAGGCTAAAGGATCTCCAACGTTTAATTCATTATAGCGCACCATTCCGGTTAAAACCAAGGCAATGGCAATATATAAAATCGTACAGATGATAATCGCCCACATCATGCCCCGTGGTAAATCGCGCTGTGGATTTTTACATTCTTCTGCTGTTGTCGAAATCGCATCAAAACCAATATAGGCAAAGAAAACCGCCGAAACTCCTTTTAAAACACCGCTCACACCATTTGGCGCAAAGGGATCCCAATTCGTTGTATCTACATAAAAAGCTCCAACAGCTATAACCAAAAGTACGATGCAAAGTTTCACCACAACCATTACATTACTGGCGTTACGGGATTCTTTCATTCCTCTGTAAACCAAAGCTGTAATCAGAACAATGATGAATAATGCCGGTAAATCGGCAACAAAATGAAATGAACCAATTGTTGGCGCAGTTGTCCAGGCAGTGTAAGCCGTTTGTAATCCGGCGTCTAAGTTTGTAAAAGATTTTCCGCCCTGCATTAAGGCAGTGGCGTCTTTGAATCCGTTTGAAGCGGTTAAGTAATCCATCTGTATCCATTGCGGGAGATGAATTCCACCACTCTGGAGCAGTCCCGTAAAATAATCACTCCACGATATGGCGACCGTAATATTCCCAACAGCATATTCCATGATTAAAGCCCAACCAATTATCCACGCAATCAATTCTCCAAAAGCGACATAAGAATACGTGTACGCACTTCCTGAAACCGGAACCATCGAAGCAAATTCGGCGTAAGCAAAAGCCGCAAAACTACAAGCGAGTGCAGTAAATAAAAACAGGAAAATAACGGCTGGTCCGCCATCCGCACTTGCTTTTCCTATGGTACTAAAGATTCCCGCACCTACTATTGCTGCAATTCCAAAGGCTGTTAAATCCCTCACGGTTAAATGCTTTCCTAATGCATTATGACCATCAGCTTCGTTTTTTGCAACCTGTTTCAAAATATCCTCTACCGTTTTTTTTCTAAATAAACCTGATAATGCCATAGATGATTTTGCTGTTAACAATTAATATAATTTGGAGTTTGCGCTTTTATTTTGCAAATAATGCAAAAATTATCCTGATTTCAAATATATAGAACCATTTTGTTGTATTTCGAATTATTTTTATGAAATGTAAAATGTAACAAGCAGTCAATTATTGATTTTCAATCTGCCATATTTGACAATATCTAACAAAACATTTACTAAAATTTTACACATTTTACGAAAATGTAATTTTTAATTTAAAACAATTAATTATGGAAAAAATATCAAGACGTTCATTTGTAAATAAATTTGGAATTGGAGTTGGTGCTTCAGTTATAGTAACAACTCTTCCTTCTTTTTTATCCGCACCTGAATCGAATAGCATCCCTTACACAGGAAAAAAAATAAACCTTGCACTTTGCGGTTTAGGGATTTATGCGAATATAGTGGCAGAGTCCATGCAGGGTTCTGAATATTGTCATCTTGCAGGAATAGTTACCGGAACTCCTTCAAAAGCTGTTAAATGGAAAGAGAAATACAATATTCCGGAAAAGAACATCTACAATTATGAAAATTTTGATGCCATTATAAACAACAAGGATATCGACATGGTTTATGTAATTCTGCCGAATAGTCTTCATAAAGATTTTGTTATCCGTTCTGCCAAAGCAGGAAAACATGTCATTACCGAAAAACCAATGGCAATCAATGTCAAAGAATGCGAAGAAATGATCAAAGCCTGCAACGATAATAACGTTCAATTGGCGATTGGATATCGTTTGCATTACGAACCAACCCACTTAGAAATTAAACGATTAGGACAAGAGAAAGTTTTTGGACAAGTACGCTATATAGAATCATCTCTTGGCTATAAAACTTATGATACAATTGCCAAAAATCCTGTGGATATAAACAGTCCGTCCAACTGGAGACTAAACAAAAAATTATCCGGCGGAGGTCCTTTAATGGATTTGGGAATTTATTGCATTCAGGCAAGCCGTTATATTTTGGGAGAAGAACCCATTTCGGTTACCGCTCAATTTGGAACCATAAACGATAAAAACAGATTTTCAGAAACGGAAGAAAGCATCTCCTGGCAAATGGTATTTCCGAGTGGTGCAATGGCTAATGGAAATAGCTCTGTCGGTTACAATATTGACCGAACTTACGCATCAGCCGATCATGGTTCTTTTGAATTAAGTCCGGGATTAAGTTATGGTCCGTATGAAGGAAAA
>Ga0247805_1000174_pt1 | contig 40500 bp, 42 predicted proteins | sample UWRJL044104R1_FD_180930 | JGI IMG/M metagenome (GOLD analysis project Ga0247805, IMG submission 180930) | Plant litter microbial communities from Arlington Agricultural Research Station in Wisconsin, United States - UWRJ-L044-104R-1 | ecosystem: Environmental > Terrestrial > Plant litter >...
TCGATCTCGTATCGGTCGCCAACGAGAGTGCCCGCCACTACAGCGCGTGATTCGCCCACACCCACCACCTTCACTCACCATCGTATGCGCCGGTTGCGCGAGACGAGTCAGAGGCCCGCCCTACCGCCCAGTGGGACGCATGACCCACTAACATCGTGAGCAATGTAGCGCCAGCGTTGAAGCACTGACATTAATGAGCACTGACAAAGGAGTCACGGATGCCACAACCCGCCCACGCTATTGTCATCGGCGCAGGCCTCGCCGGCCTTGTTGCCACAGCCGAACTCGTCGCAGCGGGCAAGACCGTGACGGTCGTCGAGCAGGAGGCGATTCTCGGCGGTCAGGCGTGGTGGTCGTTCGGCGGGCTGTTTCTCATCGACTCCCCCGAGCAACGGCGGATGGGAATCAAAGATTCCTATGAGCTCGCGCGCTCGGACTGGTTCGCTAACGCCGGGTTCGACCGCGACGAAGACAACTGGCCGCGCCAGTGGGCGGAGGCATACCTGAAGTTTGCCGCGACCGAGAAGCGCGACTGGTTGCGCGAGAAGGGCGTGAGTTTTTTTCCGGTGGTTGGCTGGGCCGAGCGCGGTGGCAACTCCGTGCCGCGCTTTCACATCACCTGGGGCACCGGCCCCGGGGTCGTTGAGCCCTTCGAGAAGATCGTGCGCGAGGGCGTAGCGAAGGGCCTCGTTACGCTCGCGCTGCGGCACCGCGTTGACGAGATCGTCACCGAGAATGGTGTGGTCGTCGGCGTTCGGGGCAGCGTACTCAAAGCCGACAACGCCGAGCGCGGAGAGCCCACAAATCGCGACGTCACCGGCGCGTTCGAACTTCGAGCAGCGGCAACGATCGTCACGAGCGGCGGCATCGGCGGTAACCACGAGCTTGTGCGCCAGTACTGGCCGTCGGCAATGGGCGCCGCGCCCGAGCACATGTTGAGCGGTGTTCCCGCTCACGTCGATGGGCGCATGCTCGCGATCAGCGAAAAGGCAGGCGCGCACCTCATTAACGGCGACCGCATGTGGCACTACGTAGAGGGAATCACCAATTTCGCTCCCGTGTGGAAGAGACACGGAATTCGCATTCTCCCCGGCCCCTCGAGCTTGTGGTTGGATGCAACGGGCAAGCGCCTGCCCGGCCCCCTGTACCCGGGGTTCGACACCCTCGGCACCCTCGAACACCTGCGCACTACCGGCCATGACCACTCGTGGTTCATCCTCACCCAGGCGATCATCGAGAAGGAGTTCGCCCTCTCGGGAAGCGAGCAGAACCCCGACCTCACCGGCAAGAGCGTGCGTGAGCTTCTTAAACAGCGTCTCGGCAAGGGCGCAACCGGTCCGGTGGAAGCGTTCAAAGAGAAAGGCGAAGACTTCTTCGTCGCCGACACCCTCGACGAACTTCTCGCAAAGATCGACGACGGCATTCTCGACCTCGATCTGGTGCGCGATGAAGTCAGCACCCGGGACATGCAGCTCGACAATGATTTCTCGCGCGACGGCCAGGTCACCGCGCTGCGCCAGGCGCGCAGCTACCTCGGCGACAAACTCATCCGTGTTGCCAAACCACACAAGCTGCTCGATGCATCGAAGGGGCCGCTCATCGCCGTCAAGCTGCACATTGTGACGCGCAAGACTCTTGGCGGAATCGAGACAAACCTCGATGGCCAGGCGCTCTCAGAAGCAGGAGACCCGATCCCCGGGCTCTTCGCCGCGGGCGAGGTCAGCGGATTCGGCGGTGGCGGCGTTCATGGCTATCGGTCGCTCGAGGGCACCTTCCTCGGGGGCTGCCTGTTCAGCGGCCGCACGGCGGGAAGGGCCGTTGCAGCGTTGAGCTAACCACGGCCACGGCGGGTAGTGCTACCCATGTCGGCTGCGACGCGCGTGCCCGTAAGATTTACTCAACGACTCGCCGCAGCGGAAGAGAGCACATGACGATCCCCACAACGCCTACGACCCCAGCGGGCTGGTACCCGGACCCCTCGGGCACCCCGCGCAGTCGCTGGTGGGATGGCGTGCAGTGGACCGAGAACTACCACGACCCGCTCGGCGCGGCACAGATCAGCGGCGGTACGCTCACGGCGCCAGAGGACACTGACACGTATACGCCCGGCTACTGGGCGCTGCTCGCACTGCTCGGCGCAAACGTTCTGCTCCAGTTCTCCGCGCTTTTGCCTGACAACCTCAACTCGACGATCGACAACGCGTTGAGCGACTCGACCTCGATCGTTCCGACCTACACGCCGTTCGAGGCGATTTCCGCCGTTCTCAGCTTTCTGCTCATCGCCGGAATGATCGTCTCCGCGTTTCTCGACTACAGGGCGCTCACGAATCGCGGAGTGCCCAAGCCCTTCCACTGGGCATGGTCATTCTTCGGAATTGTGGCGATCGCCTACCCGATCTATCTCATCGGCCGCGCGGCCATCGTCGCGCGGCGCACGGGCACTTCCATTGCCCCGATCTGGATTCCGATCGGCTATTGCGGCCTCGTTATTCTCATCTCGATCGTCGCGGGAGTCATCGGATTTAGCGCCGGATACGACCAGGTCGGGTTCAGCTAAGCCGATCTCCGCACATATCGACGCTCGTCAGAGCACCCATCCACAAACGAAAGAGAGCCCATGACCATCCCCAGCACCCCCACCACGCCCGCAGGCTGGTACCCGGACCCCGCCGGAACCCCGCGCAGCCGGTGGTGGGATGGCACGCAGTGGACCGAGAACTACCACGACCCGCTCGCCGCTGCTCAGGTTGGAGGCCTCGCTCTCAAGGCACCCGAGGGCGTCGCGGTCTACAACCCATTTGTCATCGCGCAGCTCGGCCTGCTTGTCGTGTCGTTCCTCAGCATCTTCCTTGCGTTCAACCCCTCGTCTCTCGACTCCGCAATTTACGGTTCGACGAGCATCAACCCGCTCGAGGTCATCTCGAACCTGCTTGGTTTTGTGACCTACGTTGCCTGGGTTCTTCTTGCGTTCTTCGACCACCGCGCGCTCAAGGCAGCGGGAGTTCCGCAGCCCTTCCACTGGGCATGGGCCTTCCTGTCGGCGCTCGTGTATCTCATCGGTCGCGGCGTCGTTATGCGCCGCCGCACCGGCAAGGGCATCGCGACGATGTGGATCGCGATCGGCTACTGCGTTGCAGTCTTCATCGTGATCATCGTGCTGTTTGTCATCATCTTCAGCAGCCTGTCATCGTCGGGCCTGTACTAGTCATCACCTAAGTAGTCGTCACCTAGCGATGCCCGCGTGCTCAGTGAGCGCGCGGGCATCGTTAGTTAAAACCGTCGGAATTCGCGAGTGGATGTCGCAGCGCAACACCCACAAACGCGACGACCGCGACCGCCGCTATGCCGGTTGCGACCCAGAACACCGTCGGCAACCCGCCGACCTCCACGAGCACTGCCGCGAGTCCGGCGCCAACCGGCAGCGCGCCCCAGCTGATGACGCGCGACGCCGAGTAGGCGCGACCGAGAAGGTATTCGGGAACGAGGTGCTGCCTGATTCCCGACATTGAGATGCGCCAAATGCTGCTCGCGGCGGCGGCCGTGAAGCCGCTCGCCATCAGCACCCAATAGTTGCCGCCAAGCGCGGGCGCGAGCACAAGAACGAGGGTGCCGAGCGTGTCAACGAACAGCAAAATCGTAACGCTCACGCGGGCCCGCAGCACTCCGTAGAGCAGTGATGCGGTGAGGCCGCCGAGCGCCATCCCGGTTGCGAGCAGGCCGTAGGTGAAGGCGTTCTGACCGAGCGGGCCTGGCGCCACAACGTAGAGAACGATCACAGCCGTGAACATTCCCCAGACGAGGTTCATGCCACCGTTGAGCAGGCTCAACCCGCGCAAGACCGGGTTGCCCCAGACGAAGCTCATTCCCGCGCGAATGCGGTGATCGGGGTCGTCGACGTGCGGCGGCTCAGAGACGCGGCGCACAAAGCCGACACCGACGAGCGCGAGCAGGTAGAGCAGCCCGCCGCCCGCCACCGCGAAGACGTGACCGATCGACATCAGCGCGCCCGCGAGCGGAGCCCCGGCAAACTCGTTCGACACGGTGATCGTCGCCTCGATGCGCGAGTTAGCGACCCCGCGCTGGCTGGGCTGCACGGTGCTCGGCACCGCAGAGACGAGCGAGGTGTCAACGAGCACTTCTGCGACCCCGTAGAGCACTGCGGCGACCGCGATGACCCAGAAGGGCAGCGCGCCCATGAGCACAGCAATTGCGAGACACACGAGATAGAGACCGCGGATCAGGTTTGCCCAGAACAACACGCGGCGTGCGCTCACCTTGTCAACGAGCCATCCACCATGAATTCCAAAGATCGGCCACGCGAGGGTCGCAAGCAACGTGACGACGGCGACAAGACCGTCTGGCGCGCCCGACGCGAGCGCGAGAAGCGGCAGCGCAAAGAGCACAACCCCGTCACCGAGGTTGGCAGCGCCCGTGGCAAACCAGAGGCCGTTGAACGACCTACCCAACTTCACGCGGCTCAGCGGGCTATCGACCAGGCGCGGCGCTTGATCAGTACGTGGCCGCGCTTTGTTGTGACGCGAGTCCACGGGCCGGTCTCAAAGATCGTGACGGGCTCTTCACCAGCGATGAACCCGAGGCTGAAGGCGGCGAAGGCCGCCCCGGCGGGAACGTGTTCCAGCCCGGAGATCGGGCGACCCCACACCTCGGAGCGCACCTTGTGCACGATCTGCTCCCCCGTGCCGGTGGGGATCGCCGTGGCGACCTCATCGATGCCCGCGCGCGCGACGCCCTCGAGCGTGGCGGCGGCGGTTGTCGGCAGCGGCGTCCAGCCACCGCGGGGCGGCGAGATCGCTGCCCACGTGACGCTGTTGACCTGCATGGGAATCGAGACGCGAACGGTCTCCGCGACATCCCGAGTGTCGTTGCCGGCTCTCTCAAGCCTTGACAGCATGGATGCAACGGGCACAACCACGTCGAAGGTGTCGGCATTGGGCAGGGCGAAGGTACGCAGGCCGAGAACCGTGGGGCTCTCATCGAGAAGACCGGCGGGGTAGATCACAGCGACGTAGACCGCGAGGATGTTGCCGTTGGCAATCAGGCGCACCGAGCCGTCTTCAACGCGAGCCGCACGGCCGAGGTAGGTCGTGAGGTCGCTGAGGGCCAGGGAGTCCTGAAGGGTGAATACGTCGCTCATTACGGGTTCTAAACTACAGTGCATGACCGACCCTGTGAGCGGACTCCTTGCCGCACTTGACCTGACCGATACGGGTGCGCGAACGAGCGAAGACATCTTTACCGGCCCGAGCCAGTGGCAACCGATGGGTCGCGTGTTCGGCGGGCAGGTACTCGCCCAGTCGCTCACGGCCGCGATGCGAACGATTGCCGAAGATCGTTTTATCCACTCGATGCACGGGTATTTCCTGCGTCCGGGTGACGTGAACCTGCCGATTACGTTCTCGGTAGACCGCATCCATGACGGCCGTTCCTTTTCGACGCGACGCACGCAGGCCTACCAAAACGGTGTGCCGATCCTGTCGCTCATCGCCTCGTTCCAGGACGAAGACGAGGGCCTCGACCACCAGGTTGAGATGCCGAGTGACCTGCCCGATCCGGAGTCGCTGCCGAGCGCCGCTGAGGTTCTCGCCGGTATCGACCACCCGATCGCCTCGAACTGGGCAAACGGTCGTGCCTTCGACATTCGTCACGTGCCCTCGTCGATCTATTTCACGGTCGAGGGAGCGCAGGTTGCCCATCAGGCCGTCTGGATGAAGGCGAAGAGCCCGCTGCCCGACGACCCCAACCTGCACCGTGCCGCCCTCGCCTACGCGAGCGACTATTCGATTCTCGAGCCGATCATGCGCGGGCACGGGGTCGCGTGGGCGACACCCGGGCTCAAGGCCGCCTCGCTCGATCACGCCATGTGGTTTCACCGCTTCGGGCGCGTCGACGAGTGGATGCTCTACACCCAGGAGTCGCCGACAGCGATCGGCGGCCGCGGACTCTCGCTCGGCCGCATCTACTCCCGCGACGGTCTGCTTCTCGCCTCAGTCGCGCAAGAAGGGATGGTGCGGGTGCCCGCTGCGCCACCCGCCGTCGGGCCGTGATCACCCCGACGGTCGAGCGGTTCGCCCGCAACGGCGCTCTCATCTCCGGCGGAGCCGCCGCGATTTTGCTCCAGGTCGCCGATCCCGTTGTCGGCGCGGGAGTCGCAGAGCACAGCGACTTCACACACCGCCCGCTCGATCGCCTGCGCAACACACTCACGTTCGTCTACGCGGTGATTCTTGGCACACCGGAAGAAGGCGCTCGCGTCGCCGGCTACGTCAATCGGGCGCACACCGGCATTGCAGGGGCGATGGATGCGACGCATCAACTCTGGGTCGCGGCAACCCTCTACGACACAGCGATTCGCGTGCACGAGCGACTCTACGGACCGGTCGAAGACGAATTCGCCGAACTCATTCTCGCCGCGTATTCGCCTCTCGCGACCTCCCTACAGGTGCCCGAAGAGGTCTGGCCGACGACACGTGCGGCTTTCGACGAGTACTTCGCGAGCTACAGCGCCACGCTCGTTGTCACCGCTGAGGCGCGCCAGATAGCTCGCGACCTGTTTCACCCGGTGACGATTCCACTGTGGGGTCGGGCAGCGCTGCCCTTTGTTTCGGCGCTGACGTCGACGCTGCTCGGTGCAGAACTGCGTGAAGCGTTCGGGTTGCCGAATCATCCGCGTCGCTCGGCAGCCGCGTGGGGCGTCGCCCGTTTTGTGGCGCGAGTTGCTCCCCGGCGACTGCGTGAGTGGCCGTCGCGGTACTACCTGGCCGCACTGAGAAAGCGCGGCTCTGCGGCTTCTAGCCGCGCTTCGTAAAGCTCACGGGCTCTTCGACATACGGTGCCCAGACCTCGCGGAGGTTGTCGGTGATCCGCTGCGGGCGGCCGGTAGCTGCCGTCACCATCACGAGGGTTGTCGCCGCCTTCGTAAAGAGCACACGAGGCGTGACGCCCTCGGGCGAGTACAACTCGTAGCAGATCTCGAGGCTCGCTCCGCCGATGCGACCGATCCACATTTCGATGTCGATCGGCGCCCTCATGTACGGAATCGGGGCGAGGTACTCGATCTCCTGGCGCGCGATGAGACTGATCATCTCTGCGCCCGGTCGCGCGTCGAGAATCGCGATGTCTGAAACAGCTTCTACGCCCTCGTCTGGTCGCCAAAATGCCTGAATGCGAGCCTCTTCGAGAAGGCGCAGCATCTCGGCGTTGTTGACGTGCGCGTAGGCGTCGAAGTCGCTCCAGCGCAGCGGAATCTGGATGTGGAGTCGCACGAGAATCCTCACGTTGGTAACAGGTTTACAACGACCCTAGCCGACGACGGAGGCCGCGACATCCCAACAAATCATTGGGATTCACCGCCTCTCAAGAGTCGCTTGCACGGGCACCGGACGCAAGCAAGAGTCGAAAGCGATTGCTAGGGTGATTAACGACGCGCTCCCAGACTTACCTCTCGAGGGGCAAATCCAGATCCAAATTTAGGCCGCGAGTGCCCGCGTTTTCGAACGAGTGACACACGTACGGTTGAGCGATTGTGGAGCCACTCCGAAAGTGGCTACCCCGAGAGCTTTTCCTCCCGCCCAGCGGGAGTTGAGAAGCCCGAGGCCTCGCCAACCCGGACCGTAACCCGAAATGACGACCCTCGGTAGTTCGAGGATGTTGGCGTCATCAGGAGCACGTGACCGAAACAATTGCCGTTCGCGCTGAGCACCTTTATAAAGTGTTTGGCCGACGTCCGCAGGAAGCTGTCCAACAACTCACAAACGGTGCGGGGCGCGACACAACCGCGAACCTGGGCACCGCCGCAGTGATCGACGCGAGCTTTGACGTTCGCACAGGCGAGATCTTCGTCGTTATGGGTCTCTCCGGCTCTGGCAAGTCGACGCTCATTCGAATGCTCAACGGTCTGCTCGAGCCCACATCGGGTTCGGTGACCGTCGGCGGCGAGGGCATCAGCAACGTGCCTGCCGCAAAGTTGCGCGCCGTTCGACGTTCGAGCATTTCGATGGTTTTTCAGCACTTCGCGCTTCTCCCCCACCGCACGGTCATCGATAACGTCGCCTACGGACTTGAAATTCAGGGGATGTCGCGTACGCAGCGCCTCGAAAAGGCCGCGCGCATCGTCGAACTCGTTGGCCTCAGCGGCTGGGCCGACAAGCTTCCCTCGCAGCTCTCCGGCGGAATGCAGCAACGTGTTGGCCTCGCCCGTGCACTCGCCGCCGACACCGATGTGCTGCTGATGGACGAGGCGTTCAGCGCCCTCGACCCGCTCATTCGCCGCGAGATGCAGGAGCAGCTTCTCGAGCTGCAGGCGGAACTCGGCAAAACCATAATCTTCATCACCCACGACCTCAACGAGGCAATGTTTCTCGGCGACCGCATCGCCGTTATGCGCGACGGTCGCATCGTGCAGATCGGCACACCGGAAGACATCCTCACCGACCCCGCGAATGACTATGTCGCGCAGTTCGTTCAAGACGTCGACCGCTCACGCGTGCTCACCGCCTCGAGCGTTATGGAGCCCGCTCGCGCCGTTGTGACGCTGTCGGCTGGCCCCCGTGCCGCACTGCGCACGATGCGCGACGTTCAGACCTCTGCGGTCTTCGTCGTCGGCCGCGACAGGGTACTCGCCGGAGCGGTTCTCGACCGCGACGCGATCAAGCACGTTCGTGCGGGTCGCACCGACCTCATCGCCATCGTCGATGCCGAGGTCACAACCGTTTCGCCCGACGCCCCGCTTCTCGACCTCGTTGAACCGTCGATCGGCAGCACCCTGCCGATCGCCGTCGTCGACGAACGCGGTCGACTGCTCGGCGTCGTTCCGCGCGTGACGCTGCTCGCGGCGCTCGGCAACTTCACGCAGACCGGCGAGCTGCCGATCATCGAGCCGGCCCCGACCGTGCCAGAAGTACTCATCACCGATGCCCTCGCGACCGAAGGGAGTGCGTCATGAATGACTTCCGCATCCCGCTCGGCGACCTCGCCAAAGAGGCGCTCGACTTTGTCACCGACAACCTCGGTTTCATTTTCTCCGCGCTGCGTGACTTCTTTCTCGGAATCTACGAGGGCGTCGAGTGGGTACTCATCACGCCACCGTTCTGGGTCATCATCGTTATTGCCGTCGTCTTCGCGTTCCTCGCCCGCGGCTGGATCTTCGCAGTGGGGTCGGCGCTCGCGCTTGTGCTCATCGTCGGCGTCGACCAGTGGGAAAACGCCATGGAGTCGCTCGCGCTGATTCTTGTCGCGTCGGCGATCGCCATTGTTCTGAGCATTCCGCTCGGCGTCGCGGCCGCGCGATCAAACGTTGTGTCATCGATAGTTCGGCCCGTTCTCGACTTTATGCAGACGACTCCCGCGTTCGTCTACCTGATTCCCGCCCTCCTGCTCTTCAGGGTCGGCGTTGTTCCCGGAATCATCGCGACAGTCATCTTCTCGCTCGCGCCCGGCGTTCGACTCACCGAGCTCGGCATCCGCGGCGTTGATTCTGAGGTCGTCGAGGCAGGACAGGCCTTCGGGGCATCGCCGTGGCGCATCCTGCGTCAGATTCAGCTGCCGCTCGCGCTGCCCACGATCATGGCCGGCGTCAACCAGGTGATTATGCTCTCGCTCTCGATGGTTGTCATCGCCGGAATGGTGGGGGCCGGCGGGCTCGGCGGTGACGTCGTAGCAAGCCTCAACCGCATCGACGTCGGCCTCGGCGTCGAGGCCGGAGTGAGCGTTGTTATCCTCGCCATCTACCTCGACCGCCTCACGTCGGCGTTCGGACAGAAGCGCGGCTTCTTCTCGAGCATCGCCGCCCGCGTCACATCCGGCCGCGCCTCTGCGCAACAGGATCGGGAGATCGCCATCCTCGCCGAAGGCCACAAGCGCTCAACGAGCGTTCTCTAAAAACTTCGCGGGCGACATCCGTCCGTGATCACACGTGCGCCACGGCGCACGCGAACGTCAACCGTGTCTGCTTGCCGTGCTCACGGGCGCGGTAAGCAGTCCCGAAAGGAAGACACATGCACAACAAGCGCATCACATCGGTCATCGCAGCGGGCACCATCGCGGCACTCGCACTCGCGGGCTGCTCAGCCGACGGTGGCGACTCTGCCACTGCCGACAAGGAAATCACCATCGCCGTCTTCAACGGCTGGGACGAGGGCATCGCCGCGTCCGAACTCTGGAAGGCCGTTCTCGAGGAAAAGGGCTACAGCGTCGAGCTCGAGTACGCCGACGTTGTTCCCGTGTTCTCCGGTCTCTCGACCGGCGACTACGACGTCACTCTCGACGTCTGGCTGCCCAACACTCACAAGGAGTACATCGAGTCATTCGGCGACGACATCGTCGACCTCGGTGCGTGGAACGAAGAGTCCAAGCTGACAATCGCTGTCAACGAAGACTCCCCCATCACCTCGCTCTCCGAGCTCGCGGCCAACGCCGACGAGTTCAACAACAAGATCATCGGCATCGAGCCGGGCTCTGGTCTCTCGACGATCACGTCGAACGAGGTCATTCCCGCCTACGGCCTCGAAGGCATGGACTACATCACCTCGTCGACGGCCGCGATGCTCGTTGAGCTCACCGCAGCAACCGACGCGGGCGAGAACGTTGTCGTCACGCTCTGGGAGCCGCACTGGGCTTACGGAGCGTTCCCGATTCGCAACCTCGAAGACCCCGAGGGCATTCTCGACAGCGTCGAGAGCCTTCACACCTTCAGTAGCTCAGACTTCGCGACCGACCACACAGAGGCCGCCGGCTGGATGAGCAACTTCGAGATGGATCTCGACAAGCTCTACTCGCTTGAAAAAGTTCTCTTCGTCGACAACGACACCGACGACTACGGCCCCCTTGTCGAGCAGTGGATCGACGACAACCGCGACTGGGTAGACACCCTCACGGCTGACTAATCTGAACCACAAAAATGGCGACCACCCGAGGGTGGTCGCCATTTTTGTGCGCGGTGCTTAGTCGCGTGTGAGCTTGCGGTAGGTCGAACGGCCGGGCTTCGCTGCGTCCGCACCGAGGCGCTCGATCTTGTTCTCTTCGTACGACTCGAAGTTGCCCTCGAACCAGTACCAGTTCGACGGGTTCTCGTCGGTGCCCTCGTACGCGAGGATGTGAGTCGCGATGCGGTCGAGGAACCACCGGTCGTGAGTGATGACCACAGCACAACCGGGGAACTCGAGAAGCGCGTTCTCGAGCGAACCAAGAGTTTCGACGTCGAGGTCGTTAGTCGGTTCGTCGAGCAGCAGAAGGTTTCCACCCTGCTTGAGCGTGAGCGCGAGGTTGAGACGGTTACGCTCACCACCCGAGAGCACACCGGCCTTCTTCTGCTGGTCGGGGCCCTTGAAGCCGAACTGCGAGACGTAGCCGCGCGACGGGATCTCGGTCTTGCCGACCTGGATGAAGTCCTGTCCGTCAGACACGACCTCCCAGAGGGTCTTGTTCGGGTCGATGCCGCCACGGTTCTGGTCGACATACGAGATATCGACGGTCTCGCCGACCTTGAGGTCACCGGAGTCAAGCGGTTCGAGGCCAACGATCGTCTTGAAGAGCGTCGTCTTTCCGACACCGTTCGGGCCGATGACGCCGACGATGCCGTTACGCGGAAGAGTAAACGACAGGCCGTCGATGAGCACACGCTCGTCGAAGCTCTTCTTGAGGTTCTTGGCGTCGATCACCTGTGAACCGAGGCGCGGACCGATCGGAATCACGAGCTCTTCGAAGTCGAGCTTTCTCGTCTTCTCCGCCTCGTTTGCCATCTCCTCGTAACGAGCGAGACGAGCCTTCGACTTGACCTGGCGGCCCTTGGCGTTGCTTCGCACCCACTCGAGCTCCGAGCTGAGGCGCTTTGCAAGCTTCGCGTCTTTTTTGCCCTGAACCGTGAGGCGTTCCTGCTTCTTCTCGAGGTAGGTCGAGTAGTTGCCCTCGTAGGGGTAGAGCTTGCCGCGGTCGACTTCGGCGATCCACTCGGCAACGTGGTCGAGGAAGTACCTATCGTGAGTCACGGCGAGCACGGCGCCGGGGTACTTGGCGAGGTGCTGCTCAAGCCAGAGAACACTCTCGGCGTCGAGGTGGTTAGTTGGCTCATCGAGAAGCAGCAGGTCGGGCTTCTGCAGAAGCAGCTTCGTCAGCGCAACGCGACGCTTCTCACCACCGGAGAGGCTGTGCACGGGGTAGTCGCCGGGCGGCGTGCGCAGCGCACTCATCGCCTGCTCGAGCTGGGAGTCGAGGTCCCACGCGTCGGCGGCATCGATTTCTTCCTGAAGGGTTCCCATTTCGGCGAGAAGCGCGTCGAAATCGGCGTCGGGTTCAGCCATCTCGAGGCCGATTGCCGCGTGACGGTCAACCTTCGCCTTGATCGGGCCAACGCCCTCCTGCACGTTCTCGAGAACAGTCTTTGTCTCGTCGAGCTCGGGCTCCTGCATCAGGATTCCGACGCTGAAGCCGGGGCTCAACCGGGCCTCGCCGTTGCTCGGAGTGTCGAGTCCGGCCATGATCTTGAGGATTGTGGACTTACCGGCACCGTTGGGGCCGACAATTCCGATCTTCGCGCCTGGGAAGAACGACATCGTCACGTCATCGAGAATGAGCTTGTCGCCGACCGCTTTGCGGGCGCGCACCATCGTGTAAATAAATTCGGCCATGCGTCTATTCTACGGACGCGACCGGGCGCCCTCTCGCGGCGCCAACACAACACAGGCCAAACGGCGAATGGATGTCGCGGCCGAGCTACCAGTCGATCGTTCGAGTCTTGCCGATGAAACACACGCCTGATCCGAGAACCGGCGCGATTGTGCTCGAGTACTTGACGTTGCCGAACTGTCCGATGATGCATCCGCCGTTGACCTGCACGGCGAACTGCAGGTTGTCGGCGTCGAGATCGATTGCCGTCTTATCGAAGGTCACCTCGATCGCACGCTTATCGAAGCCTGCGTCAACAAGCGTGTTGACGACCTTCTTGCCGCTGGTCTTGCCTTCTTTGAGGAGAAGTGTGCGCATGACCTGATCGAAATAGGGCTGGTTCTCGACGGCGCTGAGCGCTGGGTCGAAGCTCGGGGCGACAGTTGGCTCTGGTACGGGGGTGCCGTCGACGGTTGCGGTCGGCTCCGGCTCGAGCAGAGACGCGCGATCGTCGGGTGCGCAGCCGGCGAGCGCCGCAAGCAACACAACAGCGACGGATGCAGATGCAGATGCAGAGAGAAGAACGCGTGCGCGTGGCATTGTGCTCCTCCCGCACGGTGTGCCGAGGCGTCCCCGGGTGGGCGCGGGCCACAGCGTGCTGCGTCAAAGTCTATGCGTGAGCGCCCGTGTGTGAGGGTCAGCGCTCCCCCAACTCGACCTAGAACGGCGCGAGAGAGTTCGCACCGGCGGTCGGAACGAGCGAGAGCGTGGCGTCGGGGTCGTCGCTCTCATCGCGATCATTAGAAGCGTCGTCAGCAGAATCGCGATCATCAGAAGCGCGCTCATCGGAAGCGTCGTCTTCTGGCGCTTCGCTCTCGGGCGTCTCGTCGGTGAGCACCTCCGACTCGGTCGAGCTTCCTTCCGTCTCGACGACCGTCGAGACGCTTCGTGTGAAGACAGTTGTGCCCCACGACAGGTCGTGGCCGAGGGCGTCAGCGTCGATGTCGACGGTTGTTCCCGTGCGCTCGCCGCTCTTCCACTCGCGAATGTGCTGTTTGCCGGTGACGATCACCCGCTCGCCCTTGTGCAGGGAACCGGCGGCATGCACGGCGGCCCGACGGAAGGTTGTCACCGTGTACCAGTTCGTTTCGGTGTCGATCCAGCGCTGTTCGCCGCGATCGAATCGACGCTGCGGTGCCGCGAGCCGAAACGAGGTGATCGGGAGGTTCTCTGCGGTCATAACGTGCCGCGGGGTTGTCGCGACGATTCCGGTGATGGTGATGATGTCTGACATTGCGTATTCTCCGAGGTTCGACAGGTGGGTGGGGGCAACGGAGCCGCGGCGACACTCGTGCCGGGATAGCCGCCGCGGACCCGCTGCGAACGAGTGTCGTCCGATTCGGCACGCAAAAACGCCTCCCGCTTCCATCTGTGGAAGCGGGAGGCGTTGAGCGTTCTCGTGAGGAGAAGACGACCTAGTGTTCGGTGAACTCGGGCCAGGCTGAGCCGGGCAACAAGCGCGAGTGCAAGGCACTTTTCGCGACATCCAAACTCGGATATGTTGCCGTCCACTCTGAGTCGGCGAGAAGTCTTACCGAAAATCCCTCGTCAGAGCCGTGTATTGAACCCACGGCCCCCGCCGGTCCGAATGCGACCCAGGTGTGTCCAGCCAGTGTTATGTCGCTCATCGTTGAGCTCCTTTCCCATGCCCTATCGACCATAGAACTGTTGGCCTTCGAGCGCTACAGCCGGATAAACGTTCGGATACCGAACACAGAAACCAACACTTGTTTGCCACTTCGGCGGGTAGGGCACAAACTACTCGTGGGTAGTAACAAGTGCACGAATCGCTCGATCAGAGCTTCGTGCCGGCGGGCCCTCCAGTCCTATTCGGGTTAGTGCTGGAGGGGCCGTTTACCGCCGTGGATAGGGTGAACCCGTGCAACAACTGACCATCAGGCAAGCTCTGGGCGGTAAGTCCGCTGGTAGCGCCCGCAGTTGGCTGCTTCTCGCGATCCCCAGCACGCTCCTCGTCATCGTGCAAGAGAGCAACACCGACTTCGGTCAGTGGTGGCTCACACTCGCCTCCGCTGCCGCGCAGCACATCGCCGTCGCCGTTGTCCTTCTCGTTGTGCCGCTTTTCCGCAGGCGCTGGGCGGTGATTCCACTCGACATCCTGATACCCCTGTGGGTTGCCGTCGGTGTGACCCGTGGGCTTGTGAGCGGTTTTTTCGCAGAGCAGTTCTCCCCCATCGACCCCCAGTACGGCTACCGGATGCTCTCGTGGATCGGCGTCTCGCTCGTCTGGACCCCGCTGTTTACTTACGCGCTCGCTCAATACGAGAACCGCCGGGATCTTCTCGCCGAGTTTGCTGTTGTGTCTGCGTCACTCGACGATGCGCGGGTGCGCGCCGCGGAGTCATCCGGAGATCTACACTCGCGACTCGTCAAAGCGATTCGCAGGTCTGTCGCACCCGTTATTGACGAGATCCGGGCGAGCCTCGAACGGGTTGCGAAGGGAATCGGCACTGACTCGTTCGCGACGATCAGCGATCGCCTCGCTCTTGTCTCGAGCGATGTCTCGAGGCTCGTCGACGATCGGCTCGTGAGCATTCGAGTGCCGCGCACGCGGGCGGCGAAGCCGTCGATCTTTGCCGCGAGCCGTTTCTCGCATTCGCGGCCGCTCGTCGTCTCGTTACTCACGATTGTCGCGATCACTGTTGTCACGGTGCCGGATGCCCTTGTCATTGGGCACCCGAAGATCGCGCTCGAGACCACAATCGCTCTGGGCGTCTCCTTCCTTGTGCTGTGGGGCGGGCTCGCCGCGACCGCCCGCTGGCGGTCCGATGCTGGCTACCGCAACAACATGCTCGTGTACGGCAGCTACCTTCTCGCAGCGATCGCGGCAAGCCTCACGCTCGTTGTTGTTCCCATCTCGATGAGCGGCCCGCACGAGATAGCGCTGCGTTTCGCGTTGCCCCTTGGCATCATCTTCAGCGCCGGGTCGCTCTCCGCATCAGTCGGCCTCGAGGCCTCCAATCGTGCGCTTATCGCTCAAACGAGCGAGCTGCGAGCCGAGGCTGTCTCGCTGGAAATCGCGTCGACCGAAACCGAGACCCGGGTGCGCGAAAATTTGAGCATCGTGCTTCACGGGCCGGTGCTCGGCCGTTTGTCGGCGTGCGTAATGGCGCTCAACTTTCATGCCTCTGCCGCCGTGCGACCGACCGCGGAAGCTACAGCCGTGACAACCGGACACGTCATCGACCATCTCGCCCTTGCCGCGCACGATCTGGAACTAATTTCCGAAACGTAAAAACCCTAGACAGATCAGCCGTAAGATGAGCCCATGTCAACCCGGGGTCGTGACGCGACCCGCATTATGGTTGCGGATGATGACCCTCTCATCCGCACGGTTCTCCGGTTCGCCCTCGAAGGCGCCGGCTACGAGGTTTCGGCCACCGATTCCGGCGACGGCGTTATCGCCGCAACCGCTGCCGATGCGCCCGCACTCATCGTTCTCGACGCACGTATGCCTGGGCCCGGGCTCTCGACGACCCTCGCGACCCTTCGACTGAGCCGCGTGCCCGTTCTCGTACTGAGCGGCGACGAGATCGTCGCGAAGGGCACAGTGACTCCGGGCCTCGCCTACCTCACCAAGCCCGTCGACATCAACGAGCTTCTCAGCACAATCACCCGTCTTCTCTCCGGCGCCACCCATAGTGCGCCGGCTCATGACTGACGCGCTCACAGCTCGAGAGTCGCTCAGCAAGTTCGGGTTTGACAGCCTGTTCAGCGGCTACCCCGATCCGACATTTGCGATGGATGTCGCTGGCACGATCATCGACTGCAACGAAGCGCTGCTCACCGAACTCGGCACACTGTCTGGCTCGATCATCGGCTCGCCGATCTCGTCGCTCTTCAGCGAGCGCACGGCAGAGGCCGCGAGCGCCGAGTTCGCCGCTCGTGGGCCGTCGCGGTTCGCGGCAGAACTTCTGCGTGCCGATGGCTCGTTGCTTCGCGCCGCTATCGTTCTTTTTCCGGTTGAGCTCGACGGTGTTGTGACGGCGATTGTCGGATTCGCGCACGATATTGAGGCGCAGGACGTCACCGAGGTCATCGCCGCCCGCGGCAAGGCCCTCGAACGAATGGCCGGTCGACTCGCCCTTATGGGCGCGTGGACGATCGAGCTCTCGACAAACACCCTGCACTGGTCTGACGAGCTGTGCCAGATTCTCGACTTCGGCCCCGGCGAGCACCCGACCCTCGAGCAGGCATTCGCGCTGCATCCCGACGAAGACCGTCTGGCATTCGAGCGCGCCGTCGACAGGGCCGCCGTAGACGGCACGCCCTTCGACGAACGCCGCTCGATGTACACGGCGACCGGCCGGCTGCTGCGCATCCGTGCGCTTGGCGAAGCGGTTCGCGACAGGTCGGGCGACATAGTGCGCGTGCAGGGCGCGCTCTACGACATCACCGATCAGTTCGATGCGATCGCTCAAAAGATCGAGAGCGAAGAACGACTGTCATCGATGGTCGATGCCATAACCGACGGCATCGCAATTCTCGATACCGAGTGGGCCTATAGCTACGTCAATCCGCGCGCAGAAGAGATTCTCGGTCAGACGGCAGACCATCTGCTCGGTCGGGTGATGTGGGATGTGCTTCCCGACTGGCGCGGCACCGAGTTCGCGATCGCCTTTAAGAGCGCAGAGCTCGAGCGAACGACGATCACCGTTCGCGACTATTACGAGCCGCTCGGGCTCTGGCTCGACGTGCGGGTCTACCCGCTCAGCAACGGACTCGCTATCTACTTTCGCGATGTCAGCGAAGAAGAACTCGCTCGCGAAAAGTCGGCCGCCGACGAGAAACGGATAGCCGCGCAGGCGGCACTTCTCGACGTCGCACGCGACGCGATTGTTGTGCGAGGCCTCGATCACACGATCCGCTACTGGAACCGCGCGGCATCCGAGTTGTACGGCTGGTCGAGTGACGAAGTCATCGGCTCGTCGATTCGCGAACTCGTCTACCTCGACGTCGAGACCTTCGACGCGGCAACCGCCGCAACGATGCGCGACGGAGCCTGGAACGGCGAGACAGAGCAGATCACGCGCTCTGGCGAACGCCTCATCGTCGACTGCAGCTGGACGCTCGTCAACGACGACGCCGGCAACCCTGACTCGATCTTCGCGGTCAACACCGACATCACGGCGCGGCGTTCGCAAGAGGAACGCGTTTTGCGCGCCCAGCGCATGGAGAGCCTCGGCACCCTCGCGGGTGGTGTCGCGCACGACCTCAACAACGTTCTGACTCCCATTCTTATGTCGGTGCAGATGCTCGCCCTCGGCGAAGACGACCCAGGGCGCAGCGAGCTTCTCGGGGTAATGGAGGCGAGCGTCAAGCGCGGCGCCGAAATGATTCGCCAGGTTCTGTCGTTCGCGCGGGGCGTCGAGGGTCGCCGCATCGAGGTCGATCTCAACACCCTCCTCGTCGAGCTCGAGTCTGAGTGCAACGAGGCTCTCGCCGACAACGTCGAGTTCACGCTCAGGGCCGACGAGAAATTGTGGCGCACTAACGGTGATCCGACCCAGCTTCTGCAGGTGCTCATCAACCTCGTGTACAACGCACGCGACGCGATGCCCGACGGCGGCGGCCTTGTCGTTGCTGCGCGCAACGTGACAATCGACCAGAGCTTCTCGTCGCTCACGCACCTCGCGTCACCCGGTGACTACATTCTGCTCACCGTCGAAGACACCGGTTCTGGAATGACGCCAGACATCATGGACAAGATCTTCGAACCCTTCTTCACGACAAAAGACCTCGGGCAGGGCACCGGTCTCGGCCTCGCGACGAGTGCCGCAATTCTGCGCAGCCACGAGGGCTTTATCCAGGTCTACAGCGAGCCGGGCAAGGGCACGCGCTTCAGCATCCACCTGCCCGCGAGCACGGAGCCCGACGGCGAGTCAGAGATCGACCACTCCGCTGACGTCACAGAGGAACTCCCCCGCGGCAACGGCGAACTCGTGCTCATCGTCGATGACGAGTCGGCGATCAGGCAGATCACGCGCACTGCCCTCGAAGCCTTCGGTTACGTCACAGTCGTTGCGAGCAATGGCAACGAGGCAATCGAGTTCTGCGACTCATCACCGGGAAGCGTCGACCTCGTCGTCACCGACATGATGATGCCCCTGATGGATGGCGCGGCTCTCGCCTCGCGCCTTCATAGTGCGCACCCTTCCATGCCTATCGTCGCCATGAGCGGCCTCAACACCAACGGCGGCATCGTTCGGGCTGCCGACTCCGGTGTTCACAATTTTCTTGCCAAGCCGTTTACCACGGGCGAACTCTTGCGGGTTGTACGCTCAGCACTCGATGGAAGGTCGCAGCACTGATATGAGTACCGACAAATCAGCTCTCCGCGTTGTAGTTGCCGATGACGATGCCTTCACGATCTCTCTCGTCGGTGACGGCCTGCGATCACAGGGATTCGACGTCGCGACGGCCACAACCGCCCGCGACGCCTGGCGACTGCTCGTCGACGGTGACCCGCACGTGCTCGTGAGCGACCTGAACTTCGGGCCTGGCACAAGCGGTGCAACCCTCTTGCAGCGTGTGCGGCGCGAGTACCCGTGGATCGGCCTCGTTGTGCTCACCTCGCACCTCTCGCCGGAGCTCGCAGTCGAGGATGCCATCGAGCTTCCGCCGAACCTCGTCTACCTCGTCAAGTCGCAGCTCAAGAGCGTCGACGACCTCGCAAACGCCGTGCGCGGTTCGATCTCCGGTTCACCGGAAGAGCGAACCCGAGTTGTTCCAGAGGGCGCATACCTGATCACAACAGCACAAGCCGAGGTGATGCGACTTCTCGCGGGCGGAGCGTCGACCAAAGCGCTGGCCGAGAGCCGGGGCACAACAGTTCGCGCCGTAGAGACAATGCTTGCGCGTCTCTACCTCGCACTCGATTTGGGTAGCGACGCGGCATCCAATTCGCGTGTTGCAGCTGTTCAGCTGTGGCAAGATGGCCGCATCGTCGTTCGCTGAGGCGCTAGCTAACGTCGTTCGCTAGGTCGCGAGAACGTACTGTGCGAACGACTTGCGAATCTTGTTGACCTTCGGAAGCGCAACGGCCATGCAATAGCCCTGCCCTGGGTTCTTTGCGAAGAAGTTCTGGTGGTACTGCTCGGCGACCCAGTAGTGGCCGAGGGGTTCGATTGTTGTGACTGCGGGGCCGTCCCAATAGTCGCTCGCGCGATCGCGTGCCGCTTTGAAGAGCTGCTTCTGCGCGTCGTCGGTGTAAAACATTGCGGAGCGGTACTGCGTGCCAACGTCGGCACCCTGGCGGTTGAGCTGGCGCGGGTCGTGAAGGCTGAAGAACACGTCGAGAATCACATCGGCGGGAATCACCTCGGGGTCGAAGGTCACAGCGACCGCCTCAGCGTGCCCCGTCGCTCCCGTGCAGACCGACTCGTAGGAGGGGTGAACCGTGACGCCACCGGTGTAGCCCGAGACAACGTCGGTGACTCCGCTCAAGGTTCGGTAGACGGCATCCAAACACCAGAAACAGCCGCCCGCGATCACAAATTTCTCCATAATCACACCCTACCCACAGCCCCTAGGCTTGACCCATGCCGTACAACGCCGACGCAGACCGTTATTCCTCCATCGAGTACAAGAGAGTGGGGCGCAGCGGGCTCAAACTTCCGGCTGTCTCGCTCGGCCTCTGGAACAACTTCGGCAACGACAAGCCGCTCGAGAACCAGCGCGCGATTCTGCGCCGCGCTTTCGACCTCGGCATCACGCACTTTGACCTCGCCAACAACTACGGGCCGCCCGACGGATCCGCCGAGTCGAACTTCGGCCGCATCTTCGCGGAAGACTTCGTGCCCTACCGCGACGAGATGATCATCTCGTCGAAGGCCGGCTACTACATGTGGGAAGGCCCGTACGGCGAGTGGGGATCGCGCAAGAACATCCTCGCCTCGCTTGACCGCTCGCTTGGCCGCCTCGGACTCGACTACGTCGACATCTTCTACAGCCACCGACCCGACCCCGAGACGCCGATCGAAGAGACAATGGGCGCGCTCGCGACCGCGGTGACCTCGGGCAAGGCGCTCTACGTCGGTGTGTCGAACTACAGCCCAGAGCAGACCCTCGCCGCGCAGAAGGCGATCGCTGTGCACAACATCCCGCTGACGATTCACCAGCCGCGCTACAACATGTTCGACCGGCACATCGAGAACGGGCTCTTCCCCGTGCTCGACGAGATCGGCGCTGGCAGCATCGTCTTCTCGCCGCTCGCCCAGGGACTACTCACCGACCGATACATGGATGGCACGGTGCCCGAGGGCTCTCGCGCTTCAGAGGGCCGCTGGCTGCAGCCCGGCCTCATCGGCGACACCTACCTCGCGCGCGTTCGCGCACTCAACGAGATCGCTCGCTCACGCGGACAATCTCTTGCGCAGCTCGCGCTCACCTGGGTGCTCCGTCACCCGCAGGTGACGTCGGCACTCATCGGCGCATCCAGTGTCGCCCAGCTCAACGACAACTTTGGCGCGCTCTCTGCGGCTCCGCTCACGGCCGAGGAGATCGCGGCGATCGATCCTCTCGCGGTGGACGGCACGCAGCTCAGGTAGTTGGGTTACGTATACGCGCTGCTTGCGGCGCTGCTCTTTGGCGCGAACGGAAGCATTTCTAAGGTCGTTATCGAGGCCGGCATCACGCCGACCCAGTTGACCCAGTTTCGTGTGCTTGGAACCTGCCTGATCGCCGGCGCCATTCTGCTCGTCGTGGATCGCAGCGCCTTCCGGCTCACGCGTCGCCAGGTGCTTGTGATGGCAGTGCTCGGAATCGCCGGCGTCGCGGTGCTGCAGGCGTCGTACGCCTACGCCATCCAGCTGCTGCCGGTGGGCATCGCGCTGCTGCTCGAATACCTCGCGGTGCTCTTCGTTGCGGTCATCGCGTACTTCTTTCTTAAGGAAAAGGTAAAGCCACGGCTCTGGGTGGCGATCGGCTGCGTGCTCGTGGGGCTCGCTGTCGTCGCCGAGATCTGGGCGAGCTCGCTCGACGTCTTTGGCGTTGTGATGGCGCTCGTCGCCGCCGTGTCGCTCACCCTGTACTTCATAGTTGGAGAGCGTCAGGTCGGCGCGACCTCGCCCATGGCCGTCGCGTTCTGGTCGACCGGGTTCGCCGCTGTGTTCTGGGCATTCTTCAGCGGCTGGTGGAATGTCTCGCCGACGTTGCTTGTCACGCCGTCGGTGCTCGAACTCCCGCTCTGGGCGCCGCTCGCCTGGTGCGTTGTGATGGGATCGTTTGCCCCATTCCTCTTGTCGTTCCTCGCGCTCAAGCACCTGAGCGCGACAGCGGCCGGCATCGTCGCCTCGTCTGAGGTCATCTTCGCTTTCCTCTTCGCGTGGATCTGGCTCGGCGAAGGCCTCAACCTCGTTCAGCTGGGCGGTGCCGCTGTGGTGCTCGTCGGTATTGTGCTCGCCCAGACCGCCCGCGAGGGCAAGGTGCTTGACCCCGACCTTGCCTTTCGTACCGGACCCATCACGACGATCACGTAGTCGTTAGTTTCGCTGCTCGCGCTTTACTCCCCCGAATGTCGGCGACCCACCCTACAATCGAACATACATTCGAAAGTGGCCGGCCGAGATTCAGGAGTTATACGTGACTACCCTTGATTTTGCATCGACAACAACACCGCAGTGGCCGGGGGTTGCTGTCATCCAGCTCAACGACGACCTCTGGCGCATCACGCGCGAGACCGGGGTCGTACTCGGATACATTGACCGCTTCGTCGAGCGTGGCGACTTCCGCTATCGCGCCAAGCGTCTCATCGTGCGGCAGAACCGTTTTGTGGCGATCGGTGATTTCTGGCGAATGGATGACGCGCTCGACTGCTTTCGCTTCAATTAGGCCGCGCACCTGAGAGTCACCGTGACACGCGCATACACCCGCGAGATTACCCTCATTCGCGGGGTATCCTCCGAGCATGCAGTGGTGGAATGAATTTATAACCTGGCTCTACTCCGACGAGGGGTGGCGCGTGGTTTCGACGGCGATAGTGCCACTCGTGGCGATCATCGTTGCGACGGTGATAGCGGCTGCGATTTCGCGTGCCTCGATCACCCGACTCCTCGCTCGCGAAGACCGGGATGACCGCGCTGCGGCCGTTGCCGCCTTCATCGAGGTCGCTCGTCAGTCGACCCAGTGGTCGCTTCTTCCTGCCGCAAACCAGGACAACCTCGAGACCCTGGCAAGCGCCGCATCCGTGCGGCTTCGTTTGCTGCCGACCCACGGCGCCGCTCCGGCAGCCGAATGGGGCGAGCACCAGATCGCGAAGATTCGCGAGAACTCGGCGACCTTCACGGTGCAGGCCGAGCAGGACTACATCGAGTTGCGCGACCGCCTCGCCGAATGGCAGCACAAGCCCAAGGCTGCACGCCGCCTCTTTGCCATCGACCTTGAGCAGTTCAAGTTCGAGAGCAAGACCGTCGTCGACGACGAACTCGTCGAAAAGCAGCAGCGGTGGGCAGTCGAGCAGGCCGAAGCAGAGCAGGCGTCCGCAGAGCGCGCCGCAGCCGAGCAGGCCGAGGCCGACGAGGCACTCGCTCGCGAGGAAGCGGCCGCCGCCGCAATCGCCCAGTCAGAGGCCGACCAGGCCGCCGCTGAGCGTGCGCGCATCGACCGTCTCGACAGCCAGACTCCTCCGGTTGTCGCACCCGCAGCCGCCTCGGCGTTTGTTGCGCCAGCTCTCGTTGAGCCTGCGCCGCTTGTGGAGCCTGTGCCGCTGGTGGAGCCAGTGTCTGCTGCTGAGGCTGCGCCTGCTGCTGAGCCTGCGCCTGCTGCCGAACCTGCGCCGCTGGTTGAGCCTGCTGCTGCCGAGCCCGCCGCGCTCGTTGAGCCTGCGCCTGCGCCTGCTGCCGAGCCCACGCCGCTTTCCGAGGCTGCCCCGAGCGCGTTCTCGGGCTTCGCGACCTCGTCGCAGCCCACGGTTCCGTCGCAGTCTGTCTTCGAAACGCCAACCTACACGTCGCCAATCGCGACCCCTGCGCCCGTCGCGGAGCCGTCGCCCGTTACCGACTCTGAGCCCGCTACCGGCTCTGAGCCCGCTTCGACCGAGCCAGCCAGCGAGCTGCCGAACGCCTACACTCCCCCCGCGTACACGGCGCCGTTCGAGACGCCTGCCCCTCGCACGGACGAGCAGCCTTCGTCGCCGTCGCCGTCGCCGTCGTCATCGTCATCGTCGGAGTTCACCCCGACCGAGCAGTACTCGACTGAGCAGCTTTCGACGGGGCGGGTTTCGAGCGAGCAGGTCTCGAGCGACGAGCAGTCGAATGACGGGCAGTGGATTGACGGGCAGTGGAACCAAGAGCACTCGAACGAGGAGCTCGTTTTTGGCGAGCAGTCGCCCGCGGAGCAGTCTTCAGAGCAGCACTTCTCTGAAGAGCAGCACTTCTCCGAAGACCAGCACTTCTCCCAAGACCACCGTGCAGAAGAGCACACCACCGACGAGCACCCGGGCGACCAGCAGTCGACCAACGACGACGGCTCTGACGGACAGACCGGTGGCGAGCAGTACGTCGACCAGCAGTTCGACCAGCCCGAGGTTATCGAAGCGACAATCGACGACGATCACCACGAGACGCCAGTCGCGCGACCGCGTCTCAACGACGACTAGAAGAACGACCGAAACGCCGCGGTTGCCTAACAGTTGTGCCCCTGGCAGGAATCGAACCTGCGACCAAGAGATTAGAAGGCTCTTGCTCTATCCACTGAGCTACAGAGGCGCGCCAACCACGATACCGCAGCCGCTGGCGAGGTCCGCGCGGAGCACCGGAGCGCCCAAACTGTGGTCACCCGCGGGCTGAGCCACTTTTCGTGTGCAGTAGTCGGAGCCGCGACATCCAAACATCAAAAAGTGCTCCAAACCCTGAGGTTTGGAGCACTTTTCGACGATAACGGGGGCGGTTAGACGGCTTTTGCCAGCGCGACGAGAACCTGGTTGATAGTGGGAACACCCTCGGCGCGAAACACCTCGGTGCCGTCGGCGTTGGTCACGATCACTGTCGGCGTCGAGCGAATGCCCGCCTTCTCGGCCTCGGCGGTGTCGCGCGCGACATCCAACTCGGCGATCTTGGCGGCAGGCACGAGGGTGGCGACGTGCTTTAGCACCCCACGGGTCTGGATACAGGGATCACAGAACGACGACGAGAAAAATAGGAGGTTCACGAGAGAGCCAACCGCGACTGGGAGCTAATTAGTCCCGACGCTCGTCGAGGTCTTCGATCGGCTCGCCGTCGGCGGCGTCCCACGTGTAGGTCACCTGCACCTGGTCGCCGACCTTCTTGACAACGGGGTTGTCGTAAACGAGCTGGGTTTCTTTGCCGTCGAGAGCGACCAGAACGGTCACCTCGGTGTCCCACGAGCCGTCAGTCGAGATGCGGGTGTCGTTGCGGCCGTCGTACGGTCCCTGCGAGTAGAAGACGATGTACTCATCGCCGCGGGACAGGGTTACGTCTGTGTCAGTCATGACTCAATTACTACCAGACACCCATGAGAGACAGCACCCCGCCGAGCGCAGATGCCGCTCCGAGCGTAATTCCGAGAATAAATAGCACGAGGTGAACCGTGAAAAAAGCCGTGGGCTTACCGGCGGCGTCCCGCGCACGAGGGTCCTTCGCCACACGACGAAAGAAAGTCGGCCAGGTCACGAAGTTGAAGATCGCGTTGAGAATGAGGAGTATCGCCACCCGTTCAGCCTACGGCGTAACTCAGTTATATAACTTGGTTATACACTTGAAACATGAACAGCTCGACTTCGACACTCGAAACCCTCATCTCCTCCTCAGCACGGCTGACCCGAATCGCCGCACAGCGCACGGGAAGCACCGTGAACTCGGTCGCGTGGCCGACCCTCGCGATCCTCGCGGCCGACGGCCCGAGACGCAACGGCGACCTCGCGAGAGCCGCCCGGGTCAGCCAGCCCGGCATGACAAAGGTGCTCAACCAGCTCGTCGAAGACGAATGGGTCTCGCGCATCGCCGACGTCGACGACTCGCGCGCATGGCTCATTCAGATCACAACGAAGGGCCGCCGCGCGCTTGACGACTGGAGAGCGGAACTCGCCCGCGCGATGGAACCGATGTTCTCCGGCGTGAGCGACGCCGATTGGAAGGTTCTTGCCCGCGCAACCGAGATCCTCGAAGCCCGCACACTTTCGAGCGAGGCAGTCGCGTGAGCATCCTCCACCAGTCGAAACAGGTCTGGGCAGTCGCCTTCGCGAGCGTCGTCGCCTTTATGGGCATTGGACTCGTCGACCCGATCCTTCCCGCCATCGCCGAAGACCTCGATGCGACGCCGACACAGGCAGTCATGCTCTTCACCAGCTATCTGCTCATCACCGGGCTCGCCATGCTTATTACAAGCTGGGTTTCGAGCCGCATCGGGGCAAAGCGAACGCTGCTGATCGGTCTCGCGCTTATCGTCGCTTTCGCGCTCGCGGCTGCCTTGAGCGGCAACGTCGAGGCAGTCATCGGATTCCGGGCCGGCTGGGGACTCGGCAACGCGCTATTCATCTCCACCGCGCTCGCCACGATCGTCGGTGCAGCAAGCGGCGGCACGTCCAGTGCGATCATCCTGTACGAGGCCGCCCTCGGGCTCGGCATCGCGATCGGGCCACTTCTCGGCGGCCTCCTCGGCAGCATCAGCTGGCGCGGACCCTTCTTCGGCACATCCGTGCTGATGGCCGTCGCTTTCATCGCCATCCTGGTGCTCCTCAACAAAACGGATGACGCCGCGCGGGTGCCGGTCAGCTTTACTGCCCCGTTCCGGGCGCTGCGCAACCCCGCACTGGCGGTGCTCGCTGCGACCGCGCTGTTCTACAACATTGGGTTCTTCGTTCTGCTCGCATACACTCCCTTCCCACTCGGGCTCGACGCAATCGGGCTCGGACTCGTGTTCTTCGGCTGGGGACTTTCGGTCGCCGTGACGTCGGTGTGGATCGCGCCGCTCCTCACCGCGCGCCTGAAGCGCACGACAGTTCTCGCAATTGTTCTTCCGCTGCTCGCTCTTGACCTCCTTGGTGCCGCACTTTTTGTGACGTCGACAGTAGGCCTCATCGTGGCTGTCGTTGTGGGCGGAATGCTCCTTGGTGTGAATAACACCGTGCTGACAGAGGCTGTGATGGAGGCGACTGACCTTCCCCGTTCGGTCGCGTCATCCGCCTATTCGTCGGTTCGCTTTCTCGGTGGAGCCGTGGCACCGCCCATCGCCACTGAGCTCGCGAGGATCTTCACGCCGTCTACGCCGTACATCTTCGCGGCCGGGTCGGTGCTCGTGGCAACGCTCGTCATTGTGCTTGGCCGTCGCCGGCTGGCACACATTGATGCTCGACCAGAATCACAGCTCGAGGAAGCCGTCGCCATTTCAACCGGAGCGGCCGCGTAGCCCGGCCTGTGAATAACCGCCTCAAAGTTATCCACATTTTGGTGAAACTCATTCGAACATAGTTTCGATTTGCGACAATTGATGCATGACCACAACCACCGACCTCCTCGCCGAATACTCGGCCGCGTCGGTGAGTCTTGCCTCGGTGGCGCCGTGCGCGGCAGATCTGGCGGCGCTACCAGACGCGGCGCTTCTCGAGGCGGGTCGGGTCGCAGCCGAAAATCTTAGGCTTGCCCAAAAGACGGTCGCCGTCTTCGCCGCAGAGACCGCTGTTCGATCGGCCCCTGAACTCGGCCACGCCGGTCTCGCCCAAAAGGCAGGGTTCCGCACGCCCGAGTTGATGGTTCGTGCCACGACAGGCAGCACTCTCCGCGAGGCGTCGACGTCGGTTCGCGTGGGCGGGCTTATGCGGCACTCGGCGCAACTCCCCTGGCTTGAGGCGGTCGGGGCAGCAGTTGACTCGGGCGCAATAAGCGTCGGGGCGGCAGACGCTATTCGATCAGGACTCGGCGCGCCGAGCGCAAGTGTCTCGGCGCAGGCTCTTGCTGCGGCCGCGAACGAGTTGTGCGCATCAGCAGCACACCTTGACCCTGACCGGCTCTTCAAGCGCGCGAGAGAGGCACGAGACAGCTTGGATGTCGCGGGCGTCGCCAAACGAGAGCACGCGCTGTACGAGGCGCGGGGCCTTCGCCTGTTCGATCGCCCCAACGGTATGACTCACGCGAGTTGGGAGATGGATCCACTCTCGGCCGCACGATTTCGCGAGCTGTACGACCGGGCAACATCACCCAAGCGCGGCGGGCCGCGATTCGTCAGCGGCAGCAACGCCCAGCTCGCCGATGACAAACTTCGCGACGAGCGCACGGCCGAGCAACTCGCCTCAGACGTGATGCTGCAGCTGCTCGAGAGCGGAGCAGACGCCGACTCGAGCCAATTGCTTGGTACGGGTGGCCCCGTTGTGCGGATACTCGTTACGGCCGATGATCTCGAGGCGTCGCGCGGGTTTGGAGTGCTCGAGGGCAATGCAGAGTCCGTTTCGATCGCCACAGTGGAAGCCGCGATGTGCTCGGCAACGAGCGTCGAGGTGACTGTCGACCGCAACGGCAAGGTTCTCGACCTTGGGCGCGAACAGCGTCTATACAGCCGACTCCAACGGATCGCTCTCGCGGCCCGGGACGGCGGGTGTATGTGGGGTGACTGCGAGAGACCTCCCTCGTGGTGTGAAGCGCATCACATAAAACATTGGAAACGCGACGGCGGCCGAACGGATATCGACGAGGGCGTGTTGCTCTGCAAACACCATCACCTCGTGTTGCACGACCATGGCTGGGAGATCGTGCGCGACGGCGGCGAGTACTACCTTGTTCCACCGGCCACGATCGACCCGCAACGCACGCGTCGACACTTGCCTTCGAAGAGTCGGGCGCTGCGAAGGGCGCTCGCACAGTTCGAGATGGCGCGCGAGGTGGTGCAGGCGGACAGCGCCGCGCAGGCGGCCGAGGTGGGGCAGGCCCACAGCGCCGCGCAGGCGGGCGAAGGGGTGGCAGAGTGATCACCTCCGACGCACCCCGCAGTTAGACTTCGAGCATGGCTACATCCGCTGACCGTCTTGTCTGGATCGACTGCGAAATGACCGGGCTCGACCTTACGGTCGACGAACTTGTCGAAGTCGCAGTAGTTATCACCGACTATGACTTGAAACTCGTTGATCCTGGCTTCGCAATCGTCATCAACCCCGACCAGTCGGCGCTCGACAACATGAACGACTTCGTGCGCAACATGCACGAGTCGAGCGGGCTGATCAACGAGATCCCGAACGGCGTCTCACTTGCCGATGCCGAGTACGCGGTGCTTGAGTACATCCTCAAGTTCGTTCCGGCCGAGCAGGCCGCACCTCTTGCCGGAAACACGATCGGCACCGACCGCGCATTCCTCAACAAGTACATGCCGCGCGTCGATTCCCACCTGCACTACCGCAGCATTGACGTGTCGTCGATCAAAGAACTTTCGCGTCGCTGGTTTCCGCGCGTGTACTTCAACGCCCCCAAAAAAGACGGCGGGCACCGTGCTCTCGCAGACATTCTCGAATCAATTCGCGAACTTGAGTACTACCGTCGCGCCGCATTTGTAGCTGATCCGGGGCCAACTTCTGACGAAGTTCAGACGATCTCGGCCGCCGTGGTGGAACAGTTCGCCCCTCACCTGTAATACAATCGATGAGTTGTCATTCGTGAAAACGGAAAACAACCGCCTGGTGGGCGTAGCTCAGTTGGCAGAGCGCTGGCTTGTGGAGCCGGATGTCGCGGGTTCGAGCCCCGTCGTTCACCCCAGTTGGAAATAACAAGAACGGCCCCGTCGAAAGACGGGGTCTTTCTTGTTTACGGGCACCCGGCCAGACACGCAGCCAGATACTCAGAGACTTCTTGTGCAAGGCTGGAACCGTGACGCAGACGATCGAATCCACCGAGATCACCGAGCAGACAGTGCTCGACTCAGGTTGGATAACCCTCGTCTGGAACGATCCGGTCAACCTGATGAGCTACGTCTCATACATTTTCCGCAGCTACTTCGGGTTCAGCCGCGAAGAAGCCGACAAGCGCATGCTGCAGGTGCACAACGACGGTCGCGCAGTTGTCGCGACCGGTCCGCGTGAAGAGATGGAACGCCACGTCGAGGCCATGCACGACTTCGGCCTCTGGGCGACAGTACAGAAGGCCGACGCGTGATCCCCTTCGCCCGCGACCTCGACGACGGAACCCTCGTCGCGAGCCTCTCGCAACCCGAGCTCACCCTGGTGCTTACCCTCGCGGCACAAGTGGCTGACATGCTCGACGACCTCGCGCGCGCGCCATCCATCGCCGATCCTGATGCGGCCGCGCTCTACGAGTCGGTCGGAATCGGCGGCTCGGCAGCCATTCACAGCGACCCGGCGATCGCGCGACTGCTTCCCGATGCCTACCGCGGCGATGCCGACGCGAGCCGGGACTTTCGCGGCCTCACCGAGCGCTCACTTGCCGCACGCAAGGTCGCGAACGCGCGCGCCGTCGTTGCGAGTCTCACGCTAGCCGAGGCTGCCGGCGGCGAGCTCCGACTCGATGAGGCGCAGGTGCAGTCGTGGCTGCGCACGCTTGCCGACATCCGGCTGACGATCGCCGCGCGGCTGGGCATCGAGACCGACGACGAGTGGCCTGCCGAGCAAGAATCGGACGAAGACTCGGAAATACACGACCCCGACGACGACTCGCTGATGATGCGCGACGTCTACGACTGGCTCGGCTGGGTCACCGAGACGCTTCTGAGCGAGCTCGAATGACTCCCGACGAGATAGACCCCGAGGCATTTGAGCGACTTGTCGTTGACGAACTCGACGAACTTCCCGATGACATGATCGACGGGCTCGACAACATCGTTTTTGTCACGGAAGATCGCCCGGAAGACGGCTCACTCGACCTGCTCGGACTCTACGACGGCATCGCCCTCACCGAGCGCGGGCAATACGGGTTTGGCGAGCTTCCCGACCGAATCATCCTCTACCGCGAGCCCCTGCTCGACATCTCACACGACCTCGACGAGCTCAAAAACCAGATTCACATCACGCTCGTGCACGAGATCGCGCACTTCTACGGAATCGACGACGAACAGCTGCACGAGCTGGGCTGGGGCTAGAAAAACTCGCTTGTTGAGTAGCGCGCGACGAAGGAGCCCGCGTATCGAAACCCGACTACCCCACCTCGAGCGGCAGCGTCGGGTCGGCGCTCCACTCCTCGAGGGATCCGTCGTAGATGCGCACGGCCTTCTGGCCAATAGCGGCGAGGGTGAGGGCTCCCGCAGACGCGGAAATACCTCCGCCGCAGTACAGCAGCACCTCGTGGGCGTGCTCCGCGACATCCACCCCCGCTGCGTCGTAGGCAAGGATGAGCTCGACGCGACTTTTGAGAGTTCCGTTGCTGCCGAAGAGATCGCGGCTCGAGACATTGACGCTGCCCGGGATGCGCCCGCGACGCGAGTAGCGCGTCGGGTCGGCGCCCGTAAACGAGCCCGCGGGCAGGCTGCAGACGAGCGGGCGGTCGTCGTCGGCGCTGCGTTCGATGAGTTCTTCTTTGCTGATCCAGGCGCGGCGCACCGCTTCGGCGGGCCAGCTCGCGACGGGCGCTGTGGATGTCGCGGCTCCCGTTTCGACCGGCTGCTCACCCGCGACCCATGCCTTGTACCCGCCGTCGAGCACCCGCGCCGGAACGCCGATCCAGCGCAGCAGGTACCAGAGGCGAGCCGCCCACATCGTTCCCGTTGTGTCGTAGATGACTACGGCCTGACCCGACGCGATGCCCAGTCGCGCGAGTTCGTTGGCGATCTGCTGCGGTTCGGGGTGCGCGTAGTGCGTCGGCGCGTCGACGTCGCTGAACTGGGTCGCGACGTCGACGTGAATGGATCCGGGGATGTGCCCGGCCAGCCAGCGCGCGCGGCCGTCATTCATTCGGTAGTCGCCGTCGTGAGCGGGAGCATGAAGCTCGAGGCTCGCATCGAGCACCGCGGGCGGGTTGGGCTCTGTCAGAGCGTCGGCGAGTTCGGACACGGAGATGAATGGACCAGTCACTCGTCCACTCTCGCAGGGTCGAGCAGGGCGCGCCAGCGGACGAGCGGATCAGGGCGGGTGGATGTCGCGGGCGCGATGAGTTGGGCAGCGACGGCTGCGGCGTCCGCGCCGTTCGCGCCGTCCGCGCCGTTCGCGCCGTCGATAATCTCATCCGCGACTGACGCGGGGTTCTCACGCATGATGAATGCCTCCTCCTGGGCGGCCCACTCGTCCCAATGCGGCGCGTAGGTGTCACCGTCGCGAGCGAGAGCGCGCTGCTTTCGCGTCGCTGCGTCGAGAGTGATCCAGATGCCGTGGCTCGCGAGCGCGCGGTTCGCGGCGGTGAGCGCTCCGCATCCCTCGACGATGAGCGGACGAGTCACGTCGACCTCGTGCCATTCTGCGGGTTGCGAGAGCGCCCAATCCCATCGCCGCCAGCGACCGGTGGTCAGCAGCTCTGTGACATGAGCGCTGCCCTCGGCGAGCCCTCCCCAGCCCGGGTAGAGGGCGTCCATGCGAACGAGTTGGGCTCCGGTGTCGCGGGCCAGAAGCGTCGCGAGTTCGGTTTTGCCAGAGCCCGACCGGCCATCGATGAGCAGGGTGGGCGTCATGGGTTGGGTGCTCCGTGCCCTGGCACCGCGCCATCCAAGCCCAAAAAACGTGCGACAGCCGCACTCGCGGGCGACGCACGCAACTGCGTGGGGGTGCCCACCTGCACGAGCCGCCCGTCGATGAGAATTGCCACCCGGTCGGAGACGGCGAAGGCTTCGTGCTGGTCGTGGGTGACAAAGATCGCCGTCTGGTCGGTCGCCGAGAGAATCAATCGCAGGTCGCGCGCGAGGCGCTCACGCAGCTCGCGGTCGAGGGACGAGAGCGGCTCGTCGAGCAGCAGCAGTCGAGGCGAAGCGGCGAGCGACCGCGCGAGCGCGACGCGTTGCTGCTCGCCACCGGAGAGCGACGTGACCCGGCGGTCGCCGAAGCCGGTCAGGCCAACGAGCTCGAGAAGCTCGTCGACGCGCGTCGCTGTCGGCAGGCGCCGCACCCGCAGCGCGTATCCGACGTTCTGGGCGACCGACTGGTGGGTGAAGAGCTGGCCGTCCTGAAACATCAACGCGAACCCGCGCTCGTGAACCGGCTGGTCGGTGATGTCGACGCCGTTCCAGAGCACCGAGCCACTGCTGAGCGACTCGAGACCGCAGATCGCGCGCAGCAGCGTCGATTTGCCGCTGCCCGAGGGTCCGAGAATGCCGAGCACCTCCCCTGTGCCGATGTCGAGCGACACGTTGTCGACCGCTGCCCGGGCAGGCGACGCGGCACGGCCAGACGCTGTGCCACCCGACGCGGCGTCGCCAAACCTCACCGTCACGTTGCTGATCTCGAGGGCCATCAGAAAGCTCCAATCGTGCCAACGCGCAAGCGCTCGACAATAGCCATCACGCCGACGGTAACCGCCGCGAGAACAACCGCCGCCGCGATCGCCATTCCAAAATTGTCTCCGCCCGGAAGCCCGATGAGGCGATAGATCACAACCGGCAGTGTCGGTCGGTCGGGCCGGCTGAGAAACGTTGTCGCCCCGAACTCGCCGAGCGCAACAGCGAACGCGAGACCGGATGCCGCAAGCACCGGCCGCGCGACGATCGACAGGTCGACGTCGCGCATGACCCGCCACGGTGCGGATCCGAGTACGGCCGCCGACTCACGCAACCGCGGGTCGATGCCCCGCAGCACCGGCAAAATCGTGCGCACGACGAGCGGCAGCGCCACAAGCGCCTGGGCGATCGGCACCAGAATCGGCGACGAGCGCAGGTCGAGGGGCGGCTGGTTGAGGGTGACAAGAAAGCCGAAACCGAGCGTCACGGCCGAAACCCCGAGCGGAAGCATCAGCACCCCGTCGAAGAGTTCAAGCGCTCGCCGCCCGGGCACGGAACGCGGTGTGCGCGAGAGCACAAGGCTCGCCGCGAGCGCAATCACAACAGCGATTGCCGTCGCCTGCACGGCGATGACGAGCGAATTGCCGAGCGCCTGCCAGACCGGAACCACAAGTGCATTGCGCGAGCCGGTTCCGGCAAGCGCGAGATAGTTACCGATGCCCCAGCCGTCGCGACCCTGCAGCGAACGCAGAACGAGGGCGATGATCGGCAGCGACAGCAGCACACCGGTAGCGACCGCGACAGCGATCGGCAGCGCGTCAGACCTGCGCGGTGCCCGAGCAGAGTGCAGCGCACCGATCCGGCGTTCGGCAGTCGAGCGTCCCCGGGCGCGCGTCGCCAGCAGCAGCATCCCGGCAACAATCACGATCTGCGCGATCGACAGAACGCTCGCCGCACGCAGGTCGAGAAACTGGGTGGTCAGCAGCCAGATCTCGGTCTCGATCGTGCCGAAGCGACTTCCGCCGAGCACAAGTACGACCCCGAACGCTGTCGAACAAAACAAGAAGACGATGGATGCCGCGGCCACGATCGATGGCGCCAATCTCGGCAGCGTGATCGTGAAGAACACCCGGCGCGGTGTTGCGCCGAGCACCTGTGCGGCTTCCTCCTGCCTCGAGTCGAGACCCTCCCACGTGCCGCCGACCGTTCGCACAACAACGGCAATGTTGAAGTAGACGAGCGCGAGAAGTATCGCGACGAACGTGCCGTCGAGCTCGAGAAAACCGAGAAGCCCACCCTCGCGCAGCAGCGTTCTGAAAGCGACACCAATGACGACCGTGGGCATCACAAACGGCACGATCACGAGTGCGCGAAGCAGCCCCCGCGCACGAAACCGCAGCCGGTAGAGCACGTGCGCGATCGGCAGTCCGATCAGCACGCTCGCGATCGACGCGATCGCCGCTTGCGCGAGCGTCAAGCCGATGAGCCTGAGGGTGCGGGGCCGCGTCAGCACCTCGAACGCGGGCAGTCCATCAGAGAACCCGCGACCGACCATCGCGAGAACCGGCCAGACGAAGAACACCGCGAGAAAGGCGAGAGGCACGCCGACGCCGAGCGCCATCCAGAAGATGGCACTCGGGCGTCGACGCGCTCTCACAACAATCATGGAGTGGCGATCGCCGCCCACTCGGAGAGCCACTTTTCGCGGTTCGCGTCGATGTCGGCGGGCGATACAACGAACGGGTTCTCGGCGATCTTCGCGGTCTCCGACCATCCCTCTGGCAGAGTCGCCGCGGCATTCACCGGAAAGACGTACATGCTCTCGGGGATGTCGTTCTGAACGATCGTCGAGAACAAGAAGTCGACGAGCTGGCCGGCCGCCGCTGGGTATTTTGTGCCCGCGACCACACCCGCGTACTCGGTCTGCCGGAAGCAGGTGTCGAGAAGAGCGCCGGTGGGCACAGAGCCGTCTTCTTGAACTTCGAACGGCGGCGACGACGCGTACGACACAACGAGCGGCCGTTCTCCTTCGCTCGACGGGCCGGAGAAGTCGACGTAGTAGGCGTCACTCCAACCAGCGTCGATTTTCACGCCGTTGGCGACGAGCCCGGCCCAGTACTGCTGCCAGTCGCCCTCGCCCTTCGCGGCGATCGTTGCGAGCAAAAATGCCAGCCCCGGTGACGACGAGTTGGCTGCCGGAACAACGAACAGGTCTCGGTACTCGGGCTTCAGCAGGTCGTCGAGGGTCACGGGCTCGTCGATTCCCGCTTCAGCGAACCACTCGTGATCGACGTTGACGCACACGTCGCCGTTGTCGATCGGAGTGAGCTGCGCGCCACCCTGGTCAGCGGGCAGCAGGTACTGCGCCTCTGCGTCGGTCAGGTCGCCAGAGACGTAGTTCTCGAGCACTCCCTCGTTGACCGCGCGGCTCGCGAAGGTGTTGTCGATGCCAAAGACAACGTCACCGAGAGGTGAGTCTTTCGTCAGCACAAGCTTGTTGACGAGCTCGCCAGCATCGCCGGCCGCCTGCACCTCGACCTCGATGCCGGTCTCTTCTGTGAAGGCTGCGAGCGTTCCCTCGCTCAGGTTGAAGGAGTCGTGCGTGACGAGCACAAGCTTCTCTGGCGTTGTGTCTTCTGGCGAAGCGGTTGTCGAACAACCGGTGAGGATAAGCGCCGCGGCAACCGCGACGACGAGATATTTCTGCACTGTACGTGCCCTTTCGATAAAGAGGGCACGGGTTAGAAGAGATTGCCTCCCTGCGCTGGCATGATCCAGATCAGGTTCGACGGTCGAAGCTTGGAGAAGCTTCCTCTCAGCCCGGCATCACCGGACTCCCGTGTTCAGAGATAACCCTAGCGGGTCACCTGCTCTGGTCCACCAATGCGCTGCGCGATGTAGATCGGAATGATCGACACGAGCACAAGCACAACGGCGATCACGTTGACGATGGGCGCCTGACTCGGGCGAAAGAGATTGTCGAGAATCCAGATCGGCAGGGTCGTCAGACCCGCTCCCGCCGTGAACGTCGTCACGATGATCTCATCGAACGACAGTGCAAACGCGAGTAGACCACCCGCGAACAGCGCCGATCGCAATTGCGGAAAAGTGACGAGGCGGAAGGTAGTCCACACTCCCGCCCCGAGATCAGCCGACGCCTCTTCCAGCGAGGTGCCCATGCGCCTGAGTCGAGCAAGCACGTTGTTAAACACCGTCACTATGCAGAACGTCGCGTGCGCGACGATGATCGTGAGAATGCCGAGCCGCACGTCAAGGATGGTTCTAAAGAAGTTGTTGAGAGCGATACCCGTGACAATGCCGGGCAGCGCGATCGGCAGAATGACGAGCAGGTTGACGAAGTCGCGGCCAAAAAACTTAAACCGCTGCAGAGCCATCGAGATGAGCGTGCCGAGCACTAGCGCGATGAGCGTCGACGCGAGAGCGATCTGCACACTCGTCCACAGTGCAGAGAGTGCGCCGGCATTCTGGAATGCACGCTGCCACCACTCGAGCGTGAACCCCGGCGGCGGCCACGTGAGGTTGCGACTCGTGCTGAACGAGTTCACAAAGACAACGAGCAGCGGCAGGTAAATCACAGCGAGTACAAACCCGGTCAGGCTGCCGAGCACAAAGCGTGCTGGTCGAGACAGTCGCATCAGAGGTTCTCCAAAGCACCGGTACGTCGCACCGCGGCGAGGTAAACGAACATAATCGCGATCGGAATGAGCGAGATCGCCGCGGCGAGCGGCAGGTTATTTGCCGCACCGACGTTCGTGTAGACGAGATTGCCGAGCAACTGGTTGGTACCACCGACGATGTTGACAGTGATGTAGTCACCGAGTGAGAGCGAAAAGCTGAAGATCGAGCCAGCAATGATTGCGGGCCACAGCATCGGCAAGACCACGAGCCTGAGCGTGCGGCCGGTCGAAGCACCAAGATCACTGGATGCCTCGAGCAGGCTGTTGGGAACGCGCTCGAGCCCGGCGTAGATGGGCAGAATCACGTAGGGCAGCCATAGGTAGGCGAGAGTCATGATCGTCGCGGGCATCCCGTAGCCCGGTGAGTTGCCACCCGTCACAGAGTCGAGCAGTCCGCCCTCGGCGAGAACAGAACGCCACGCGTACGCCTTGACGAGGTAGCTCGCCCACAGGGGCATCAGCACAGCGACAACGAGAATGCGCTGGGCCCGCGGTGACGCGACCTTCGCCATGTAGAAGGCGATGGGCAGCGCGATGGCAATGTCGACGATCGTCACGAGTGCCGCGATGGCAATCGTGCGCAGCGTGACGGCCTGGTACAGCGAACCCGTGACGACCGTAATGATGTTGTCGAGGTTCCAGCTCTGGGTGATCTCGCCAGAGAAACTGTCGACGCTCCACAGTGCCGTGACGAGCAGCGCCGCGAGCGCCACTATGTACACGAGCACAAGCCACGCGAGTGGCGCGGAAAGCAGGAGGGCAAGCCTCGCCCTCGCGTGGCTGCTCAGGAATGTCGAGATGCGCCGTGCAGTGGTCGCGCGCGGAGGCGCGACCACTGCACGAGTTGAGGTGCTCACTAGCCCTTGATCTCCGACCAGGCAGTTGTCCATGCCGAGTAGTCGGTGCATTCGACGTCGGTACGACCGTCGAGGCACTCGGCAATCGGTGTCGACCAGTACCAGATCTGCGACGCGTACTCTTCGTCACCCGCGTGGTAGCTCTCGCAGTCATCACGGAACTCGCAGGCAGCGTCGCTCGACGGAGCCTCACCGAAGTACGCGGTTGCCGTGGCGTTGGCCTCGGGGCTCGCGATGTAGTCGAGCCACGCGTACGCGCAGTTCGGCGATGCGGCTTCAGAGGCGATCATCCAAGTGTCTGACCAGCCCGTGGTTCCCTCTTCGGGAAGCACAACGTCGGTGTTGCCCGTCGTCACAGAATTCTGAATGACCTGCCAGGTCGTGCCCACAACGCTGTCGCCGGTTTCGAAGGCCTGGATCTCCTTGAGGTAGTCGCTCCAGTACTCGCCGACATTCGCACGCTGCGTCTTGAGCAGGTCGACTGCCGCCGCGAGCTGCGTCTCGTCGAGAGAGTAGGGGTTGGTGATTCCGAGATCCGGGTTGTGAGCCATCAGGTAGACGGCAGCATCGGCGATGTAGATCGGCGAGTCGTATGCGGTGACCTTGCCCGCGTAGTCACTCGACTTGTCGAAGACGACGTCCCACGAGGTGGGTGCGGTAGTGAAGACGTCCGTGTTGTACATCAAGAGGTTGGCGCCGTAGCCGTGCGGGATTCCGTACGAGACTCCGTCAACGCTGTTCCACGACTGCATCTTGAGGAAGTCGTAGATCGCATCGTAGTTTTCGAGAAGATCGGTGTTGACCGGGGCGACGTCACCACCGGCCACGAGGCGCAGCGAGGCGTCGCCCGATGCCGCGACAACGTCGTATTCGCCGGTCTTCATAAGGCTGAAGGCCTCGTCACTTGTGCCGTAGGTCTTGCTCGTGACCATACAACCGGTCGCCTCTTCGAAGGGCGTCACCCAGTCGACGGCCGGATCGTTTGTGCCGTCTTCGACGTATCCGGGCCAGGCGAGAATCGAAACGCTTCCCTCGGTTTCGCCGAGCTCTTCGGCCGCTTCGCCACCGTCGCCGCCCGGGCTTGCCGTGCCGCACGCTGTGAGGAGCGCTACAGAGGCGAGCGCGAGGCCTACAAAGGCCGCGGGTCGCCGGATCGGAGTGCTGTGCATTTCTTTCTCCATTTCTGTGGGGTGGGACTGTCAGGAAACCAACGACACAAGGTCGCTGGTTGAGAGATTCACGTAGACACGGGCGTCTCGGTCGTCCGCTGCCCGGGCTGCGACGTTTTGTTCGAGAACACTGAGACGCTTGCCTCCGTCGAGAGTCACGATGATGCGCGTGCTTGTGCCGAGGTAGATGACTTCTGAGACCGTGCCAGGCAGTGAGATGCCGGCGCCCGCGGCCGACGAGATTGTGAGTTTCTCCGGCCGCACCGAGTGCACCCCGTCGAGGTCGAGCAGGCCGGACGACTCCGAGGCATCGAAGATGTTTGACGTGCCGACAAAGTCGGCCACGAACGGAGACTTCGGGCCCTCGTAGATCTCGGCGGGTGTGCCGAGCTGCTCGATGCGCCCGTTGTTGAAGACGGCGATCCTGTCACTCAGGGTGAGCGCTTCTTCCTGGTCGTGGGTGACGAAGATAAAGGTGATGCCGAGCGAGCGCTGAATCTCTTTGAGCTCGACCTGCATCTGTTCGCGCAACTTGAGGTCGAGTGCCCCGAGCGGCTCGTCGAGCAGCAGCACCTTGGGTTGCACCACAGTCGCACGCGCGAGAGCGACCCGCTGGCGCTGTCCACCCGAGAGCTGGCCGGGCTTGCGGTCGCCGAAGCTTTCGAGCCTCACGGAAGCCAGCGCTTCTCGCGCCTGCTCAGTGCGCTGCTTCTTCGCAATCCCCCGCACCCGCAGACCATAGGCAACGTTCTCGAGCACGGTCATGTGCGGAAACAGCGCATAGTCCTGAAAGACGGTGTTCACGTCACGGTCAAAAGGTGCGCGGTTGGTGACGTCATCACCAAATAGCTCGACCGTGCCATCCGTCGGCAGTTCAAATCCGGCGATGAGGCGCAAAACAGTTGTCTTGCCGCTGCCCGAGGGGCCGAGCATGGAGAAGAACTCGCCCTGCCCGATGTCGAGGTCGAGGTGATCGACCGCATGGGTAGTACCGAAGGTCTTTGTCAGACCTCTGAGCCGTATCGCTGGTGTCGCCACTGAACTCCCTAACCTTCCGTGTATCAAATCATATGGAAGCAGATGTCTACTAGGTCTCGGGAGTGTTACGGTCATGTCACACGCCCAACGAGCACACGGAGAGCCGCAATGCCCCAGTCCATTCGCTCCGCAACCGCCGCGCGTGCCGCGGTGTTCGCGCCGCTCGTGGCGGCCGGGCGCGCCGAGCTCGTCGAGCAGCGCCTCACCGACGCCATCGAACTGGGGCTGCTCAGTCACGGCGAGCGCCTTCCGAGCGAGACCGAGATGGCCCGCCAGTTCGGAGTCGCAACCGTCACGGCGCGAGAAGCCCTCGAAGCCCTGCGCGAAAAAGGTCTCGTCGAAACCAAGCGTGGCCGCGACGGCGGAAGCTTCGTCACCGCCGAGGGTGAACGCGAGCTGAGCATCGATCGGCGCATCTCAGAGCTCTCTCGCGTCGACCTGCGCGACATGGGCGCCTACTACTCTGCAATCGCCGCAATGGCCGCAGAGCTCGCGGCTGATCGAGCGACTCCCGACGACATCGAGCAACTCGAGCGGGCAATCGAACACGTGGATGTCGCGTCAGAGGGCTCGACTCGGCGCGGCGAGGGCACGTTCCGACTCGAAATAGCCGCGCTCTCGCAATCCGCCCGCCTCGTGCGCGAAGAGCTGCGGCTGCAGGGTGAGTTCGCTCCCCTGCTCTGGGTCTGCCTCAGGGATCAGGACTACCGCGACAGAAGCCGCGCCTCACATAAA
>Ga0247805_1000175_pt1 | contig 40371 bp, 56 predicted proteins | sample UWRJL044104R1_FD_180930 | JGI IMG/M metagenome (GOLD analysis project Ga0247805, IMG submission 180930) | Plant litter microbial communities from Arlington Agricultural Research Station in Wisconsin, United States - UWRJ-L044-104R-1 | ecosystem: Environmental > Terrestrial > Plant litter >...
ACAATTACCTGGCTTTAAAAAATAATCTTTTGGTTTCAGATAGTCTGGCCGTTGTAAAAAGCGCTGCTTTATTGCAGCAATCGTTAAAGAATTTCAGGTTTAAAAAACTAAATCTTGAACAAATGAACGACGCTACTACAAAAAGAAAGGAAATCATAAACCTTGTAGCCGAAGTTGAAGCCACTAAAAACATCAATAAGCAACGTAAAATTTTTGAAGTACTGTCTGTTAAATTTTGGGATCTGGCACCAAAATTCAAGGTGGCCGACAACACATTATATCTTCAGGTTTGCCCAATGACCAATGCGGTGTGGGTAAGTGATAGTAAGGAAATCAAAAATCCGTACTATCCTAAAAATATGCTGACTTGCGGTGCAGTAAAAGCAAGTTTATAAAAGTGAATTTGAATTAGTCTGACAACATACGGTTTTCTGAAAAGAAGCCGTATTTGTTTTTATGAGGGTTGGTTAAAAAAAATAATGTAATTTGGTTGTTAAAAATGAATCGTATAAATTAAATATTTCCTCCTATTTAAAAGTAGATTGTCAGACATTTGTGTCCAAATAGTAGTTAGCAATCATTCATAAAATAGATAATTATGGATTTCCTTACTTTAATTTTATTTTTTGCAATACTTTAGCAAATAAATATTTAGATAATGGAGGTGTTAATTGATAAAGTTAGAATAGCAAATTACAGGGGAATTCAAGAGATTGAAATTGATTTATCGCCTACTACATTATTAGTTGGTGCAAATAATGCAGGCAAGACTTCTTTTCTTAAAGCATTGCACTTAGCTTTGGGAGCAGACAGAAGAAGTATTTCAAAAGATGATTTTCATGATGATGGCTCTGGCAATAGTGGAGATTCTAAAGATATTTTAATTGATATACGAATAATACCTTTTGATTTTGAAAATGATAAAAGAAAACAATCATTTGATGATAAATGGGTAGAAAAAGTATTTGGGCCTCTAATAAAAAATGATAATGATGATCGAGAATTTGTTTGTTTTCGAACAAGAGGATTTTATGATATTTTAAAAGGTTATTCATTTGAGCAGTTAGAACTGCAGAATTGGGATGTTTTTGAAACAATTGAGGCAGATAAAGTAGTTAAAACATGGAAAGATACGCCTGTAAGAAATAAATTTTCTAAAATTGATGCCATACCATTGTTTTTTATTGATGCTCAGAGAGATATTTTATCAGATTTAAAAGATAAATCGTCTTATCTTGGAAAATTAACGGAAAGATTAGAAATTAATGATGCTGAAATTAAAATTATTGAAGGAAAGCTAAATAAAATTAACTCCGATATTGTTGATGAAAGCCCAATTTTAAATCATTTAAAAACTACATTACAAGAGTTAGGAAGAACTGTCAATACCACAGGTACTGGTGTTGAAATTTCACCAATTAATAAAAAAATTAGAGATATAGGTAGAAATTTAAATATTAATTTCAGAGATACTGATAAAGAAAGTTTACCACTAGAGTATCATGGGATGGGAACAAGGAGTTGGGCTTCAGTACTTACTTTAAGTGCATTTATTTCATGGAATGAAAATACTAAAAATAAAAATATTAAAGATCCATTCTTTCCAATAATTGCACTAGAGGAGCCAGAATCGCATCTGCATCCAAATGCACAAAGACATTTGTTTAAACAGTTGGATGATATTAAAGGACAAAAAATAGTAAGTAGTCACTCACCATTTATTGCTGCACAGTGTAATTTAACAGATTTAAGACATTTTTATAAAGATGAAAATGGTTTAAAAGTAGGTGCTATAAAATTAAGTGATTCAGATGAATTACATATAAATTCTCTTCTTGAGGAAATTGAAAATGATAAAGATAATCAAGAGCTAAAAAAACAAAATTATCAGCGAATTGGGATATTAAGAAAAGAAAAAAAGGGAAAAATAAATTCTGAAGAAGCTAGAAAAATAAGAAGGGAAGTGATGAACACCAGAGGAGAATTACTTTTTGCTAAAGCAATTATTTTATTTGAGGGAGAAACTGAAGAACAATCGTTGCCCATATTTTCTGAGAGTTATTTTGCAAGTTATCCGTTTGAATCAGGTTTGAATTTTATAGCTGTTGGTGGGAAGGATAATTATACTCCCTTTTTATCTTTAGCTAAGTTTTTAAATATTCCTTGGTTTATTTTTAGTGATGCAGACCATAATACGGTTGGTGAAGTACAGAATCAAATTAAGCAGGTTTTTGAAGATTTAGATTTTAGTAAAAAGCTTATTGATTTAGGAAATGGTAATGATTTTGAAAGTTATTTAATTCAGGAGGGGTATTCTAATAGTTTGATAAAGTCAATAAATGATGTCGAAAAGAAAAATTATTTTCCAGATGAATTTATTGATGAATTTAATGATCAGAAAGGTAAAGGTGGGGTTATTAGAAATTACAGGGAAGACGCAGATGGAGGTATTAGCCGTGCACTATTAGATTGTCTAAGAGGAAATAAAACAAAATATCCAACTAAAATAGCTGAAAATATTAATAGTTTAGGGAAAAATAATGCTCCGAAAATGATTGAGAAATTGTTTGATTGCATTAATAGAGAGTTGAAAATATTAAAACAAATAGAAAATGAAGGTTAGTTTATCAGATCAGCAAAAGAAAATAACTGAACATCGAGATGGTGCTTTATTGGTATTGGCGGGAGCTGGTAGTGGCAAAACTAGAGTTCTAATAGAAAGAATAAAAAAACTTTTAAATGAAGGGACATATCATGTTTTAGCGTTAACTTTTACAAACAAAGCTGCTGAAGAGATGAAATATAGACTTGAAGATGTTATTGATATTAAAGAGCGCTCATTTATAGGTACTATTCATAGTTTTTGTTTAGAAATAATTAGTAATCAAGGATATTCAATTGGTCTAACTGAGATGCCACATTTTTTTGATAAAGAAGATGATAGAAAAGAAGTGCTAATTGAAGTATTTGTAAAAAATATTCAATTAAAAGAACATTATTTAGCTCTTGACGAAAAAAGCAAGAGAAATTTTATTTATGAAGTTTTAGATTATATTAGTTTAAAAAAGAAAAGCCTTATTGAGCCAATATCGGACAGTAATGAACCTTTAGAATATATCTATTGGGAATATCAAGAATCATTAAAGCAACAGAACGCTATTGATTTTGATGATGTTATTTTTTTAGCATATCAGATATTCGTGAATAGACCATCTATTGCTAATATATATAGAAGATTGTATAAGTTTATTTCTATTGATGAAGCTCAAGATTTAAATTTTGCGCAATATGAATTCATAAAAGCTTTATGTGGAGAAGAGCATAAAAATTTACTGATGGTTGGAGATTTAAATCAATCATTATTTCATTTTAATGGTTCTGATATTAAATATATGAATTCATTATTTATAAGCGATTTTGGAGCTAAAACTATTAGATTAAATACCAATTATCGCTCTTCAAAGGCAGTTTTAGAAATAGCCAATAAAATAAAGGAAAATTCAGTTTCGATAGATGAGAATACTCCGAAGGGTATTTTTGAAATAAAGGAATTTAACAATGTGGAGGAAGAGTCGATTTGGGTTATTGATAAAATAGAAGAATTTTTAAAACAAAAAAATTATGATGATATTGAGGGGGAGATAACATTAGATAACATTGCAATTTTAGCAAGAAATAAATATCTGTTTCAAGGTATTGAAAAAGAGTTAGATATCAGAAAATCTCACGGTAAAAAATTAGATTACTTTTATAAAAAAGGTTCTGATGTGACAGATTTCGGAAGTGAATTGATCATTTTATTTGATTTAGGACTAAGTATCCTAACAAATTCACTTGACTTAATACATTTTGCCAAAATTCAAAAAATAATTGGAATTGAGGAAATTCAATTATTAGATAATGAAAGAGGTATTTTAAATTTGAAGAAAATAAGAAGTTATATAATAGAACAGACTGCTAATGAATATTATGGATTTCTAATCAATGCTTGGGAACTTATTGAAGAAAACATTAATAATTTTTCCTTAGCATTACAGAACCTCCAAACGAATGTTATAGATAAATATAAAAATTCAACAGAAGAAGCCTTAAATGAATTAGATAAGATTTTATTTGATATTATGTCTTTTCGTGAACTTTGGAAAATTTATTCAAGAAATACAAAAGTAGAGTTGAAATCTTTGCAACATTTTAAAACTCAAATAGCATTAGGGGTAACTAATATTAGTAATAATCAAAATGGAATTACTTTAGGGACAGTTCATTCTGTGAAAGGATTAGAATATACCATTGTATTTGTAATTGGTCTGACTGAAGGTGCTTTTCCTGATTTTAGAGCTGTCCAAAAAGGAGGTAATGAGTTTAAATCTGAAGAAAATGGATTCTATGTTGCTGTAACTAGAGCTGAAAGGTTTCTTTTCTTAACTTATCCCAAAAATAGAATGACTCAATATGGTAATAGAACCCAAAAGGTCTCAAGTTTTATTGAAAAAATTACAGAAAATTAAATGCATTCATTGGTTTAGCTTATTGATTGATCTGGTAATTCTTTTCTAATAATATTTAATTAAAAAGAAACACGCATATAATTGTCTACTTAGATGCATAAAATCACAATATTCGTTGCGTAATAAAAAAATAAATGGAAACTGTAAAAGATTTTTTTCAAAGTATTTTTGATAATTATAGAGAAAGAATTAAAAGTCCCTTCATTGGTTCATTTATAATCTCATACTGTATTTTTAATTGGCGGACTTTTGCTGTTTTATTTTATTCAGATTGGCCAATACATTGCAGAATAGAATTTATTAATGAGAATTATTGTAATACAGGAAATATTTTAATCCCTTTGGCAATTTCGTTTATCTATATTTTAATCTTGCCTTATTTTAACCTTATTTGTGATAGTATTTTAAAAAAGTATAATGCTATTGTTATTGATAAAAAGAATAAGTACAAAATAGATTCTTTAATACAAAAGAAAGATGAAGCAATAAAGTTGAGAGAAATTGCCGATGCGCAGGCAGGTACCAGTGAAATTGTAGAGCTTAATGTGAAAATTAAAAAACTAAATGATGAAATCAGTGAATTAAATACTAGAAATCAAACTGATAATGAGCGTTGGCAAAATAGTATTTCCAATTTTAAAAATATTGAGGATAGTGATAAAAGTATCAAAACAGAGCTTCAAAAAGAAGTTTCTAAATTAGAAAAGGAAAATAAAAAATTAAATACAAATCTTAGTGAGCAAAGAAAAGAATTAGAGGAGAAGTTAATTCCCTCTTTTATTTATGAGATATTAAATAAATTAACAACTAATGAAATAAACGATTTTATGCGATTTTATGAAAACCGTAAAGATGGTAGAGTTTTTTTTAATGAAAAATCTTATAAAAATTTACTCGTGTTTGAAATGGTCAAAGATAATGATGGGATTATAGAATTAACCAATTTTGGAAGTATTCTTTATCATTATATAAAGCTGATTGGTTATTAATTATGACATTAGTTTAATTATTTTCAATTGATTTTATAATTTATCAACATATATAAATCAACTAAAAAGCAAAAAGCCTGTAAACAATAAGTTTACAGGCTTTTTTGTGGAGTCGCCGGGAATCGAAAACTACACCATGTAAATTCTGAATTATAAATGACCGTATTTATTGACTTTACAAACAAATTAAAATAGGTTAATATTCGTTTTTGTTCACTTTTTTGTTCACTGCTAAACTTCGCTAATTTCAATGCTTCCAGACATATTGAAGACTTTTTTATCAGTGCCAAAAATCCAATTTGCATTGACATTATATTTTTGAATAATGTTTTCGATATGGGTTACTGTAAAATGATTGGTGCCTTTTCTTATTTTTGAGAGAGTTTGTGGAAGAAGCTGTATTTCTCTGCAAAAATCAGCATCACGGCTGGCCTTGTTCTGAAAGATCAGGACATCAATTAAGCGCAATATTCTTTTATCAGTTTTTGTCACTGGTTTATCTTAATTAAATGCTGTTATTATACCGTCTTTTCCATAGAAACAGGAAGGTGAAAAATCTGTCCAACACCATTGCCACTCAGTTCCATTGCCATAGTTGGAGGGGTTAGAGCTGTCGGGATTACCTCTCTGGTATTTTAGCATTTCAATTGACATTCCAATCCAAACTTTTTTGTTTATGACTTTCATACATTCTTCATCAGTCCATATAGGATGCTTTTTTTGAAGTTTGCCATATTTACTATTCTCCCATTGTTTCCGCTGCTCTTCTCTATGTTTGATATCAGATTCCCTAAATATAGCTTGGAGTTGGCTTGCCTCATAATCACTCTCATCTCTTTTTTGAAGTAGCTGATTTGCATACTTTTCAAACCTATTCGCAAATGCAAACCCTAATTCTGAATTTTCAGATTTTTGTTTGTTGAAAGCTATTCTGAAGCTATCCACATTAACATCGTAAAGACTCTTTTTTATTTTTAAAACAGAATTTTCGAATTTTGCTGTTGATTCTTTGTTGAGCTGCTTTTCTTTTTCAGTTTGGCATGAAATAAGAGAAAACAGTATTAGCGCTATAACAAGTTGCTTTTTCATTATTTAAATAGTTTTAGAATACTGTTACGATTAAATAATATTTTATAGAAGATTGCTAAATTTAACGAGATTATAATTTTCGTCAAAATCAGCTGAATTCATTCCGGTTTTAGTTGCGCCAAAATCATTTTGAGCAGTGAATTCAATTGTGGCATGCCAAACCTCTGTTCCGGGCATAGACGAAATTTTTATGACTCTACTAATATATGTGTATTCGTTTTTAGTTGAATTTCGTGACTTCTGGTTTACTAGCTGAATCATTTCATTAATTTTATCAATGTCAATTTTAGAATAAAGGTTTTCTGAAAACGCTACAGTAACAAGAACTTCTGATAATTTGTTTTCTCCATTCTTTATATTAATGGGTTTTGATGTCACACGCCAACGAGCACCATCTTCAAACTTAAAGTCCTCTTTTTTTATCAAAGTTGATTCTTGACTAAAACTAGCTGTAGTAATAAAAAGTAAAAAAAATAAATAAAGGTGTTTCATAGTTGTAGTTTTTGCCGAACTTAATTATTCCGGAGTTTTATATAGTACGGAAATCCGTAATTATCTTCTATTTCTTTTTCTTTGGATATCTACAATGTTGAAAATCTTTGTCACATCTCTCAGGTCCATGTCAAAATCTTCGTAGTAGTCATTAAGGGAATGACAAGTAATGATTCCTTTTTCAACATCATGCTTAATTATTCGCTTTACACAAATCCCGTTGTCTTTGTGTACGATTACGAAATCCCATTTGTTTATATGTAATTTACTTTTCCAGAAATCTTTTCTAACATTTCGGCATAAGAGTATATCTCGCTCGAGATAACTTTCATGCGATCCGTCATCCATACTATCACCTTTCACTTCAAAGCAGATGTATTCACCTTTATGTTCTTTTTCCACTAAAAATGGAATTTTTGGGAGTTCTTCAATATATGTTGGATCATTAAAACCATTTAGATAGCCGCCGTAAGCATACTGATTCACCAGTGGAACTAGCATTACATTAAGATCGATGTCAATTTGGTTTGCTGAATTTATTTGGGTGTTTGTTGTTATGGAACCTTGATTTGCTATATTTCCTTTTCCGTAACTTGTTATGTATTCTTCAAGCATTTTTAAAGTGGACTTCCTTGGGTTTTGAGAAGTTCCATTCAGTATTTTATTTATGCCAACCTCTGTCAATAGTGTGTTTTTGGCTATTTCGTAGGCGGTTATATTATTGTTCTTTATTGTTTCCACAATCTCTTTTAATTCCATTTTTATTTAGAACGATTATAAATGAATAACTTGTTATGTAAATTTTACAAACTTTGTTATGTAAATACATAATAAGTTATGTATATTTGCTCTGTACAAATGACGAATGCAAATGTACTAAAAAAGTTCTTTGAAATACTGAATACGAAAAAATGTAAGTAAAAAGCTCTGTGGGTTTAAGAAAACCTTTTTGAAAATGAGCTGAAAAATAAAAATCGAATACAGGTTAGCCGTTGCGAGTAAGTCGTAGCATCGAAGCAACAACGGCGCAATTTCAAAATACTATATCATGAGAAAATCAATATTTAAAAAAGCGTGGGAATTATTTAGAAAGTTCCAAATGACATTTTCACAAGCTTTAATTGAAGCTTGGAAGCTTGCAAAAAGAGAGGTACTGATAAAAGCATACAATAAAATTCCTTCAACAAGAAGCTTTCAAAAGAAAAAAGCGGAAGCTAAAAAACTTTGGCAAACGATCGAAACAATAACATATCCGTGGAGAAGTCAATTTGTTGCAGATAATACTGGAGCAGCAGCTTATTACGGAGCAGGTAGATACTCTGGAGATTAACAAAATATAACATCATTTTAATATGGCAACAATAACTAAAAGAAAGATAAAGCTTAAAGATGAGATTTACAGCATCATCAGGAATGACATTCCCTTACGAGCGAAACTTGCTAAAGCATTAAATATCGAACGTGATTCTGTATATCAAGCTGCAGTTCGAAAATATTCAAAATTAAGTTTACCATTTGTTTTGGAGATTATTTCAAAACATATCGGCAAACCAAAAGATGAATTAACTGATGTCTAAGTTAATATCAGTCGAGGACTTTATTCTGTTTTTAGCAGCCTTAATTGTTCTTCTAGGCTTTATTAACATGATTCACTGGATTTCTAAAAAGATAAACAGATGGCACTAAAAACGATAACAATACCTCTGGAAACATACAAATGTCTGCGGGGACATTTAGAAAAGGCGAATGAAATTTTCAATAGCCTGGGAATGGCCGGGGGGCTAGCAAGTGAGAGCAAGCCTCCTAAGCCAGAACCTAAAGAAACAAGATCACAGAAAGTTAATAAATACAAAGAATTAATTGGAAGTGGTAAACGGGTTAAAAAGCCTGAGCATTTAAAGAAATAAAAAAAAGCCACTTGACAGAGTGGCTTTCGCAAATAATTCAATCACGGACCTCGAATCCTTAATACAAATTATTATGAATACAAATCTAATACAAAGATTCTGCAATACCACATTGTCGAATGATAAAACGAAGTTCCTTTTAGGGGAATGCTTAAAAAAGGCATTTGATGATGCTATCTCCGATCCTTTAGAATCTGAAAATATTTTGGGTTTAGCCTGGAAGTTTCAAGTTCCTCAATTTGATGAAATGTTTGAAGATCATCAAAATCATGATTATCCACCTTTTATATGTTAGTTATGGAAATCAAGAAAAACCAAACTTTTAAAACTCCGGTAGGATTGTTTTTAAAAGTACAAACTGTTCGTGAATCAGGTTTGCACACTCTAGTGCTAATTGACAAAAAAGGCAAGGCAATCCCGGAGAAGCGAAATACTCGCGGTCATGTTATCCAAAGAACAGATCGCTTATGCACAGAGGAAACAATCAGATCATTTAAAAAAGTAGCCATTGCACTAATGTTGCTTTTGTCAACTTCAGGTTTTGCTCAAAATAAATTTGTTTTGGCTGAAAATTCAGTTCATAAAGTTGTAATGACAGATCACTTAAAAACAATTGTTTTTGACGGTAGAGTTTATGAAGTCCTAGAACGCAAAGGTTGGTATCGAATGAGAAATGATTCGATTACGTGGGTGTATGGTCATGATCCTAAAAACTTTAAGGATATGGTTAAAATCGGATTTTACAACGAATTTAAGAACTATGTCTTAAGCATTAAAACTAACAATCGTAAAATCGAAAAAGATGTCATTAACTAAATCCAAACGGGAACAGGAGCTTTTTAATTTTTACAAAAAGTACTTGAAAGATCCTTCTTTAATTGATGAGAATGTGATCAAAGCTTATAAACAAGATGTAAAACACATCAGGAACTCAAAAAAATAATTTAATCATCTAATTCTAATAAAAATGAAAACAATTGAAATAAAAGGATTGATCCTTACCAACTTTAAAGGAATCGTAAAGTTAAAAGTAAACTTCCAGCACAACACGGATGTCTTTGGGGCTAATGGTACCGGAAAATCTACAATATATGACGCTTTCTTATGGCTGCTTTTTGGTAAAAATGCGGAAGAGAAAAAAGAGTTCAGCATTAAAAACACTGTCGATACTTCGCTTAATAGACAAGATCACGAGGTTGAGGGCTTTTTAAATGTAAACGGCGATGATATCACTCTTAAAAAAATCTACAAAGAAAAGTGGCAAAAAAAGAAAGGTGAAGAAATTGCTGAATATACTGGTAACGAAACCATCTACTATTACAATGAGGTTCCAATGAACCAAAAAGAATTTCAGACTAAGGTTTATCAAATTTTGGACGAAACAGTTTTTAAACTGATCACTAATCCTTTTGCACTTAATTCGATGAAGTGGCCAGATCGTAGATCAATTATTACACAAATGGCTGGAGAATTTACCAACGAACAAGTTGCAGCCGGGAATCGGGAGTATGAAGCTTTAGTTGCAAACCTTACACAAGGTAAAACGATGGAAGAATATTCGAAGCAAATAAAAGCCAGCGTTAAAAAATCAAAAGATGATCTGAAATTGATTCCAACTCGAATTGATGAGGTTTCAAAAACAAAACCACAAGCGTACGATTTTCAAAATCTTAAAAATTTACTTTCTGCTAAAGAATCGGAGCTTGCAAGAATTGATGAAAGTATTCAAGATAAATCAAAAGGTTTAGAAAGAATTTTAGAAGCGAATGAAACGGCACAAAGATCATCGTCAAGTCTAAGATCTGATATTTCAAATATTGAATTTGAAACTAGAACGAAAGCTAATAATTCTGCAAAAGTCGATACTTCTGTCCTGGATGGTTTAAAAACAAATCTTCAAAATAAAAATGCTGAGTTGCAAACCGCTTCAAATGGCTTGGTAACGGTTAAAGGTTTAGTTACAGCAAAAGAATCTGACTTAAAAGCTTTGGAAGTTACAATTCAAAACAAACGTGATGAATGGACCAATGAAAATGGGAAGGTGTTAGCATTTGAAGAAAATTCTTTTTGCTGCCCAACTTGCCAACGTGCTTTTGAGGAATCAGATATTGAAACTAGAAAGACTGAAATGTCTAACAATTTTAAGACTGATAAATCAAACAAACTAGCAGAGATTAACCGTCAAGGCGGCTTGCTTGCAACTCAAAAAGCAAACATTGAAAAAGAATTGGCTGACTTAAAAGTCAGAGTTGCAAACGGCGAAACTTTAATAGCAAATTTGAATACTGATATCAAAACAATTGAAAGCAGTATTGAAACTGAAACATCTAAATCTTCAAGTGCAACTCCGGTTAATATTGAAACGATTTACGCTGAAATGTTAGCTTTAAATACTGATTACAGTTCTAAAAAACTACAGCTAGAAACGGCTGAAAAATCAATTCTCGAAGTTCCAAAAGTAGACGATGCTCAATTGAAAGAAGACAGAAAAGCCATCGTTTCCGATATTGATGGTATCAAAACTAATTTAAGAAACGAAGATCAACTAAACACGATCAATGCTCGTATCGATGCTTTGAAAGCAGAAGAGACAAAATTAGCTCAGGAGATCGCCGGAGTTGAAAAAATTCAGTTCTTAATTGAACGATTTGAAAAAGATAAAATGTCGGCAATTGAAGCAAATGTCAATTCTAAATTTAGAATTGTAAAATTCAAAATGTTTGAAGATCAGGTTAACGGCGGTGAAAATCCTGCTTGTGAAATCCTGGTTAACGGAGTTCCTTTTGCTGATGCAAATACTGCTTCAAAAATAAATGCCGGCATAGACATCATTTCGACTCTATCCAAATTCTATCAAGTATCTGCTCCAATTTTCATTGACGGCGCTGAATCTATTCATTCTATAATGGATACTGAAAGCCAATTAATCAGATTGGTAGTTAGTGAGCCTGACAGCAAAATCAGAGTCGCATAATGACTGACTACAGAGTCAAAAGAGACTCCGATGGAATCCTTACAGAAAATTGTAAAGAAAATATCGGAGTTAAAATCGGAAGTTTTGATTGTACGGCCAATTGTCAACATAATCAAAACACCAAAAAAGAAATTCAAGAACAGGCTTTCGATTTAAAAATCGTAAGGTGTCCAAAACTTCAAAGTAATCAATTAACAATCGAAATTTAATTAAAAATGAGCACAGATATTAAAGCTGCAGAACCTGCAAAAACGGAATTAGCAATTACACAACCATCACAAAGTGAGAGATTCACAAATGCTGTGATGAAAGAGTTTTCATCAAATAATGGGGCAGTTACTTTGACACCGTTTCAAAAGAAGCTTTGCCAGAACTACTTTATTAAAGTTGATCAGACTTTAAAGGATAATGAAAAGAAGAGGTTGGCGAAGGCCGAACAATTTCGCGATGGATTAGCTTTTACATGGGAAAATGTAAATATGGCAAAACTGGCAGTTGATGTTATCGCTTATTCAAGTGTTGAACTAGATCCTACCCAGCCTAATCACATTAGTATAGTCCCTTATAAGAATACGGCAAACAATAAGTTTGATATGGGATTTTTAATAGGATATCGTGGAATGGAAATCAAAGCAAAAAAATACGGTCTGGAGGTTCCGACTGATGTCGTTTATGAATTGGTTTACTCAACAGATAAATTCAAACAATTCAAAAAAGACAAGAATAATCCTGTTGAATCCTACACTTTAGAAATTACAGACGATTTTAACCGAGGTGATGTAGTTGGCGGATTCTGGTACCATGAATTCAAGGACAATCCTGAAAAAAACAAAATCAAAGTTTTTTCTTTAAAGGATATCAAAAAGAGAAAACCTAAGTATGCATCTGCAGAATTTTGGGGAGGTCTAAAAGATGTTTGGGAATATGATCAATCAAAAGGTAAAAATGTAAAAACCGGAACTGAACAAATTGAAGGATGGTTTGAAGAAATGGCCATTAAAACAATTTCCCGAAATGCTTATAATGCGATCACAATTGACAGCAAGAAAATTGATGATAATTATTTGGCTATTCTTCAAAAGGAAAATGAAATGAATGATTCAATAATTCAAAATCAAATTGATGCCAACGCAAACAAAGAACCACTAGATTTTGAAGATGCGGAGTTAGTTGATGAGAAGCTTTTGGAAGTTGCCGGAACAACGGTAATAGATCAAAAAGCTGATCAGAATCCAGAACCTGAAAACGCAACTCAGCAAACCCTAGATATGGATCAATCACAAGGAGAAGGACCAGGCTTTTAATTATGAAGTTAAAAGTAATTTCAACAGGTAGTATTGGTAACGCTTACATTCTCGAATCAGAGAATGAAGCGTTGCTTATCGAATGCGGTGTTAATATTATGGACATCAAAAAAGCACTGAATTTTGACCTTAGCAAAATTGTTGGCTGCTTAGTCACTCATGAGCATCAAGATCACGCTAAATCAATCAATGACGTAATGAGTATAGGAGTGGAAGTTTATGCGTCCAAAGGGACATTTGCGGCTACTGGTTTTTCGATTATAAGTCATAAACAAAACGAAATTGCTTCAAAGCAAATTTTCAAAATTGGAAACTTTAAAGTGATGGCGTTTGATGTCAAACATGATGCCGTTGAACCTTTAGGTTTTTTGATAGAACATCAGGAATGCGGCAAAGTGCTTTTCTTAACCGATACCAATTATTGCGAGTACACTTTCAAAGGCTTAAACAACATTATCATTGAGGCTAATTTCTCTAAAGAAATTATCGATAGAAAATTTGGTTCAGATAGTGGAAAGGAATTTCTAAGAAATAGGATACTTAAATCTCACTTTTCTTTAGAAAACTGCAAAGAAATGTTGGCAGCGAATGACCTTTCAAAAGTCAACAATATAGTTCTAATTCACTTATCAGATAGCAATTCAAATGCTAAACAATTTCAAAGAGAAGTTTCAGATCTGACTGGCAAGAATGTGACAGTGGCTGAAAAGGATTTAATAATTGATTTTAATATAACACCATTTTAATCATGAGAAAAACACTTATTGAACATTCTAAAGCAGATTTCAGTCATGACAAACCTTCTTTAGAACATGTTAACACTGGCTGTCTTCAAAGAATTGCGAATGCTACCGAATTAATGGCGATAAATTTTTTAAAGCTTCAGCAAGATAATGAGTATTTGAAAAATAGAAATCACAAACTCAATACTGAGGTTGAATTTTTGAAAAGACAATCTGCAGTATATAAAGGGAAATTTAATCGATTAAGAAAAAGCAAATAAAAGTTATGCTTTACAATCCAGAAAAACCGATCGATGTCCAGAGAGCTGTTGAAAAGTTCAAATATTTTGTAAAGCATAATAAAGTATTTGAACTATCAGCGAAGAAAGTTCCAAAGACATATCCGCAATTAAAGTATGCTCATCTTATTATGTCCTGGTTCGCACTAGAATACGGCGAACAACTTGAATATATAAAACTCGAGTATTTCAAAAAGCTTGTTAATCCTGCCATTTTTAAATATGATTTTGTTAACCATAAAACTGGCGAAATACGAGTTGAATACAAAAGTTTAGCGAACATTTCTAAAGATGAATTAACGTTAGCAATTGATCGATTTAGAGACTATGCAAGCAAAGAAGCGGGTATTTATCTTCCCGAACCTAAAGACTTAGCTACAATTAGAGAAATAGAAATTCAGATTAAAAATAACGAGCAATTTTTATGAATTAGCAGCAAGGCAAATACAAAAAATATTACTTAAAAATTAACCAATAAATAATAAGTCATGACTAAGACGATAACTATCAATTCAGATAAATTTGTTCAAGCTTTAGAGAAGATTTCAGAAAAAGAAGTTGAGATAAAAGGTGCATCGATAAGTGATGCACTGTGCGCATATTCATACGAACTTCTAAAAGGGCCAACCAAAGGAGATACTTTAAATCGAAAAGGTGCACACATTGTTCACGATGATCTACAAATTAGATTTGATCAATTGGATGTGTTTTTTGCTCATTTAGATGATGCTTACACAGGAAATACAAATGTTACTCCACTAGAAGAATTAGAAGCTGAGATTGAAACCGAAAAATACCATGTAACCGGATTTAAAATTTCAGGTGTTGAAGAAAACAAGTCTGTTATACTTTCGGGATGGAAAGAAGTTACTAACGGTATTGTAAAGTTTGATGCTCCAAAAATAAAATACTCTACTGCTTATTTATATCTAAGCGACATGAAGGAGAGAGTCCAAAATGCAATTGATGAGGTTGAATTGTATATGAATGGTAAAACGGCGCCGCAAGAAGATCCTAATCAAGTTCACATGTCTTTTGCTGAAGAAGATGCTGCATTTGAAAATGCTAAACTTTAATTATGGCTTTTCAATTACGACCTTATCAAAGTGACTCCATAAATGTAAGTGTTGACTTTTTTAAAGGCACTGCTAAAGGAAATGGTTTGGTAATACTTCCTACAGGATCGGGAAAATCAGTTGTAATTGCTAAAATAGTGGAACCGCTGGAGGGCAAAACTGTTGTTCTCCAGCCTTCAAAAGAGATTTTAGAACAGAACTATGAAAAATTTTCCAATTACGGTAAGGCATCCATTTACAGTGCATCTGCAGGTGAAAAAAGAATTGACAAAGTTACTTTTTGCACCATCGGGAGTATCATTAATAAAAAGCACCTTTTCAAAGGATTAAAAAACATTATAATTGACGAATGTCACCTTGTTAATTCAGATGCAGGGATGTATATGGAGTTTATAAAGGCCTTTCCTGATGCTAAAGTATTGGGACTGACGGCAACTCCTTATCGATTAGATCAAGTTTCTACCGGCCCGCAACTTACTTTCTTAACTAGAAGTAATCCGGCAATATTTGACAAAGTCCTTTACTATGTTCAAAATGACATTCTATTTAACGCCGGGTTTCTGGCACAACTAGAATACTACAATTTTGATGTCATTGATAGAAGCAAATTAGAAGTTAATAGTTCCGGTACTGATTTTACACAAACATCCTTACGAAGATATTACAAGTCAATTGACATGCCCTCAAGAATTGTAAAAACTGCTTTAACAATTCTAAGTAAAAGAAAAAATATTTTGATTTTCTGCTCCTTAATTGAAGAAGCTAAAGCAGTTCAAAAGCGCATTCCTGGATCCGAAATTCTAACTGGAGAAACGAAAAAAGAAGAAAGAGAGCGAATTCTAAGTCAGTTTAAAAAAGGCATTATAAAGTGCCTAATTAATGTTGGAGTATTGACAACAGGATTTGATTATCCTGGACTTGAAGCAGTTCTTATGGCCCGTTCTACAATGTCACTTTCCTTGTACTATCAAATTGTTGGTCGCGTTATGCGAATCTTCACTTATCCTGATGGTACTAAAAAGACAGGTTGGTTCGTAGATATGGGAGGGAATGTTTACTTCTTTGGAAAGATAGAAACAATGCAAATTAAAGTTGATTCTGAAGGCAGGTTTGCTATCTGGAACAATGGCCGGCAACTAACCAACGTACCATTTAAAAAATAGAAAATATGGCTGATGATAAACTAGATTACTTCAAGCTTATGCGTGATTTTTGGGATTTTGCTTGTAAAAACCCTGAAAGTATAAAGCCAAACCATTGTGCTGTGTATGCCTATGCTGTAGAACACTGTAATCGTTTAGGATGGAAAGAGAAGTTTGGTTTTCCAACCTCAATGGTTTTAGATTATGTTGGAATTAAAAGCTACTCAGTTTATAAAAAAACCTTTGATGATTTGGTTCAATTTGGTTTTTTCGAAGTAATAGAATATAGCAAAAATCAATATTCAGCCAACATAATTGCTTTGAAAGAAAATAGCAAAGCACCTATCAAAGCACATGCGAAAGCAACCCCAAAAAACGAAGAATGCTTTGAAAGAAAATTACAAAGCACATGCGAAAGCACCTATCAAAGCACCTTACAAAGCACGGAGAGTATAATAAAACAAGAAAACAATATAAAACCTTTAAAACCTCTTTCTAAAAATGAAATTTTCGGAAATGAAGTTTTACAAGATCAAATTTGGTTAGAAGCAATTTCGATGCAAAATCGAGTCGCTTTAGAAAATATTAAAGATTGGATTTTAAAATTCAATCAAAAATTAATTGTTGAATGTGATTTGAAAATTAACAAACAAGATTATGCCGGACATTTTTCCCGGTGGCTTCCAGGTGAAATTTCAAAATCAAAAAAAGTAAACAAAGATGGAGACACAAAAGGCACGGGAGGATTTACTAAAAATCGATAATGTATTAATTCCCATTATTGGAATTCACAAATACAACGAGTTAAAAAGCTTCAGTAGCGATAAATTAACCGAAGATCAAAAAAGTCAAATTGCTGCATACGAATCCAAAAACGTAGAAGCTACTGAGGAACAAATAGCATTTAGAGCAAAATGGGTTCAAATCGTTCATCGCTCTAAATCAAAACCAAAGTTTTCAATTACCGCACGAAAGCTTTACAATCTTTTCAAGGCAAATTTTCAAAAAATATGTGAAAGGCCGTTTATCAAAATTGAGGGTGTTACGATAAAAAACTTAGAACCCTTGATTTATTATTTTTCAAAAGATGAGCGCTTCTTCCAATGTGAAAATTTATCCAGAATTTCTGAACCAAGTTTTGATAAAGGACTTTTGATAATCGGAAATTATGGAAACGGGAAAACGTCAGCGATGAAAGTTTTTGAACATATTTTTAAAGGCATTTCCGGTGTCGGATTCAGAAGTTTTTCTGCAAACGAAGCGGTCACAATGTTTGAAAAATTATCAAGTGATGTCGATCGAGATAATTTTGAAAAGATCATGTGGCGTGGAATTATAAACTTCGATGATTTAAAAACAGAACGTATTGCCAGCAATTATGGCAAGGTTAATATATTCAAAGAGATCCTCGAAGAGAGATATCGCCTTAAATCAAAAACATTCCTGATTTGTAACTTCAAAGAAGGGTATGAAGATGATCTGCAAGCTGCAATTGATGAAATCGGCGAAAAGTACGGTGGCCGGGTTTGGGATAGGATTTATGAAATGTTCAATATTATCGAATTCAAAGGTAAATCCTTTCGAAAATAATTGACCTGATGAATCACATTAGCCAACGCAATCTTTTAGAAGTTCAACTTAAAAGCTTCAAAGATTTTGTTCCTTTTTGTCCAAATGATTCGCTTCAACCGTTGCTTCAGGAAATTGCAAAAATTCATGATCGACTGGAAAAAATAAGAGAATTTACAATTGAACAATTGGTAGAAGAGGTTCATTACCACTACGAAACGCGTCAAAGCAAATCTAACTTTAGAACTATTTAAAATGGAAAATATAGAAATTGTAGCTGACCTGACTGCAATCAAGAAGCAAATTGCAGAATTAGGAATGAAGTATGTTGAAAATCAGATGCCGGTATCGTTAAGTGATGTTGGATTAACCCTGAGGCCATTTACCAGTATTGATTCTTCGATCGACCTGGCTATTAAAAAGCTTAGTTCCTGTAACGTTGGTCTAATTCCAAAAACAAGCACACTGAAATCATGATCAAGAAAAAAGAAAAGTTTATTGTTGGTATTGATCCAGATGTTGATAAATCAGGAGTTGCGTTTTTAAATGGAAATCAGTTGCAATTGGATAATCTTACTTTCTTTCAGCTTTTTGATTACTTCAACGAAATGAAAAAAAAATATCTTGGGCTTGAAGTTTATGTCGAATGTGGTTTTTTAAACAAATCAAATTGGCATAAAAAATCTGATAGATCAGCTGCTTTCAATTCTAAAATTGGTGAACATACAGGAGCAAATTTTGAGACAGCGAAAAAGATTGTCGAAATGTGCGAATACTTAAAGATCACCCATTATAAAATCAAACCAACCAAAAGTAAAATAACTAACGACTATTTTAAATCGATTACCGGCTATACTGGCAAAACTAATCAGGAACAAAGAGATGCATTTATGTTGATTTTTGGAAGATAGTTGATCGATTTAATTCAAAACATTTTTAAGGCTCTCGTTATCGAGGGCTTTTTTATTGCCTAACCACAAAACATAAATTGTGAAAACAATCTTCTTAAATATGGGAAATATCATCATCGATAAAATAGAAACCGAAAAAATAGTTAGATCTGTCTGGGTCGCAAAAACTACAATCTACACTCCAACTAAAACCGATATAGAAATGAAAGGAGAAAGCGAAATCAACGCTTACGAAAAGCTAATTGATTTTTTAAAATGCGAGCAAAAACCTAAAGAGGTAAAAACGCTGCCGAACGGAAACAAAATCTATCACTTTAAAAATCCAACTACAAATGATGAATCAAAAACCTTATAAGGAATTTTTAGAGGATAAGATTGTTGTAGCTGGGACTTTTGGGACTGAAATTGATAAATCCTTGATCAATCCAATAGCAAAGCCACATCAGAAAGATATTATTCATTGGGCCGTTGGAGGCGGACGTCGTGCTATATTCGCATCGTTCGGATTAGGAAAAACATTGATGCAGCTTGAGATTGCCAGGTTAATTATAAAAATCACTGGAAAACCATTCTTAATATGTATGCCTTTAGGTGTAGTTGGGGAATTTAGAGACGATAATGATCTTTTGGGCGCAGAATATCCATTAAAATATATTACGGATACTGATGAGGTGGGCAAATCTGAGCTTGCTATATATGTGACCAACTATGAGCGTGTTCGAAAAGGAGATATTGATCCTGACTTTTTCGGAGGCGTTTCGTTTGACGAAGCTAGTATTTTGAGAAATCTAAAAACTGACACCACAAACTACGTTCTGAAGCATTTCAGAAAAATAAAATATCGCTTTGTTGCTACTGCGACACCAACACCAAATGACTTTATAGAAATACTGAATTATGCAGATTATTTAGGAGTTATTGATCGTGGTCATGCTTTGACAAGATTCTTTCAACGAGATTCTACAAAGGCGGGCCATCTTACGCTTTACGAAAGTAAAAAAGAGGAGTTTTGGAAATGGGTTTCTTCTTGGGCGGTATTTATCAATAAACCCTCTGATCTTGGTTACGATGATACTGGCTATAATCTTCCGAAATTAAATTTTCATCCTATTGAAATACCGGATAATTATGAAGGTGAAATATTAGATGAGAATGGAAATCTTGTCATGTTCAAAAAACCAAGAAAAGGTTTGTCGGAAACTTCGAAAGAAAAAAGAGATACGGTTTTGTTGAGGACAAATAGAGCTCTTGAAATTGTAAAAGAAAATGGTCTTGAAGATAACTGGCTTCTTTGGCACCACGTTGACAGAGAACGAGATTGTATTCAAAAACTATTCAAAGGATTTGATCTGCAAACTATTACAGGAAGTCAGAAAAATACTGAAAAGGAACAAAAACTGATTTCATTCAAGCATGGAGAATATAAGATCCTGTCCACTAAACCAAAAATAGCAGGTTCTGGATGCAACTTTCAAAAGCATTGTCATAAGGCTGTTTTCGTTGGAATTGATTATAAATTCAATGATTTTATTCAAGCAATACACCGAATTATGAGATTCTTGCAAGAGTTTGAAGTCGATGTCTGGGCAATTTTTACAGAAGCGGAAAGAGAAGTTTTTAAAGAGCTGATGCGAAAGTGGAAGCAGCACATTGAAATGGAAACTGAAATGATCAACCTGGTCCGGGAGTATGGACTTAACCAAGATAAAATTACAGCTGATATGAAAAGACAAATTTTTGAAAATAAAAGAAGTGCTGTCATTGGAAATGCAAAAGTTTTCAATGACGATACTGTTATTGTTCATGAGCAAATGGCAGATGATTCTACGGATATGATTTTAACGTCAATTCCTTTTGGTGATCATTATGAATACTCAGATAATTATAATGATTTCGGTCATAATAATGGGAACAAAGAGTTCTTCAAACAGATGGATTATTTGACACCCAATTTGCTACGAACACTAAAGCCCGGCAAAATTGCTGCAATTCACGTTAAAGACAGGATCCGTTATTCATATCAAAATGGAACTTCGTTTACTTCCATTGAAAGTTTTTCAAACGAAACGATAAGACATTTCACAAAAGCTTCAATTGGTGACAAAATTGAAATGTTAGAAGCATTAAAAAGTGAAGGAGTTGTTTTAACTGAAAAAATTGAATCCGAGCTTGCAGAATTAAAAGCTGATTATGAAAATAGATTTTATCATGTTGGAACAATTACCGTAACAACGGATGTTGTTCGCGAAAATAATCAAACATATCGTTTAGGATGGTCTGAGCAATGCAAAGACGCTACTAAAATGGGCGTAGGATTGCCAGAATATGTTTTGCTTTTCAGAAAGCGACCAAGCGAAAGTAATAACGCCTATGCAGACGAACCCTGTGTTAAGACCAAAGATGAATATCCAGTTGATAATTGGCAATTAGATGCTCATGCTTATTGGAAGTCATCAGGAAATCGGTTCATGAGTTATGAAGAATTAGCGGCTACAGATATGAAAGCGGTTTTTAACCGATGGAAAGAGCATGATTCAAAAAATATCTATGATTTTCAAGAGCATTTAAAGGTTTGTCAGGATTTAGAAAAAGCCGGGAAATTAAGTAAAAAGTTTATGACAATTCCACCTACATCACCAACAGATATGGTTTGGACTGATGTAAATCGAATGAACACCTTAAACGCTAATCAGGCAAACAGAAAAAAGGAAAAGCACATTTGTCCACTTCAATTGGATATCATCGAAAGATTAATTAATCGATTTACAATGAAAGGTGATGTTGTTGATGATCCTTTCGGCGGTTTATTCTCCACAGCTTACAAAGCACTTGAAATGGAACGCAAAGCGATATCTGCAGAGCTTAATCCAAACTATTATGATGATGGTCTTTTTTACCTGAAATCTATCGAGTACAAAATAAATGTTCCAACCTTATTTGATTTAGCAATATGAAAACCACAGATAATTTTAAAAAAGTAATAAGCGATCACCTTGAATTGGTCGCTTCAAATGATGCATTATTTGCAGAAACATTTAAAAAAGAAAGCAAAAATATAGAGGGATGCATTAATTATATTTTATCAGAAGTTCAGAAAAGCGGTTGTTCGGGATTTACAGATGATGAAATTTTTGGAATGGCTATTCATTATTATGATGAAGATAATATTAAGCCTGGGAAATCTTTTTCGGGAAATGTCGTGGTAAATCATCATGTTGAGCTTACAGAGGATGATATAAAGAAAGCAAAGGAAAAAGCTATCACACAAGTTGTAACTGAAGAAAAGGAAAGATTAAAAAAGAAAGTGAATCTAAAAAAACAAGATGCAACTCAAACCGTCCAAGCTGAATTATTCTAGGTATGGAACCAAAAACTAAGCAAGAGATTAGGATAGTCGAATTGAGTAGTAAGCTTCCTAAATTAACCGAAAAGCAATTGAAATATCCTGAAGACAATTTATTTCGAACATGGGGATCAGTTTCCAGAAACAAAGTTTATTGTCTTGAATGTGGATATTCATGGAAAGAAGATTCTCCTTCATGGCATAATGAAATTGTTAAGCCTATATGTCCCACTTGTAGTTCGAATTTGAAAATGTTTAAATACAATTCGACTCTTTTTCAAGAGATGAATTATTTCGCAATATTAACCAAAAAAGAAAATTTTCAAGTTGTTAGAATGATAGCTTCTTATAAGTATATGAGGAAAAATCAATCACCGACTTACTTTAGTTGCGAAGTTATGCAACATTGGATTGATGAAAATGGAGAGGTCCGATCTTTGGCAAAGTTTACTCAAACTATGGGAGCAAGAGGTTGTTATGATCTCTGGATTCACAACAGCAGGATGGAAATTAAACCTAAAACATTTGTTTACGACAATAAGTATAAACTTAATCCTTATAAAATTTATCCAGAAAGAAATATTCATCCCTTAATTAAAAGGAATGGTTTTAAAGGGCATTTTTACGATATAGCTCCGCAAATATTTTTTTCCTATTTATTAAAAGATTCGACGACTGAGTTTTTATTAAAAACTAAACAGACAAACGTTTTAGGATTCCATCTTTCAGATTCCTCATATAAAGTAAATGGGTATTTAGATTCTATAAGAATCTGTATTAAAAATGGATATATAATTAAAGATTTTGTAACCTGGAAGGATTATGTTGATTTACTTAAATACTTCAATAAGGATTTGCGGAATGCAAAATATACATGTCCGGACGATCTTGTTAACGCTCACGATCGACTAATAAAAAAGAAGCGTTCAATTCAAAGAAAACAAAAGTTATCTGAAATGAAAGCAGAAATTGAGAAGTCTCAAAAGAAGTACGAAAGTGAAAAAAGACCTTTTCTCGGTTTAGAATTTAAGGATAAGGAGATAACTGTAAAAGTGATTTCAACAGTTGCTGAATTTATGGAGGAAGGTGATAACCTAAGCCATTGCGTCTTTACAAATGAGTATTATAATAGACCGGAATCTCTAATATTATCTGCTAAAATTGGAAATAATAACATCGAGACGATCGAAATATCCCTTTCTAGTTTCACCATCAAACAATCTCGTGGCAAAAAAAATAAAGCTACTAGATATAATAAGCGAATCATAAAACTTGTAAACCAAAATATGGATCAAATCAGATTGATAATTAAGCAACAAGAAAAACTTGAAAAACGAAAAAACACTATTAACCATTCAACTACTAAAATATGAAATTCATTCTAAACAGTAAAAATTTACTCGACAAGCTTTTAATTCTAAACGGCGTTATCAATTCATCAAATACGCTTCCTATCCTGGATTGCTTTTTACTTGATATTGATGGAAATGAATTAAAAATCACAGCTTCTGACTTAGAAACAACTATTAGTTCAACGCTCGAGATTACCTCATCAGACAAAGGATCTATCGCGGTACCATCCCGAATGTTGATCGATATTTTAAAAGCGTTCCCGGAGCAGCCGCTTGACTTTTTTGTTAATGAAAATAGCACGATCGATATTAATTCCGGCGCTGGAGTTTATTCGATAGCTTATGCACTTGCAAAAGAGTATCCGCAAGCGGTTCTGATCGAGGATCCTCAAACCGCAACAATCAATTCTAAGATTTTAGGTAAGGCGATCAGCAAAACGATTTTCGCAACTGGTACCGATGATTTAAGACCGGCAATGACCGGAGTGTTATTTCAATTTTCACCTTCCGGATTAAATTTTGTTGCGACTGATGCACATAAATTGGTAAAATACCAAAGATCAGATATTACATCTGCCGAGGAAATTGATTTCATTGTTCCAAAGAAGCCTCTTAATGTTCTAAAAGGAATTCTCTCGACATTGGATATCGAGGTTGTGATTTCCTTTAATCAGACAAATGCAATTTTTACTTTTGAAGATTATGTTTTAATGTGTCGTTTAGTTGATGCCACTTATCCAAAATATGAAAACGTAATACCAAAGGATAATCCAAACAAAGCAATTATCGACAGATCTAAACTTTTAAGTTCCGTTAAGTGCGTTTCTATTTTTGCAAACAAAACAACAAAACAAGTTGCATTGAAGTTCACTGGCAATGAAATTAATCTTTCTTCTGAAGATGTGGACTATTCAAATAAGGCAGATGAGCGCTTAAATTGTAATTACGAGGGTCAAGATACTAAAATCGGTTTCAATGCGAAATACCTCGCTGAAATGATCAGCAATTTAAGTTCAGAAGAAATCAACTTCGAATTTTCTTTACTAAATCGAGCTGCAATTTTAACTCCTATTGATGATCAGGATGATCAAGAGAAGATACTAATGTTGATCATGCCGTCGCTAATAAACTAATATAAATCCTTTTTCTATAGAAGAATCTTTGCTTGTCGGCAAGGTAGCTAGTTATAATGTGTTAAGATTGGGAGAAAAAGGGAAAAGTTTCATTAACCCAATCAAATTATAATCAGACTTTTTAACCGCCCGTAATTGGGCGGTTTTTTATTAGCTAAATACTAAATGTGATGAAAAATAAAAAGATTCAAAAAATTAATAAAATACACAAGAATTAATCATTGAAAGATGGCGGTCGAGCAGATTAAATTCTATTCCTGCTATTGCATTGGAGTTTGGATTAAAGCAGCATGTTATTAAAGCCACTGTCAATAATTATTTATCAACTCAAATAACAACTTAATCATGAAAAAAGATAAGCCAAAATTATATTTTAAGACTATTGATGATACGTTTTGTAGTTCTTTAGAAAGTCACTTGCAAGATGCAAAGAATGAAGGTTTAGAAGAAGTTACTTTGATCGAGGCGGATCCGGATAATGACAATCCAGACTTTATTTGGTGTATAAGTGAAGGTGAATGTGTCGAAAGGCATATGTGTAAAAAATCACAATGTTCTAGCTATAATTCTAAATCGGGTAGAGGTATTTGTTCCGACCGTGGGAATTTGTATCAGCATGGCGATGAGGTTTTATTTAAAATAGAAAAATAATAATAATCAAAGGTGTCGAATTAAACACCTTTTTAATACATCATAGTTATGAAAAAATTAAACCTGGCTAAAAGTTTTAGCTACATAGTCGCAATTATACTCGTTTTTGGAGCAGCCAAATTAAATGCTCAATCTCAATTATCCGTTATGGCAGGATATAAAGCAATTGAAGTTTCAGGCGCTTACACAGCAGAAAACGAGCTAATTTTTGGCGTTGCAATCTCTGCAGTAGATTCCAAAATGACACAGAAAAGAGCAAATACAAATGATAAAGGTTCTAATCACGAATTCAAATCAGATTATACACCAGCTGCATTTGGTTTGATCGGCGCTAAGTTCGATCAATTATCAATCATTGGTAAAATCGGTGGCGCTTATATAAAACAGGAAATCAACGGTAATCCCGAACCGCAAAACATCTATTTAGCGGTAGGAGTGATCATCGATTATAAAGTATCGGAACTAACAGGCCTAAGAGTTTCTTATGATGCTGTTAGTGGCCCAATGGCCGGAATTAGTTTAAATTTTTAGTAAAAAATGGCATCACACGTAAATGATAAAAATCACATAAAAATTAAGTATGATAACTTTCAAAGTGCACTATTACAATGTAACAAGCATAATGGAAAAGTTGAAAACTTAGGAAAAAGAAAGATGGTTCCTTATCTGTGCAAGATCTGTAATAAAGTGCATACCGGCCACCATAGCAAAAAAATAATAACTTTTAAAGTTCAGGAATCAGCACTGAAGAAAATAAATGATGTTTTAAGCATCAGTATCCTAATTAAAAAAATAGATTTATGAAAGCACTATCAGTAAAGAATCCTTGGGGGTACTTGATTGTACTCGGAATCAAAGACATTGAAAATCGATCCTGGCGGACTAATTTCAGAGGGACATGCTATATTCATGCATCCGGACAAATTTACCCGTTTTTTAAAGGAAATAATTTAGCTTTCCCAGTTGACCAATGGGCGGATATAAACAAAGTAATTGATCTTAAAATTCCAGGTGAAAAAGAAAAGTTTTTTATAACCTCAGCAATTATTGGCGAGGCAGAAATAATTGACTGCGTTCAGAATCATCCGTCAATTTGGGCTGAAAAAGCAACTCTCGGAGAAAAACCAATTTGGAACTGGGTTCTTGCAAATCCGGTCCTTTATGATAAACCGATTTTAGACGTCAAAGGTAAACTTGGGTTTTGGGAGGTGGATTATAGTATATTTAGAGATTTACTTTAATTCTTTTTTTAGATTATCAATAAGAATAAAATAAAATTGATTCATCAGTATAAGTTCGTCTTCACTTTCAACAATAATGTGCGTATCTAATCTTCGAGCTACTATTGCATCGCAAAAAACATTCAACTTATTTGCGTTGATTAACAATTTATTAAAATCAGGAGAGTTCAAATTATATTCAAATAAATGTCCATATCTGCGTTCGAAAGTCAGTATGTAATGATAAAAGTCCCTAAATACTAATGTTACATTGCGAAATGATTGCAAGTTTTCTAACCTTACATCATTTGGTATGTTTGTATTTATAATTATCGCAGTAGATCTAACTATTTCGCCACTAATACTAGTTATTTCAGGCAGGAACGAAGTTAGTTTGTCATAGCAATCAAGTTTTCGCACTAGCAAATTTATTTTTTTATTTTCTTCATTTGATTGCTTACTAACTGTATTCGTTAGAAGACCTAAAATAATTAAGCTGCTTAATGATAGAATTGTGTTGATAGTTCCACCGATGTAATCGCCAAAAGATGCCCAATCACTTAAATCATTTGAAATTGTTTTGTTTCCAAAATGATTCATAAATATTGCAATTGGAACAAGCATTAAGATAAAAGAGAAAATAGAAATGGATATGAAAGCGTGATTTTTTAGAAATTTAATCATTTAAAGTAGTTTTTAGTCTATTTATCCAACGCAAGTGAGTATTGTATTTCAATATTTAATTATGAAATATTATACTTAGTTAAGTCATTTTTAAGTAACGCAATTACAAAGTGTCCCACTAAAGTTATTTCTACTTTATTATTCGTGACTTTGACTAGTCCGAGATCTAAAAATCGATTTAAGAAAAGTTCCTCTATATGTGATGTATGATAAGTTTTGGTTTCTTGTCCGTTTCCAAATAGAGCTATAAATGCCGTACGTTCTAATGCTGTCGTTTTTTTTAGGGTAGTTAATCCAACATCTACTAGATCGGGATCTAGCAGGTTTTTATAATCCTCTTCATCTTTTTGTGCTTTATTATGTAGAATCTCAGTAATTCTACTTTTAAGCGAATTATTCTCTTTTGATAAATTGTCAATTGACTTATTAAGATCATTTTCTTTGTCAAGCGAGACAGAAAAGCGATCTGACCATCGTTGTTCGTCTAGTTTGTTTTGGTCAGTAAGACCCTTTAGTTCTTCCTGTAAACTTTCTATTTTTGATTGTAAAGTAATTATTTGACTTGTTCCAGCTTTAGCATCTGCGACTTGTCTTTCTAATTCTGCAAAATCTTTTTGTTGATGTAAGTCATCAGTTCGTTTAGCTTTTTTTTCCTCCGCTCTTTTTGTAGAATACTTACCAAGCAGATAATCTATGACTAGATTTATATATGGTAGTGCAATTATATAAAATAACGCAATTCCGATTGGAATTAAAAAGTTTGACCAACTACAATAATTACCTTCAATCCATTCTATTCGACAATGAACCGGCCATTCTGAATAAAATAGAATTGCAAATACTCTCCAATTAAAAATTAAGAAAGAAATTATAAATGAACCAACTAAGGGACTTTTTATTCTCTCAGTCGAGCTGTCATAGATATTTTGAAAAAATTCCTTAATTGTTTCCATTCATTTTTAATTTTGGCAAACATAGGATTTAAATTGAAGTTTCCAAATAACTTATAATAGTGTGAGGCTAAAACAGGTATTTATACCTAGTAGAATTGTCAATTAATCGTTTAGATTAATTGTGCTGTAACTACGGAAAGAACCTGGTAAAAAATCGTACTTGCATACATTTGTTCGTATTTTTGTATTTTAAATTGTCTGCAATATTATATTTGGCAAAGCTTTAATAATTTATTATATTGTAAAATAGGTGCGTACTTTTCTTACGAATCAATTTTGAAATATTGATAAGTATTTTTAAATCGATTGTAAAATTTAGAAGAAATCAGTGTTAATTGCGTATTAATACGTGGTTTATATAAAGTTTTTAGTTGTATATTTACTCTACAATTACATGTTTACAATTATTTTTTATTTTACGGAACAATATTTGCTAGGTATAGAAGATAAGTGTATCTTTGCCCTCCCTTTTTAGGGAGGTTATTTAGAATCGTTATAAATTGATATTTAACATTGATTTTTGATCTTGTTTATCAAATTCACATTGTTATATTTGTCAAAAAATATTTTCAAATGTATTATTTTTAGAGAGTAATTATTTTAGGATTTGAACCAATTATCTAAGATTTTTATATCTACAATTTTTTAAAACCCACTATTATGGAAAAGAAGTTTAACAGTAAAGGAATTGAATTTGTTCCTAAAAACGATGTTTCGGAAGAAGCTAAGTTGAAGTTGAACAAATTAATTGAAGGAAAAACAGAACGCTTAAACAAGCTTGTAGCAGACTATAAAGCTGGTAGATTAGTATCACAATAGGAATTCTATGTTAAGATTTACAACTCATGAGAGCTTAAATAGCTCTCATTTTTTTATAACAACATTACAAGATAATATCTGTATGTTGAATTTTACAAAATTAGATCAGGAGGAAATGTTTTTTCAACATGATTATCTGCAAGAAAATGTTTTTGAATTAACTGTGGCAAAGGCTACTGCAAATAAAGAAAATTGTGGTAAGGGACTAGCGCCGACAATTAAAAGTATTTTCGATACTTTTTTAGCAGAGCGGGAAGAAACGGTTGTATATGTATCTATGGAGGAGAATTCTTCAAAATACCACTTGGTAACTAGATATATTAACAATGAAGTTGATCCAAATTATAAAATGTTATTATTTAAAGCGGACAACAAAGCTTTCTTTTTCTTTTTTAATGAGCACAAAACTAGCACCGTCGAAGTAATTGTTGGCTTAACAAGATATTTTAAAAATGAATATGGTATTAGTTTTGTAAATAACTAATATGTTTTTTTATATGAAGCAGAAACCCACTATTATTAGTGGGTTTTTTTATGAATATTTATTAAATTTGGAATATGCAAAATCACACACTCATATTATCAACAGCAAAAGTCGCAATTCCGGAAGGAGTTACAATCGACTTTATCACTAGTTTGATTAATCGTGGATTAACCGGGATAGAATATTTTGGACCGGAAATCGATAACCAAGAAGATTTTATCGAACCCGATATGAAACTGGCCAGTGAAGAGATTTCATATTTCGAATTCTTTTTTGATACTGATGAACCAATCGAATATGATCTACTTTCAGAAACTGACGTAGATGGATTCGTATTGGACTTAATAAAAAAATCCGCTAACATTGATCTGCGAGCGGATGAAAAGGATATAATTGTATACCTATAAAATTTTAAAAGTCCTCATCTAAATTTATTGATTCATCATCAATATTTGTTTCCACAGAAGGTGAGAGGTCAATATAAGTTACAGTTATCTCTTCGGCATACTTATTAATATCCGGCGCAACAACTTTCAGAATTTCGTTTATTTTTTCACTTGCAATTTTCTCAATTTCTGGATTTGAAAGTTTAATACCAGATTTATCTGCAATGCCAGGTATTCGATCTAATAAAAATTCAAGAAGCACAAATCTGCATTTCTCAAAATGCTCACCTATTGCATCATCTTCATAAAACATTTGATAAGGATACTGATATTGTATTAACTCTTTTCTAGAGTATAAACATTCCAGATAGATTTGGATTAGCTTTTTGTTTTGTTTTTCACTGAATGTAATCATTGGTATTTTAATTAGTTGGAAATGCAATTATTTTTGAATCGTATTTTGGAAATGCAAAGCTTTTAATATCAGATTTAGGATCTAGCCATTTTTGTTCATCTTGTCTATTAACAATTAGAGGCATTCTTTCCCTGTTATTATGAACAAACCTCATCACTTCGTTAGCTTGAGTCGTCAACATGGTGTAAGTCTTTAAAACGTATCCGTTTGCCGGATTTATCCAGCTGTCATAAAGTCCAGCAAAGCAGAATATTTCATCTGTTTGTGATGATATAAAATACTTCTCTTTCTTTTTCCCTTTAGCATCTAACCAGCGCCACTCATAATATCCAGTAGCAATGATTAAGCATCGATTTGAATTAATGTTTTTATATGATGGAGTAGTATCTATTCCTTCGATCCGGGCATTTAAAGTTCTTTCTCTAAAAGAAGTATCTTTTGCCCATGCAGGTACCAATCCCCAGGTGAAGTCAGTTTCTATGATATCCGGATTTCTATTTGTTATAATAGGAATGTTAGGATGATCAAATCCATTCACAAAAACACCTTCATAATATTGCCCAGTATTATTTACCGCAATATTAAAGCGGAGTTTCACATCCCGACGACTTCCTTTTTGATCTACATAGTAACACATACTCTCTGTATTAGATCTATAAAGTTAATCTTTTTTTACATTAATATTATAACGCTCAACATAGCTTTGTTCCGGGGCGGTCGGTTCTGGAGTCATTCCCATTACATTTTTATAATATAATTCTATATCATAATCATCTACGAATGCTTTGTCAGTTCTAATAGTAACCTTCAAGCCAATTTTTTGCAGCCATATTCCCAATTCACGATATAAATTGGTTTCTCCTAACATCCAAAAATCCCATTCATTACGATCAAATAATAATTTGATTGCTTGATAGCCTTTAGTTGTTTTATCAAATCCGGCAGTTTCAATAATATGATCCTTTACTGCATTTTTTTCATTTGTATTCATAGTATTAAAGGTTACTTTTTAAGTTACTTTTGTCTGATTCTGATTTTAGACCCATAATATTTTCATAATATTTCATTACGATTTCATCCGTTATTAAAATACGGTCAAACTTCATTGCGCATTCAAATTGCAAAAGCCATAGCTCTCTTCTAAGTGATACCGCTTCATCATAATTCACATCTTTAAATAGTACTTCATTATAATTAAATAATCGCTGAATTAATTTGTACTGGGGAGTTGTTGAATGAAAGCCACACGCTTTGAGTATGTGTGCTTCAACTTCATTCTTTTCATCTGTTTTCATCTTCATTAAATTTAGAAATACAAAATTAATACAGATTGTAACATAGTCATTTGTATAGAGTGTTATAAATTGGAACAAAATACAATTGGAGATTTTGAGTATAAAAAGAGAGGTTTTTTGTGGAATTTAGGGAATTTAGGGAATTATTCAGGAATTGGGAAGTAATTATCTGGGGAATTTGGGGATTTTTTTGAGTTATAAACGAACTGTTGATAAATAAATCCTGAATTTTGGGATATTATATTTAACATTTATAATATATTTGTCAAAAGAAAACCGCCTCAGTTTTTAAACATCAGCGGCTTCTGAAACATAATTATTCTATCTTTCGATAAATAATTTCACAAAGTCATAAATGAGTCGTCCAAAACCAATAATTGACAATGTGAGGATCCTAAATTTGAGCCATAGACTTTCGGAGTCTTTAGGCTCATTTTTTTTATCTTTCAATAGACTACAAAGATTGTCATTTGTTGCTAAATATGAAAGCCAAACTTATGCACAATTCGGCGTAGTTTTTAACAAAGGTAAAAAAATGAGATATTTTTCATACAATAATTATATTGCTGATTATTAAGAATTTACTGTTGTTGTATGTAGCTATTCCCCTGTAAAATATAGACTTTTTACAATAAAAAGCAAGAAATTTTTAATTGTTTTTAAAAGTTTTATTTGAGTTAAAACCTTAATTTTTGAGTTAAAAAAACCTAATTATAGAGCGGTACTAAAGCGAACGTATGTTTTAGGATTTTTTAAGCTAGTCGGCCACTTTTTCAAGCTCCAAATACCAGTCCTGACCAAACTGTAACTTCTAATTCTTTCCCTAAAGAACAAGCATCATCGCAAATATCCCATTTATCATAATTTACCGCTGCCAATAATTATTTTACCTAATTGAAACAATCTAACTTTTTACTAAGTTCCTTTATAAACGTTATAAGATCCAGGTAATTTTTTTCGTTAAACGAATGCCTTTCATTTTTTCCGGTCTTTTTACTTCGGAATGTATCATAGGAAATTCCCATTGCGTGAGCTGCTTTTATGCCAGACATCCCGAAATCCTCAAGTACTTTGTTTATTTTTTCACCTGGTTCCATATTGATATAATTATTACATTTACTGCAAATTTAATTTTAATAGTTAAGTTTCCTTTCTACAAAAGGTAAAACCTCTCCGATAAAGAGAGGTTTTTTTGTTTCCGGACTATTCTAAATATTTTCCGATCAATCTGTTTGCTGCTCCATAGGGAGAGTAAATGATGTCTTCCACTAAAAACAGCTTTGTGATATCTGGATTAGGAAAATCCCGGACCAGAACTTCTATCTTAGATCCAAAATGCGGAACTGTTGCCATTTTACAGACCAAAACCGTTTGTCCATTTTGAACCAATTGAATTTGAAAGCTCAATTCTTGATCAACGAAATCGATCAAAAATCCAGTTAATAGCCAATTGAAGAATCTCTTTTTAAATTTATATGTTTTCTTTTTCATGATGTTTTAAGGTTTTTAAAGAGGAGCCTTTCGACTCCTCTGGATTAATTAAATTAAAGTAGCTTAAAGTGTCCGTTCGTTTTATGCATCCACTTCTTTACTCCGTTATCGTTCTCAATTATAAACCTATAATCATCTGTTCGAAGAACTTTGTACTCTCTGGTTATTGTAAACTTACTAGAGAGATGTTTGAATACACATATGACCGTGTCATCTGGTTCAACTAACCTTAAGTCTCTGTAATCTCGGACCACTTTAAATCCTTGAGTCACTTTAACTTCTAATGCTTCTTTACGAACTTGCTCATGATAGCAGTTTACAATCTCAAGAGCTTTTAAGTACAATCTTGTTTCAATCATTGTTTTAAATTTAATTGTTAATAATTGTTTCATTTCTACCCTACGAATATACGACACAAAAATGTGTCGTACAAGAGATTTTGAAACTTTAACATATTATGCAATAAAATAATATATTGTACTACTTTTGTATTGTTAATAGAATAACTATGAAGATTAATAATTTGACTGAAAAACAGGAAGCCTTTTCTAATGCATACATAAGGATAGGTATTGGCTCGGAAGCTTATAAAGAAGCTGGTTATTCGTATTCAAACAAAAGCGATAAGTCAATTCATGAAGCAGCATGTAGAGTGTTAAACAACAGCAAGGTACAAGCAAGGATAAAAGAATTGCAATCTGTTGTGGCCGAGATTGCCGAAAAAGAATTTAAGATCACATCAGAGGAAATGCTTCGTCATTTGAATATTCTTCGTAAAGCGAGAATCGATGAATATGTTGAATACTATGAATATGAAGTTCCGATCACCACTACAACTGGAACCGGTAAAAACAAGAGTATTTCAACGACAATTGAAAAGAGGACCGAATTGAGATTAAAGACTTTCGACAAACTTAGCGAAGAGCAAAAGATGTGTATTGAAGGCATTAAGCAAACTAAGTACGGAATTGAGATTAAACTTCACGGTAAGGAGTGGAGTATTGAAAAGATCAATAAGCACATTGGATTCTACGAAAAGGATAATGATCAAAAGAAGGCAACTGTGGAAATTGTCAACCCGGAAGATCGCGATGCCAGGATCGCTGCTTTAAAAGCAAAACTGCAAAGCTAACGCCTTTCAATAGCTTCATTAAAAAGCTAACATATTGTATGATAAAATAACAATATATGTTAGCTTTGTAAGGTTAACCAAAAACATCATATCATGAGTATAGAAATTGTAAATGGCCGTGTATTCGTAGAAGGAAAAGAAACTATTGATCCGGCTTTAATCGGGTATGCGGTTTTAGATATGGTAGAAGAAAAACAAAATATTGTGTTTCATAGCTTTCGTATAATCGTACAAGAAGATAAACCTCATGAATCAGTTGTAAAAGCTGGTGAAAAGCTTAAAGAAAGGCTGGAACCAGTTAAGGATAAAAGATTATTGTGGCTTGGAATCATTAACACCTGGTTAATTCAATTATTATTCATCAGAATATTTAGCAATCGAAAAGATGGTGCTCATACTCATTACGGGATATTATATTGGGTTTGTCCGTTTACTGGATGGACATCGAACTATAAGATTATCGGCAAAGAGATTAAATACAAACACTTTAAATAAATACTATGAGTACAATTAAATTAGGCATTTTAGCCAAAGACAAAGTATCCGGATTCGTCGGAATCATTACAGGAAAAGCAAATTACATTACAGGATGTGAGCAATATCTACTTGTTCCGAAAGCATCTGAATCAAATGATTACAAAACAGGCCAATGGTTTGATAAAGGAAGGTTAGATTATATTTCTGAGGGAGTTACTGCTGAAGATGTAAATGCTTCAGACGATGGATGTGATCTTCAAGCTCCAATTAAATAACTATGAAAGGCTTTTTAGATATTGAAACAGGCGGTTTCTCCATTACCAAAAACGGAATATGTGAAATCGCGATAGTGGCAGTTGACCATGATCTAAATTACGTGGATACTTTCCATTGTTTGATTAAGCCATACACCCGTGATGATGATACTGACGAGCTCGTATCTTATAAAGATGATGCGATGGCGGTAAATAGTCTGACAGTGGAAAAGCTAATTGAATTTGGTATTGACGTTGAGGTTGCTGTGGAGGAAATGTACAATTTCATTATCAAGCACGGAATTGTAGAAATCATTGGTCATAATTCAAAAGTATTTGATGTTCCAAGAATTAAATATTTGCTTCAAAGATTTATGTCAATTGATTTAGGGCCATTAATCAATGAAGATGATACAATGAAGATAGCAAAGGAAAGGTTAAACCTGGCATCATATAAACTAGGCTGCTTATGCGATCATTTTGGAATTGTAAACACTAATGCTCACTCTGCTGTAGGTGATGCCTTAGCGACTTTAGAACTATACAAAAAACTTATTGCTTAAATGTCAACGATTACCGATGATGAATTAATAGAACTCGAATTCCTTGTGACTCAAAAAGAGCTGCAAGGAAGCTTGTTTGAATTCACAAAGTTTTTTTGGAATACCATTATCACAGATGAGTATGTTCATAATTTTCATATTGAATATCTGTGTGATGAAATACAACTTGTGGTTGATAAATATGTTTTAGATCGTGAACCTCACATACCAAATGATAAGTGGTATGACGGAATTACCGACAACATACAAAAGAATTTAATCGTTAACGTGCCTCCAGGTACTTCTAAAAGTACAATTACATCCCGTATTCTTCCGGCATGGATTTGGTCTGTTGACAGCTCCAAAACGGTAATGACAAATACTGTTTCGTCAAGTAATGCAAATGAGTTTTCTTCAAAATCAAAAGATATCATTCAAAGTGAGTTATTCAAAACCTACTTCCCGAATGTTTTTATTAGAAGAGATGTATCTGCAAAAACATTTTATCAAACTGAAAAAGGCGGTGTTAGATTTTCGTATTCAACATTCGGATCCGTAATTGGAAAACACGCAAGTATTTTAATTGATGATGATAGGATGGATCTACAAATCGCTGATAGTTCCGCTGACCGTAAGAGAGCGATTAATCAATTTAAAGCTTATCAGACCAGAAAGAAAGATAAAGCAAAAACGCCTTATATTTTAATGGAACAAAGGCTTTCAAATAAAGACACTACTGCTCACTGTTTAAGTGTTTTTAAAGAAGAGTGTCGTCATATATGTTTGCCGGCTGAAAACTTATATAAAAACATCGAACCAAAAGGCATTGAGAAATTTTATATAGATGGGTTATTGGATCCTGTTCGCTTAAGTCCGGAGATACTGAAATCTACAAGAATGGGTTTAACTGACGAATCTAAACCGATATCAGAATTAGCCTTTAATATCCAATTCAATCAAGCATCTGAAACGTCTGAAGGATTGCTTTATGGTAAATTGAACTTTGTTAAATCACTACCAGAAAATAGAGAAGGAATTATTAGAATGTCATTTACTGATGTTGCTGATACCGGAGGGGATTACTTTGCAACTCCATTTGCTGAGATCAACAAAAACAAAATATATGTTTTTGATGCTATATACACCCAAGAGGGTAGCGGTATAACATCTAAGAAGATCAAACAAAAGATCGAAACTCACGAATCTATTGTAAATAAAATTGAGGTGAACAATCAGGGAAGTGTATTTGTGACCTTAATGCAAACAATGGGTGTAAATGTTTCCGGATACTATTCTGATGGGAATAAAGAGCAGCGAATTAGTGCCTGGGCACAATTTATTTCTTATATCTATTTTGTTGAGCCAAACGAAAACAGTTCCACTGAATATCGACAGTTTATCAAACACTTACAGTCCTATCCTGCAATTGGAAAACATGATGATGGCCATGATGATGCAGAAGATGCTATTACAGAACTGATGAGGTACATCTGGACCAATATGCGTCACTTATTTATGATTCAACCTTAGACTTCAAATAAATTAAAATAATTATTTAGAATGATTCTAAATAACAAAATTATTTTTACATTTGTTTCATAATTATTTACTGAATTATGACTAATCAAAATCTTGTTACTCTAACATTTACCGAAATCAAGTGTCCTTGCTGTGGCAGACATTTGGATAAAGTAAAATTGATTGGTGAAATAAGCATTTCAAGAAAGTGTAAATCATGTAAAAATAACATTGTTACTGATCTTTTGGATAATAAAATTATCAGCAATAAAATTGATGCCATCGAGAATTCGAAAGACATTTTGAGTCCAAATAGATTTATTAATAACCGTAATCCACTCAAGGATAATCAAAGATCATAGGCTTCTGGGAATCTTTAAGAACATTTAGATTTGGTATAGAAACCAAAAACGATTCTATTAATGGCCATCCGGTGAGGATGGAAATTGATGTTTTCGGTATTGGCACAAATGATAAGAAAACTTTCTATCCTGATTCTACAAAGTTTGTGAAGCTTCAAAAAGAAAACTACGTCTTAAACAATGTTTTCAATAAAATCGCAAGCAAATTATCAAGCGCTCAATTTACAACAGAATCTGGAAGTGGTGAAATGCTTGATAAAATCAATAATCCAAATGATTCTCAATCAAAAGAAGAGTTTTTAAAAGAGTTTTCAATCTTTTTATTGTCTTCTGGATGGACCGCGATGTGGAAGAAGTATAAATCTTTTGGCAATTTCAAAACGTTAGAGCTCATAAATTTAAATCCTGATAACACAGAAGTAAATGAAACTACTCTAACAACTGAGATAGATGGTAAATCGGAAACGATTTTACTTACTGATGTTATTTTGTTTTATGACAGTGTGAGAAATAACAAAAACAAAAAAGGTTATTCCAGGATTACACCTTTAAGAACTCAGATAAACAATATTAAAGATGCACAGATTGCAAAAGGTATTCAAATTGAGAATTCAGGAACAACAATAGTTTCACCAAAGCAAACCGCAGCAGGAAGTAACATCGACGAAGGTTTAAACGCTCCAGTTCCTCAATTAGGAGGTGGATTAAAAACCCAAAAGGATGAAATGGAAGATCGATTTAGCAGTCGAGGTCTTGTAAATAGAATCATTGTTTCATCAAAAGGACTGGATGCGAAGAATCTTTCAGCTGAACTAAATACAGTTAAGTTTCATGAAATAGTAGAGACGGACATTCTTGCAGTTTATGATGCTTATAATTTTCCGGTTGAGTTGAGTCCATACGGTAAAAACGCAACTTTCGAAAACAAAGAAGTTGCTGAGGTTGGTCTGATTGAAAATGAAGTAGCTCCTTTGGCCGAGAATTTAATCAATTCTCTAAATGCAGAATTTGAGAAAAAAGAGCCTTTGGATGTTGATTTTAATCACTTGAATTCCATGTCAGTTATTCAAGAAAGAATACAAGCTACAAATGGTAAAACTATTGATCAGTATGGAGTTTTATTCGATAAGAAAATCATTTCTGATAAGGAGTATAAGGACATTATGAAATCTAAAAAAATATTGACATGAGCCAGTTAGATAAAAAGTTGCCGAATGATGCTGAAAAGCTTAAAAAAATAGCTGAACAAACTGAAAATCCTCAAATGAAAAGAGCGATTGAAAGTAGATTAAAAATAGTCGATAAGGACCAAACTGTACACAAATGATTTACTGTAAAGAACTAAACAAAAACTTCGAAGAAAAGGACGATATGCTTATCGCATTATCAAAAAACCTCTCTGCTGTAATTGATGCTAAGAAATCAATGTACAAAGAAGCTGACGGTTATGGAGTAGAGATCACAGTAGATGGCGCAACTAAAGAAGTTTTAGATACATTGAAAGGAATTACAATGAAATCATTTGGTCAGGTTGAGAAATCAATTGATTATATGAAGGAAGCAAATCTTCCTAACATAATTGTAAAAGTAATTTCAAATACTACAAATTTCTTTGACTCTCATCGTGATGTTCATTTAGATAACATTTGGAATAAAACTATTTCTGATAATAAAAACGGTTTTGATCATCTCCAGGAACATAAGAACGGATTTTTATATCTGATATCTGAAAACTGCAAAACTAAGATTCTTAAAACGACTTTTAAAGAATTAGGTTTTGATTATGAAGGTAAGACTCAAGCTTTACAGCATATTTCAGAGATAGATCCAATTAGAAACCTTTTCATGTATAATCAATATGCAAATAAGTGGGTGAAAAACCACTCTGTAGGCATGAGATATATTGGAGAGATCATCTTTTGTGCAAATACAGAAGTTGAATACATGAAAGAGTACAAAGATAATTGGGATAAATATTATTCAATTATTGCAAATAAAGAAGATGTTGATGAGGTAGGTTATTTCTGGGCGATACCACAAGCTAGACTTATGGAATTCTCAGCTGTTCCGAAAGGAAGTAATCCTGTTACACCAACTTTAGAAATAACACAAGCCGAAAAATCACTTGAGGATAATGAAGATCCTGAAGCCGAAAAATCACTTGAAACAACTGAGCCGCCATTGAGCACTCAACCTGAGAAAAAAAGAATATTCATTTAATTAAAAAAAGACAAAATCATGTTTGTAAAAAAGACACAAGCGCAAATTAATGCTATGACTGATGCAGAAGCAGATGCATACGCAGCAGAAAAAGCAGCACACGAAGCTACTGAAAATAAAAACGCAACAGATGCAGCAATTAAAACTGTCACTGATGCTTTAAAACTAGATTTAGAAGCCAAAATCACATCGAAAGAAGCAGAAGTTACTTCTTTGAAAGAAACTGTGGAAGCCCAAGGAATTAAAATTGTGGAATTATCAAAATCAACATCTGAGGGCAAAATGGATTCATTGGAAAATCTTTTCAAAGAGAAATACGATGAAGCTGTATCCGGAGAATCGCACACCGTAAAAGAGGGCTTCTCAATGGATACCTCGAAAGCAATCGCATCTACTGATGTTATGTCAGTAAATACAATTAACAGTACTGATTTCCCGGCAGCGGGTTCAACCGGAGTTGTTGGAGCAGGTGTTCAAACTTTGATGGGTAGATTGTTAGGTTATTTTGGTTACAGAAGTCCGGCATCTAAAATTCTTGATTTGGTTGATGTTCAGCCTATGGATTCAGCTGTATTGATTGTCATTAATGAAACCGTAACTGGTACCGCAGAGATTACCACTGAGTGTAAATTGAAGCCAATCGTTAAAGAAACTTGCA
>Ga0247805_1000176_pt1 | contig 40279 bp, 78 predicted proteins | sample UWRJL044104R1_FD_180930 | JGI IMG/M metagenome (GOLD analysis project Ga0247805, IMG submission 180930) | Plant litter microbial communities from Arlington Agricultural Research Station in Wisconsin, United States - UWRJ-L044-104R-1 | ecosystem: Environmental > Terrestrial > Plant litter >...
GTTTCTGACGCTCGCGTTAAGAGGCTGATCAAGCGCATTGGCACACTGGCGAGTGGCTTTGGCTGGTATAGCTTCAAATACATCTGGGATGATGTTGAGCGAGAAGGCGTGATGGCACAGGAAGTCATGCAGTGCCGCCCTGATCTGATCCATACCCATCCTGACGGCTATATGATGGTTGATTACCGTGGGGTGCTGTGATGGCTAATTTCATCTGGGGACAGGGCGGAGAACAGGTCAGTCCTGAGTCCGCAGCCCGTAAGCGCAAAATTGCCGAAGCTCTGTTGGCCCGCAGCGATTCCCCGGCGCAGAACGTGCCGGAGGGGCTGGCCGACATTGGTTCGGCACTCAGCGGCATCTTTTTGAACAAGCAGGCCGATGAAGCCGAACAGGCTGGGCGCAGTCGCGCAGGTGAGCTGTACGCCAATCTTGCGACCAATACCGACCCTAACGCCATCATCGCTGCATTGACCAATCCTGATAGCGCCTGGGCAAGCCCATCGCAGACTTCCATTGCCTCTGCGCTCCTCAGCAGTGGGCTAGAGCGTTCGGACCCAGCCTATCAGTTGGATATGCAGTACAAGCAGGCGCAGATCGATAAGCTCGCTGCTGAAGCTGCTGGCGGCGGAGAAGCACCTACGTTCTTCGGTACTCCTATTTGGGGCACAGGACCGGACGGGCAACCTGCGTTCGGGCAGCTCAATAATCAGGGGCAGTTCCAAGTAACGGACACTGGAGACTTCCAGGCCGGTAAAGAGCCGATCCGCTTGGATGGTGGGACGGAATGGATCCTTCTGGACCCCGTTACTCGTCAGCCTGTCGGCTCTATCCCTAAAAACAATGAAGAGGCAGCTTACGAAACGGCAGTCGGAACAGCCACGGGTAAGACTGACGCCGAGAACACGGCCCTTTATAACAGCATCTCCAGCAAAATGCCGGGGCTGCATTCGGTTATCGACAACCTCACAAGCCTTGCGGATACCGCAACCTATACCCAATCGGGGCAGGCCATGGATGCGGTCAAACGGGAGCTGGGGCTTGATGTGGGACAGGGGGCAATCGACAGGTCTACGTATATGGCCATCGTTGACAACCAAGTGCTGCCCTTGCTCAAGGATACCTTTGGCGCGGCATTTACCGTTTCGGAAGGCGAGAGCCTGCGTGCCACCTTGGGCAATCCAAATGCCAGTCCCGCAGAAAAGAAGGCCATTCTGGACTCCTTTATTGCACAGAAGGAACGAGACGTTGCTGCGATGCAAAGCAATCTTTCTGGCGGGGCGGCAGCTCCCTCGGCTAACCCTGGCCCGCAGGTTTCCCCTAACGGCGTAGAGTATTCCTTCTAATGGCAAAGGTCACAATCGCCGGTAAGCAGGTAACGGTTGACGACGCTTTCCTGGATATGACTCCAGAAGAGCAGGGCGCGATTGTTGACGATATTTACTCTGACATGCAGACCAAGGGCTTCATTGGTTCTCCGGCTGCGCCATCTTCTCTTCCTGCTGCTCAGCAAGAAGCCGTAGTTCCCACTGAGCCCCAGCCCGAGCAGTCTAACTGGATGGGCGACACGGCTAATAGATTCGGGCAATCCTTGCAGTCCACGCTAACAGGCGCTGCCCAAGGTCTGACCATGGGTGCATATGACGAAATCGCAGCGGCATTAGGCTCGCCTATCAAGGGCGTAGAAAACCTGATCCAAGGCGAGGACCGTATTAACGGTGCTGGCGATATTCTGCCATTCCTTGGCCGGTCTTTTGTTGACGCTCAGCAAGGGCAGCAGGGTCTGGTTAACAATGCCTATGAGCAGGCTCCCGTAGCTGCCGCAGCAGGTGATGTCGCTGGAGCATTGGGCTTTGGGCTTCTAACCGGTGGCTCCAATGTCGTTGGGGTTGCCAAACCAACAATTATGGGGATGGCGGGGCGTGGCGCGGTCGAAGGTGGCCTCATGGGGGGCACTTCCGGCTTCAATGGATCGGAAGAAACAGATATCGCAGGAAGGCTGCAAGCGGCTGGGCAGGGCGCTGTTCTTGGTGGCGCTCTAGGCGCTGTAAGCGGCGGCGTTGCAGGTGGCTTGATGTCACGTGCTCAGCAAGCTGCTGTTCCCACAACCCAGGAACTTGCGGATCAAGCTGCCAGCCTTTATCAGGCCGCTCGTGCATCCGGCGTTACAGCCTCGCCGCAAATGACAACCGGCATTGCTGACACCATCGAAGGCATTGCCCGTGCGGAGAACGTGTTGCTCCCCAGCGGCAGGGTTAACCAGACCTACCCGAAGCTTTCTGGGGTTCTTAACGTTTTCGACGAGTACAAGGGAAAGCCGCTTGATGTCGGTCAGATGCAAGCTATCCGTCGGAACCTGCAAGACGCCGCTAAAAGCCTGGATCCTGGCGAGCGCCGTGTAGCGACATTGATGCTGGGAGAGTTCGATGACTTCGCCACGGGCGTTGCTCCCGAGCTTGCCGAGGCTTCTAACCTCTACTGGAAGTCCAAGATGGGCGAACTGATTGAGGAGACTATCGACCTCGCAACCAACCGTTCGAGCCAATACTCCCAAAGCGGCATGGATAATGCACTCCGAACCCAGTTCCGTCAGCTTAACGCTCAGATCATCAAAGGCCGCGTAAGAGGCATAACTCCTGAGCTAGCTGAGCAAATCGCCCGCGTGGCAGAGGGCGGACCGATTGAGAACTTTGCTCGTGCTGTAGGTAAGTTTTCGGTTCGCGGCCCGGTGTCAGCGGTGATCCCAACCCTAGCTGCTGGCGCAGGGTTCGGGGCAGGCGGTCCAGTTGGTGCTGCTCTTGGCGCTGGCGCGGTAGCATTGCCAGCCGAACTCGCAAGAAACATAGCAGAGAGGGGAACAGTCCAGAACGCCCAGATAGCTGCTGCGCTAGCTCGTGCTGGTGGTGCATTGCCATCGCAGGACTATTCCCCTGTTGCTCAGGCACTTGTGAACGCATCGGGCAATGTTGGTGGCCGCGCTCTGCCCAATTTCTAGGAAAGAATGACATGCCACGGGATAACAAATTTAGCGATACCATAGAGAGCCGCGAAGGCGACGGCGTAAACCCATACGCGTCGGTCTATCGTAACAAGGTTACTGATTTTGTTAGGCTCGTTCATTCATCTCTCCTAAAACGGGTATCCGAAAATAAGGCTCCAATGCCGAAAATGGCAAACACAATGGCCCAGGCACCGGCTGCACACAGAACGACTTTCGCGGAATTCGTAAGCATCTCAACCCTCCTTTGAGGCACGCATAATGGCTGATAACCGCGACATCATCAATACCCTTATTGCAGAAGCCTTGGGCGAGGGTCCAGAGGGGATGCGCCGTGTTGCCGAGACGATTAATAACCGCGCCCTGATCCGTGGCCTGACCCCCGAACAGGTTGTCACCCAGCCATTCCAATATACCGGCTATTCCAACCCCGGCCCCGCTGCTGTTCGCGCTATGTCGGATCCCAATGCTATCTCCGCCGCTGAAGCCGCATGGCGGTTAGCGCAGCAACCGGGCGATCCGACCAACGGCGCCGATCATTATTTTAACCCCAACGTGGTCCGCCCCAATTGGGCGCAGAGCATGACGCCGACGGGTGATTATGGCGGGCATTCGTTCTTTTCATCCCGAGCCGTTCCGCAGCAGCCTAAAGTGGCTCCGACACCAGCGACGGCCAGCACAGGGCTATCAGCTACGCGGGCTAACACATCTCCGAGCGGTGGCAATACCGCTCTCCAAAGCGCTCTGGCTCGTCTCGCGACGGTGCGGGCAAATGCTGTCACGCCTGCAACAAAATCAGCCTTCAATGGCGATCCTCTCACGCCCTCCAATGGCCCCCTGATTTCTACCGTTCCAACCCGTTCGCAGTTCAATGGCGACCCTCTGACGCCTGTTTCAGGCAATGTAGTTGCGACGATTCCGACAAGATCGGCTGGATCTGCCAGTGACAGAGTTCGTGGCAATACGCCTATGAACAGTCTTACCACCGGTGGCCGTGCGCCTATCGGCCTGTCTCAGCCGGGGAACCTTAACCTCAACGGTCGCAGTGTATATAGCGCGCCAGATGGCAGCTATCGTACGGAGAACTCCATTTCCATCGGAACCGATCAAGGCGAAGTGCTGATTCCTACCATCGTAAATGGACGGCAGGTCTCGGAACAAGCGGCCATCGATAATTATACCCGTACCGGACAAAACCTAGGCACGTTCAAAACGCCTCAGGCTGCGGACAAATACGCGGAGCAATTGCATAATCGGCAAGAGCAGTTTTACTCCGATCCGGGCACTCGTGTTCCTATCGATGTGGTTGCAAGCATCCCCACGACTAACACGAACAAAGCGGCGCTGGCCGACGCGGCTCGCCGTGCTGCCCTGAGCATTGGATCCAACCAAACCTACGCAGGCCAGGATAGGGCTACAACCACTATTGGAAAGGCCCCAACGACGCGAACAGTCCAGAGCGTTGTTATGCCGCCCATAACCCCTGTCAGGGCTGTCTCTTCAACCCCAGCTCGGGCAGTGCCTCTCACGATTGGTGCGCAGTCTAGCTATGCTGGGCAGGATCGGGCCGTAACCGCTCGCCCGACAGTTCTCCCCACGCAATCCCAGCTTGTGGCCGCTACGGGATTCACAGGCCCGGTTCCTAACCGTCTACCTACCGGCTTCAACATCCCCAACACGACCAATGCGCGTGGCATTGCGGGTGTGGGGACCAATGCTGTTGCGCCAATCGCCTATGCTCGCCCCGCAAACCTTTCGCCACAGACTGCCGTTGCGTCCGCTCTGTCAACACGTCAAGCGCCAGTTCCTGCAACAATGCCTGCAGGGTTGCGCACGCCAGTAGCCCAAGTAGCACCTGTGGCCGCTCCTCGTGTGGCTCAAGCGCTCATGGCCCCGCAAGCCATGCCAGCACCAACCATGAGTGTCGTGGTCAACGGCGGGAATCCTATTGCTCGCGCCCTATCCGCCGTGCAGCAAAGCCCTGAGTGGCAACGCGTCACCGGGACTGAGCCTCGATACACGGATAACGGGAACGGTAGTCGCACATCTGCAAGCGGCGGCGTCTACTATGACCGCAATTACAAATGACGCACCGTTCGCCCTGTGATACCAATGTCTAAAGACTGTTCGGAGATTTAAATGCCCAGAGGCCCGGTCGTGTTTACGTTGCCCCCCGGCACAACGCCGCAGCAGCCCAATACAGTTATCCAGTCCAGTGTGTGGAACGCCGCAATGGACGACATTGCACAGGCTTTCAACACAGTGCAGCCTATCCAATATGGTGGAACTGGTGTACCGGACGGCAAGCCGCTCTCAAATACATTTGGGGTGAAGGACTCCACAGACCCGACCAAACTCCTGGCGTTTGATATCTCTGGATACTCAACCGGTACGACCCGCACAGTAACATGGCCTAACGGCAACGGCACCGTCATGTTCACGAACACTGCGATAGTGAATTCGCAGGCGCTGACGGGTTCTGTTGTTTCCAGCGGGCTGGCTCGGCAGACTGCCTATTTCCTTTCGACCGCAGCCATTCCCGTCGATGATACGATCCCGACCAGCACGGAAGGCGATCAAATCGCAACGTATTCGTTCACCCCCAAGGCAGTAGGGAACAAGGTTCGCATTCGCGCCTCCATCCAATGCTCTCGCAGCAATGCCGGGACGGTCATTGCCGCTCTGCACAATGGTGGTGCTACGGCCATTGGCGTGACATTCGCATATGTAACAGCCGCTGGCCTTGGCGTTATTCTTGCTTGCGAGGCTGAGTACACCTTGGCCTCTGTTGCGGTTCAGAACATTTCCCTGCGCATTGGCCCTGGCGATAACGGCGGCATGTATATCAACGGCAACAATATCCAGAGGTACTTCGGCGGGTCGGTTGGCGCCACCCTGGTTGTGGAGGAGATCAAGGGATGACCTGTCTAGCGCTACGGAGGGTTTTTGGATGGTAAACGACGCTGCACTGAAGCTTATCACAGAGTTTGAGGGCTTTGTGCCCAATTGGTATGCGGATCCTGCCCATGGCTGGGCTGTCCCAACTTGCTGCTATGGTCATACGGACGCAGCAGGTGAGCCGAAATATGCTGCAACCAAGGACAAGAAGTTTACGAAGGCTGAAGGTGCCGAAATTCTTGCCCGAGACCTCCAGAAATACGAAGCATACGTAAGGGAGTTTATCAGCGCCCCGCTCAACGCTAACCAGCACGGCGCGCTGACCTCATTCGCGTTTAATCTTGGTCCTGGCAATCTGGAGAAGTCTACCCTTCGCAAGAAGGTCAACGCTTTGGACTATGAGGGGGCTGCACTAGAGTTCCAGAAATGGAACAAGGCGGGCGGGAAGGTTATGGCTGGGCTGACACGCCGCCGCGCTGCAGAAGCGGCCCTGTTCCTTTCCCCTGTGGCGGCAAAGCCTATTGTGCTGGAACCCGCGCCGCATCTTGGTCCCAAGGAGGATAAGCCTGTGGAGGTGTGGACCGAAGATCCGGCGCCGAAACTGTCGTGGTGGCAGAAACTGATTGACGCCCTGACTGGAGCAAAGAAATGAGCATTCTGAATAGCGTTGCAGCCCAGTGGGCCATTCGGCGCGTGCTAGACTATGGCGGGTGGATCGGCACGCTTGGTGGTGGCCTGCTGCTGTTCTATACGAACCTCACCCCTGGCCAGCAGAGCATGATTGAAGGGCTCCTAGCCGGTAACTGGCAGGACATTACCCTAGGCTCGCTTGTGCCCTTCGGCGTCCTTGTCTGGTCGCAGATCATCAGCTTTCGGGCTACGGTGAAGCCCCAGGCTGTCGTGGAAGAGAACGGCAAGCTTGTGACGAATACCCTAGCTCCCAAGAAGGAGAAGGAAGTTGCCGATGTGGTAACGAACGTGAGCAGCCATAAGTCTCTTATTGAAATTCTGACGGGGCGCTGATCATGAGCCTTATTAGCCTTCTCATCCTCGTGCTGATCGTTTGTCTCGTGCTGTCACTGTTCAACGGCACGGCTTGGGGTTATGGCCCTTCTGGGGCTGTTGGTGTGATCCTTGTAATTCTGCTCGTACTTATCTTGAGCGGGAACGTTAGCATCTGACGTGGATCCTACCGGCCTTCAACCCTTTCTGGAAGCTGGGCCGTGGGGTATTTCTGCCCTGCTTCTTGCTGCTGTCATCTGGCAGAACAAGAAAATTGACGATATCCGCCTACAGCAGATCAGCGACGTTAAACTAGCACTTGAGGTCGTTTCAAAATCAACTGACAACCTAGCCAGTGCGGAGCAACGAATGAGCGAGAACAACGCCGCCATGAAAGATTGGCTGGCAGTTTCCCGTTCTCAACAGGCCAAGGGGTAATGATGAAATTACCATGGCAGAGAGACAAAGAATTGAAGACCGCAATTGCCACCGAGCGGGGCAAATTAGCTCAAGCCGTGGTAAGCAATGATCGCATGCGGTCGCGTCTATCTGCGCAGGCCAAAGATGGGGCTGTGGGTGGGTGGCTGGAAGATTTGTTTAGGCAGTTAGATGAGGCCAAACACCGTGACTGAGCCCTCTCGCGTTCGCAATCTGGCCGTGCTCATCATCCTTTGCGTCGTATTCACTATCCCAGCTTTGTTTCTAGAACGCGGCAAGCTTTTGGACGCCGTGTCCTTCCTCATGCTGTTGTTCGGCGGTATTGGCCTCTGGCAGGTCTCTGGAGAGGCGTGGGAGTCGTTCTGGGCCGGGAATAGGGACAGGTATGCTTTGGGGCTCTACGGCCTCTTTGCGCTGTTCCTATCTGTGGTCCTGATGCGAACCTATGGCATCACAACGAGAAACAATGCCAGCGCTGATAGCTTCCTTGAGCATACGCATGTCTATGCAGCTTTAGTGTTCATCCAGTTTGCCGGTCTGCTGCTATTCACTAAAGGCGCCAGCGCCCCCACTGTGGCTGGCAAGCGCCCGCGCTGGGGTCAGCTCATCGGCGGGGTACTCATTGGCGTGCTGCTCACGTCCAGTAAGTTCCTTGAACCCATCTTGGCGTTCATCAGCAAGCTCTTCTCCCGTATATTCTAGCTCGGGCACTGTGTTAACCGCGTAGAGGGCTGAGACGAGGGCGGCGATGCTGGTGAGGTTCAACGAGGTCATGCTTAATTTCCAAGATGGGCAATAGCGTTCTTTAGCTGCTTCTCAAGCCAGTTTTTCTGTCTGGCACGGTCGCGTTCGAAGGTGCGGCCTCTCTGCATGTCGATCTTTCCTTGCAGCGACAGCGACCTCATAGAAGCAATATCCGGGTCCAGCATGCCGATGTGGCAATCCCGCCTCTCTTGAGCTAGTTCCTCTTTCGACTTGCCAAGGAAATTCATCAATTCGTCTCTGGCCCATTTTGATGGGTCAAATGAGCCGTTCTGAGCAGTGGCTTGGGCGGTGCCCCCGTAGTATGGGGCGATAGGTATACCCATCCCGCCAGTCAAACTAAGCCCCTCAATCCCACTAGATACAGCCTGCTTCGCCATTGAGGGCCCAGCAACAGCCGCGCCGCCTAATAGGCCTAGAACGCCTCTCCTACGCATTCCCTTATCCTTCTATCTGTTCATGAGCGGCGGGAGGAGGGGGAACAACCGTCCAATGAGTTGGCGACCCGACGCCAGCCTTTGCAAATTGATGAGACGAGTAATCGTGCCACCAAGCCCCATCACGCCATCGAGCGCCTTGGGGCCAGTCGTCTGAATCGCTAAAGGCATTGCCCAGGAGAACTCTGCTTCCATCCCTCGGAGCTGTCTCAATCGGCATCCATTCCATCCTATATTCCTCTCACTCTATGTTTGTTGGGTTTGGTTTGGGAATGGCACCCATTCGAGATCGGTCAATAAGCGCTGCAAACTGAACCATGAGCATGTTCGCCAATGTGTCTGGAACTCCACGCTGCCTCATAGCCTTGTCCAGCGCTTGAGTAGCTTCGGTAAGCGTCATGTCTAGGTCTGGCGGCGCATCAAGGTAATCCTTAACGACCATAACCATATCATCGTAAGAGTACTCGCTCATCTTACTTCCTTCTGTGTATGCCTATGAGGTTAGATTGGGCTTAGGAATGGCGTAGAGGGGGCGCTGCTCAATATGCCGCCGTTCATCATTGATTTCTTTATCAGTCAGCTTCCCGCCGCCTGACGGAGTGCGCCACCTTTCCTCGCCAACATACCGCCACTGCCAAGCCACCGGCTCGACCGCCTTTGCAACGCATAACCATCTATCAAACTCCTCTTCGGAGAGCGAATCCCAGCAATCCTCACCGTAGTAAGCGTTCGCCATTTTGGTCGCGATGGCATTCAATTCTACGTCAAACGATGCTGCCATTTTAATCCCAATCCTCTCTGCCAGCCCTTTCCTGTGCGCATCTGGCGAGCGCTCTCTTTTGGATGGGTGTAAAGGTATGCCAGATTTGTGCTACCTCTGTCCCGACATGGTTTTTCCACTCATGCACGGGATTCTTCCCGTATCCATAAAAGTCTGGTTTATCCCAATCATCAGGGGCCCCGGCCTCATCCCATAAGATGGTCATTGGGTTCTCCCGTGCGCAATGCGTCGAGGATTTCATTGGCTACCTCAACGCGCCCTTGCCAGATGGCTTGCTCTCGGATCGTTGGGGTAGTCCCGTAATTCCAGAGGCCACCCTGCGGATTCTCTTTGATATAAACAGCCGTCTCAACCGCGGAATAATAAGCAGCGACGATCTGCGCCTCCAACCGTCTCTTGGCCTTCATGCGCTCTCGATCCTGAGCCTTCTTCTTATCTGTTCCTGGCATCTGTAACCCTCCATATTCCACAACTTCACTATAGCGACGTCGCCGCTTTGATGCAACAGAAAAGCCCCCGACCGTGTTTTTAGTTCCCGGCTCTTTGTCGAGAGCCATGATTATCTCTCTGGCAGTTTTGCCGATCTCTGCTGCTGAGAACCTCCATCCCATTTTGAGGAGGAATTCATGCGCGATCTGCAGCGCTGCAGCTTCTGTGTGATCTCGATTGTCCATCTTACTTACTTAACCCTGTTCATGACCGTTGGTGAGCCTGTTGTGATGGGCATAGGGGGACCAGAGCCGAGTCAACCAAATGACGACAGCCCCGTCCCTATGCCTAACCGATCTTGACCGCCGGAGCCGCCCGCCGCTTAGAGCCCTTGTGGTCGAATGCACCGCCACAAGATTGTCTGCTACTTAAACCGCCGTGCATGGCGGTCCCTGCGCCCTCCAGACTTACGGGTCGGGCTTTGGATATGCAGGCCCACAGTACCAGTACGTGAACATAGCCCTGCCGGTCTCCGCAAACTATGCCACGGGCCAACGATTACGATTTTGGGGTAAGGGCACTTGAACCAAATGGGCTGGTTAGCTATTGTGCCTTTACTGACCGGCTCGTATCCGTCAGTCTGTTGGGAGGATCTAGTAAATCCGTCTCAACGCCAAATACCTTACTCTGGTCCCCTCCAAAGTCAAGCCCCCGGTTTAGCCCACAAAGGCTTCCGGGGGCTCCTTCATTCCTAAGCCAAGCTTTCTCCCGTAACCGGTCCATTCCCATCAATAGCCTCTAAAGCCCTATCAGCCCCAGACACGATCTTGCCGAGGTCACTCACACGATAGAGCAGCTGGTCAATCTTGGTATTGAGCAATGCAATCTCATTCACGGCTGCGAGCTTTTCCCGCTCGATCAATTCCCGAAACAGGGATGATTCCAGGATGGTATTATCCACCTCCACGGCATCCTTACGAACGGCTTGGGTGAGGGTTGAGGCTGTCGATACGGTAGGTTTGGTCATGGCTTCACTCTCTTCTGGAATGGCCTGCTCGGAATGGCTCGCCCTGTGTTGCGGATAACGGCACGTTCAGGTTTTGGCTTGCGGGCTTTGATCGGCTTCTCAAGCATTGGGGTTACAGGATCGACGGGGACGATTAGCAGGCCATCGGCGTGCAGGATCTCCAGCGTTTCCTGTAGGGCCCTGAGCTGATGGAAATAAAACTCTGCAGGCTCGATTTTATGCAATTGGTGGTCTAGGCGGTCGTGGCAGGGGCCACAGGCATAGCAGGCGGATAAGTCGCTTGCCTTCTGCCCCATGCCCTTGTGCCCGTCCCTGAGATGCGCCAGCACGGTTGCTTCACCGCCTCCATCGCATCCGTCAAAGCGTAGTGTACAAAGCTGATTTTTTGCGTGCTGCCTGAGCTTCTTCGATCGGATCAATCATTTTCTCCACCCTAGGGTCTACATACCGAACCACAGGAATCGGCGTTTTGAGAAGAAGCGATACGAACGCATCACCCAGTTTCGTTGTACGTGGTATCCCATCAACATACTCAACCAGACCATCATCCATCAGAGCCCTTAGACGTTCTCCGAAAATTGGCGAGTTAGCTTGTGGGGACACGTCGAGGCACGCGTGAAAATGCAGAATCATTTTCAGGTCAAAGAGCGTCCATTTCATTTCGTCCTAGCCTCCAGATCCATAAATCCACCGCGTTCAGTCTCAGACCAAACCACGCCATGCTCGTCGCCGTACTGATAGATACACGTGATCAAGTCCGCCATCTCGCCAACCTTGAGGTGCGAGGTTCGAAAGCCCATTGGGAATGGCCCTGTACCCGCCAGTCCTTCGCAGAACATCACCTGATGGCCTAGGAAATGCATTAGAGCGGCTTTCCAGGTTTCTGGCGCCCACTGCCGTCCTTCGGGCTTGGCGCGTGCCAGATCGTTTAACATGCACCACATTTTAGCGTTCTGAACATCGGAACGCTTGGGTTCCTTAATCGTCACCACATCGCCCAGGTTAGCGCCCTGCACGGCTCTCAGAGCATTGGCGCGGACGTGTTCATTGATGATGCGGAAGCTGGTCATGGCTAACCCTTTTTTTGAGACGGGTTAGACCACTTCAGAGGGTCGAAGTATGGGGCAGGGATATCCGCTCTTTCGGTTGAGTTGGTCGGGTAGCGGATCGGCTTTAGAGAACCGTAATCCATCATCATGCGATAGCTATCCCGCATCTTCTCGCGGTCGTACTCATCGCGGCGCCGCTGCTGATCACGATAATAAGGATCATGCTTTAGGCGGTCTATCTCCTGCTCTAGCCCATAGATGCGGCGCTTAAGGGATTCCACTTCCCTATCGCGAACCTTTACACTGTCTGCCAGTGTTTCAATATCATCAGGTTCAACGGCTATCTCAGCTACGCTTAGAAACAGGTGCTCGTCGGAGAACGCCTCAACCTTAGCCTGCATAGATCGATATGGGATAACTGAGCCAACCTTTAGCCGGTTGGCTACTTCGAGCATCTTGGAGATTTTGTCAGCCATTTGTAGGCTCCTCGAATGTTGGGGCGACATACCCATCCGGCACGCTAAGCTGCGCCTTCTTCGCCTCGTAAGCCACCTTCAAATCATCCCGATCCGCCTGCTTTAGCGTCTCGTCTCGCCATGCTGATTTAAACACGGTCCTAAGCTCTGGCTCTGCCGTTGCCTTGGTTATGGCGCCCAAGTACGCCTCATAGGTCATATGGGGCTGTACGGGCTTCTCTGCGGGCGCAGAGGGGGCTTTGGAAGGTGGCTCCTTGAAATCGTCCGCCTCATCCTCAGAATACACCAGACCCGCAATCCCGCTGAGCTTTAGCACGACACGGTCTTTGGCCCGTTTTTCTGCCATGGCCCAAGGGTAAGCGTTTTTGTTGTTCTTGGGGCTTGCCTCGCCGGTAGACCATTCAGACCTGCCCGGATAAGTCTTTCTCTCGGAATTATGGCTAGGTAGCCCATTGTCTGTTGAAGGGAAGTATCCTCGGACCGCAAGAACGGCGATGCCATTGGCGCTATCGCTTTCGATGATCTGCGGCAGGTCAAAAGTGATATTCGCCTTAACCGCGACGATTTCCAAAGCCGAGTGCTTGCATACCCATGTCCCCTTTTTCTGGGGCAGTTCCCAAAAGTCGGACGATGAAAGATCGTATTTCTCGCGAATGACCTCAATGCGAGGATCTAGCTTGCTCATCATTCCTCTCCCATAGCGACAAGCATCTTGCGGTGAACCTGACGCACGCGCTCAACGTCACCACGGCAGTATTCAGCAATGGCATCGTACTCACCACGTTCCCACATGCCAGCCACCATAGAGCCGTCTACGCCAGTCTTTCCCTCGATACGCAGGGCCTTGCAGAGGTTGTCTAGGCTGATGCTTCCCTTTGCCCCGGCCCATATCTGCATGGTGTCGTTGACCTCCTTAGACCAAGGCTTAGGGTCGCGAGGCCACCAAGCGGGCATCTTCACCCCGAGGACAAAAGCCCGCTGCCAGAGAAACCGCAGATCAAAATCTGCGACGTAGTGACCAACGATTACGGTCTGGTGAAAAGCCTCCCTACCCGGCTTTGATTGGATAATAGATTTCATGGCATGGGCCATAAACTGGGCCTCGTCCAGTTTGCCCATGTCAACGGATTCGGCTTCTGTTTCATTCCATGCCCATCCAATGCAGCAGACAGAGCCAAACGCGCCATTGAAGCTGGTCTTGGCAACAGCCTCAGCTATGGCCGCTGGCTTCTTATCCGCCTCCCACGCCGCGATGGTGTCAGCCTTGGTCATTGTGGACGGCGGAGACACGCTAGCGGCGATCTGGGCAATGTCCTGCGGGTCAGCCGTGGGGATCGTCTCGATGTCCAGATACAAATAGTCAGCCATTGGTCTTATCCCCCAGGTCAAACATCTTCAGAAGGTCGGCAGCGGCCTCTCGTGCACGAGCCATGCGATCCTCATAGGAGGATGCAGACGGGCTCGTATAACCGCATATCATCGCCGCCTCGCTCAGTTCGCGGGCCTTCAGGTGAACCCGTATTAGGTCCTCATCTTTGATAGTTACAGGCATGGTATCTCCATTGCGTTTAATGGCTGGAAAGATGCTGTAACCCCGGATATAGAATGGGGTGGCCAAGTCATCCTCCAGAAACTTGGTCTTGAGCCGGGTTGAGAGTTAGCGCTCTCCCCGGCTCGTTTATTCCGTCACGTATTGGTCGGCTCGTCAAGCGCTACAGTGCCCAGATGCTCGCTCTCTTTGGGCTTGGGGTTGAGCGCAAGATTAAAGGCATCTGCCATGATGTCGAATGCCTCCCAAGCATCCCCAGGACCGAAGAGAGTTATGGCACTGCCGTCCTGATGGGTAAACGTGATCACCGCCACATCTGGCTCTGAGCTATAGTTGCGCTGGTGTCGCGTGCGGGCAGAGGCAACGTTAGACCCAGCGTAATCGGTCGTGTGCATTGAGACTTCCATAGGTCGTTCCTAGCGTTTCTTGGCATGGTTGATGCGAACCAATGAGAACTCACGGGTTAGCGGGTGTTTCTTTCGAGCGCCCATTGCTTGGGACATTGGGCCGGTCCATGCCCAATTAGGATCTGTGGTTGATCGGTCCAGGTCCATGTGGTGGATATACTCGGTCTTGAGGTCTTTCCCGATCCTCTGGAAGCGCAGGCGGCTCTGAGGCGTAACCTGCCAGTCGGTGAAGTCGGGGGCATCGCTCTCCAAAATCCTGCTCACGGCGTCCACCCGCTGACAGGTTCAAACCGACCGCACTTAAGATCAACGACGACCCCCCCCAGAGCGGCGCAAGACGTATTGCGCCAGTGCTCTTTGAGCGCGCCCAAAGTCATCCCGCCTATGAGAATGACGAATAGTAAAACCCCAAAAGCCAAAGCCTCTTTGTCCGCCTTGCTCATGCGAACACCCAAACAATTGGGAGAACGATAGCGCAGACGGTGCTGACGAAGCGAACGGGATGCCACGTCATGTAAAGGATGATGGGGCTCATTTCATTCCCTCCGGATACTGCCATCCCAGCCCCTTCACATATACCGGCTGAGGGGCGTTCCAGCGGGCTAGTAGATCCGCTTCCATCTTGTCGAGCCGTATACACTGCTCTGGCGTAGTGGGCTTGGGAATGGAAGAAATGCGTGGGAATTCATCGCCCCCAATGTTCAGCCCCAGCACGTCATCGGCATCAGGCCATAATTCTCGGTATGCGCTCATGGTGCCACCCACGCCGACTTGCGGTTGCCGCCGAGGGAGAAATAATCACCCATCTTGATCAGCCCTGCCGCCTTCAGCTCATTAGCTTCAGCCCAGTAGATTTCGGCGGTGAACCATCCCCGGACTGCAATTGCTGCGAGAATCTTGGTTTTCTTGGCTTCAGCGGTCATTTCTGGTTTCCTCTCGATTTGATAACCAGAGATTGGCATGGCTTGCGCAACTCGTCAACAACAAAATGCGCTTGCGTTGCGCATAAGTTGCGCATATAACTATAAACGTAACCAACGGAGGTCGCCACATGGCGGATATCAAGATGAGCGTGAAAGTCTCGCCAGAGACGCACGTTAAAATCCGAAAGCTGGCTGCGGATAACGATAAATCCACCAGCAAATATATCGCTCGATTGATCGAGGCGCATTTAACGCGAAAAGGGGCGCAGCCATGAGCGAGAGTAAGCACACACCGGGGCCGTTTGAGGTCCAAGACCCTATGGGCAGCGCTGACGGGCTCTGGATCGTCCAAGCAGGTCTAGAGGCTTACGAATGGTCATGCATTGCCATTGTCACACGGGACGAGGATCGGAGCGGGAAACACTTCATAACCAAGGCTGAGCAAAACGCGAACGCTGCGCTGTTTGCTGCTGCACCTACGCTTTTACAGGCCGTCAAAGGCCTACTAGAAGCAACTGAGCTCGGCTTGCCCAGAGCATTTGCCGAGGAATACGCCGAAGCAGCCGTTAAGCTTGCGGAAGCCCCCCAGCCATGACCTGGCAATGGTATGTAACCATAAGCGCCGTTGTCGTGATCTTCGTATGGGCCTTATGGCCGCGAGATACCGATACGCGGGAACCCATGGAGTTCGATGATGAGTAAAGACTGGGGACGGCTTTGGCCGAAATATTGGCTCCAGAACACGCCAACAAATTACGAATGGGATGCGATCCTAAATTATCTACTGGATAACCATAAGGTGATTATGACTCCTCATGGAACGGCAAAGGTTGGCCCGCTTGAGGTGTGGGTGAGGAATTGGCCGTACGCCTACGGCACTCCATACGTAAACGGATCGAGCGACTTCATGCCTACAGTACGGACCCGCAAGCGCCTTCGAAGTCTGATCCCGGCCATTGACCCTTTGGATAAGGTCAAGGCAATCATTTCTGGATCTTAACCCGTGCCGACCAACACAACAGGAGCCACCATGGCAGACGATAACGTAGCAGCATCTCAGCTTCGCGCCTTTATCGAGCGCATCGAGAATCTAGAGGCTGAGAAGGCAGCGGTCGGGGAAGACGTGAAATCCGTCTATGCAGAAGCGCGGGGTACTGGGTTCGATACTAAAATCTTGCGCCAGATCGTAAAGATTCGGGCGATGGACGAGAACGAGCGGCGCGAGAATGAAGCGCTTCTAGACTTGTATATGAGTTCTCTGGGGATGATCCCGCCAGTAGACGAGGACTAACCCATGGGCCCGGCGATTCATTCTGTAATCACTATCACATCCGCGCACTTCCCGCCTAGCGTCAACTCCCTGTTCCGCAATGTCGCGGGAAAGGGGCGGGTTCGGACTAAGCGCTATAAGGAATGGGCTGCGGCTGCTGGTTGGGATTGCGTGCGTAAGGGTTCTATCGCCGGGCCATTCCAGATTGCCATTATCCTGAGCCGGAAGAAGCGCCGGTTTAATGCCGATTTAGATAACCATGGCACTAAGGCAATTCTGGATTTGTTGGTGTCCCATCAGGTTATCGAGGATGACAGCTTGGCAGAACGAATCTCAATTGAATGGGGTGACTGCGAAGGGTTCTTTGCTGAGATCAGGCCCTTTATGGTGCCGCTGTGACCTTCCATCGGGTTGTCCACTTTATCGGCTTCCGAGGCGAAGAATACTGGAGCGCCGTCAAAGCCTTTGGACGACCCGACATGATCCATATGGGATGGGATAGGCGTGCCCAGCGTGACATAGGCGAGGATGACCTAGTTGTCTTTGCCAAAGGGGACGAGCACCAGCCGCTGTCTGAGAGAAATTATCCCGATCTTATCGAGCTTAAATCCCCCCTCTAACCTAACCACTATGATTACTGGAGAACTGAGAAATGGCCGAGAAAACATTCCGCGTAGCCGTAACGAAATATCTGGAGGTCCGGCTCAACACCGAAAAGCTAGATGCCGAATTCTGGCATGACTTTAACACCTCGATTACCGATCGGGGCGGAGAGGATTTTGAATACCTGGCCGAGCATGCAGCTTGGAATTACGTGCAGGGGGACACTGTTTTTATCGAGGGGATAGGGCCTCTAGATGAGATGCATGTTTTTATTGCCGAGGTTGATAGCGACGTAACGGTAGAGGCCTAACCGCATCGGGCCTCGCCGGTTATCTGACGAGGCCCCTTGTATGAGTGGATATATCTATTGGGCTTAGGATGATGGAGAAAGACGAAAGCCCCGTGCTCATTTCTGAAACACGGGGCTCTTGACTGGCGCTCCAGATGGAGTACCTTAGACGTTGTGGACCGGTTCTCAAGGCCGACCCACTCAGAACCAAAAGCACTTCCGATGCTCCGGTCCGATAACCCCGCTAATATGCAGGGTTCTCCCTCCAAATGCAAGATGTGGTGTTCCGGTTCATCGGTTGATGTTCAGGTGTAAAATGCTTGCGAGACAGCACACCCTACATTGGCCGTGACGAGCGGACCCTTCTGCATCCTCAATGGCAGAGAAACACCGGGGTTTTTTCACTTTGGGTTCGCCCATTGGCCCTTGGCCCGATCAAATGCTCAACATGGCTATGATCGCAACTGCACCACGACCGAGAGACTGACCCACTTAATGGGTAGTGCAGCTATACGGTGTTTGAATAGTGTTCTCCCTATTGCGCTAGATGCTCGCTCCGGTGGGTATCGGGAGGGCGCAAGGGACTTCTACGCCTAGTGAACAGATGCTGCGCGCGAGCAATTACCATGCCAACATACGGAGACGTTATGACCAAGGACGAGAGTTTAGCTAAGGGGCTGCGAGAGCGAGCCCAGGTTATCGAGACGACAGACATCAAGAGCGCTCTGATCATGCGACAGGCTGCGAACAGAATTGAGAAGCACTCTCAAGTGTTGCTTGAGCCAACTGATGAAATGAAAGAAGCTGGCTTTGACGCTGGGAATTTGGGGGACGGAGAGTGGCAATATGCCGATCCTGAAAGAACTTTGCGGGCTATGGCAGCAAAGGCACTGGAAGAATGAGAGAGCTTAGGAAGGACTTTAGCGCGTTGCTGGAAAGCAAACTGTATCCTGCAAAAGATACGATGGAACGAGTTGAGAGCCTATTCACCAGAATGAACGCATCGGGGCACCAATGGACCATCCAAGAATATATGGGCCATGCTGTCGCGGAAGAGCAAAGGCGCCAACAAGAAATCAGGGATGAGCTTGCGAGACAGGTTTTGGAAGAGGAGGAAGCTCACCAATGACCCCCGCAGAAGCCTTAGGAACGGTACTAGACGAGGAACACGCTCAAGGCGTCATAGACCACCGCAAAGCCCTGAAACGCCCGCTGACGGCTCTAGCAGCGAAACTCTTGGCGGCACAGTTCGCGCGATGCGATGATCCAAACGCAGCAGCAGAAGCCATGCTTATTGCAGGATGGCGAGGGTTCAAACCGGAGTGGCTTAAGAATGGCAACGGAAATAGCAATGCTGGCGCCGGAGCGTCTAGCCCAAGTGCAGACCTCATGCGAAGCTTTGGTATACGCCCCAGCACTGAGCACTGAGCAGGTGGATAAGCTCCGCGTTACGGTGGAACGGGTTGCCCGACCGGCTGGAGAGGAATGGACGCGAGGGCGACTGGCAACGCTCCTCAGTCATTACTGGATAGACAAAGGGCCAGACGAGCTAAAGGAGGCCGTGGCAAATGACTGGGTGGCCATCGTCATGGGCGAGCCGTGCCCGCCAGACTGGGCCATCAATAAGGCTTGCCTTGCTTGGCTGGGTGGCAAGGACGCGAGAAAGAAACCATTGCCAGGGGAGATTCGGGCGATGGCGATAGAGCAAATGTCATGGGTCTACCTCATCCAAAGCCGTCTTTACCTTGAGGACCACCCCGAAGCCGCGCCATGGCATCCAATGCAGAAATACCGAGCAATCGAGAATGATGAGCTAGGCGGCAAAGCGTTCTCGATTCCAAAGCTAGGAGCGATATGATGATCGAAACATATGAACAGATGCTAGCCCGCAGCCTAGTCGGCAAGAGCAAGGACGAAATGACAGAGCAGGAACGCGCTGCCAAGATCATTGAGGACCGTGAACGGCTCAAGAAGCACGACACACGCTTCGCAACCGGCTTCCTCAATATGGGTGAAGAACGATTGATTAGCAGAACGCTAGCAAAGCAGTATGGCTTGAACATCAGCCCGCCAGACAATGCAGACGAAGGCGATCTCGGAGGAATGAAATGACAGATCACGAGAACAACGGCTCAAAGCGAGCCAACACCCAAGCCGATGACGTTGCACTCTTCACCGAGCTTCTAACGCCATCCCTATCCCAACTCGATACCGTAGACATCGCATTTCTCAATGCATGGGTTGATGAGGGGATTATCAGCTTTGACGAGTATGCGGACCAGCTGGCCTGGCGGGGGATGACGCTGTGACCATGATCGAAAAGGTCGCTCAAGCTATAGCGCTGTCAATGGAGCATGGTTTCCCAGAGCGGACGCGGCAGACGTGGGACGAAATGTCTGTCCCTGCCAAGAACGCCCATAGGTGGCGAGCGAAAGCGGCTATTGAAGCAATGCTAGACCCGACAGATGCGATGAAGGAAGCGGGTGCCAATCGGCTGTATGATCAGGACGACATGGCAGTCTGGCTTTCAGAGGCAGCATACTTCGCCATGATTGAACGGGCTTTGGAAGAATGAGCGACGAAACAATCAGCCAATACCAAGCCCGTAGACGCGCTGAACTAGCAACCAATCCATCCTCCAAAGCCAAACCTATCCCCACCAAGGGAGAGGGCACAAAGGGCAATACAGCCCATCTCTACATCAAGCCAAAGGAAGAGAAATGACCGACCAGCCACGCATGACGCCGGGCATTAAAGAGATGATTGACCTAATGCACCATATCAGCGGCGAGAACCAGAGCAGGCCCGATTTCATGGCCAAGCTTTTCGCGCCGATCCCGATGGAAGCTGAGCTTGGCGCCGCGGGGCTTAGTCCCCAAGAGGCTCGGTTCATCGCAACTCAACTGGCCCGGAATGGATACACGATCATCAAGAGTGAGCCCCAGTCATGAGTCAACTATCCGTCGAGCAATCATACAAAGACGCCTACATGCAGCGCAGAGAGCGCCTAGGAATGGCAGCGAGGCCCGTACAGCGGGTTTTGGTCAATCGTGGAACACCGGAGCCATTAATGATTGCGCCGCCGCGTGTGGCCCGCGCCCCGGTCGTTGTTAAGGTCGTCCCCCCCACTCCTTTTGAGTGGGCAATCGGCCCGGTTAGTGTCCCTGTTTTTGACGCATCGAATGACATGTTCGCTTTGGATGGGGAGTTCAGGGTTAACAAAAACTGGCGGGAAATTGTCAGGGAGGTCTGTGAGGTTCACCGAATTAGCAAAAACGACATGCTCTCGAAAAGACGTTCCAAGCATATCGTCAAGGCTAAGCATGAAGCGTTTTACCGGCTGCGCCAGGAGACAACCCTCAGCCTGCCAACCATCGGGCGCCTAATGGGTGGATACGACCATTCGTCGGTTCTCTACGGCTGTCGGAAGCATGAGCTGATATTGGCTAATAATGCGGCCTCGCTCGCAGAATTTATGGCCAAACACCACACGAGGGCAGCATGACTGTCACCGCGCTCTTAGCCCATATTCGCCGCATCAAGCGCCAGTCACAGCCCAAGACCCATATTTATCTATCGGTGTTTACCGATGATGGGCGAGTGCCGGTGCGGATTAGCGCTTGACCATGTAACAGAATGCGTGCCCTATAATGTGCATAACTGGAGGGTTTTGAAATGTCTGATGAAGCCGAAAAACGCTGGCCTTGTTCAGTAGAGACAACCGATGTGGGCGCCAGAGAAGTTCTCCCATGTTGGGTTCTAGGGGAGCATCTGGATTTCCAAGGAGGCAGGGGAACCAAAGCTCAGGGCCTTACGATGCCGTTCCTGGTCAACATGGAGACCCACAAACACTCCCGTTCTCCAATCGTCTTGAAGGGCGGGAAACATACCAAAGGAGGGACGCAATTAAATTATTGCCCATTCTGTGGCGCGAGTATTTCGACGCATGATGCGGAGGATGAGGAATGAGCTTGGTCCGCACGGTTACATTCATCACCAAGCCGCAGCGAGAGGCTTTGGAGGAAGAGGCTAGGGTACAGGGTTGCAGCGCGTCCTATGTCCTCTCCCAAGCCCTCTTACTGTACCTACAATCAAAACGTCTGGAGGCGTTAAAATGACCACCACTACAAACGCAATGGAGCCTATCAGCGACGAACAGTTGGAGGAGATGCTGGCTGGTCTGGAAGGCGTGACGCCGGGACCATATGCCACTTCGCGGCACGAAAATCGCCCGCGCGACGGCGCTTCTTATGAAAGCGGAGCGCCGGATCGCGGCGTTGCGGGCATGTTGTACGCAAAGGACGCTGCGCACTTTAAGCGCTGCGACCCCGGCACCATCCGCTCGCTTATCACCGAACTTCAGTCATGCCGCTCCAAAGCCCTCTCCTGCATTGAGAGCGGTTCGCCCATTGGCGGTGAAGCGGAGCCGGTGGCGCTAGACCCTGATATGCCGGCATCCGAAATGCGTCTGCACATGGGTGAAATGTCCGCGCAGGAGATGCGAACGGCTCGCGCAGCAATCCGGTGGGCAAATTCTGCCGTCTCTCCAAAGCAAGGGGAAGCCAAATGAGCGACCTGACCTTGGAAGAGAAGTCGAACTACGCTGCCAATCGCGCCCGCGAAATTGAGGCCGAGAAGCATTTCTTCGACCTCAATCAACCCTTCTTCCCCTTAGGATTTTCCGTTTATTATCGAAACCCTGGTCATTGGGACATCAGCGCCCGCCAGTGTCCTGGCAAGGTCACTGCGTTCCTGTCTCTGAACGAACGCAACCGCACAACCGCGAGGGACGGCGGCTCCGAGCGCGCCTTCTGCATCCGTGGAGAGCCGGGCCGCGTCATCGTTCGCGATGAGCGCTGGAACCCGCACGGTCGATCCAATCCGCCCGAGTTTAAGAGCGTCATGGGGGCAATGCTTTGGATCATGGAAGAGCTTATGCAGGAGCCCCAGCCATGACCTCTCCTGAGACATTGAAGCCGGACGAACTGGTGCTCACGGAACGCTTGCGGGAAATCTACCATAGCAGCGACCATGAGCGTGGATGCCAAGGCCGGGAATATGCCTGCACGTGCGGTTATGACGACCGCAACAACGAGACGGCATGGCTCGCAGAAAATCGCATCCTCGATCTCCAATCTGATCTGGAGCGGGTAACGGCCGAATGCTCCGGCTGGAAAGACATCGCGATGTCGGCCCCGCACAACGCCGTGGTCAATGCGACCTGGGAAGTGCTTGGCGGACAGGACGCCACGCGCGAAGGCGGGCAAAGCCTTGTCTGGCGCGTCACCGAGTTGCGGGATCGCGCCCTCACCGCCGAAGCTGCGCTCGTGAAGGCGAGGACGGCGCTGGAGCCGTTTGAGCGTGCCGCAAAGAATATCCCTGCCGCCTTTGCAGACACTGACATTGTCTCGATTGAGATACCGTACACAATGGACAAAGCAGAGATTGAGGCTATCGAAACTCATCCTCGCGGCGGAAAACTTTCGTCAAACCGAGCCAGCCTCATCGTTTCGATGGACGGCATCAATGTCGGTCACTTTCGCGCCCTTTCTGGGGAGGAAGAGAATGGCCAGTAGCCAGAACCCTTTGGACGAATGCGAGTGCGGCGACTATCGCAGTCAGCACAAGGATGGCACCGGCAAATGCTGTATGCCTGACGATAACACCCATGGGCATAGGCCGTGCTTTTCGTTCCGGCTGGCGTTCCCGCAAAGCGGTCCACTGAGCCGCGAGGGGATCCGCGCCGCCCTTCGCAACCACGAGGAAGGCCAATGACCTTCAGTACGGAGAATACCAAATGATCGAAGGCGTAAACCAGAACAATGAGATAGCCATGATCGCCGCAAAGGCGCTGGGCAACAAGGGCGTCATGTGCCAGATTGATGCGCAGGCCGATGGTTTGGCTATCCGCGCTGTTGGGATGGCGAACGATATCAAGGCATTCACGGTTATCCCTCCCAAGCAGAACCTTCCTACCGAAGAGCTAACCCAGGAATCCAACACTCTCATCCAAACCATAACCGATCAGATCCGCATGGGCGGCGCTCAATGGCCGGAGGATGAGGAATAATCAGGTAAACACAAAATAGGTGTTTACAAGCTGGCTTCGATGGTGTTTACTCATACTCAGGAAAACGGAGATGAGAAATGACAACCACGATCAACGGTAAGAAATTCAACGTGAAGCAGGCCGGGAACAAATTTTTCTACTGGTCGCCGCGCGCTATGAGGTGGTTGCCAGTGTCAAAGGACAGCGTGGAGGGCCTGTGATGTTCAAGGTAGATTCCGACCCTAATAAGCTAGGCAACGGAGATCTAGCGATCATATCTGAAAAGGGACGCCTTGTAGCTCTTGTTTATGCAATGAGTGGAGCAGTAAAAACCAAGGAATATGCAACCGTAATTGCTCATTCCCTGAATTCTGCTTTTTTGCCGTCAATGTCAGACATGATGGTAGATCCAGAATTGCTGGACTCATTTCTTGAGAGGAATCCTCTACCTAAAGAGGAACACAATGATCTTTTGGCCGCTGCAAAGGACGCTCTTTATGGTTGGCAATATATCAGACAAAACCACGGAGATTTGTACGGCGTAGGTTGGGACCGTGTAGAGGAAGGTTTGGCAAAAGCCATAGCTAAATCAGAATTATCCAAATGAATAAGTGTGAGAAATGCGGCTTCCTGCACTACCGTACAGACCCGTGCAGGGCAGGTAAGCCTGTATCCATCGAGCCTGCACTCGTTCCCAAGCCTAAGCGCTCTGGCAACCGTCACCGCCCCGGCTACTTCACCGAGTATATGAGGGGCTACCGCGCTCGGCAAAAAGCGGATAAAATCCAATTGAAACAGCGCCAGTACCGCGCAGAGAAGAAGGCAGCGAAATGAGCGACGGCGTTCCGGTCATAGATTATCGCAGTAGAGGCGCAGGCATGGACCTGGAGCACGCGGAAGCAACCATAGCTAAGATTCAGAAGATGGATACAGGTATGGGGCGGATGCTTCTCATGTTCGATGACGACACAATCGTTGGCATTGTCATGACCTTAACAGGTGGAACTGTTAACCCAGCCGTGATCCGGTCTCAGGTTAGGAATAGGCGTGAGGCGATCCAATGACCGAAGATCCGTTGGGCGATAATGACCCGCTCGTTATGCAGGCCTTGGAGGAACTCCTTAAATCAACGCCGCCAAGTGCTTGGACGAGTAGGCATGTTTACGCTATCGATAGCCTGATACAGGCTCGAATTACAGTGGCGTTAGAGTCGCTAACTGACGCAGCGTTAGGTAAACTAAGCCAACGGGTTAAGTGAATATAATGGCCGGTCGTCCACCCAAAGAGAAGTCATTTGCAAACATGCTCAACATCGCTTTGGCTCAGGCTGATGGCGTTGGGCTTGATGGCGCTCCGAATACAAAGCTACGCCAGATCGCAGAGAAGCTTGTGCAGCAGGCTGTTGCCGGTGAATCATGGGCTATCAAGGAAGTGGCCGATAGAACCGATGGCAAGCCCTTCCAGCAGATCGGCGTTGCTGCTGACGAGGATGGAAGCCCTGTCGTTTTCACAACCGTCTATGAAATCATAAAGAGCGATGGCTGAGCATGAATATCGCGTTCGGTGGTATCAACGGGCGTTTCATGAGGCGCTAGTCAATCGCACCCACGATAGGCTCATGGCCATTTGGCATAGACGTGCAGGTAAGGATGATATTGTCCTCAACGCCATGCGCACGTTGGCCCTCAAGGATCCGGGCACCTACTGGCATTGTTTCCCGGAACAAAAGCAGGCGCGTAAGGCCATCTGGAATGGCGTGAACGGTCATACGGGTAAGAGGCGCATTCACGAGGCTTTCCCCGAATCTATTATCAAGCGCATGCAAGACGATGACATGTTCATTGAGCTGAACAATGGCGCCACGTTCCAGCTCATTGGCTCAGACCGGTATGACAGCACGGTTGGCTCTGGACCAAAGGGAATCGCCTATTCCGAATGGGCTCTGAGCAATCCTAGCGCTTGGGCGTATCATAGCCCGATGATCCGTGAGTCTAAGGGCTTCGCGGCATTCATCACCACGCCGCGAGGCGACAACCACGCCAAGACGATGCTTGATAGGGCGCAGAGAACGCCAGACGTGTGGTTCTCTCAGGTGCTAAGCATCAAGGACACTCACGCTTTGGACCCTGCGCAGCTTGCAGAAGCTTTGGACGAATACAAAGATCTGCACGGCGAAGAGATGGGCTTGGCACTGTATGAGCAGGAATACGAATGCTCGTTCTCTGGCGCTATGATTGGGTCATATTGGGGCGGGGCGATCAATACGGCAGAGCGCCAAGGACGCATGCGATACGTCAAGATTGACCGAGACAAGCCGGTGCATACCGCGTGGGATCTGGGCAAGACGGTCAACAACCCAATCTGGTGCTTCCAAGTCATAGATGACAAGCCTGTTATCGTGGACTTCTATATCCCTAGCAGCGACGATCTTGACGAGTGGTGTGACTGGCTGGACGAGCAGGGCTATCATGGCGACGACTATGTCCCCGACGATGTGATGGATTTCATCTGGGGCGCCAAGCATACCCGCTGGGACTTGCTCAAGGCTCGTAAGCGCAACCCTAAGCTGGTGAAGCGCATAGCCGTTGCAGACGGTATCCATGCGGGGCGCGAAGTCATCAAGATTGCTACGTTCCACAAGAGCCTGCTGGCCGACAGCGATGAGCGAACCCAGCGTGTGCAGCACGGGATTAACGGGCTCAAGAACTATCGCCGCGAGTGGGATGATGCCCGCAAAACGTTCGTGGATAACCCTTACAAGGACTGGGCTGAGCATATCGGTTCATCCTGGCGCTATCTTGGGCTAGCATGGCGCAATGAGTTGAAGCCCAAGGTCCAGCCGAAGGACGAGGCTATGAGCCTTGTGGGCTTGCCTGGTGGAACGATTGAGATGAAGATGTCCGTCAAGGCAGCAGTAGACGCCATGAGGCGTAGGAAGGAACGGAGATGAGCGGCGCGTGTAAAGAATGCAGGCACTATAGGAGAGTTGAAGGCCACAGACTTGGGTCTTGCGTGCGGTGGCATGAGGGGTATGGCGTCCCTCCTTCTCAGATTGCGGACAATGAAGTTTTGGTTGAGAATGATGCAGGTTGGGGCGCAGAGATGGGGCCTGATTTCGGCTGTGTTCTCCACGAGCCTGCAACCTCCTAAGCCTCTCGCCCGTTAATGGTAGAGGCGTCGATTCCTTACAGGAGACACCGAAATGAATGAAACCCAAAAGCTGGCTTTTGAGAACATCGTCAATACTTATAACGGCGGGGAACGTAAACTTGCCGGTGCCCGCGCCTCCGAGCTTGTCTATGGCGCCAGCAAGAAGCCCAACCAGCAGATCCTTGATGCACTGATCGAGGAAATCCCCGGCGTGCGTGAGTATATTTCCGCTCCTGTGTCCGGTGTTGTGACTGAGCGTATTGGCCAGGACGCCTCCCCGCAGGCTGTTGAGGTCGAAGAAAAGAACAAGTCCAGCGAGGCTACCAAGCGCGAGCAGGACAAGATTGACGACGCACTGGCGCCGGGTCGCGAAGCCCGTGAGAAGGCTTTGGATGGCGAGCCAAACCCGCTCGGCTCAACCGAAGTTAATCCGCCTGAAGGAAAGCATGTTGCATCCAACCCGGATCGTGCTAAGAAGTAGGGGTAACCTCCTCCCTCGATTGTGTTAGACTTGGCCCGGCGCTCCCCTCCAGCGCCGGGCCTTTTTGTATGAAGTTCATACGGGAACACCAGCTCACCATCGCGCTCGTCCTAGCCCTGCTGCTGTTCCAGGGTCTAGCGGCCATGTTCTCGTCTGAGCCATTCTCCCGCGCCTATTGGTCAACGCTCATGCTGGGATGCTCTGATGGCACGATCACAGCGCTGATTGTGGTCTGGGCTGGCAGGCTGAGAGAACGGGGATCGACAGAGGGCAAGGATTGATTGCCATAATCTGACATGCTATTGTCTATGCGAGATAACCTCTCCTACCCGCTTAAGCTCAGCACTGTGCAACCGGTGCTGGGCATTTCTTTGCCTTGAGCGTTCAATAGAACGGTGATAATGTATCCGAACCGTTCACCAAAGCGCAGATAGATGGCAGAGACATTAACCGACGAAGGCCGGAAGCTGCGTGAGACGGGTCGTAAGTGGATCGAGCGCATCGACGCTGCGTATCAGCTCGAAAAGACGTTCTTCACTGATGCTGAGAAAGCCACGGCTGTTTATGCCGGTGAGCGAACAAGCGCCTCCAGTTCCGACAATACGTGGTCGACGCGCTACGACTTCAACATCCTCTACAGCAACGTTGAAACCATCGTTCCGGCAATTATCAACAGCCCGCCGTCTCCCGATATTCGCCGCCGCTTCAATGACACGGACCCTGTCGCGAAGGATCTGGCTGAGCTGCTGGAGCGCGCTATCCGCGTTCAGGTTGATGACAGTCGCCTGCAGATGGAAATGGAGAAGACCGCGCACGATGCGTTCTTGGCTGGTCGTGGCGTCATTCGCCTCCGGTTCAAGAGTGAAGAATCATTTGAGTATGAGGCGCTTAAGGAGGCGGCCGAAGATTACGCGGAAGGGGGTGAAGATTCCGAAGAGGCGGATGACATCGACGGAGAAGATGATGAATCTTCGTCTGAACCGACTGGCGAGCGCATCTGCTTCGAAGCCGTAAGCTGGCGTGACTATCGCCATGGGCCTGCCAAGCGCTGGGAAGATCGCCCATGGGAAGCATTCCGCCATTCCATGCCTATGGAGGATCTGGAGGCCTTTGCTGATAGCGCCGTCTATTCCTCTCAAGCCGTTCCTGAGGATCAGCTGGAGCGCGGCGAGACGGACAATGACGTGATTGTCTGGGAAGTCTGGCACCGCAAGAGCAAGGATGTCCTGTTCATTGAGGAGAACAGCGGGAAGGTGCTGAAAAAGGTTGATGACCCTCTGGGTCTTTCGTCCTTCTTCCCCACCGCTACGCCGATCCAGCCTATTGAGATCAATGGTCGGCTGATGCCGGTTAACCCCTTCGCCATCTATCGCAAGCTGGCTGAAGAGCTGGATATCGTCACACGGCGAATCTACGTCATCACCGATCAGATGCGCGTCCGTGGCTGGTATCCTGGCAGCGCCACTGACCTGCAGAATATGCTTGAGGCTGGTGATACGGACTTTGTGCCGATTGCCGATGCCGAAATGTGGGCACAGAACGGCGGGCTACAGAACGCCATTGCCTTCTGGCCCATCGAGAAGTTCGCTGCGGCCCTACGTGAGCTGTACGTCTCGCGTGAGCAGACCAAACAGGCCATCTACGAGATTACCGGCATCTCCGATATTATCCGTGGCGCGTCCATGGCCAGTGAGACGGCTACCGCTCAGAGCATCAAAAGCCAGTGGGGCAACCTTCGTATCCAGAAGGCCCAGCGCATGATGGAGCGGGCCGCTCGCGATCTATTCGTCATGATGAGCGAGATCATCCCCGCCAAGTTCAGCAACAAGACGCTGCAGGACATGACGGGGATTGAGCTGATTGCCTCGCCTGAGATGATGCAGCCTTTGCCGCCCCCGCAGCTTCCGCAGCCTCAGCCAGGCATGCAGCCCGAACAGGCGCAGCAGATGCAGCAGCAGGCCCAACAGGCCATGGGTGAGTACGAAAAGGCTGAGAAGGCTCGTCTGGCCAAGCTGGAGCATATCGCAGCCCTCAACACGTTGATGAAGGAAAAGCTGCAGAGCTTCTACCGTATCGATGTTGAGAGCGATTCTACCGTCCGTGCCGACCTGACGCGTCAGAAGATGGAAGTGGCCGAGTTCCTTCAGGGTGCTGGCGCCTACTTCGCAGCTGTTGGCCCGCTGGTTCAGCAGGGCGCTCTATCGGCTGAAGTGGCTATGGAGATTTTCGCGTCTAACGCCCGTATGTTCAATCTGGGTAAGTCGGTCGAGGACGCCATTGATAAGACCCTGGCGGATGCCAAGGCCCTTGCGCAGCAGCCTAAGCAGGAGCAACCCAACCCCGATCTAATCAAGGCGCAGTTGGAAGAGAAGAAGGTTCAGGGTCAGGCGCAGATTGCACAGGCCAAGTCGCAGTCCGATCAGGCCAATGCTCAGATGCAGATGCAGGCTGTGCAGGCCAAGACGCAGGGCGAGATGAGCAAGCTACAGGCTGATATTGAGGCTCGCCGTATCGAAGCCCAGCTAACAGCCCAGACGCTGCAGGCCAAGATGGTTGCCGATCAGCAGACCCATGATCAGGAAATGCAGAAGGGTCAGTTGGGGCTAGTCAAGATCCAGGCCGAGATCGAGAAGATCCGGGCAGGCACCGCATCAACGCTTATCACCTCCCAAGCCAAGACTGAGTTAGCCGAGCGCAGCCAGTCCTTTAAGGAAACGCAGGCAACCAAGGAGCCCGCAGAATGACCATTGCACCGCTGACGGGTACAGATACCGTCTCGTATATCGAGGATACCGTAGGCAATAAGGCAACGGCCCAGATTGTAATCCCAGTAAATGCTGACGGGACAGCAATGGGCGGAGGGAGCGCAGCAAGTCCTAACATTGCTGGCGGCGAGTATAATTCAACGCCCCCAACCCTGACGAATGGCCAGACAGATGCGTTGCAGCTAACCTCTGCCGGGCAACTTATCGTTTCTGCATACGGTGCAGCGGGTACGCCTGCTGACGGCGTGGGAAATACATCTGCTGCTGTTGGCGTCAACGATAGTTCGGGCGTTTCCCGAATTGGTATCAGGGTTTTCCCGTCAGTATTCAACGGGACCACGTGGGACCGAGCTAGGGGGGACACTTCTGGCTCGTTTGTCAAAACTGCGCCACTAGCGGGTACGGATCGAAGCGCCACCGCGACAACGGCATCATCCCAGTTAATGGCTGCAAATACGCTGCGAACCAAGTTCTTCATCAAGAATGATACAGCTATTGTCGTCTGGATCAATATGGGCGCTACCGCCGTGGCTACGGCTGGGGCGGGCAACATTTCTATTGCAGCGAACGGCGGCTATTTCGAATTCACAGGATATAGCGGCGTCGTGAATATCATCGCCGCCTCTACGACTGCCGCCGTAACTGCAAGAGAGTTCTAAATGCCCTATTCTCCGCCGACGCCAACGCCTGCCACAATGATGCCGCCAGGAGTTGCCGATAGCGGCGCCTTGGGTACAGATCTAAGCTACGCCCTTGCCAACCATACGCATGCTTCGAAAGCCCGGAAGGGCATCGCATCGATGGGTAGCACTGTGGGAACCTATACATGGGTTTATCCTACGGCTTTTGGTGTGGGTGTCGTTCCTATTTGCAACGGCATAGCCCAAACAGCTGTTGGTGTGACGGATCTGGTCAATATCCAGATTGAGGGCGCCCCGACTAACACACAGTGCACATTCCGAGTGACGAGGTATTCCAGGAGTTTCCTGTCGCTGCTCGGGCTGGATGTGCTGACGTTCAATTCAGCATCAATCCCCATAACTTTGCATATGCTGGCTCTTGAGCCGTAGGAGCCCGTTAAAGTGGTTAATTTCAGGATTGCCGCCCTCGGCACAGGAATCCAAGTGGATTCTGTGCGTTCAGTCGCATCTCTTATTACTGTCGGCCCCTCTGGCAACTACCAGACCGTAAATGATGCGATTCGCGCTGCATCCAAACTCTGGCCGGATTATGCTAGTAAGGGTCTAGCTGTAGAAATTCGAATTCTCTCTGGTTTTGTGATGGCTGAACAGGTTTTCGTCGTTCAGCAAGATTTGTCGTTCATAACAATTACCTCAGTAGACGCAGAAGTCCCTGTTCAGCGTTCTGCGATTAACCAAGGCAATGGAACCCCATCGACCAATAACTGGCGCACCGGAACGTACCCACTTTTTTGCGCGATGCGGAATGGCGTTCTCCCCTATATCAAAACTCTTTTCTCCTTTGATACGTCGGGTACAGGCAGAGGTACAGTCGGTGTGTATCTTTTCGAAGGAGGGCGAGGCGTTATAGGGCTGAACTCCGGCGTTAAAGGTGCTGGGTGGCGCGGTCTTTATGTGGATGGCGGATGGTCCTATTTCCGCAGTTCCATTTGGACCGGATCGGGGAAAGTAGGCGGGCCAGATACTGGTTCGTTTACTGTTGGCGGCTACGGCGTCCGCGTGTCTAACAACGGCATGGGGATGGGGCGGGGCGCGGACGTTTCTGGCTCTTATACGGGGGTCTACGCCAGCAAGGGGTTCGTAGACTGCAACGACATGTTGGCAGAGAATTGTGATGATATCGGTTTTGCCATTACAGACCATGGGTATATGACCGTAAGCGGCGCCAGTGCTAATGGTTCTCCTTCGGGGTTCCGGGTCGATCAGGGGGCCAACCTCTATGGCGGGGAGAGTTCCGAGACCCCCGGCTCCTTCACTCGCGCCATCGGAGGGGCTGGGTATCCACTTGTTGTTCTTAATGGTTCTATCGCGGCCTTCGATAACCCTGAATTCGTTTCTACCGGGACAAATGCTGCGCTCATTCGAAATTCCGGGCTGCGGGTAAACGCGGGAAGAATGGTTACAACTGCTGGTAGCCGGTGGGCTCTACAATTGGAGGGGGGAGCCGATGTTACCGTAAACGGAGGGAAAATTGAGGGGACTTTGGGGGAAGTTTTCTTTCCGGAAGAATCTGGTTCTATATTCAGAGACGGCGGTAATACGCGCGATGACGGGGTTTCCCCGATCCGTTCGAATCTTCGGGGCGGAGACTTTTCACCATTAGGTGAGTACGCTGGCCGCGATGACCGCACTGAAATTTACAGCACAGATGCCAGCTTTTCCCTTAATTCAGATAGCGCTCCTGAATTTGTGGTTACTGCCGCTCTGACTGGGACGCGTGATTGTTCGATGTATGTCAGCACAAATTGGCCAAGCAAACGACACACGATCATCCATTCGGGGTCTGGCTCACCAATTAACGTCTATAATGAAGGCGCAAAGATAAACCGTCTCGCCGTTGTCGCGGCAAAAGAAAGCGTCCTGATAGAGCCCGATGGGGCGGGCGGTTGGCGAGTTGTTCAGAGATACCGTACTCTGACAGGAAGAACGGTTGGCGCCAGCGCGGTCACACTCACCCCAGCGAGCCAATACATACGATCAAGCGGCGCTATAAACGTTGCAACGTCAATCACCATGTATGCAGCAAGTGATGGATCCGCGAGGGAGCACACTTTTAGCCGAGCTGATGCGGGAAGTGCTAGCTGGTCGATTTACGAGCCCAATGGGACTACACTTATCGTTGCCCTCGCTGCTAACCAGTGGGCACAGATCGTTCCAAGAAGCGATGGAACGGCTTGGTATGTAGCAACTAAAGGCGCTCTATAACCGAGATGCCTGCACTTACGTCTTAAACCCAGCAATGCTGGGGTGGATTGATTGTTCACATAAAGCGGTGTAATTCTAATTCATGGTTCGTTATCGCTCAACACCTGAAGGCTGGCGCAATCTGGAAACTGGAGAGATCCAGCCTTATCCGGATCCGACAGAACGTCGGGTTTTGGAACTGCCGATGGTCGTGCGGGACATTGAGCCTTATGCGTCCCCTATGACCGGAGAGATGATTACGAGCCGTTCCCAAGCCCGATATGACCTGGAAAAGCATGGGATGCGGTTGCAGGAGCCTGACGAAAGCCCAACCAAGGGCAAGATCCGTAATGCCAAATTTGCAGCCAAGCGAGGATTAAAGGTCTCTGACGAGTTCAAGGACTACGATAGCTCGGAGCGAGCCAATGGCTAGGCCGATGTTCCGCCCCATTGTTATAGCCTTGCAGCGCGTTCCGACATGGCCGGGGACGGTCATCAACACCTATCCTCTTCTACCGCCAGATCCACCCGTACCGGGCGGTCTCCCGCCCGCAGAGGCGGTCACATACCAAGGCATCCAAGTGTCCTATTTGGGTGAACTCGTTAAATATCAAGAGGAAGCACAATGAGCGGCGTCGAAGCTCTCGCAACTGCCGAAGTCAACCCGCCTGCGCCTGACTATGATGCTATCATGGGTGAAGCCTATGACCGCATCACCACTCAGAACGGGGCTGACCGTGACGACAACGGCAAGTTCATTAGCCCTAATCCAGTGAACGATGACGCTCCCATTGAGCCCGTTCAGGATGAGGGCGAACCGGCGTCTGCCCTGGAAGGTGCGGACACGGGGGAGGGCGCGGGCGAACCCGTTGAATCGACGCTTCAGGAATCAACCGTCTCTCCCCCACCTAGCTGGCAGGCTCGCCGCGAACTCTGGGACAAGCTTGACCCTGATACGCGCAAGATCGTTGCCGAGACCGAAAGCGAGCTAAACCGCAAGCTCACGGACCAAGGTCGGCAGATTGCCGCCGCTAAGCCGATCCATGATACGGTCAGCCAGTTCAAACACCTCTACGAGGGGCGCACCAAGCCAGATGGCTCACCCGTATCGGCAACGGAGGCAACAGCCTTCCTGTTCGATGCTCAGGCCAAGTTGGACAACCCTCAGACCCGTTTACAGACTATCGTGGGCATTATCGACAGTTACGGAGCGCGTGAGCATCTTGCCGCGATCCTGACGGGTCAAGCCCAACTCCCCGCTTCCCCGCAGCAGCCATCCCTGTCCGTACGTGACGTTGAGGCTGCTGTTGAGAAGAAACTAAGTGAAGCTGAACAAGATCGTATCGCCAGTGAAAAGGTTAAGACCTTGTCGCAAGACAAGCCTCTCTTTTCCGAAATCCCCGTCGATACGATGGTCCAGTTCATTTATGCTGCAAAAAGTGCGCTAGGAGATGGAGCGTCCGAAAAGGCCGTTTTCGACCTAGCGTATGATCTGGCAACGAATGCAAACCCTACCCTGAAAGCCAAGCGCACAGCAGCCACCACGGCCCCTGTGACAAGAACTGTCAGCACGGCGGATGCGAAGCGAGCCAACAGCGTCAACGTTACCTCAACCTCGACAGGTAAGGTCAAGCAGCCGTCTCTGGACGAAACGCTTGAGCAAATCTGGGAAAAGAACCGTAAAGGATAAAATAGATGGCAGGCCCATCCACTACCTTCACGGAAATGGTGACCAGTACCCTTCGCTACACCGCTAACGAAGTGACTGACAACGTTTCCAACAACAACGCCCTTCTTCGCAAGATGAAGGCCAAGGGTAACATCAAGACCATCTCCGGTGGTTATGAAGGTCAGTTCCCGCTGGCGTATGGTGAAAACCAGACGTACACGCGCTATGCTGGCTATGATACCCTCAACATCAACGCCTCTGATGTGCTGACTTCGGCCAAATACGACTGGTCGCAGGTTGCCATTCATGTGACGGCCTCCGGTCGTGAAATCCGCATGAACAATGGCAAGGAAGCCATGATCAACCTTGTGAAGACCCGCAAGGATGTGGCCATGAAGACCGCAGCCAACCAGTTCTCCATCGATCTGTACTCCGATGGCTCGCTGGCCAATCAGGTCGGTGGCCTCGCCAACCTGATCCAGACCAATGGTCAGGGTACTGTCGGCGGCATCAACTCAGGCACCTACACCTTCTGGCGTAACCAGTTCCGCGAAATCCCCGGCACCAACGCATACACCAAGGATACTATCCAGGGTGAGATGAATGCTCTGTGGATGTCCACCTATCGCGGCGCCGACGAAACCGATCTGATCGTCTCCAGCCACGACTTCTATACCGTGTTCGAAGCTTCCGTTGAGCAGCGCGCCCGATATACGAATTCGGACATGACTGGCCGCACCAACACCGGTTCCAAGTCGCTGTACTGGAAAGGTGCTGAGGTCATCTTTGACAGCAACACCAACTTCACCACGACTGCTGAAAAGATGTATTTCCTGAATACGGATTACCTCTTCCTCGTGCAGCACAAGGAAGCCCAGTGGACGCCGGACGAAGAGAAGAAGCCCCTCAACCAGGACGCTGTGGTTATCCCGATGTACTGGATGGGCTTTCTGGCTACGTCCAACCGTGCCCGTCAGGGCGTCCTGATCGACGCGGCATAAGGAGAAACCATCATGTCTTATATCGCAGGTATGGACTTTACTAAGACCTACACCGCCGCCGCTCTGGCGATGGGCGATGCTCCCGGCATCGGTGACGTGGGTCAGACTGCAGACGGGAAGTGGTACCGCTTTGTTCAGTACAACTCTGGTGCTGGCGCTATTGCTGCCGTTATCGGTAACGCCGTGGGCTACTATGCTCCCGGTGGTGTGTCGGCGGGCTCGACCATTGTCGTGACCTCTGACGTGTCGGATACCGCTGGCGTTCTCGCCGGCATTCTGACTGCTGTTGCTGCCAATGGCGAGTATGTATGGATCCAGGTCCGTGGCGAAGCAACGATTACCCCGGCTCTCGTGTCGGGTGCAGACGGTAACGCCCTCACGCTTTCGTCCACCACGGACGGTACGCTGAAGGTTGTCGGCGCTGTTACGGATGCCGGTGGCGCCCGTGCCGTTGACGCTTCTGCCAAGATCGTGTTCCTCGACTGCTACTAACCAATACGGGGGAGGGTTACGCTCTCCCCCTGCACCTTCCAAACGGAGATATCATGATCAAGGTCGTAAAGTTCTTTGTCGGTACGGAAAGGGTCGCTGTGATCGATCCCGAGACTGGCGAAGCTATCAAGGGTGAGTTCGCTGTTGCCCCCGTCGATTGGGTAACCTACCAGCCCATGCAGGGTACGGATGGCGGGCCTCCAAGCCTGGCCACCAGCGACAAGGTGCGCCGTCTCAACCCGGATAATGTCGTGCTGGCTGAGGGCGCTGACGGCGGCGAGAAGCTGACGCATATGCGCGCTATCTGGTCCGTCATTGGCCCAGCCTATCAGGCATGGAAAGAGGGCCGCGAAGTTCCTGAAGATGGCACGCCTATTGGCACCTGGCCGCAGCTCTCGTCTGAGGATGTCGAGATCTTCCGCATGGCCGGTATTCGGACCGTGGAGCAGATCGCCAACATCACCGATAACATGGCTGCAAAGCTGCGTATGCCCAACGTGCATGATCTGAAAAAGCTGGCGGCTATGTTCCTCGCTAACCATGGCGCTGCCAAGGAAGCGGCTGAGAAGGCTGCTCTCTATGAGAAGATCGAAATGCTGACCCAGCGTCTTGATCAGGTTCAGGCTGCTATCCCTGTGGAAGATGATGAGGCTGATGCCCTGCGCGCTGAGCTGGATGCTCGTGAGGTCGTCTATGACAAGCGCTGGGGCGCCAAGCGTCTACGCGAAGCCCTTGAGGGTCTGGCCGCATAATGACCGCTCTTAGCATCGTCCAGAAGGTTGCGTTGAAGGTAGGGCTTACAGTCCCATCTGTGGTGTTCTCGTCTACCGACCGGACGATGCAGGAGATTGCCGCGCTGCTTAATGAGTGCGCGACTGACATAGCAGATTCATACGACTGGCAGGCGCTCAAGTCGGTGCATACGGTCACTGGCGACGGCACCAGCATTGGGCATGACTTGCCTAGTGATTATGAGCGCATGTTGCTCACGGCCAATGTCTGGTCCTCTCCGTACCTATGGGGCATGGAACATGTGACCGATACGGACCGGTGGCTGGAATATCTCGTGTTGCCCTATCGGCCTGTAACCGGCGCTTGGACGATCTATCAGAACCAGTTCCAGATGCTGCCCGAACTGCCGCTGAACGATACGGCCAAGTTCTTCTATCTGTCGAATGCCATTGTTGCGCCTGCCGCTGGGGTGAACAAGGTTGAGTTCACAGCTGATGACGACACCTTCCGGCTGAGTGAGCGGCTGTTGGAAAAGACCCTGACATGGCAGTGGAAGGCCAAGAAGGGCTTTGACTACAGCGAAGATATGGCTAACGCCGAGCAGGAAAAGGCTACGCTGATGAACAAGGACGGCGGCTCCAAGCCAATTCTGAGCGGTCGCCTCACGCACGGCTGGGGATGGTAAATGTTCCTCCCTGGTGCCCGACAGCCTTCGTCCTCGCCAAGGCGCAGGGTTTCTCGCGATAAAGCCATCCCGGCGCCTATCGGCGGCTGGGTATCGGCGCAGAACCTCGCGGCCTCGGCTGCTGGCACGTGCCTTGTGCTGGACAACATGTATCCAACGACGACTGGCCTGCGTATTCGTGGTGGCAATCGACTGCATGCTACGGTTGGGTCTGTGCCTGTTCAGAGCCTCATGGGGTATGTTGGCGGAACAGTGAAATCTATGTTCGCCGCTGCGGGTGGATCGGTCTACAACATCACCACCGTAGCGAACCCAGCCATCCCTCCTGCCCCTGCTTTTTCCGGCCAGACATCCAACTATTATGCGCATGTGAACTTCGCCACTACTGGCGGTTATTTCATGTACGCGGTCAACGGGACGGATCTGGCGCGGCTCTATAACGGCACGACCTGGACAGCGATCAATGGCGCATCTGTCCCGGCCATTACAGGTGCTACGACCTCAACGTTTTCGCATGTGAACGTCTATCGGAACCGTATCTATTTCGTTGAAAAGAATACGCTGATTGTCGATTACCTGCCCGTGGATTCCATCGGTGGCGCAGCGGCGCAACTGAACCTCGCCGGTATTTTCCGCAAGGGCGGTGCCGTCCTGTTTACCGCTACGTGGTCCAGCGAATCCGGCTCTTCCTCGCTCAACGATTATTTCGTCGTTGTGTCTACCGAAGGCGAGATTGCCATTTTCACGGGGTCTTATCCTGGCGGAGCCGACTGGTCCCTGGTTGGCACGGCAGAAGGCCCAGAGCCACTTGGCGTCAACGCATGGTTCAAGGCTGGTGGCGATATTGCCATTGAGACGATCACCGGCCTGATCACTGTTTCTGCTATCAAACTCAAGGACCCCGGCGCATTGGCTGTAGATGCCCTTTCGTCGGCTATTGAGCCAGATTGGCGCCGTGAAGCCAGCCTGCGACGCACAGTGCCGTGGGAGGCCGTTAAGTGGGTAGAGAAGGGTTTGCTTTACGTCAGTGTCCCCAGCGTTTCGGTTTCAACCGCGCCGCTCGTCTATGTCAAGAACCTAGCCACGGGCGCATGGGGAGGGCCATACAAGGGCTGGGACGCCCGGTGTATGCTCGTCCATAACCGGCAGCTCTATTTTGGGGCTAATGATGGGACGATCCGCATTGCCGAGATTGGCGGGCGTGACGGAACTATGCCCTATACCGGCCTGATTGGCTTCGCATGGGACCACATTGGCACGCCCGGATATACCAAGACGGTAAAACAGGCGCGAGCCGACTTTATTACGACGCAGCCTTTCGCCGTGCAGATTAGCGCATCTGTCAACTACGTCTCTTCTTTCCCAAGCCCGCCTAACGCCACCACAGACGCAATTCCTACGTCTTTGTTCGATGTGGGATTGTGGGGAGAGGCTATCTGGGATGGTGGAACGGCTCTGTTCCCCAAATCCACGCGGTGGGTTTCGATTGGCACAACGGGGGACATCTTTTCTATGCAGATCCAAATTCCCATCGGAGCTACGGAAACTCCGTCAGCAGAACTGACCATTCTCCACCTGACCTATGAGCAGGGGGCTCTAACGGTGTGAGCCAGATCGTTTACGCTCAGGAGCCATATGTGAGGGATTGGGTGGCAAGCCAGATCGGACAGGTTGGGTTCGCAGGCAATCTGATGAATGCCTTCGGCGTAGCTGAGGACGGTGTTTTGATCGGCGGCACTGTGTTTCACAATTATTACCCCAAGGAGGGGGTAATTGAAATGTCGAGTGCTGCCACTTCCCCGCGTTGGCTATGCTCGAAAATGATCCGAACCATCTTCTCCTACGCCTTCGATCTGCTGGAGTGCCAAATGGTCGTTATGCGGGTCAGCGAGATTAACACGCGTATGGTAGACATTGCGGAACGATTTGCATTCACTGGCTACCTAATCCCTCGGTTGCGTGGTAAAAGCGAAGGCGAATGGATTTTCACCCTGACCGACGATCAATGGCGCTCTAGCCGGTTCAACCCCAAAGCCACAGGAGGCTAAAATCGGCAAAGGCTCAGCTCCAAAAGCTCCGGATCCTATCGTAACGGCGAATGCTCAGACAGCATCAAACCAGCAAACTGCGCAGTATCAGGCAGGACTGAACGCAGTTGACCAGATCTCCCCGAACGGGAACCTGACGTATACGCAATCGACCTGGGCCGATGGTACGCCGAAGTACACGGCCACACAGACTCTTAGTCCGGCAGGTCAGCAGCTACAAAATACCCAGAATGCTACGTCTCAGAACCTCGCCAATCTGGCGCAGCAGCAGTCTGGGCGTCTCGGTGGACTTTTGAATAAAGAGTTCAGTCTTGATGGCCTCCCAGCCGCAGGGCAGGTTGCCAACACGGATTATTCTGCCGACCGACAGCGCGTTGAAGAGGGGCTGTTCACGCGCCTGAACCCGCAGGTGGATAAGCAGCGGCAGGATCTGGAAACCTCTCTTGTCAATCGCGGTATCCGCCCGGGTTCCTCGGCTTATCAGCAGGAGATGGGGACATTTAACCAGGCGCTTAATGATCAGCGCACGTCTATTCTGCTGCAGGGCGGACAAGAACAGAGCCGACTACAGAACATGCAATTGGCTAATTTTGGCGCCCAGAACACTCAGCGACAGAATGCATTGCAGGAACAGCTTACGGCCAGGAATATTCCTCTCAATGAACTTTTGGCTGTCGCTGGCCAGGGGCAGATTCAGCAGCCGAATTTTGTAAACAATAGCCAAACGCAGGTCGGTGGAACCGATGTGGCCGGGCTAATCGGGCAAGGATACACCAATCAGCTGAATGCCTATAATGCCAAGCAGCAGCAGCTCGGTGGGCTTTTCTCCGCTGGTGCAAGCACCCTCCCCCTTCTGATGGCTTCTGACGCTCGCGTTAAGAGGCTGATCAAGCGCATTGGCACACTGGCGAGTGGCTTTGGCTGGTATAGCTTCAAATACATCTGGGATGATGTTGAGCGAGAAGGCGTGATGGCACAGGAAGTCAT
>Ga0247805_1000177_pt1 | contig 40176 bp, 78 predicted proteins | sample UWRJL044104R1_FD_180930 | JGI IMG/M metagenome (GOLD analysis project Ga0247805, IMG submission 180930) | Plant litter microbial communities from Arlington Agricultural Research Station in Wisconsin, United States - UWRJ-L044-104R-1 | ecosystem: Environmental > Terrestrial > Plant litter >...
CGTATTGATCCTCACCCCATCCGCGCCCATCACAAGACGGGCTCCAGGAACATCATTGCCGGTTTTCAATTGCTCGCCAATAGCCTTCTTGTCTGGCTTGCGTTCGGTAGCATATGTACCCTGCGGGAGGTCATCAACGTTCGTTATCTCGACGCTTTCCTTGCCCGCCTGCTTGGAAACGGAAGCCTCAGGAAGGTCGATGCGCGGGCGACCAGACGCCTCTAGCACCCGCTGGGCCAATGCCCTGCAAAACTCCTTCCGTCGCTCCCAGCGCTTCTTACGTTCGCTCAAATCCTCAAATCGCGGCTTCATGCCGTCAAGCATTTCCTCAGCCTCGAAAAGATGCGATAGTACGCGGGCCATGACAGCTTCAACGTCTAGCTGCCCTTCAATCACATCAGCTTTTAACGCGTCGTCTTCCGCAAGCTCAGGGAACTCGGCAACAAGCTTGACGATTTCCTGCTCTAGAAAATGAACGTCCAGATCAATCCGAGCCATTCAAGGCCTCCTGCATCTTCTGGCAATCCTCAAGCAAGAATTGAAGATACATTTCCCTGTATTCCTCGCAGTTTGGATATCCGGGGATAGCTTGGTATTGCGTATTATGGTGCAGAATTGCTTGGGCAATCCCCTCCAGCTTCTGACGCAGCGCCATATCACGTAGTCTGTTTGTATCGATGGGTGTCATTCCTCAATCCTCTCTATTAGGTTCGGTTCTGCTTACGAAGGCTCAGACGAGTGGGTGACGATCCCTTCGATGTGCTGATCCATAGCGTCAGGGCAATCCTCATTTACCCAAACATTCCCATCTTCAAGAATGATTTCACAACTGCACTCGAAGACCCACATAGGGAATTCATCATCTGTCTCCTTTTCAAACTCTCGGACGGACGAACCGCAACATGGGCACCCATCTGGCCATGCCATTTCGCCGCGCTCAGGGTAAAAGTTCTTATCTGTCATTCTAAAGCCCTCCTTTGGCCTTCAACATTTCAATCGGTGAGTAATCCCCTCCCAACCACAGCCCTAGAGCTACAGTCAGAACCAACACTCCTATGGCTATCTCTAGTGTACGGTGATGGAGTGCATACGAGATGCGGGCGGATTTATCTGAGCGGTATGGACGGGGTGGATAGGTCATGCTGCTGCCGTTGCCTCTCTATCATCATTATGCATGTGCTCGCGAACCGAACTGCGCGAATAGTAGACCAGATCAGAAAGCTCGTTCATTCGTGCGCGAGCTTTGCCGTTCGGGAAAATCTTAGCGAATTCCTCTAGGCGGCCAGCGAGCCGAAACATCTCCATGTCAATCTCATTGGCCTCTTTTTGCAACAGGGATCGCGTCATTTCTCATTCGCCCATTCTAGAGTATCAGCAGGGATAGTGTACTTACTGTCTCGGATAGCTGCCTTAATGGCATAGACGCTTTCGAGGTAGTTGGCCTTGTATTCGTCGCTCAGGATCATGGCTGCATCCCTTACGCTTTGGAGGGTTAGGTCATGAACCAATCGAACCTCCGGGATATCGATAATCAGGCGCGGCTCGAAGTCTCCGCTGCCGACGATATGACTGATGCGGACGTTCACGACAGGGTTTCCATCATCTTCTGAACGTGCTTGCTGTGATCAGCAGTCAACTTTGCGACCTCTTTCAGAACCCGCGCCGCAGATTCGTACGCGCCATCTTCAGCATAGAAGACTGCTAGATCGCACTTATTCCGAATGATCTCGTACATTGGCTTGTTAGCTTCACTCATCTCTATCTCCTTAACTCTCCACCAAGAGCCGCGCTCTGTTCGTAGGTTTATAGAACCACAGAAACAAAACGCTTGCAATACGGAAAATGCACGGTATTGTGTTTATATCAAAACGGAGAACGGCAATGCATGAAGCATACCAGGCACCACGCACAACGAACCTGGCAATCCCGCCAGACCTTCGGAAGCGCATTGAGAAGTCGGCAGCAGAGGATAGCCGACGCATGAAGCCTCAGACCATTATCCTCATCGAAGAAGCTCTTGACGCGCGTGACAAGAAGGCAGGACGGAAATGATCGAAGCAGGGAAGAACGAGCAAGAGATTCCTGAATCGACGCAAGAGGCGTCTGAATGGCCCCGCAAGGGTGGTAACGGAAACAGCTCAAAGAAGGGTTGGACAGTAGAGGCCCGATCAGTAACCGAGCCGGTTTCGATGGGTGGGCAAATCTTTGCAGAGAAATGGCGTCGAGTACAATTCGATGAGTGTCCTTTTGGAGTGCCTTCTCCTAAGTGGGGCGCTTCTCACCATGGCCTTCTTGGTTACGCTCAGGCGCAGGCCCTTCGTTGGTGGCTTCATGCTGCCTCGGAAGAAGATTCTATCTTCTCAGCGCTCGAAACGCGTCTTATCCAGCATGAGCTAATCGAGACGTATACAATTAACGCCGTTTCGGATCATGCGCATATTAGCTTCGAAGATCGGTCCAGCATAATGCCAGATTGGGGCAAAAAGAAATGACCCTCCCCACGTTCGGCCTCTGTCTGTGTTTTATCCTAGTGTTGGTACTTATACCGTTTATTTGGAATATGAAGGAAGGGGCTTGGGAATGAAGATTATGAACCGCGTGCTTTGGGGCTTTTGCGTCCTGAACGTGTTTCTGGGTTTTGTAGGACTTTACTACGGCCTCTCATGGGAGGACTTCCTCAACTTCGGAGCAGCAGCATTGTGCGCTGTAGTGGCGCTCATGCATCCTTATAACACATCGAAGGGAAGAAATAAATGAGCACTGACAACGTAGGCCGCGCTGAAATCCGTGCATACGCCGAGAGAATTATACGTCTCGATGATGAACGCCAGACGCTGGTGGGCGACATCAAGGAGATACGTGCCGAATGCAAGTCGCGTGGCTTTAACGTCAAGGCCCTAAACGCCGCGATCAAGCGCCATCGAATGACGGGCGATGAGCGGGAGCAATACGACCTGTTCGAAGAAGAAGCCCACTTGTACCTGTCGGCTATTGAAGGAGAAGGCGAATGATCGACGGCCTCATTGTTCTAGCCTCGCTCCTATTCGTGCTCTTCTGCATCGCATGGGTAACGATCTTCCCAACCATCGGCCTGCTCTATTGGTTCGGGTATCTGTCATGATCAGCCATCAATCCATGATCCACCTTACGACCATACGTCGCGGCTCTCTTGCAACGCGATTGCCAAACGTTTTCGCTCGCAAAAATGCACAACTCTATGCCGAGATGCTGAAGGGTACAAAGCATGTTCGCTCTTGAGCTTCCTTGGCCGAACAAGAACCTTAGTCCGAACGCTCGCCCGCATTGGGCAGTCAAGGCTAAGGCCGCTAAGGGGGCGAACCAAGTGGCGTACTATGTAGCCCGCACGAAACTGCCTATTAAGCCTCAGTGGCTCTCTGCGCGGCTGGAATGGGCCTTCCATCCCAAGACGGCGCATGCTTTGGACCTCGATAACTGCATTGCCAGTTGCAAGGCATACCAGGATGGCATTTCCATCGCCCTCGGCATTGACGATTCGAAGTTTGATACGTCCTACCGAATTGCAGAACCAGTGAAGGGCGGGAAGGTCGTTGTGACCATCTCACCACCTCTATGACAAGCCGCTGAAAGGAGACGAGAATGAGCGAACTAGAGAAGCGTAAGGCGTGGTTCACGTTCGATGGGGAGGAGGGGAATCTTTGGTATTTCGGCCTTCCTACACATGCTGTTGGGACGCTACAGCAGCGTGAGGTTCGAGCTATCATCGACATTGATGCTGATGGCTGTTTGGCAGGTGTAGAATTGATTGACGATATGCCGCCGCTCTTTCCACACAATCCAGAGAAGGAAGAATAGAATGGCAGACGAAATCAAGGATGCGGATTGGGATAAGGTCTATGAAGTGATTACGCAGGCGATCCAGGTGAAGCTAAAAAACAATGAACAGCTTTCAACGTCTGTGAACTGGAAGGAAGGCCAGCAGTGGGTTTACGACCTCGCCAGCCGTATTTCATACGATGTTCACCGCGTTCTGGACAAAGACTTCGACGCCTAACCAACAAATAGGCCCGGAGGCTGTTATAAGCTATCCGGGCCGTGTTTTGTATCGATAGACAGGGCTTGATACCTGTTTCCCGTTTCCGTGAGGAGCTATCCGTCACGACACATTGGCTAACTTCCGTGTCTCGAAGCGAATACGTCGCAGTGACACGGCTCGGGGCTAACGTGCGCACGTCCTTCCGTGCTGCTATCCCTACTACAATAGCTCTACTGCTGTATTAGTGCAATGGCTTTGGATGGTGGGGAATGTGGGAAGCCCCGTTTTCCTCTCCGGGGCCACGAGATGCTGGATGGTTTCCAGCTACACCCGTATCTGACGCACGAAGTTCAGCCGTGATGTAAGGTAATGGCGGGCATCCCTGGATTTGAACCAAGTCCGCACGGTTTTGGAGACCGGCGTGCGTCCAACGCGAACACCCAATTCTGGAGCGGATCGTGAGACTTGAACTCACCTCATCAGCTTGGAAGGCTGAACTCGTCCCTGACGGACCCGCGTTGCAAGGATAATATCTCAGGCTGGGGAAAGGTTCAAGGCCTCTGAAGCAATGAGGCCCGCCACGAATGAACGGAGCGAGCCTCTTAGGAACGCATGATTTCGCGAAACTCAGCCATGAGCGGATCGTGTTCATGCTGCCACTCGTCATCCTGGGTTCGGAAGTCCTTATGTAACCAATCCCCTTTACCGCGATTACACGGGTCGCAGAGGACTTGTAGGTTGCCCAAGGACAGCCTGAGATGCCAAAACTTGCCAAGGGGCTTGATGTGGTCAACCACTAGCCTAGATTCTTTTGGCGTAGCTCCGCAGGATGGGCATCGGTGTCCATCGCGCTCTAGGGCCTGCATTCGAAGTTTCGTCCATTCCCACGATGAATAGAATGTCTTCCGGTCATTCGGGCTGGGCGCAAATTTCTTTGGCTTTTGAACGGTTGTGGTTTTGACGGCTCGTGTTTTAGGCGTTGACCTCTTTGCAGACTTTTTAGGTGGGTTTGCTGCCAAGATCATTTTAGCTTCTTCACTCAACGGATTTAGCTGATTGGACCGACGATCGTTGAACCTTTGCTTGTCCCATGCGGTCTTGTCTCTAGCTGACCAACCCATTCTGTATCCCTTCTTACTTACTACCTAATCTGTCGCTGAGTTCAGGTCGGTTGCTGTTGGATAAGGACTGTCTTCCCCGTACCAAATGATACGAGGAGCAGTCCAATCCGGGTCCTAACTGTCGCTTGAGGCGAGGTTCGGCGCATGCGGATAAGCGTCAGGCGATCATGCCTTGGCTCTAGGGAGTTGCTTCCAAGAGAATTGATCCTCTTGCTGACACCCCTCTCCCCTACGGACTGGGTTTGCGCCTTGTCAGTTCCCCCTGGTTGCGCAGACTACGTAGAGTGACCCAGTGGGCACACCATCAAACAGAGCAGCGCCATGCCGTCCGTCACAGGGGGAAACCCTGTCTCTACGGACCTAAAGGGGTGATATGTTGGGTAAGGGCTTGAACCAAACACTAGGTTTAGCTATTGTGCCTTTACCGAAGTGTTTCACCCACTCTCGGTCAATGGTCAGGGTCTGAGAAACCGCTGATCAACATCCGCATAATCGGCTCCCCCAGCCATTAAGTCAAGCCCGCCAGCCTCAAGCTCGGCGGGTTTTTCTTGTTGCCAACACAAGGGACGTCGTTTACAGTGATTTGACTGATCTAGGAGGTAAAATGGTTCAGACAGAGCGGAAGAAGGCATATGACCGAGAGCGTATGCAGAAGAAGCGAGCGGCTGATAAAGCTGCTTTGGTGGCTCTAAAAGCTTTTGCAGAAAGCTTCCATATCACCGTAGTTGACAACTTCTACAAGGACGTAGCGCTTCACCTGGTTAGCCCTCACTCTTTGTCGCTGCGTTTGCGTAACGACAGCAGCAAGTCGTGGATTTTTGCTGATTTGGAAAAGCGGCGAGTTGAGGCCCTTTCGCACTTCAAGGAGATGATGAGAGAATGAGCAAGCAGCTGTTCAATAATCCCGACGCCCATCGGGGGGGTGCTGAGATACGAATAAAGATGCACGAGCTTTACAAGATCATTCGTGATCGTCTTGAGTGGGTAAAGGGCGATTTTGATCCTGACGCGGTGTGTCAAGGAATTTGCGTTGAAATCGAGAAACATCAAGGCACTTACCCTAACATTCCGGGATTCGTTGCAAATGACTAGCCCATATGAAGACGTGATAGAAGGGCAATCGAAGCTCATGGAGCGCTATGAGGAGGCGCTAAAGGCGATCTTCGATAACCCACACGAACTACCGCGCCAATGGGCGCTGTATGGGCTTACAGGCGGTTCTAAACCGGTTCTGAACGGTTCGGCCAATCGCAAGGATATTACTGCCGACCGCATCCGTGTGCTGGAGGAGCATATCAAGTTCATCATACAGAACGACCGTGATGATATCGTTGCGGACGGGGGCGTTACGGTATTCGATGCGTGGGCGCAGCAAGCTGCGTTTTTGATCACCAGCGTTCAAGGAGGGGGGAAGAATGAGCTTTGACCAATTCTGGGCATGTTTCCCGCGCCGCGTAGCCAAGCTCGCAGCCAAGAAGGCTTATGACAAGGCTCTAAAGCAAACCACTCACCAAGAGATAATGGCAGGCGTTGAGCGGTATGCCTTCCACACTCGCAACACCGAACATCAGTTTATCAAACACCCTGCCTCATGGCTCAACGCGGGCTGCTGGGAGGATGAGTTGCAAGACCAGCGCACCATCATCCCAAGCCAAAACATGACCAACCTAGACCGCCTAGAGCAAGACCTAGCAGAGAGGATTAGAAATGGAACGCGAAGCCAAGGAAGCCTTGATCTTGCGTCTGTTCCGCGCCTATCCGGGCGCTGAGAGCAAGGTTAGCCGCGCAACGGTCGATACGTATCTAGAGGCCGTGGATTATTACCCGTTCAATTTTGTCCGCATGGGTATTGAGCAGTTCATTACCGGACAGGTTCCACGAGAGGCAAGGAACCGGGCATTCGTCCCAAGCTGCGACGAGCTATCAACCCACATTCGAGTAGTGCAGGCCAATGACGGCAAGGTGCAGCGGCTCCTAGAGGCAGGACGGCAGCAGTTCATCGCTCAGGACAAGGATGCAGAGGTAGAGCAATCCCGCACCCCGGAGGCGATGGCTAGGGTAAGGAGTATGATGGAGGGGTTTGTTGAATCCGTCGATCCAAAGCAGAAAACTCCAGCGGAAATCGCTAGGGCCAAAGAGGAAGCCAAGCGCCACGACGCCTTCTATGCCAATGAGTTTGAGGAACGCATTCCCGGCATTAAGGTAAGTTCATACCTGATCAGTAAGCTACGATACGAGACGTTTAACAGCGCCGATGATGAGCGCTATGATGCGGGAGAGGATAGATGAGCAAATTATTGCCGTGCCCATTCTGCGGTTTCGATGATGAGCTATACCCATCTTACCGTTGGCCGGGAAACATCGGCCTTCATGCCATCGACTGCCTTCGGTGCGGTATCGATTTTGTGCCGCGCGAGGGAATGGACGTAATCGCGGCGTGGAATAAACGCCCCTCCCAATCCCAACCCACTCCATCCAAACAAGAGAAGATGTAAATGAGCAGCTTAAACGAAATCGGGTCGGACGAACTGGAAATTATGTGCAGGGCGCACGACGCAGAAGATGCGGCGCAGAAGGGCGAGCCGTCGCCATGGGATTTTGTAGAGCAGGACGGAAAGGTCGATGCGGAATGGGTTAGCGAGCGAATTTGCGCGATGAAAATGGCAGTCAACGCTCTGATTAAGCATCAGGAGAACAATAAATGAGCGACACAAACGTATTCGTATGCACAGGCCGTCTAGGGCGTGACCCAGAATCTCGGACATTTCAAGACGGACACAAGGTGGTGAACCTCAATCTGGCTGTGAGTGATCAATGGAAATCGAAAGACACGGGCGAGAAGCAAGAGCGCACCCTATGGCTCAACGTATCCATCCAAAACCAGGGCATTGCCAAGGTAGCGGAACAATACCTCAAGAAGGGTAGCCGCGTTTCCATCTCAGGAAAGCTCCAATCCCGCGAGTACGAGAAGGACGGACAGAATCATACGGTCATTGAACTGGTCATAAGTCCCTACGGAGGGTCACTGACCATGCTTGACGGCCCAAGTGGGGATAGCCAGCCACGACAGCAGGAACGCCAGCCAGCGAGGCATATGGCGGCAGGCCCTAGCGGCGCATTCGGTTCCGATCCACTCGATGATATCCCCTTCGCTCCGGAGTGGCGCTAATGCTCTCCACGGTAGAAACCCATGAGTATCTAGCGCGCCGAGAACGGCTAGGAGTTTTCCAAGCCAAGCCGGTAGCTATCAAAAGGCGTGAATTAAAGACCGATCAACCGGAGCCGGTTTATGTCCCGATTGCAGAATCATTGAGCGATTCTATCGATGCTGAGAAGTGGAAGGGGGTTATGAGAGAAGTTTCGAACAAGCACGGCATACCCCTCGAAACCATAAAATCAAAGTCGCGATCCAGAAAAACAACAATGGCGCGACATGAAATTTGTTACCGGCTAATTACGGAATTCAAAATGTCCTACCCCGCAGCGGCGCGGAAGCTAGGTTATGATAACCACACATCAGTGCTTCATGCCGTAGATAAATTTGCATCGCGTCATGGGCTTCCTCCAGTCATCCGCGCTCACATAGTAGTTCACGAAGGGAGGGACAAAGAAATGTATATCATGTGTCGGGGAGGAGCGACTTACAAAGAGGTTGGAGAGGCGTTCGGCCTATCTGTCCCGCATACGAATAACGTTTGCATCGAATATGCAAGGGCGAATGGCCTGCCTCATCCGCAAGCCAATAATGGCGGATCGTTCTAGTAGAAAGGTGTTGACGGTGCGGCAGAACGCCTCTAGTGTGTGATTGTGACGCAAGGAGATGAGCGTGGATTATCCGTCATTCTACCCAAAGGCCGATAACCTTTCGGAATATATCGTGCGCGCCGAGAAGAGCCCAGACGAAATCCGATGGCTCTATATCGATGCGGTTTTGGCCCTGATGAAGGGCAACAGATCAGCGACAGCGAGGCGGCTAGGGATGCATCGGAAAACGCTCCAGCGCATCATTTCCACCCATTCCCAAGCCCAACTAAACACAACGAGAGAGTAGAGCTAATGAGCGAACTTACCGAAACAATGAAGAGCGGACTATTGAGGATGGCAAAAAAGCTGGAACGCCAAGAGGCTTCGCTTGGAGAGCCAAACAACAACACGGCTAAGGCCCTTGTGAAAAGAGGGCTTGTGCAGGGCGTTGGGAAAAGAAACGGCTGGGATTATTACATATTGACGGAGGACGGGAAGAAGACCGTTTCCAAGCTAACCTAAAACAAAACGATCTTGGAGGGTCAGATGACAGACGAAACAAAATATATGCCGGGGCCATTCACGGTAACACAACCAGAAGTGTGGCCGTTCGACATTGAGGTGATAGGCCCAGATGGTAATCTGGCATGGAGTGAGCGGCGGTATGCTCATGTGAGCAGGCAAAATAGCGTTGATGAGTGTATGCGGGCTGTTGGCTTTCCTTATGATGAACGCCCAGAAATCGAAAGCCGCCTTAAAAGACAATTGGCTGACGTTACCTTGCGCGCCGCTGCTCCTGAATTGCTTGAGGCTCTAATGGCTGTGGAGATGGCGCGTCATACCGACGCGAAGGAAGATTGGCTCAAGGCTACCGTTTTGACAGAAGCAGCGATTGTCAAAGCAACGGTCCGCTCAGAATGATCCGTACAATCCTCATCCTAAGCCTCTCCCCATTCCTAGCGGGATGTAACATCCAAGACCTAACCAACCCCGGCGCGGCATCACGAGAAGCCTACGAGCATCGTCAGAGCCTCCTAATCCAGCCTGACACACCAACACCCAAGCCTATTGTAGTGCCGGTTCATGTCGAACCCACAAAGCCCGTATGCATAGTAACCTATAGAATAAACCGCTGCGATGAAAACGGAAACACGGTGGATTGGTATTACCTATGATCGAATCCAAGGACACGCATTTCGTTGCCGTCGAGAACGAAAGGTTGCGTTATGACAACTCCGATCTTTTGGCGCAAGCTGATGCTGATTCGCATGTTATACGACAGTTAGAAGACCTTGTTGCCGCCTATAAGGCAAAGCTGGAAGAGGCAGTGAAGGTGCTGGAGCCAATCGTGGCCGTAATTGAGGCGTCTGAGGTTCATGCAAGACTGAACGGAAATGATCCTGATCGCGTGCCAGACACTCACGAGGTGACGCCTTATAAGGTTGTTCCCAACGTCACGCTCGGGCATCTACGCGCCCTCAAGTCCTTCCTCGAAAATCTTAAAGGGGCAGAGTGATGGCTACCGAATCCGAAATCGATCGTATTTTGACGGAGCTAGCAGACCTTGTCGAAGGCGACACGCTGGACGAGTTTCAGGCTACGGCGCTTCTGCAAGCCCAGACAATTCTCCAATCCCTTCGCAGCCAAGCGGGGGAGAGTGAGGCAGTACTCAAGTGGGTACCCGTATATGCTGGGTCCATAGACTTGAAAGCCGAAACCGCTCTCGGTGGCTACACTATGAGCTTTGACGCCCCAACGGCAGGCGGAGCGGTTAATCTTTGGATGGCGGGTGCTGACGTTGATACCTTCCAGGTGTTCGACACTCGAAAGGAAGCCGTGGCCGCCGCAGAGGCGGATTATCTCGCACGCTCCCTCGCCCGCCCCGCCCCCATTGAGATAACAGAGGATGCTCTAAATGAAGCCGTGACGGCAGAGTTATTGGCAGAGCATAGCGGTTGTGGACACGGGGTTCAGGTCGAGCAAGTCACCGCTAAACTAGCGCCTGGAGACGCCGTTTATGTGGTTAGGGGCAAACTTGGACAAGCACTGCTCTTGCCCAAGTCTAACAGGATCGAAACGCTTTATCGAGTGCCCGCCCTTCAAGGAGAGAAGAAGTGAGCGATGATCTGTTGGCATTGCTGAAGAAGCGAGTTGTCTGGTGGGAATCGAGCATCAGGAACAACCGAGAATATGATGTAACCGATTGCGACCTAGACGATAAACTGATTGAGAGGCTTAAGGCGGATGCAAATCTAATCCAGGAGATAGAAGGGTATTTAGAACTGATAGCCGAAATGGACGAGGTGGATGCCGCTCTAGACCCAACGCATGCCATTAGGATTGCAGGCGCAGCAAGGCGGCTTATCCTCTCCAAAGCCAAATCCCAACAAGAAGGCGAGACAGAATGAGCGACATGGATAAGATGCTGTGTGAAGTGCGCGAAGAGTTGGAGCGTATGAACTCGAAAGGAAAACTAGCGGTTTGGGAAATGGCCGATGATCGCGGGTTGGAAATTGAGGAATACGTCGAGCTGTTCAAACACGTGTTATCTAAGTTGGACATACCTCCAAAGCCCACTTGACCTAACCCAACAAACCACGCATAAAGATGATGCAAGCCCCTCCTCTTGCGTTCTGCTCATCTCCTCCCCCGGAAACCCTCGGCACTGATCATGTCGGGGGTTTCTGTTTGTGTGAACTAGTTTGCAAATAGGGCTTGTAAACACCTGCGATATGGTGTTTACTAATACTCAGGAAACAGGAGATAGAAAATGATCAAAGGACAGAAAGTTAAATTCATTCACGAAGGTTGCGGGCCTCATAAGTTCGGAGTGGTCGTTTCTGTTGATGGTGATTGCGTTTTGGTTAACGTAGATGGCTGCGAATATGACTTGGATATTCGTTTGGATTGCGTTGAGGCCGTATAAAATGCCAGCTAAAAGCCGAAATCCTGACACCCGAAAGGGCAATCGGCACCGACCGGGATATTCAACCGAGTACATGAGGATCTGGCGGGCACGGCAGAAAGACAAACTCCTATCCCCTCCCAAACCCTCTATCCAAACCACCACAGAAGAGAGGAACGAGGAATGAGTGGTAATAAATTCGAGACGACTGCTACTGAGTGCAGCAAGTGGGAAGAATGGCTTCACGACGCCGTTGATGAGGCAAATGACGTTTCGGACAAGTTGGATTGGTCCACTGAACAGGTTCTCGCTTACGCCATTCTACAAGCACGTTCGTCCGCTTACGAGGAATGCGCTAAGATAGCGGAGAAGGAACGAAGGACGGATTTGGCCTTACAACACGGGTATAAGCCGAGTTGGTATGTGGTTGCGCAAGAGATTGCCGCTGCCATCCGTTCCAAAGCCAACCAATAGAGGAGAGCAGAGATGAGCGATAAGAGGAACTGGCTTATAGCGAGCCTACCCAATTGGCCTACGACTAAGGGCATAAACGATCAGATCATTATGCATATCAGTTTCGACCAAGAGCAGTCTCCAGGAATTTCAGGTGGCACTGGAGCTAGGAAATTATTAACTCGTGATGAGGCCCATGCGGCATGCGAGAGGCTGGCTAAGAATCCCAATCACACCTTGAACAACGGTCATGTCTATGTCCCTATCGAGATAGGCCCCGTATATCGATCAAATCCAAGACTTGAATACGATTATCGTGTGGAAGAGTAGCGCGCCTATCCAAAGCCCTAACCCCATCACTACCCAAATAGAGAGATAAGAGATGGAACAGACTAACGGATTAAGATTCGTGAACCGGGATGGGAAGATGATTTTGCAATCTCGGTGGGTTTTGCGCCTTTATGGGGGAGACAAATTCGAGTGGTATGATGTGCCAGTTTTGCCTGAAACATCAGACCCATACGCTGGCCCGCACCCGCTCCCTACTTGCCCCAAATAGAGAGAGAATGAGCATGAGCGATGTGTTATGGTGGTTTGTATCTTACAGCGAGGTTCCCAACTGGTTTATGTGCTTGGGATTCGTGCTAATGGTGGCGGCGTGTTGGGCATTTAACGACGCCTCAAAGACCCTAAAGCGGTCAAGTCGCAAGTGGAATGAAGTCGCGGCTATGTATGCCGATATTCTCGGGTATCCGCCCTCCAAACCCAAGATCAATCAGACAAAGGAGGGATGAGTTGAGCAAAGCTGACGATATCCTAAGCCTACTAACATCAAACCTTGCTAACAAGGGCGTATTGGTAGAAAATACCGATAAAGGCATAACCACATATATCGGCATGTCTAACCGCAAGAGAGCATCTATCGTGCATCCATTCTACAGCGAGGCCGAAGAGCCTAACATCGATGTAGACCAGGAAGCGCAGCGCCTTATGGCCGATGTGGAAACACAGATCAGAATGGGAGGATTGAGCGATGATTGAAATTTCAAGGCCTAAATGGGTTTCTGTCGAGGTGTGGGATAGGGCCGTCAGTGTCACTTCAGAACTTCATGGTAAAGTTGGTATTGGACGAAACTTTAGGGAGGACGTGGAGATGCTTGCGATTCGTCTGGTATTTAGCGCTCCTCGGATGGGCGGGATTCAGGACTAATGGCAGGCAGGCCTACAGACTACAACGAAGAGATTGCAGCGCGCATTTGCTCAGAGGTAGCAAGTGGGCGCTCTCTCCGATCTGTGGTCAAAGATGATGACATTCCTGCAATGAGTAGTGTGTTCTTGTGGATTGCCAAATACCCAATATTCTCGGAGCAATACGCGCAAGCTCAGTCAGATCGAACGGTTGCTTGGTCTGAGGATTTGGTGGAAATAGCTGACGATGCTTCCGGCGACACACAGCGCGATAAGCTTAGAGTAGACACGCGCAAGTGGCTAATGAGCAAGATGGCTCCAAAGCGATATGGCGATAAGATCGAAACCGTTCACTCTGGCGGCATTGAGGTTCAGCAGATCACGCGCCGCATTGTTGACCCTAAGGACAAATGACAGAGCTAGTCATTGAGACAGCACGAAAGCTTCTCCCTGCCCTAGAGGATGCTCGCTACATTGCTCTCCATGGTGGGCGAGGGGGTATGAAGTCACACTTCTTTGCCGAAAAGCTCATTGAGCGGTGCTTGATGAAGAAAACCCGGTGGGCTTGCATTCGTGAGGTTCAAGGCTCTCTCCGTGAATCGGTACGACAGCTACTCATTGATAAGATCGATAAGTTTGGCCTTCAAAGTCAGTTTGAGGTTCTAGAGGCTGAGATACGTTGCCCTCATGGCGGGCTGATCATCTTCAAGGGTATGCAGAGCTTCAATGCTGCAAACCTCAAGTCGCTAGAGGACTTTGACGGTGCATGGGTTGAGGAAGCCCAAACCTTCTCAGCCACATCATTGCGCATGCTTCGGCCTACTCTACGTAAGAAGGGGTCACAGCTTTGGTTCTCGTGGAACCCCAGGTTCGAGACAGACGCCGTTGACGCATTCTTTCGCGGCAAATCTCCACCTAAGGACGCCATTATCATCAATGTGAACTGGTGGGATAATCCATGGTTTAGTGATGGTGAGATGATGCAGGAAAAGGACGATGATTTCGCCGCTGATCCTGAAATGGCAGAGCATGTGTGGAATGGTGGCTATGAGCGCATCTCGGCAGGTGCCTATTTCGCCAAGCACATTGCCAAGCTGGAGAAAGAGGGGCGCGTTGGTCATCTGCCATATGCCCCAGAGCTAGGCCCGGTTTATACCTCATGGGATTTGGGTGTGGATGACTACACATCGATCTGGTTCTATCAGCAGTATCATATCGACCGCATGCCCCGCGTTCGTATTGTGGACTATTACGAGGCCTCAGGGCTTGGTGCAGACGAGATTGTGGGTCAAGCCCTGCCTGAGTACACAGATGATGTTTTCGCCCGTGTAGAGGCTTTGACAGAGCTTGGGAGAGACGAGAAGTTTGCATACGGCAGGCACTTCTTCCCACACGACATTGGAATGAGAGAATGGGGCGCTGGCGCTAAGACCCGTGTTCAAACCGTCAACGCTCTCGGCATTCCTCTAAGCAAGATCAATCGCGGTGTGGCGCAGAATCCAGAGGAACGCATCAACGCCGTTCGCCAGCTATTGCCCATGTGCGAGTTTAACCAGACAGAGCGGGTTATGCTTGGTTTGACCCATCTTCGGCGCTATAGTCGGAAGATCAACGAGCAGCTTGGCATTTACCTGGGTCCAAAGCATGATGAGCATTCACACGCATCAGACAGCTTCGGTGAGTTTGCCATAAACTGCGGGATTACAGCGCCTCCACCAGAGGAATTGCTGATGCCAGACAACGACAAGGGCTTCTATATCCAAGCCCCTGCATTGATAGAGAAGCGCAGGCGTTAAGCATCGTGATTTGGCGCAACCGCCAACCGATGATAAACGTTCCTAAGCACCCCCTATAGGAGACTACCCATGGCAAAGAACTCCACCGAATTGACCAGCCAAGAGCGAAAAGACCTCGAATCCATTGGCTGGAGCGAGGCTAATCCGTTCAACGTGCCTGAGAATGTTTCGCCTGTGCTTAAGTCTAAGATCGTAGAGCATTACAAGAAGGAACAGGGCCTTGTTAGCCCTCTCGATATGCCTTCTGCCATTGAATCCGGAAACCAAATGGTAAGGGCTCGTTCCGCTGACAATGGCGACAAGGAAATGCAGTCCTATCTTGAGGATGCGGACAAGAACGCCGCGACCAAGACCGAGGGCAAGTCGGCTATTCCCGATCAGCCCAAGGTTGATGAGACTGCCAACAAGACAGACGACAAAACCTCTGGACAGCGCCGTCAGGGCGATCTAAACAAGTAGATGTTCCTCTAAGTTGCTCATTAACTCTCGCCCCGTAGCTCCTCCCCCAGCTACGGGGTTTCCTTTTGCTCGCTCCTGTTGATCGTTCACCAAACGCATGATAATGTAACGCGCAACGTTCATTAGGATTGCGCCAATGGCCTACTCGAATGCCCAGAAGCTCCAGAGCCTTGGCGTTGCCACTCCCCTCGCATTAGAGCTACAGGCTCAAATCACAGCCAATGTTGGCGATAGTCGCCGTCTCAAGGAATTGGGTCTAGGCGGTGTTAAGCTGTGTGATTACGTGGCGACCTCCATTACGACCGGCCCGATGAATGCCGTACAGGCTACGCGGCTGGGGATGGATACGGTTCTAGCGCCCGCTCTGACAGCGATGGTGAATGCGTAATGGCTCTGTCACTAGCGCAGAAGTTCGTAAGTCTTGGGACGTCTCCGGCTCTGGCGAAAGAGTACGCTAATCAGATTCAGGTTGGGGTCTACAATGCACGTCGCCTTTCAGAACTTGGGATGGTGACGCCCCTGGCTAAATACGTAACAGAGAGTTTGGCTATCGGAACGTTCGTTGGTCGTAAGGCCATGGAACTTAGCATGACGGAAGCAGTTGCAAATCTAACATTAGCGAATCTGATGTGGGTTCCGGTGGAAACCTCATTGCGTTCTTTGTATGCAGCCAATCAAGGGTTGGCGACACCCCACACGCTTCCGGCTATGGCTTCCCCTCCAAGCGTAACGGTTACAAGCGTTACGGCAAATCCTGCCGGGATGGGCGTAACATACACTTATGTTTCGGGGTCTCTTGTACCTCTGTACAAGGGCGGCGCAGATAAGGCGTTTTCAACCAACTACCGCCGTTTCCCCGTCGTTACTGATCCGGTCGGTGGCGGCAATGTTGGCGGTAACGAGAGTGCATCGGTATTCTTCTCGGGCGTTCGCACTACTTCAGCAAAGGTTTCATTCTCCACTCTCAGTTCGACAGAGAAAGTGCGTTTCCGAGTTCGAACGCCGGGCGGAATTGATCAGTACGTGAACAAGGCTGGGACGCTCAATTCGTCCAACGGTCACATCGTTCTGGACTTCGGCTCTGATGCGGACCGCATCGTCACTTGCGAGGGCATGAAGAACGGCGGCATTCGCGCTATCAATGTGCTCGACGGATACACGGCGACAAAGCCTGTTGAGGAGGCGGGTATCGCGTTGTTCCTGGGCGATAGCTTCATTGAAGGAGTCGGGACGGCGTTTGTCGGTGATGGGCTTGCCGCTCCATGCGCCGAAAGCCTTGGCTTTGCCCATTTCTGGGCCTCGGGCTCGGGTGGGACTGGCTACGTAGCAACAAATTCATCCACTCGACCAAAACTCGCAGATCGTATCGTAGCCGATATAACACGGGCAATGGGGTACGGTACTGTCGCCAAGGTGTTTATGGCTATGGGCCTTAATGATATCGGCCTCTCAGGCATTCAGGCTGAAGCGGAGGCGTGTTTATCCTTGGCTCGCGGCATTCTGCCAGCGGCGTCTATCTCTGTTGTGGGGCCTTGGGACAACGCCGCCCCGAGCGCGCCGGTCGCCAATTATGCAGCGTGCAAAACCGCAATTCAAGCTGCCGTTGTTAACAGGGGTGGAGTTCATTTTCTTGATCCTCAGGGCGTTTCTTTCGCTCAGAACGCACTTACCCTACCGCACCCGACTGAAGCGGGTGCGTTGACCTTGGGCCAATGGCTTGCTGCGGCAGAGCGGGCAGCGCTGGCCTGATTCGTGCCCTCACACCAACTCTGTGACTGAGATAGAAATGTAGAATGGCAAATTACCAAGGCGAGCCGCAATACGAAGATCAAATGAGCGAGGATGAGGCGCTAGAGCCAACGTCCTCCAAGCGGCTTCTCATTGCCATCAAGAACGCAGAGAAGAAGTTCAACGCCTATCAGTCCAAAGCAGACCGGATTGATAAGCTCTACGCCAATCTCGATACGTGGTCCTCGTTCTACGGCAACGGCGGGATATTCGACCACGAATTCAATCTGTTCTGGGCGTCGATGGAAGTCGTCAAGCCCTCTATTTATTCCCGGCCTCCCATCCCGGTTGTAACGCCTGTATTCAAGGATCGAAGCCCCATCGTTCGCACTGGCTCTGAAATGCTGGAGCGGTGTGCGGTACGGGGCTTTTCCATCTCTGACATTGATCAGGTGATGTTGGGCGTTCGTGATGATCTAGCTATTGTTGCCCGTGGCGTTATCTGGTGCACGTATGAATCTGGCGATGACGCAAAGCCATATGGCGAGCGCGTCTGCATTGAGCATCTGGACCGCAAGGACTTCCTGCACGAACCCGCTCGCAAGTGGGCTGATGTTGGTTGGGTTGCCCGTCGCGCTTGGCTCACACGCAAAGAGGCCAAGAAACGGTTTGGCACTAAGGCCGATAATGCATCCTATGGACAGCACAAAGATGAGCGCGGCGAAGAGGTCGATAACACGCCCAAGGCTGGGTTCTGGGAAATCTGGTCTAAGGTAGATCGCAAGGTCTATTGGGTTGCTGAGGGGTGTGAAGAGGTATTGGACGAGGATGAGCCATTCCTCAAGCTCAAGAACTTCTTCCCGTGCCCGCGCCCTGCCTATGCCACGCTAGAGCGCCGCTCCCTCGTTCCAGTCCCTGATATCGTCTATATCGAGGATCAGCTAGAGAGCATCAATGAACTAACATCTCGCATTCATGGGCTGTGCGAAAAGCTCGTAGTGCGCGGCATTATCCCGGCTGGCTCTGATGTGGGTGACGCGCTGGAAACGGCGTACCGCAATCTCGACGCCGATCACATGATTATCCCGGTCCCGGCTGCTGCGTTCAATACTGCTAGCAAGTATGTGGACTGGCTGCCTATCGACATGATCGCGCAGGCCCTCATTTCGGCTGTAGAGGCACGTAGAGAGCTTATCGGCAATGTTCAGGAGCTTCTTGGCATTGCTGACATTATGCGCGGTGAATCCGAAGCACAGGAAACGCTAGGGGCGCAAAAGCTCAAGGCGCAGTTCGGCTCTGTTCGCATTCGGGACAAGATTTCTGAGTTGGTGCGCATTGGACGCGATACGCTTCAGATCATGAGCGAAATCCAGGCTGAGGAGTTCGACTTCGATACGCTGCTCGAAATGAGCCGTATGGAGCTTCCAAAGCGCTCGGAGATCAAGAAGCAGCTATCCGACATTAAGGACAGCGCGAAGAAAGAGCTAACGGCACTGGCTGATAAGGCAGAGGAAGCGCTACAGGCACCAGAAGCCCAGCAGAACCCGCAAGAGGCGCAACAGCAGTTCCAGCAGGCGCAGGAAGCCATCCTAGCCAAGTTCCAGCCTATCATTGATAAGTTGGGCAAGGCTGTGACGCAGGAAGACGTTAAAGAGCTACTGGCTGAACAGAAGACCGGGTTTGCCGACTTCGATATTCAGACCGATTCCACGATCTATCCTGATGAACAGGCAGCTAAACAGGCTGTATCTGAGCTTCTGATGTCCATCTCCAGTTCCATCGTTGGGCTTCAGCCTATGGTCGCGACCGGCAAGGAAGGCGCAAAGCTTGCTGGCGATCTTATCAAGATGGCTATCGCTCCTCATCGCCCCGGTCGAGAGATTGAGGGTTCGATTGATGAGTGGGTTCAGTCCATGGCGAACATGCCTCAGGCTCCTAATCCAGAAGCCGAGAAGGCAAAGGCACAGGCTGCGCTAGATCAGCAGAAAATGCAGATCGAAATGCAGAAGCTTCAGGCATCGCTTGCTCAGGTGCAGGCAGACAACCAGTTCCGCGCTCAGGAGTTGAAGCTGAAGGAAGCCGAACTATCCCTCAAGGCGCAGGAAATTCAGGCCAAACCACAAACCGAACTGGCAAAGGTGCAGGCCAAGGCTCAGACTGACATGCAGAAGAGCCAGACTGATGCAGAGGTTGCGGTAATCCGTGAACGTGCGCAGTTGGATGCTGATGCTCAGACAACGCAAATGAGCTTGGATGCAGAGGCCGCGCTAGAGGCACAACGTTCCCAAGCCGAAACTGCTAAGATGCTGCTTGACGAGAATTTCAGGCGCGATGAGCTTGTGACCAAGACAGAACTGGAATGGGCCAAACTCCAACAGCAGGAACAGCAGGCCGAACCTGCCGCTCAGGAAGCAAGGGAGCGTCCAAATGCGCAGGAATAGGCTTGGTCTCCGTAACATAAGTTATGCCTACCCTGGCAAGCTTGGCATCACCACGGATAAAGGCCAGCAGAACAACTATCCACTGGTTCTCGATGCGCCTACTGAATCCGTTGAAATCATGAATATCCGCTATGAAACCGGCGCTCTTAGCACTGATGCGCCCGATCCATTGCCTCCAGAAGGAAACATATAATGGCCCAAGGTGTAACACTGATGGTTCCAGCCACCTCAGCGGGTGCAGATGGGATCATTCGAGACCAGAAGCTAAGCGCATCCAATCCGTTGCCAGTGTCCAGCACGGCGGCATCTGCGACCACAGGCGCGGTCACCAACGTTAACGACACGGCTACAAGCACGACGCTCCTTGCTGCGAACACAGCGCGTAAAGGTGCGATCATCACCAATACGTCCAGCGCCATTCTTTATGTTCGGTTGGCATCAGGCACAGCATCCGCAACGATGTTCACTTATCGCCTTCCCCAGAACGCTACGCAGGAAATCGGCGTGCCCTATACCGGCATCATTACCGGTGTGTGGGCTACTGATCCAAATGATGGCGTGGCCGTAGTTACGGAATTGGTATGATGGCTATCGCAACGCCTTACAGACGACTGACGGACCCCATCTTGGTTGTAGTGGGAGCATCGGCAGGAACCTCAACTATGGTCCCAGCCAACTTTATCCCAGCTAATGCCGATGCGTTTCAGGTGGTAAATTCCAATTCCTGCTATGTGCGTTTGCGCGGATTTAAGCTAGGCGAGACAGGAGAGGTTGAGGAAGGCAAAGGCTGGCTACTGCCTCCCGGCCATGTCTCCGTATATGCTACTCAAAAGCCCGAACGCATGTCTGCAATGGCAGTTGCTCGCGCAGGCTTCCCCATCGACAGCGGGAGCCTCGTTCCGCTAGAAGTTAACTACGGTTTCGGAATATGACAGTTCGCAGCCCAGGATATGGCCTTAAAGGACCGAAAGGCGATAAGGGCGATACAGGCGCATCCGGTCCTCAAGGTAATGCCGGGGCAACGGGATCGACTGGTTCTAAAGGCGACACGGGAGCCCAAGGGGTAAAGGGAGATACTGGCGCTCAAGGACCAATTGGACCAACCGGCGCAACTGGGGCCACGGGTGCAGCAGGAGCCAACGGCACAAATGCTTCCGTACTAGTCGGCACGGTGACTCTCGCGGAATCGGCGCTTATCACACTCGCACTAGGTGTTCGGCGTGTCACTGTAGCACTCGCAGGAACGGTTACGGCGGGGTCATATGTTGCCGCACCCACAGCAGCCCCGCCCGCAGGGTACTCAATCCAAGATGCATATTGCTCTACAGCAGGACAGATAACAGTTGGTATCATTGTTCCTGCTTTAGGCGTTGCCACCAATTATTCCATCCAAGTCCGAATCTTTAGGTTGAATTGATGAGACAGCGTTCTTGCCGTATATGTGGCGGCTGGCATTACCTCGATAGCTGGCCTTCAGAATGTTATGTTATACCGGAAACAAAGCGTTCCGATCTGGAATTCCCCATGATTGGTGTTCGCGACGATACAGAGCCGCTTGTCTCGATGGCAGACGGCAAGAAATACACCTCCCGCGCTGCAATGCGGGAAAGCTACAAGGCACCCAATAATCCAAAGGGTGTCGATTACATTGAGGTTGGGAATGATCCTGAGTTTATCACTCCTACACCTCGCCAGCCTCTCGCTCCGAAGAAGGAAGATTTCTTGGTAGCGGTAGAGAAAGCCGAAGCAGCCATTAATCGTGGCGAATTCCAGGACGTACCATGACCGAAGAAGCCCTTACCTCGCTTGCCGTTGAAGATACCCCTAATCCGGGCACGGTGAGCTTTACTCCGGAGCCAAAGGAACCAGTTAAGCCGCCCACTGCCCGCGAAGCCATTGAGAAGAGCCTTGAGGCTATCGAGGAGAAGGATGGCAAGATTCCAGAGGTTGAGGATATTCGGGAAAAGAAACCCGATCCGAAGGCCAAGGAAGTCAAGATTGAGGATAAAGCGGTTGAGGATAAGCCAAAGGCCACTGAGCCTAAGGTTGATCTGAAGCAGGCGGTTGAGACTGATGACGACCCCGCGCCCGTTGATCCTCCTAAGCCCCCTTCTGGTGATCGCGACATTAACCGCGCTCCTGACAACTTCCTCCCCCGCGCCAAGGAGAAGTGGGCCGATGCACCTGAAGAGGTTCGGGGTGAGTTCTATCGCGCTCTCGACAATTTCGAGAAGGGAAAACAGGAATACCATCAGGACCGAGAGTTCCGCAAAGACCTAAAGCCATTTGAAGAGATGGCCCAGCAGGCGGGCGTTACCGTCAAGCAGGCCCTTGAGAACTACACGGCCATTGATCGGCTTCTAAAGCAGAGCCCGGAAGAGGGGATTGAGCGCGTTCTCAAGTCTGTGGGTATTTCACCTGTTGACTACGCCAAGCATATTCTCGGCAAGGAACAGCAGCTTCAGCAGAACCCGGCTCTCGCTCATACGCAGCGTCTAGAGCAACAGGTCCAGCAGCTAACGCATCAGATTCAGGGCTTCACTCAGGCCCAGACGCAAGCGCAGCAGCAGGCGTCTCAACAGCAGGCTATCCAACAGGTGGAAAACACCCTGTTTGCAGAGGTACGACAGCAGCACCCCCGGTTCGATGAACTGAGGCCGGATGTTGCGTTTTTCTTTAACAGTGATAAACTGTCGTCAATTGTAGATGAACGATCACGTTTGTTTGCAGCAGTGGACATGGCAGAGCGGATAAACCCCGCGTCACAGTCCCATACTACGCGAAGTGCCCAGAGGCCGGTAAACCCGGCTGGCGAAAAATCCATCAAAGGCTCCCTAACCAACGGAACAGACGTTTACGCTGGCAAAGGGGTCAAACTTAGTTCACGCGAAGCCATCGAAGCGGCAATGAACCAACTCGATATTCGCTCATGAAGGATTGATACAGAATGGCAGTCACTACCGACCGTCAGTATCGCCAGCTTCTATCTGCCTCTATGGCTATGCGCAAAGAAGGCATTACGGAACTGGTGTACAACAATGACCCCGTCCTTGCGGTCATTCGTGAACGCGGCAATGTTCGGAGCTTCTACGGCCCCGAAATCCGCCATCACCTCCAGATCAACAAGCAGGACGGACAGTGGTTTACGGGGTATGATTACCTCCGAAACTCGCCCATCGAACTGTTCAATGATGCGTACTTTACGCCCACGAACCTCGCTGTTCCGATTTCCTTCAATGGTACGGAACTGCTGGTAAACCGTGGTCGTGCGCAGGTTATTGACCTGATGGAAGAGTACCAGAACGCCGCCATCGGCTCCATGCGTGATACCATGGAAGCCGCTGTCCACGGCGATGGTACAGGCTCGAACGGTCGCCAGCTTATCGGTCTTGCCGCAGCCCTCCCGGTTGTGACCAACACTGGTACGTATGGCGGTATTGACCGTTCGACCAATGCCATCTGGCGCACCTCGTCTTACGATGCCAACTCGGCATTCCCGACAATTGGCACACAGGTCGATTCCACCACGATCCGTCCAATGTATGAAGCTATCATGCTTCAGCGTTCGAAGGGCCGTAAGGGTGCTGATCTCCTGATTGCGTCTGCTGAACACTTTACGGCGTTCTCGCAGTCGCTTGTTGCCCATCAGCGCATCACCACCCAGGGCCGCGTTGGTCGCCTTGGCTTCCCGGCTCTTGAATTTGCCGGTGCGGGCTTTGTGGCCGAAGTTATCCCGGCTGCCGGTATCCGTTCGGCAATGCCTGCAAACACCACCTATGGTCTCGATTCGTCCTCGCTGTACCTCTATCAGCACCCGGATCGTAACATGGACATGCTGTTTGATGGCGACGGTCAGATGCCAATCAACCAAGATGCCATCGCAAACTTCTTGGTGTGGATGGGCCAGCTTGTATTGGGTGATCCTCAGTACTCCTGGCGCTTGTACGATTCCGTGCCCTGATAGGAGATTTGAATCATGGTTTTCCGCATTACTCCTAGCCTTGGCCCTGACCTTGAGCAGTTTGATACTGACTTTTGGTTCGATCTCACTGGCGTTGACAGCCCACTTCCTGGTGCTGCTGTTCTCGGCTCTGACGGCCACAAGTATGTCTTTGCAAAAGCGGGCGCGGCTATCGCTACCGCTGGTACGGACGTAATCATCAACGAAACCACTTGGGTAGCAGCAGTAGGCGCTGGTACTTACGAGACGACTGTTGCAGCCATTCCCATCAATGCATGGACTTGGTTCCGCCAGATCGCTCTCTAAACCACTAGGCGGGGGCTTCGGCTCCCGCTTTCTTCTGCACCTTTAATCAAGGAATCCCAATGGACCCCTTTCTTCCTAAGTTCGACCCAAGCGCACAATCGGTCATTGTCCCATTCTTCTTCATGCACGAAGGCGAAGAGTGTGTTCGTGTACAGATTGCAGGCGAAACCCGCTTCGGCCCCGTATTCCGCGCGAAAGACCTTTGGGTACGTGACGGCCTAGAAGAAATCACTTACGCCATGCGCTGGCCGGATCAGTATGCTCAGTTCAAGGATGGTAAGTCGCAGACGGCAGACGGCACGGCTTTGGAAGAAGCTCCGTTCCTCAATCCATCGCGCATTTCCGAACTGCGCATGCTCAAGATTTACAGCGTCGAGGCGCTGGCTAACCTTGATGATCGCAACATTCCAAAGCTTGGCGGCAAGGGCTATGAGCTTAAATCGCTCGCCCAGCAGTACCTTCAGAAGCGTCAGGAAACCGGCGCTAATGAAAAGGTTAACGAGATGCAGCGTGAGATTGCAGAGCTTCGCGCTATGCTCTCCGCTCAGATCGTGCAGCCGGTATCCAATGAGGGCGAGTACACCCGCCTCCGTGAGGAAATCAAGGCGAAGACTGGCAAATACCCTGTCGGGAATCCATCCCTCGAAACCCTTCAGCGCATCTCTTCGGAACTAAACGAAGCTGCCTAAATAATGGAAGGCCAATGCATTGACGGTTCTTAGCTGCATTCAAGACGCCGCTCTTAGTCTTGGCCTTCCATACCCATCCGTTGTTTTCTCATCCACCGAACGCACGTGGCAGATGATGCAATCCACGGTGAATGAGTGCGCAATCCAGATCATGGAAACCTATGATTGGCAGCGCCTCAAGAAGGTTGCCACGATCAACGGTGATGGGGCGCTAACTGCATTCTCACTGCCAGATGATTACGACCGCATGGTCAAAGACGCTAATCTCTGGAGCCAATCGGTTACATGGTATCCGTCTCAGCAGGTCGCGGACGTTAACCAGTGGCTTCAGATGGAAACCTACACGCTAGAGCCATGGGAGCCGAGATGGTCCCTGTTCGGTGGCAATCTCAACATTCGCCCCACGCTCGCTGTAGGCCAGAACCTTCAATACTTTTACGTCTCCAATTGGATTGTGAATGGCACAACTCAGCGCTTCACCTCCGATGGTGATACCTTCACGCTTGATGAACGGCTATTGACACTCTGCATCATATGGAACTGGAAAAAGCAGCAGCAGCAGGATTACGCCTCAGAACTTGCCGAGTATGAGGAAGCGATGGGCAAGGCGACTTGGAAAGATACCGGATCGCGCCAGTCTATCATCTCTGGCTCTCGCAGCGGATTCTATAACCGCAATGGGCAGACATTCCCATGAGCCGTATGGATGCAGCCCTAGCCCGCAGGCAGAATAGAGCCTCTGTAGCCACGCCTGAGGCATACCCGGCTCCTTTGGGTGGGTGGGTGACGGCGCAGAACCTTGCGGCCTCTCAGAAGGGTACCTGCATTGTTCTGGACAATGGCTACCCCACGACCAAGGGAGTCAAGCCGCGTGGTGGAAACCAGATATATGCGACGGTCGGGACTGATACTGTCGAAAGCCTGCCGACCTATCAGGGGGCAATGAGTTCGCAGATATTCGCCTCTTCGGATGGGTCTATCTTTCCCATTACAACGGTGGTCGATCCTGATATCCCGCCTGTGGCTTTGGTGACAGGACAGACATCGAATTACTACGCATCGGCACAGTTCGCTACATCAGGCGGCTATTTCGCCTATTGGGTAAATGGGACGGACGAAGCGCTGCTCTATGATGGCACAGTAGCAACCCCGATCAATGCTCTTTCTGTCCCGGCCATTACAGGCGCGACCACATCAACGTTTAGCCATGTGAATGTCTACCGCAACCGTCTCTATTTCGTAGAGAAGAATAGCCTTGTAGTTCACTATCTCCCGGTGGATTCGATTGGCGGGGTAGCGTCTCAGCTAAACCTTGCGGGCATATTCCGTAAGGGCGGGGCCGTGTTCTTCACGTGCACATGGTCCAGTGAATCCGGGTCGAACTCCCTTAATGACTATCTGGTTGTTGTGTCCACTGAGGGAGAATTGGCAATCTTTCAGGGCTCGTTTCCTGGAGGTACTGATTGGACCCTGGCGGGCGTCGCAGAAGGCCCAGAGCCGCTTGGGATCAACGGATGGATGAAGGCTGGTGGGGATATCGCTATCCTCACAGAGCGCGGTTGGGTGGCTGTCTCTGCCATTCGTGTCAAAGACCCGGCAGCGCTGTCTATCGATGCTCTATCGTCGGCTATTGAACCAGATTGGACGCTTGAGGCTGGTCGCCGCCGCACTGTTCCGTGGGAATGCCTGAAGTGGGAAACCAAGGGCCTTGCCTATGTGAACGTGCCTCTGGTTTCGACGGCAACTCCACCAATCAATTTTGTCAAAAACCTCCAGACAGGCGCATGGGGTCGATATACCGGCCTCGATATGCGATGCCTTGCCATTCATAACAATCAGCTATTCTACGGATCCAATGATGGGACCATTCGGATTGCTGAAGTGGGGGGATATGATAACGGCGTTCCCTACACAATGCAGGTGGCAATGTCGTGGAATCACATGGGCGCGTTCGGCACGGTAAAGACTATCAAGCAGGTACGCGGGGAGTTTCTAACGACTTATCCCGTTGCCGTCCGAATGGTCAATTTTGTGGACTACACCATTAACTTCCCCAGCCCTCCGAACGTTGAAGGCGAGACGGCTCCTGAGTCGGTCTATGATATTGGTTTGTGGGACCAAGCCGTGTTCGATGGCTCAAGTATTCAAACCCCAAAGACAACCTATTGGGTAACACCACAGGGGGCATTGGCTGGCCGCGTTCATTCGACCGGGCTTCAGATGCCCATAGGATCGCCCAATACGCCCAACGTCGAAATCATCAGCCTCAACGTGACCGTCGAGCAAGGAGGCTTGGTGGTTTAATGCATGTAGTCTTTGGCTGTGACAAGCAGGTCGGGGAATGGGTAGCAGCGCGGCTAGGCCAGTCTGGATTTGCTGGTTATTTCATGGCCGCGTTCGGCGTTTACGATAAAGGCCAAATTGTTGGCGGGACGGCATTTCATAACTACTATCCCAAAGAGGGCGTCATCGAGATGACGAGCGCCTGCATTCACCCCGGCTGGCTTACCCGCCGAATGATTCGCGCCATATTCAGGTATGTCTTCGAATTGCTCGAATGCCAAATGGTTGTAATGCGCGTCAGCGAGCATAATTCGAGAATGCTGAACATTGCAGATCGATTCGGCTTCGATTTATGTACAATCCCACGTTTGCGTGGTAGGCATGAAGCAGAAGTTATCTGCACCCTTACAGACGATCAATGGCGCTCTAGCCGGTTCAACAGGAGAACCTAATTCATGGGTAAGCCGCCTAGCAGCCCTAATCCTCAGCAAGTTGCATCAAGCCAGACAGCGAGTAATCGTGAGACGGCCATTACGCAAACCGGCCTCAACTCCACCAACCAGATCACGCCATACGGGAACCTCAATTATTCCCAGATCGGCACATGGTCGGATGGAACGCCGCGCTTTCAGGCGGAGCAGACCCTCTCCAGCGCAGGCCAACAGCTTCTCAATACCTCTATGGGAACGCAGCAGAATCTCGCCAATCTCGCTCAGGAACAGTCAGGCAAGCTCTCTGGCATTCTCAACAAGCCGCTAGATTGGTCCGCACAGCAGGGCTATCTTAACGATCTCACGGCGCAGAACCTCAACCCACAATGGGATAGGCTGGCACAGCAGAACGAAACCGACCTTGTGAATCGAGGCATGCGGCCCGGCTCTACGGCGTATAATGACGCACGTGATCAGTTCGCTCAGAGCCGTTCGACAGCATATAATAACGCGAATCTTTCCAACTACTCTACCGCACTCCAAAGCCAGATGGCTCTTGCGGACCGTCCTCTCAACCAAATCCTTGCGCTATCTGGTCAGGGGCAGGTCCAACAGCCCAACTTCGTCAATGCGCCTCAGTCGAGCGTGGCAGGCACGGACGTAGCTGGCATTGCCAATGCGGGTTATCAGCAACAAATGCAGGGTTACAACGCGGGCCAGCAAACCTTAGGTGGTTTATTTTCAGCCGGTGCATCGCTTATCCCACTTCTCTCTGATCGTCGTGCCAAGAAGGATATCGTGCGGATCGGGCAGACAGATTCAGGTGTCCCGGTCTACAAATTTTCCTATAAGCACGGCGGTCCAACGCAGATTGGCTATATCGCGCAGGACTTGCTCGAAAGCCATCCAGAAGCGGTTACGATGGGTCCAGACGGTTTCTATCGCGTCCAGTACGATAAGGTGGGCTAAATGGCACTTCCGGCATTCCAGTGGGGCGCAGGCGGGCAGCAGATCACCTCCCCCGAACAAGCCGCCCGCAAACGCGCTATCGCTGAAGCCCTCTTAGCTCAATCTGCTACGCCCGCTCAGAATTGGGGGCAGGGCCTTGCAGATGTTGCGGCGGCTCTCAGCGGCACAGTTCTTGAGGGGCGTGTTTCGGATGCTGAATCGGCGGGCCGGGAACGTGCTGGCTCGCTCTTTGCCGATCTTGCTATCAACTCCGATCCTAACGCCATCATGGCCGCTCTAACGTCGCCGGATAGCGCGTGGGCAAGCCCTGCTCAAACCTCCATCGCTTCAGCGCTCCTCAATCAGGGCATCGAACGCCAAGACCCGATGTATCAGGCGCAGCTTGCTAAATTGCAGGCCGATGCCGCGAATGGTGGACAGGGGAACGAGAGCTTCTTTGGCAACATCGTCCCTATGCAGGACGCTCAGGGTAACGTGGTGCTGGGGCAGGCTTCCAATCAAGGCAATTGGCAACCCCTGCAAGGTGCTGAAGGCTTCTCCCCCGCGCCGACGACAAAGCAGATCGACACCGGCACTGAGATTATCACTCAGGACATTTACGGTAACGAACTCTTCCGCACTCCCAAGCAGAACCGTGAGGCAGCTTACGAGACCGGCTTTGGCGGCGTCGAAGGCAAGACTGACGCCGAGAACATCGCTCTGGCTGAGAGCGTTCAGAGCAAAATGCCCGGCCTTCGCACCGTCATTGATCAGCTTACATCGCTTGCCGATACTGCTACGTACACACAAATGGGTCAGGCTGGGGATGCTCTTAAACGCGAGTTTGGTCTTGACCCGGGTCAAGGGGCAATCGATCGCGCAAGTTACATCGCTATCGTGGACAATCAGGTTCTGCCTCTGCTCAAAGACACCTTCGGCGCGGCCTTCACCGTGGCAGAAGGCCAGAGCCTGCGTGCAACACTTGGTGACCCCAATAAATCGCCACGCGAGAAAAAGGCGATTCTCGACGCATTCATTCAACAGAAGGAGCGCGACGTTGCAGCAATGCAGCGGAAGGCTCCTGGTGGCGCAGTAGATCAAGGCTCAAACGCTCCCGCAGCGGTAGTACGTGTCTTCAATCCGGCAACGGGGCGTCTGGAATGATCCAAATCAAGCTACCAGACGGCTCTATCGCTCAATTCCCTGATGGCATGCCTGATGCTGATATTGAGGCAGTTCTTCAGCGCGAGTTTGGAAACGCTGAGCCAACCATTGAAGCTGCTCCTATAGCTGCTCCCCAGACAGCACAACCGGACATGCTTGGGCGCTTAGGCGAATCTGCCTACTCAACGGCTGTTGGGATGGGGCAGGGCGCTACTATGGGTGCTTATGACGAACTATCCTCTTTGCTGGGCACTCCCATCAAGGGCGCTGAAAACCTGATGATGGGGCGGGATTCGATCTCTGGAATGGGCGATATTCTTCCCTTCCTAGGTCGCTCTTTCATATCAGCTCAGGAAGGGCAGCAAGCCCTAACCAATCAGGCTTATGATCAGGCTCCTATTGCGGCGGCGGGCGGAGATATCGCTGGCGCTCTCGGCTTTGGCCTGCTTACGGGTGGGTCGAATGTCGTCAACGTTGCTAAACCAACTATTGCCGGAATGGCAGGGCGCGGGGCGATTGAGGGCGCACTTATGGGTGGCTCCTCCGGCTTTAGCGGATCAGAAGACTCATCGCTTCCGGGACGGTTGAGTGCTGCTGCTCAGGGCGCTACAGTTGGCGGCGTTCTTGGCGGCGTAACCGGTGGTATTGCAGGCGGTCAGATGGCGGCTGCGCAGCGTAAGGCTGTTCCAACCGTGCAAGAATTGTCAGATGAGGCGGGCGCTCTATACCAAGCCGCAAGAGCCTCTGGCGTTACATCATCTCCACAGGCTACGACCCAGATTGCCGATACGATTGAAGGCATTGCACGGGCTGAGAATGTCGTCCTGCCTAGCGGCAAGGTGAACCAGACATACCCCAAGATTTCGGGCGTCCTAAACGTATTTGAAGAATATAAGGGCAGGCCGCTTGACGTTGGGCAGATGCAGGCTATCCGTCGCAACTTGCAGGATGCCGCCAAGAGCCTTGACCCCGGCGAACGCCGTGTCGCTACAATCATGCTTGGCGAGTTTGACGACTTCGCTCAGAACGTAGCCCCTGAGCTTGCGGAGGCTTCGAACCTCTATTGGCGAGCAAAGACAGGCGAACTCATTGAAGAGGCAATTGACCTAGCCGAAAACCGTGCAAGCCAATATTCTCAGTCTGGCATGGATAATGCACTTCGCACCCAATTCCGCCAGCTAAATGCACGGATCATCAAGGGTCAAGTAAGAGGCATAACGCCTGAGCTTGCTGAGCAAATCGCCCGCGTGGCTGAGGGAGGCCCGATTGAAAACTTTGCCCGTAGTGTGGGTAAGTTCTCTGTTCGCGGCCCCGTTTCTGCCATTCCGTCAATTCTGGCCGGTACGGCTGGTGCTGGTGCGGGAGGCCCGATAGGTGCTGCTCTTGGCGCTGGCCTAGTCGCTCTTCCAGGCGAGATTGGACGAAGAGTAGCAGAGAAGGGAACAGTCCAGAATGCGCAGATTGCCGCTGCGCTGGCTCGTGCTGGCGGTGCTCTACCATCTCAGGAACTCTCCCCTGTTGCTCAGGCCCTCATGAATGCCAGTGGCAATCTTGGTGGCCGGATGCTGCCTAACTTCTAGGAGAAGAAGACGTGCCACGGAATAAGGAACTTTGCGATCCCGTAGGCCGCAGCGAAGGCAACAGCGTAAATCCATGCATTTCGTGTAATTGTCATCTCAATTTCCTTTCGCTCAATATCCATGGCATGAAGGTTTCCGTCAATGGCCGATGAAATCGCAAAATCCATCATCGACACCTTGATTGCCGAAGCGGGCGGACAGGGTGAGGAATCCATGCGCCGGGTTGCCGAGACGATTCTCAACCGTTCGGCCATTCGCGGTCTTAGCCCTGAGCAAGTTGTCCAGCAGCCCTATCAGTACACCGGATATGCGAACCCCGGCCCTGCGGCACGGGAAGCCCAGCAAATGGGGTCTATGCGTTCAGCAGCGGAGGCGGCTTGGCGACTTGCTCAGCAACCGGGCGACCCTACGGGCGGCGCTGATCACTATTACGCTCCCGGCACTATCTCGCAGCCTTCATGGGCTAGGGGAATGACGCCAACGGGAGAGTTTGGTGGGCACAATTACTATTCTTCGCGCCCAATTCCTCCCGGTGAAATACCTAATCAGGTCGCTAGCCTGACCGATACAGTCCGTCCAACGTATGCGCGTCCCGCAACGCAGTCCAACGCCCTATCATCGCAGCGCTCGCTTATCCCATCAGAGGGCTCCGACGCGCTGAAATCCGCTATGGCTCGGCTTGCCGGTCAATCAGTACGGAATGTTTCCCCTGCAACGCAGTCTCCCGACCTTGCCCAGATGCGTAATCCGATCATGAGCAGTTCGGCACGGAATGCGCAGGTCACTCCATACCCCGTAACACAATCACTAGACTTGGCTATTCGTCGCGCTCCCGGCGAAACCATCGATACCATCCCAACATCGGGAATTGGCGCTGCTCCAGCCACGCGATCTGTCCAGTCAATACCAATGACCGGGAACAATCAGAGCGCGATGGTAGAGGCTACAAGACGCGCTGCACTGATGGCAAACCCTAGCTATGTGGAGCGCAGCCCTCCCGTTCAAAACCGTCCAGCGCTTGTTCAGGATGCCGCTCGCCGTGCTGCTCTTATGGCTAATCAGAGCTATGTTGAACGTAGTCCACCTCTGTCGCAGGCGAGGCTTGCTCCCGGCATTGCTGCACAAAACTATGATATCGGAATTAATGGCCCAGCGGGGCTAACGCGCCCGAAGTTCGCGGCGCTTAGTTCTCTTGGCTCTATGCCGCCCCGTCAATCAGCGCCAATGCCTCTAATGGCATCATCCGCACTTCAGGCTCGTAGAACAGCGCCGCTGGCTCGTGGCGTCAATCAGACTATGGCCCCGATGCTTCCGCAAGTCCGCCAGGCTCCGCAATACGGCCTTCCAATTGCGTCGGCCCCTCCGCTTCGCGTGGTTGTTGATGGTGCGAATGTAAGGGGAGGGCAATCAGCCCCAATGCAGATTTCCGGGTTCACCAATGATGGGAGCGGCAAACTTACCTCAAACGAGACGGGCGGCGTATATTATGAGCGCCATCTGCGCTAGCCTATAAGATCGATTTCTTGTACAATCATAAAACACCGTTCGGAGAAGTTGAATGCCCAGAGGCCCCGTAGTTGCATCGCCAGTTCCGGGCGCGGTTCCTCAGAACCCCGGCGACGTTATCCAGTCCTCTGTCTGGAATGCGACTGTTAGTGATATTTATAATATGTTTAACACTGCACAACCAATTGAGTATGGCGGCTCAAATGCCTCGACCCCTATAGGGGCATTCGACAATTTCCATACATCCTCCGGTGCCATCCCCTCTGCTGCCACAACCGATCTTAGCACGGCCTCGGGCTACTATGTCGAGATTACCGGAACAACGACGATTACAGGATTTGGGACTGAAGCGGCGGGCGTTCTCCGGGCGCTGCGGTTCTCCAGCGTTCTAACGCTAACCCACAATGCAACAAGCCTCATCCTCCCCGGCGCGGCTAATATCACTACGGCTTCTGGCGATACGGCTTTGTTTGTATCAGAAGGTGGGGGCAATTGGCGCGCTCTGAATTATCAGAGAGCTATCCCCGGCGTATGGACGACATTTCAGGATACGGCACTGGCAAATTCGGCCCCCCTAACCATTACGGGGTTTCCTTCAGATGCAAAGATTGTTGAAATCGACTTTGACGACATAGCGCCAATTACGAACGCGCAGAATCTTCGTCTTCGAACATCGCCAACTAGTGGCCCCCCATTCGATAGTGGCGCATCTGATTATAACTACGCTCAAATTCGTGGTACCGTTGGTGCATCAGTAGCCGAAACAGGCAACGCGGCAACTACAGAGATCGTTTTAACTTCGTCCTTGGGGAGTTCCGCAGGGCAGTCCGCATCAGGAACTATCAGATTCCGAAACCCCGGAACAGTGAAGCGCCAAATTTTGTCTTATAGTTCGTATGGAATCGATAATACCGGCATACAGTTTTCGATTACAGGCGGAGGTAGGAGAAACGCGGCGACCGTCATTCAGGCTATGCAGTTATTTTTCGCGTCAGGTAATCTCAGTCAAGGGCGCGTTGTAGGCAGATATTTCCGATGACTACATTTGCATACTATTCCCCTCCGGCGGTGATGATATGACGGCAAACGCTGAACTCTGGAAGATTGCCAAGTTCACCAGATCAACGGCGATTAATGCTCAGGCTGACAAGATCACAGCGAATCGTAAGCGCTACGAAGCTGTTTCCAAAGCCACTGGCGTTCCGTGGGACGTTATCGGCGTTATCCACTACCGTGAATCCTCTGGCGACTTCAAAGGCGTCCTGCACAACGGCCAGAAAATCATCGGGGCTGGAAAGAAAACCACGATTGTTCCCAAGGGTCGCGGTCCATTTTCGACATGGGAAGAGGCCGCTATTGATGCTCTGGTAGTCTGTCCGCCCTATGCTGCGAAGAACAAGGATTGGTCCATCGGCGGCACTCTCGACATTCTAGAGAAATACAATGGGCTGGGCTATCGCAACAAGGGCCTGCCATCTCCATACCTCTGGGCCGGGACCGATCAGTACAAAACCGGCAAGTATGTAGCGGATGGGAAGTACGATCCCAACCATGTCGATCAGCAACTTGGTGTGGCCGCTCTGTTGATGCGATTGCGAGAGGGCAAACCAGTGCAACAGCCCATCCCTATAGACCTGCCAGATGATCATGATGAGCCGCTAATTCCCAAGCAATCCTGGTGGCAGAAGATCATCGCTGCGTTCGCTGATTTCCTTCTCTCGCTGCTCCCGAAAGGACGGTAAATGTTTGAATTCTTCCAAGACCAAATCATCGGTCAGGTTCTCGCTGTTCTGATCCCCATCATCGTTACCGCGTTGCTCGGCTGGGCTGCAATTCTCTATGCCCGAATTACAGGTAAGGAGATGGAGGCCAAGCACCGTGAGGCGCTTCAGATGGCTCTCACTAACGGCTTGAATTGGGCAATCCAGCAGGTTCTCAACGGCAAGCTCAACAAGGACGGTACGGTTCCTGATAGTGCCAAGGTGTCTGTTATCGCCGCCGCGCAACAGTATGTCACCGCATCCGTTCCCGATGCAGTGCGTAAGTTCGAAATCAGCCAGCCAACTATGGAAAAACTCATCACAGCCAAGCTACCATCCTCCACGCCTAAGTCTCTGACTGAGAGCTAAATAGGTCAATGGACGCAGACGCTATCCAAACGCTTCTGAGCGGGGGGCCATATGGTATCTCCGCTCTTATTGTATGGGCTTGGCTTAACGAGCGTAAAGAGCGCCGGGAAGAGCGCAAGGAATACGATGCGGAAATCAAAGCCAAGGACGACGCGCACATTGCGACCCTGAACAGTTGGCGGGCTGATACTCAAGTGCAGAATGATAAAGTTTCAGCGCTGGTAGAGAAAGTCATCGTTGCCATCGAATCCGGCAAGAGGGGCCAATAGCCATGTGGCCTTTTCACAGAGAACCTAAGAAGCCCTCTCGTAATCCTGAAATTGAACGCTTGCAAACGGCTGTTTCAAGCAAACGAAATGAGCTATACAAGAACCTACTAAAGCTCGATGACGCAACGAAATCTATCGAGGCTGAGGGGGTACGAGGAATGCTCGGTGAGATGTTTCAGCGCCTAGAAGAGGGCAAACGCCGTGACTGACAAGACACCTCATCGGAATGTTGCCGTCGCGCTTGTTCTTATCGCAACGTATGCCGTCCCCGCGTTCTTCATCGATCCCCAGACTATGCTGGATATTATCTCCGTGCCCATGCTGGTATTCGGGGGCTGGGCCTTTACATCCTCTTCATGGAGACATGGAAGGCTTTCTCGTCTGGAGAGCAAGGCCGCGCTGCTTTGGGGCTGTTTGGCATCTTCTTGCTTCTCGTAAGCGTCGTGGTCATGCGCCCTTACGGGATTGCAACCAGAAATATTGTGGGCGCTAAGGACTGGCTGGATTCAACGCATATCCTGCCCATTGCGCTCTATCTCCAAGCGTTGGGTCTGATGTTCTTCACGCGAGCATCAGCCGCGCCCTATGTTCCTTCCAAGGGGCGCGGCGTCGGGCAGTTGATCGCGGGTGTGGTTATTGGCATTCTGGTAGCAAGCTCAAAAGCGCTCGAACCTGTCTTGGTGTTCATCAGCAAGCTCTTTAGCCGCATTCTTTGAGGAGCTTGAGGTTGACCCATTCCGCAAAAGGGAAAGAGGCCTATTATGGTTGATCCAAAATCCATACTGCTGGCATTGGCTCGCCAACAAGCTCAAGACCTTAACCAATCCCCATTCTCCAGAGCCGTCAACTCCGATCTCAACCGAAACGCTAGTGCTGTGGCGAGCGCGCTTATGGCTCCTGGCAATGCGCTTCGTGGCGAATACAGCCAGACTGAAATTGAACCTAGTGGCTATGTTCGGCCATTCAGTGGCGGCCTTATGGATGCCGCCTCAAACATGGCTGGCGTTGTTTCTCTCGGGTCCGTTCCTATGGCTCGGCCTGTTGGCTCTCTAGGCATGGGCGGCGCTCCCCGGCCTCCACAGGCCATCTCTTTAACGCCTCAGCGCGTATCGGCCTTGGAAAAATGGATGGGAAATAGTCAGGTGAGGAATCCTGACGGTTCCCCCATGACTGTGTACCACGGGACAGAGGGCAATTTCGACACTTTCCGCGTCCCTCGCGATGGGGCTGGAAACGAGAGAGCAGTTTATTTCTCTCCCGATCCCGCCGTGGCTTCCCAATATGCTGCGGGGAAGGGCAGCGTTATTCCTGCCTACGTCAAAGCAGAAAACCTCCTCACAATCGACATGAAGGGTGGAGCAACCGACGCTCTTGGTCGAAGCCGTGAAGCGATTGTGCGACAGGCCCGAGAAGCAGGATATGACGGTGTTCTGCTAAAGAACACGGGTGATGTCGGCGGCAATCAAGATCAGTACGCTGTATTTAATCCTGCGCAGATCAAATCCGCTATTGGGAATAGCGGTGCTTATAATCCGTCCGACCCGAACATTGTTCGACTCTCCGGAGTTCCGATTGTATCGGGTGAGAAGGATCGCTAAGCCCTAGAACGCTGCAATCAGCACCAGCGCCACTACCATTATGATCGCCGTGCCCCATATCTTCGCCCAATCGTTCCGGTTCATTGATATCCTTGTAATGGTATAAAGCGGCTAGGAGAGCGAGGGTGGTGGATGGGGTCATCAATATGGAATCCCCGTGGCCTCTGCGATTGTCTTCAAGACAAGATCGTATTCTTCCTTCATCGAACTGTTGATACCGTTACGCCCTTCATAATCACTCATGATGAGCATGCGGTAGTTCTCTGCCACGTCAACCAGACGCTTACGCATGATCTCGTGCGCTTCAATTTCTTCAGCAGCCTCTTGCAGAAACGATAAGGTGCTATGAGGTACGATATAATCAGGATTTCCATCGAGATACAAAATCTCGGTCCGCAGAGCTTCACTGATAATGCTCACTTCTTTTCCCCTTCAAATGGTGAGGCCCAAGCCCATACTCCAGGTGCGTAAGCTGCTATGGTTAGGCCGCGAGGATTGGTCAAGAGCAGCACACCATCAACCACCTGAATGGGGTTAAGTTTAGATACCCCTTCAACAACATCATAATTGCCCACTTGAAACTCGACATGAATTTTCGTCGTCTCTTCCTCATTAGGAATGTCACTCATTTCTCTGCCTTTCTCTGAGCCTCGTAGTTCCTACGCGATACATCCACGATTCTGCGCCGTGGGTTCTGATAGGGTGTGGTGTTGCGGAATGTCCAATAGTTCCAACTCATTTGTTATCCTCCATACATTCCCGCATAATCCAAGCTTTCGCCCTGTCCAGATCGAAATTGCAAACGATCATATCGGCTTCTGATGCGTGTAAGTGCTGATTGCCTGCCTCATCCACACCGATAACGATCACGCGTTCATACAGGCCCTTGCAGCCATCCAGGATATCGTCTGGAGCGATTGGGAGCTTAGTAATTCCGTCAAACCGAACAACGTTATCCATGCCCCACCACCAATCTAATACCCTCAGACAGTTCATCCTTGCCCACATTAAGGGCGGCTAGGGACATTTCAACGATGTTCGTATGCATGCCGATCTGTGCGCCGAGAGATGCCATTTCTTGCGCCTCTGTAGCGTCTATACGCTGGCGTTCACGAGCATAGTACTCCTGCCGTGTTTTGCGCTGTCCTTCCAGCCGTTGACGTTCTGATACAGCCTGATCGTGACGGCTGGTGATGAGGTTGCCGAACTCAACGTCTACGGCGATTGCTGGCTCTGTAATTGGCTTGCGAGCGGTCATTCTGTTGTCTCCTTCTCCGGGATTGCAATTTTCTTTCGGCGCGCATCGGCCACGATATCCGCACAAATCGATATGCACTCATCACAGATCATGGCGTCTAAGCCAGCGACGATAGTTCGGACGTAATCCTGATGCTTCCCGCAAAAGCTGCAATGATGGTATTTCTTCTCTGCCTCCTCGCTCATTCTGCCTGCTCCTTCTTGTTAAAGTATGCTCTGAGGGCGATTATGACGATATTAGCCTTGGTTCTGCTAACTCTCTCGGCCTCAAGCTCTAGATCACGCCGTAGATCGCTGGGGAGTCGAATATCCAACCTAGCGTCACTCTTCGAAATCATTGTTTAGTCCCCTCCGGTTGTCAGCTAATGATTGCCAGACATTGCCGGGCTAGTCAACTTCCAAATTTACGCGATACCTTCGGAAACCCTCTACCCGCAATCTTGGCCCTATCCTCCTTAGCCTTGCGCGTCTTTATAGGCCGGTCATTGAGTGCGGGTTCAACGTCTATGGGGACTATGAGCAATCCAGCCTCGAAACGCTGCTCTAGCGTCTCCTGTAGGCCTCTGAGGGCGTAGAACAGCCATTCCTCGGGGTCTATAGGGGTTCCTGTCCTAGCCATTGCCTGTCCATCAAAAACGGCGTGGCACGAACTGCAAGCATTGGCTACCGATAGGTCTGAAGCTTTGGTTCCGCCTCCTTTGTGCCGATCCCTAATGTGGGCCGGAACTACCGTGTCTGGGTCATTATTGCAGACGCCAGGAATGCGAAGGCTACATTGTTGCCCCCTTGACCCCGCAAGATATTTCTTCGAGCTAAGGCGCAATCTCTACCACCTCAACACCAGCCCTACGCGCTTTCCGGCACATATCAGCAGTTCCGCGCCCGCCCGGAAAGGCTAGGACCAAATCTGGCTTTCCTTCTGCCAACATACGGGCGTTACGGGCAGGCCCAGCGAATGAGCCTTGGTTCTCCCAATCGGCCTCATAAGTCTCAGCGCCTCCGCACCCATAAGGATGCTCTGCCCATTCCCGAGCCAACCTATCAGCGCCCTTTGCACCGCCTTCAATAATCGCGTCTATCCCGGCCTCACTATGCAGCTTGTCCAGAACGGCGAACACGCGGCGGCTATCGTTGTAGTCACGCCCTCCGCAGACTAGAACCCTCATTCAATCCATCCTCCGTCTCGTGTATCTTTGAACACGACGCCATGTTCCGCGCCGTAGCTCAATATGCAATCGATAAGATCGGTCATTTGCTTCTTCGTCAGCCGTGAGGTTCGGAAGCCAATCGGAAATGGGCCGGTACCTCCAAGACCCTCTGCGAACATCACCTGATGGCCTAGATAGTGCATCATGGCCGCTTTGAATGTTTCAGGCGTCCAGTTCCGGCCCTCAGGCTTCGCTCTCGCCAGATCGCCTAACAAACTCCACATCATGGAATTCTGATCGGTGGATCGCTTCGGCTCCTTTACCGTAACGATATAGCCATCCGGCGCATTCCGAACCTCAGCCAAGGCGTTCTCACGTACTCGTGGGCTTATCAAAGTGAACGAAGTCATGGCTCTAGGCTGTCAAAGCTTGGAGCCACATATCCGGGGTTGGTTAGCTCAATCTTGCGCTGATCCTTACTTAGGAGAAGGTCGGCCCGGTCTTTCTTCGGAATAGCCTTGTCATCATTGATTGCATTCCAAGCCTCAACCAACGCCTGCAAATCGACGGCTGACGTTATGGAGGCGTGGTATTCGACGAAGCTTTTCTTCGGAGACGCTACGGGAGCCGCTGGGGCCGATGAAGGAGCAACCTCGTATGTATGCGCGTCGGCGTCGTTATCCCCCTCTGTGGGGATGCAGAACGCCTGCATAGCCGCATATTTGTACGCAGCACTCATAGCCTTGTTTGTCGCCTTATCCGCGCTGTCCATTGCCTCGCCAAAAGTACGGATGACATGCTTAGACCCATCTTCCGCACTCACTAGATCGAACTCGGCTTCAACGGTCACATAGAACAACGTGCCGCCGCTCTTGGTCTGCCGTTCAACCACTTCGCGGGCAAGGATGCGAGGAAGGATGCAAAGCTTGTGCTTCGACAGGATCGGAGAGAGGGCGTTGTAAACCTCGTCAATGCCACGGAAGTTATATCCCTGCTGCTGGTTCTTCCGATCCTTACTGATTCCGCTTGTGCCAATCTCGGCCATAACGGCGGCAAT
>Ga0247805_1000181_pt1 | contig 39179 bp, 34 predicted proteins | sample UWRJL044104R1_FD_180930 | JGI IMG/M metagenome (GOLD analysis project Ga0247805, IMG submission 180930) | Plant litter microbial communities from Arlington Agricultural Research Station in Wisconsin, United States - UWRJ-L044-104R-1 | ecosystem: Environmental > Terrestrial > Plant litter >...
TGAAAAGCAAAATATCATCATTGATTTATCAGCAGATACAGAATTGAAAGAAAAGGACTTAAAGCTTTTCCTGCCGCTTATTAAACAGCAAAAGAAAGCAAAAAAGTCTTTTGTAATTGTAATTTCTGATTTTGACTTCAATGCTGTTTCTGATAAATTGACTGTGGTGCCTTCTCTTTTGGAAGCACATGATATTATAGAAATGGAAGAAATCGAAAGAGACTTAGGATTCTAAATTTAGATTTTAGAGTTCAGATTTTAGATTTTGAATACTGAATGAATCTTAATTTAGCTCGGCATTAATCTAAAATCAACAACCTGAAATCTAAAATGAAATTAACCATACTCGGCTGTTATGCAGCAACTCCCAGAACAATTACCAATCCGACTTCGCAGGTTTTGGAGATCAAAAACAGATTGTTTTTAATTGATTGTGGCGAAGGAACTCAGGTTCAATTGCGAAAGAACAAGATTAAATTCTCCAAAATTAATCACATTTTTATTTCGCATCTGCACGGTGATCATTTCTTTGGATTAATCGGAACCATTTCGACTTTTGCACTTTTAGGCAGAACTGCCGATTTGCATATTTACGGTCCAAAAGGAGTCAAGGAAATTATTACGCTGCAGCTAAGATTATCGAATTCATGGACGACTTATAATTTGTTTTTCCATGAACTGGAATCTGATAAAAGTGAAGTCATATTTGAAGATAACAGAGTAATTGTAAAAACGATTCCGCTAAAACACCGTGTTTACACCAACGGATTCTTATTTAAGGAAAAACCAGGAGAAAGAAAGCTGAATGTTGATGCCGTTCAGCAATATGATATTCATACCGCTTATTATCAGAAAATAAAAAACGGCGGTGATATTACATTGGATGACGGATCTGTAATAGAAAACGAAAAATTATCTTTTGATCCAGTTGCCCCAATGAGTTACGCTTTTTGTTCGGATACGGTTTACAACGAAGATATCCTTACAATTATTGAAAATGTGGATGTTCTTTATCATGAAACCACCTTTTTACAATCCGAAGAAGCATTGGCACAGAAAACATTACATTCCACAGCAAAAGAAGCCGCAACAATCGCTTTAAAAGCAAATGCAAAACAATTGATTCTGGGGCATTATTCTACCAGATACGACGGTATTGAGCGTTTTAAAGAAGAAGCAGAAACTATTTTTCCTAATGTCCTATTAGGAGATGACGGAAGAAGTTTTGAGTTTTATAAATAAGTCCTAAAGTTGTAAAGTCAAAGTCTTAAAGTCAGGCTTTACCATTAAAAATCTAACAATCTAAGAAGTCCAAAAATCTAATAATCTAAATTATGAATGATTTAAGCAATTATAGAAGATCTTACGAGAAAAGTGAATTATTGGAAACTTCTATTCCGGAAGATCCTATTAATCTTTTTAACCGTTGGTTTCATGAAGTGGAAGATTTTGGCGGAAGCGGAGAAGTAAATGCCATGACGGTTTCCACAATTGGATTAGATGGTTTCCCAAAGTCACGCGTGGTTCTTCTAAAGAAATTTTCTGAAGAAGGTTTTATCTTTTATACCAATTATAAATCCGAAAAAGGAAAAGCCATTCAAGAAAATCCGCATGTTTGTTTGTCTTTTTTCTGGCCCGAAATGGAGCGTCAGGTAATTATTAAAGGAATTGCACAAAAAACTTCTGAAAACATTTCAGATAATTATTTCGATTCGCGTCCTGACGGAAGTAAATTGGGTGCTGTTGTTTCCAATCAAAGCGAAGTGATTCCGTCAAGATCCTTCTTAGAAGAAAATTTAAAAAAACTGGAAACAGAATTCGAGGGGAAACCAATTGCCAGACCTGAAAACTGGGGAGGCTATATTGTGACTCCATTAGAAGTCGAATTCTGGCAGGGAAGACCCAACAGACTACACGACAGAATACGATATAAAAGCCAATCCGACTTTAGTTGGTTAATTGATCGATTGTCTTCTTAAAATAAGTAAATTCTTTCTTTTTAAAGTATTATGTGTATTTAATCGATTTTATTTGGTATTTAATCGATATTTTGATTACTTTTATTTTAGCAAATAACATATCAAAAAACAATTTTGTTTCATATTGTTTTTCGATGAAAAGTGTTGATGTTATGAAAAGGATTTTTCGAATATCGCTATTCATTTCAACTGTTCTTTTGGCAATTTCATGCTCATCAGATTCAAATGAAGTAAGCGAAGAAGAAAAACCTTCTGAAGAACTTATAGCAGATTACAGTTATAACGAATCAGAGACAGAAGTGATGCAATTAGTTAATAAACATCGCAAAAATATTGGTTTAAAAGAATTGATAAAAGTTAATCATATCTCATTTAAATCAGAAGAACACTGTAATTATATGATTGCGAATAAAAAGATTAGTCATGATAATTTTATTGCAAGGTCTGAGAATATTATGAGTGTGATGAATGCGATAACTGTAGGTGAAAATGTTGCCTACAATTATAAAACTTCAGATGCTGTTATGATTGCCTGGTTAGCCAGTAAAGATCATAAAAAAAATATAGAAGGTGATTATACCCATTTTGGGATTGCCGTAAAAATTGATGCAGAAAATGGTAGAAAATATTACACCAATATTTTTGCAAAAATTTGAAAGATAGTTAGTATGCAGGTTAGTTTAGTTGCCGTTGTAATTCATTTTGCAGCGGCTTTTTTTTGTCCGTAAATTATTGAATAATTGTTATTTTAAATTCTTTGATCTATGTTGTTATAAAAATTAAAATCGGAGAGTTTTAATGTTAACAACATCGTAAAAGAGAAGGGTATTAAAATTTCTTTCGTAAATTAGAAATTAATTAATTTTAAAACATTGACTGTTTTAAATAATACACATTTATGAAAAACTTAATCTTAATACGACACGCAAAATCAAGTTGGGAAGCTCCATTAAAAGATTTTGACAGGCCTTTAATGAAAAGAGGAATTTCAGATGCCCATCTTGTATCGGGAACCATTTCAAAGTTTATTCCTAAAACCTATATAATCTGGAGCAGTCCTGCAGCGCGTGCCTCAGAAACAGCTCTAATTTTTGCACAAAATATGTCTTATCCTATAGAAAGTATTATTTACAGGGACGATCTTTACACTTTTGATGACAGACAGCTTGAAAAAGTTATCAAATCATGTGATAATAGTTTTGAAAGCGTTATTCTTTTTGGACATAATGAGGCTATTACAAATTTTGTTAATAAATTTGGGGATGTTTTTATAGAAAATGTTCCTACTTCCGGTTTTGTTTCATTACAATTTGATGCAGAAAGTTGGACCAACATCAATAAAGGCAAAACACAAAAAAAGATTTTCCCCAAAGATTTAAAATAAAAAGCGTGTACGAGCAGAAATATATAGACAGAGAAAAAAGTTGGCTGGCCTTTAATGCCCGTGTACTTCAGGAAGCCGCTGATAATACAGTTCCATTATTAGACAGATTACGTTTTGTTGGAATTTTTTCTAATAACTTAGATGAATTTTTCAGGGTTCGGTATGCTGCTATCCGAAGGCTGAGTCTCTCTGGGATTTCCGGAGAAAAGTATCTGGGAGGTGTCTCTTCCAAACAATTGATTAAGGATATTACTGAAATCGTGATTCAGCAGCAATCTGAAAGTTTAAGGATTTTGGGTAATATTGAAGCCGAACTGGAAAAGGAAAATATTTTTATTATCAACGAAAACGAAATTACGCCGGAACAGGATAATTTTTTAAAAGATTTTTTTGTTCAGAAGCTGAGCCCTGAACTTGTTACTATTATTTTGAATGACCTGGCAGAATTTCCGGTATTGAAAGATACATTGGGATATCTGGCTGTTCGTCTGGAGATGAATGAAAACGATGAAGTACGTTATGCGGTGATTGAAATTCCGAAAACGATCAACAGGTTTGTCGTATTGCCTTCAAATGATGAAAAACATTATGTTATTTTGATTGATGATGTTATTCGTCATAACCTTAAAAACATTTTCAATATTTTCGATTATAAGAGTGTTTCGGCACACATGATCAAAATTACGCGTGATGCTCAGTTGGATATCGATAGTGATTTGAGTAAAAGTATGCTTGAAAAAATTGCGACCTCGGTAAAAGACAGGCGAATTGGAGAACCGGTACGTTTTATTTATGATAATCTTATTGAAGAAGACACACTTGAATTTTTCCTTGATAAGATGAAAATTGTAGCAACTGACAGTATTATTCCGGGAGGAAGATATCACAATCGCCGCGATTATATGAATTTTCCTAGTTTGGGAAGATTCGATTTGCTTTACAAAACAAATGATCCGTTACCGATTCCTGGCTTAAGCCTTGGAGGCAGTATTCTGGAAAAAATCAATAAAAAAGACTATTTGCTGCATGCACCATATCAGTCATTTTCATATTTGACCAAATTTTTAAGGGAAGCAGCACTGGATCCAAAAGTGACGACTATAAAAATTACTTTATATCGTCTGGCAAAGAATTCTCAAATCATTAGCTCTTTAATCAATGCTGCTAAAAATGGTAAAAAAGTAACGGTTCAGATAGAACTTCAGGCACGATTTGATGAAGCAAGCAACATATCGTACGCTGAACAGATGCAAACGGAAGGAATTGAACTTATTTTTGGAATAAAAGGACTTAAAGTACACAGTAAAATTTGTGTAATCGAAAGGATAGAAGATGAAAAAACACGTCGCTACGGCTTTATTTCAACAGGAAATTTTAACGAATCTACGGCTAAAATTTATACAGATGTAACCCTTTTTACCTGTCACCAGCAAATATTGAAGGATGTTTCTAAAATATTTGAATTTTTTGATATCAATTACAGGGTTCACCGTTACAAGCACTTAATAGTTTCGCCACACTACACGAGAACTAAATTCGTAAAACTGATTGATCGTGAAATTTTGCATGCCCTGGCAGGAAGAAAAACACATATAAAATTGAAAATGAATAGTTTGTCAGATTTTAAAATGATTGATAAACTATACGAGGCAAGTAATGCGGGAGTGAAAATACAGCTTCAGGTAAGAGGAATCTGTTCATTGATTCCGGGAATTCCGGGAATGAGCGAGAATATTGAAGCCATCAGTATTGTGGATAATTATCTGGAACACTCCAGAGTTTATATTTTTGGAAATGCCGGTTTGACCGAAGTATATATTTCATCTGCTGATTTTATGGCAAGAAATTTGGATGGAAGGGTTGAGGTAACCTGTCCAATCTATGATCTTTCAATTAAAAAAGAACTGATCGATAATTTCAATATTGCCTGGAAAGGGAATGTAAAAGTGAGGTATCATTCCTATAATTTAGACAATAAATATAAGGTCAGAAATCATCATCCGGCTTTTAGGGCACAATTGGAAACCTATAAATATTATCAGAACAAAATAGAAGAGACTTCAGAAAAAGTAATTCAGGATATATAAAATTAAACCAACTAATTAAATTTCAAATCATAAGTGAGCATGATTAAAATAAAAAAATTCGCAGCAATAGATATTGGGTCAAATGCCATGAGACTGCTAATATCAAATGTTGTAGAACAAGAAGGCAAAGAGCCGCAATTTAATAAAAGTTCACTTGTTCGCGTACCAATACGATTAGGACAGGATGCCTTTACAGTTGGTGAGATTTCTGAAGAAAATATTGATCGAATGATAGATGCCATGAAAGCATTTAAACTTTTGATGAAAGTACACAAAGTAGAGCGCTACATGGCTTTTGCAACTTCTGCCATGCGTGAAGCCTACAATGCCAAGGAAGTTGTTGATTTGATTAAGAAAAAAGCTGACATAAAAATTGAAATTATTGATGGTAAAAAAGAAGCGGCTATCATTGCTTCTACAGATTTACATCATTTACTCAGAACCGACCAGACTTATCTTTTTGTAGATGTAGGTGGTGGAAGTACTGAGTTTACCTTGTTTTCTGACGGAAAGTTAATCAATTCCAGATCTTTTAAAGCAGGTACAGTACGTTTGCTAAATAATATGGTGCATGATGTAGTTTGGGATGAAATCGAAAAATGGATCAAAACCAATACCAAGGATTACGATGAAGTAACACTTATCGGTTCAGGTGGAAATATCAATAAATTGTTTAAAATGTCCGGAAAACAGCAGGAAAAGCCACTTTCGTACATTTATATCAATTCACAATATGCCTTTTTGAATTCTTTAACCTATGAGCAAAGAATTGCGGAATTAGGGCTGAATTCAGATCGCGCCGATGTTATTATTCATGCTACCAGAATTTACCTGAATGCGATGAAATGGAGTGGGGCAAGACAGATATATGTACCAAAAATAGGGCTGTCTGACGGAATCGTCAAAGCAATGTACTACGGAAAAATATAAATTACTCTTTATTAAATGAATAAAACAAGACTTGAAGCTTTTAGCGATGGCGTATTAGCTATAATCATAACGATTATGATTTTAGAAATCAAAGTTCCTCACGGACACGAATTTGTAGATTTGAAGCCTTTGTTCCCTAAGTTTTTAAGTTATATTTTGAGTTTTATTTATGTTGGCATTTACTGGAATAATCATCATCATCTGATTCATAGTTTGTCGAAATCGAATGGGAAAATTCTTTGGGCAAACCTGCATTTCCTTTTTTGGCTTTCGCTTATTCCAGTAGCAACAGGCTGGATGGGTGAACATAATTTTGAAAAAGCTCCGATGACGTTGTATGGTGTTGTATTGCTGTTGTGTTCCATAGCTTATTTTATTTTGGAACGAATTATAATTATTGCGGAAGGTAGGAATTCTGTATTAGCGAAAGCGATAGGTTATGATGTAAAAGGAATGATTTCCACAATCTTATATGTTTTTGGAATAGTGCTTTCGTTTTATAATGAATGGATTTCAGGTGCTGCTTACCTGGCTGTGGCACTTTTATGGTTAATTCCCGATAAAAGAATTGAGAAGATTATTGCAGTAAAAGATTGATTATTCCTTATTCTATAAGAAATACGTTTCTGAATCTATTAATTCTACCACAATAGGGATTAGATCAGTTGATTTCGGAAAGGAGTAAAAATCAAAGGTATATTCAGAAATAAATATAAATTACTAAGTTGGCAAGTCTAATCCAAATGTGGTGCGCAAGAGTTCTATGTTTGGATTGATTTCCAATAATCTATTATAACGATCCTGATCATTAAAGCTGCGTTTGCTTTCAATAGATTCATTTACAATGACTTCAATTGTAATATCGTGGTTGTGCAGATGCCCTTTAAGATGTCCTAAAAGTCCGTGTATTTCCTTTTCAAAATCCAGTTTAGAACCTTCATTTGGTAATTCAAGGGTAATATTGGTTCCGTTTAAAACAGGATCATTAATCAATAATAAGGACTCCATAATTTTGAATCCCTTATCGCCTAAACGCTGTGCATATTTATTCCATTGCAGTAGCATCTCAGTTTCGCTAAATTCTTCCGTAGGTAATGTCGTGGTTGGTTTTACGTAAGATTTACTGTTGGCTTCCAGCTCCTTTTTCTTGCGGATACTCGCTAAAGAAAATGCAGAAATTTTTGGTTCACCGGTAACTTCAGGTTTTGGAGCGACATTAGTTTGTGCTTGTGGTGCTGTAGCTGTTTCTTCTTTTTGTACAGTTATTTTTTCAGTTGAATTGTCTGGATTCTCAACTTTTGAAACCGGATTTTCGATTTTAGTTTGACTTTCAACTTTTGAATTTTGACTTTTGACTTCGGTTATAGAGTAACCTGAATTTTTAAAGTAAACAGGCGGAATTATGAATTGCTCAACTTTTTTTTTTCTCCATCAAAGTTGATAGAGGCCAATTGCATCAAACATAATTCAACCAGAAGACGCTGATTCTGGCTTAATTTGTATTTTAAATCGCAATCGTTGGCGATATCAATTCCTTTTAATAAAAATTCCTGAGAACATTTCTGAGACTGAACACCATACATTTGCTGTGCCTGTTCGCCAACTTCAAGTAATGCAATTGTGGCAGGAGTTTTGCTTACCAGTAAATCCCTGAAATGCGAAGCCAGACCGGCAATAAAATGATGCCCGTCAAAACCTTTTGAAAGAATGTCGTTGTAAGCCAGTAAAAGTTCCGGAATTTTATTTTCTAAAAGTAAATCGGTGATACTGATGTAGGTTTCGTAATCTAAAACGTTTAGGTTTTCGGTTACAGCCTGACGTGTTAAGTTTGTTCCGCAATACGAAACTACACGGTCAAAAATGGATAATGCATCACGCATTGCACCGTCTGCCTTTTGGGCGATAATATGCAAAGCATCGTCTTCAAAATTGATTCCCTGGCTTGTGGCTACTTCAGCCAAATGTTCCTTAGCATCTTTTACCGTAATTCTTTTGAAATCAAATATCTGGCAACGGGACAAAATTGTTGGAATAATTTTGTGTTTCTCGGTAGTTGCTAAAATAAAAATAGCATGTTTTGGCGGCTCTTCCAATGTTTTCAAAAAAGCATTAAAAGCTGCCGAAGACAACATATGAACCTCGTCAATAATATAGACTTTGAATTGCCCGGTTTGTGGCGGGATTCGAACCTGATCAATCAGACTTCGAATGTCATCAACCGAGTTGTTGGAAGCCGCATCTAACTCAAAAACGTTAAAGGCAAAATCTTCGTTGGGATCATCATACCCGGGCTGATTAATTTTTCGAGCCAAAATACGGGCGCAGGTTGTTTTTCCAACACCACGCGGTCCGGTGAATAAAAGGGCAGAAGCAAGGTGGTTGCTTTCTATGGCATTCAGCAAAGTGTTGGTAATGGCTTTTTGTCCCACAACATCCTTAAATGTCTGTGGGCGATACTTACGGGCCGATACTACAAATTGTTCCATATTCTTTTTATTCGATAGCAAATATAGGCTGAAAATTACCAAATCACAAATATGAAATTGATAAATCTCAGTAGGATATTAGTGTTTTAAATTTGATTAAACTAACCGTTAATTTTAAATTTAACCTTTAATAAATTAAGAAAAATTAGGCGCTATTTTATTTAAAAATCGGTATTTTTAAGATTACTTAATTTTATATTATCCTGAAATATTTTAGTTTATGAGAAAGTTAAAGTTACAAATGAATATCTCACTCGATGGATTTGTAGGAGATTCTAAAGGAAAATTGGATTGGATGCTGCCGGAAGTTGATAAAAAACAAATTAAGCTGCTACATAATCTCACAAAAAGTGTTGACACTATAATTTTAGGACGTATAATGGCAACAGAAGCAGTGCCGTACTGGGAAAGTGTAGCCCGGACCAAAGCAAAAGACGAAGAAGCAGTATATGCTGATTTTTTTGTACGTACTCCAAAAAACATTTTCAGTAAAACATTAAAAAATTTTGAAGGCCAGAATATTTCAATTGAAAAGGGCAATTTGAAAAAAAGTATTATGGAATTAAAATCGGAGAAGGGAAAGGATATAATTGTGTATGGAGGAGCCAAATTCGTTGCATCTTTAATTGAACAAAACTTAATTGATGAACTGAATTTATTTGTTCATCCCGTTGCTATTGGAAATGGATTGCCTATTTTTAGTAAGAAATCTAATTTCGAATTAATAAAGTCTGAAAGTTACAGTAACGGAATTATTTTACATCAGTATCAATTGTAAACTGCTAAATGTTGATTTTACTGGTAAAAATATAAATCTTCCAACAATATCATATAAAGTATTGATACTTAATTGACTTAATTTTATAAAAAGTAAATTAATTAAAAGATAGTATTATGAAAATCAAATCAATTTTATTGGGAATGGGACTTGCTGTGTCATTGGTGGCTTGTGCACCTAAAGATGCGGATATAGAAAAACAAATTAGTGAAAAACTAAGTGACACGCCAAGTGTTCAGGTAACAGTTCATGAAGGTGTTGCCACAATCGTAGGGACTTGTGATGATGATGCTTTCAAAAAAAATATTGAGCTTTCTGTTAAAGCTGTTAAAGGAGTAAAATCGGTAGTGAATAACTGTCAGTTTCCTCAGCCTAATGTAGAACCTGCTGCTGCAGCAGTTATAATTAATGCTGATGGTGATTTAGATAAGTCCGTAGGTAAAGTAATAAAAGCGTATAAAGGAGTTAGTGCTACAGTTGTAGGTGGCGTTGTGACACTTTCTGGAGAAATCAAAAGAAGTGAATTACAGCCTTTAATTCAGAGTGTTCAGGAATTGAAACCTCAAAAAGTAGATAATAAATTAACCATTAAATAAATCGTTATGGGCTTACAGGAAAAATATAGAGATTTGATCAGTTTTGCTACAGATTTAGGAATAGCAAATTTACTGATTAGAGAACAAAATAATGTGTTATATATTGACGGAACTGCAAAATCGGCTGAAGAGAAAGATAAACTTTGGAGTGTTTACAACAAAATAGATCCTGATTTCAGGGCAGCGGATGCTGTTGTTAACATAACTGTTGCTGAAGGAGAAACAACAGAATATACTGTTGCAAGCGGCGATTCGTTATCTAAGATAGGAAAAGAGCACGGTGTTTCGTGGCAGGCTATTTATGAAGCCAATAAGGATCTTATTAAAAATCCAGATTTGATTCAGCCTGGCTGGAAATTGAAAATACCAACATCATAATTGAATTTATGAGTTGTCTAAAAAGTCCATTTTTTAAGATGGACTTTTTTTGTATTAGAAAGTTATGAATTGACCATACTGCATATTATTGCTTGCTCAAAAAAGAACTTATGAATCCTAAAGGCCTAGCCCTGATGGAAGCGGCATCCTTTTGTGCCGGGGTTCGGCATAAAAGATATAGCGTACTAGCAGGAAACAGCTCCGGAAAATTATCTTCCTCGGATGCTTAAATCATTTAATAATTTCGCGGTTTCCTGATCAGAGTCTGCCGAGAAACCTGCTACAAAAACGCCTTTTTTGCCTGTTGTTGATTTGATTCCATATACGACAGCTTCATCTCCAGGATCTGATTCTCCTTCGTATCGATACACATGTACAATTTCAAATTTTTCAGGATTCTTTTTTATTATGTCAGCATTTCGATTGAAGTCGCAGGTGAATCCTTTTTCGTTAAGTTGATCCAAAGCTTTTGAGACCGTTGCGTAGTGATACATTTTAGCCATAATAAAAGAATTTTGAGATTAGGATTTTAAAGATAACCAATTTAAAATTAAGGTATTGCAAAAGCACTGTTAAAGTAAGCAGGGCAATGACTAATTATAAGACATAAAAAGGCTAAATTTGCACCGCAGACCGCCTTATCGTCGTTCCGATTCATCGGGAGGGAGGAAAGTCCGGACACCAGAGAGAGGCATAGCGGGTAACACCCGTCGGCGTTAGCAATAACGTCAGGACAAGTGCAACAGAAAGTATGTACAGGTAATGCTGTAGTGAAACCAGGTAAACTCTATGCGGTGAAATACCAAGTATATCAGCATTTAAGGGCTTCTCGTCCGTTGCTGAAGGGTAGGTAGCTTGAGTCCCGCAGTAATGCGGGATCTAGATAAATGATAAGGTATTGTTAGCAATAACAAGAACAGAATCCGGCTTACAGGTCTGCTTTTTTTTAATTTTTAACCTGCTAACGCATTTTAGAAAATACTCTTTACGGTTTTTATGCTTCGTCCTTAGTAGCACGTACCAGACTGATTCCGGACATAAAAAATACGATTCCCAATATTCCGTAAATAATTAAAGATTTGATATCTCTTGTTTCGCCTGAAGTACCGGCAAATATTACAGCTGTGTAAATAAGTCCTACTATTCCAAGGATAGTAAGTAATCCTCCGAAAAATCTTTTTAGGTTCATGATTTTGATTTTAATGTTTGGTCAAATGTATAATAGAGAAGCCTGTTATCTGTTATAGAATTGCTTTTGAGAGTTATATCATTCAAATCATAAATATTTTATTTATAGATATGTAGGAAAATGTTTTAATGAGTTAGCTGATTGTATGGTTTAAATAGTATTTTTGCGCCAACTATAAAATCATAATAATGAAAAACAATTACCTGCTTTTATTATCATTTCTTTTCGCCATTACTATTCAAGCACAAGATGAAGCGCCAACAAGTGTTGAAAAAAGCTTGTTTAAAATCAATTTTTTATTTCCTGGGTTTGTTTACGAACATGGTTTTGATACTAAAAACACACTGTATTCAGAAGTAAGTTTGGGACTTGGATATCGTTATAACAGTTATTATGACGAATCAACTGTGTATTTTGTACCTATGATCAATGAGCAGTTTCGTCATTATTACAATCTGGAAAAAAGAGCCCGTAAAGGAAAAAGGACGGCTTATAACTCTGGAAATTTTATTGCTATGAGTGCTACTTACAATTTTCAGTCCATTTCTACCAATGAAAAGTATTCAGAGTATTGCCCATCGCTTACCATTGCACCAGTTTGGGGATTTCAGCGCACTTACAAAAGAAGATTTAATCTGGAAGTAAACTTAGGCGCCGGTGTCAATTTTGATCGATTTGATACAGAATTTGCTCCTGTTGCAAACTTTAGTTTGGGATGGGTTATAGGGAAGTAATTATCTTTGTACAATCAATTTTTAAAATATAAAACCTCCAGTTTCTTATTGAATTGGAGGTTTTTGTTTTTGATGTAAATTTAAATTAATAAAAAACATAGGAGTTTTTAAATCTCTATATTTTCGATTTCTTATTCTTCAGAAATATTTTTTATTGTAATGTTTTTGAAGTCAATTGGGGCTCCTTCGTAGTTTAATGAAATTCTGCCTTCTGTAGAAGAGGATTCCGTACATTCGTTTACCAGTTTACCATTTAGATATTGGGTGATTTTTCCGTTAAGTGATTTTATAAGGATGGTATTCCATTCGCCATATGGCTTTTCATTTTCACTAAATTTGGCAGAAGTTACGCTGGCACCAGGCTCTACCCATTTGCCATTTACTTTTGCCGTGACCTGATCCAAAAAGATAAAATCACCCGTAGTATTTTCCTTTATCTGAAACTGGATTCCTTTTGGCCAGATTTTATCGGGATAGTCAGTCGGTATGTTGTACATGACACCGCTGTTTTTTTTGTTTTTTGTTTTAAATTTTTCTTCAGTGTTCCATCTGTATTCTAAACTCAGTTCAAAATTTTTATAACTTTTTTCAGACATCAGGTAACCATTGCTGTCACCGTACATTCGAATCATGTCACCAGAAAAATCAAACACTTGTGTGGGTTGAAGCCTTTCGGTACTGTTTTTTGTAAAAGCATACCAGTCTTCAGATGATACCTTTTTTTGCTGAACAGCACATGATTTTAAAATAAAAAGAACAGCTAAAGCAAAGGTTGATTTTTTGAACATAAGAAGATTTAATTAATTCAGCTAAGATTATTACAAAAGTATTCAATAATTAATAATGAATACAAAAAGATGGCGTAATGAATTAAATGAATTTTGAACTTAAGCAGTGTTAGGAATTCCGAATTGATAAACCAGAAAGATTCATTGGCTTTTTTCTTTTTATTTTTCTTATGAAATTCTTCAGGAAAAGAATAAAACGAATAATTATATTTTTTTTCATTCTTTTAATCTCTCTTTTTAGATACTGGTTTTCTGCCTTTGCCGACTGTAATTTATTTATAAAATAGATATTTTGATTTTGATTCGTAACCAAATCTTCAAAATTACTATAGAAATAATCTATCCTGTCCTTTATAATTGTACCTATAGTTATAAAAGATAATTTGTCTTTTACAAAAACACCAGCATTATTAGCTTTCATTTGTCTAAGATCGGAGTTATTGTAAACTTCTCTTAATTTATCAACTGCATCCGTCAATAACGGATTTGCCCAAATTGTTTTTGAACAAAAAGTGCCATCAGAATTTTCAATAACGCTAAGTCTATAATTTACCAGAAAACTATTGTCTTCATTCATAAATTCAGTATTACCTGAATAATTAGTAGCCACAACTGGTTTACCTAAAAACATTGCTTCAGCAAGCGTTAACCCAAATCCCTCAGAGTGATGTAATGAAACATAGGAATCACATGAATCTATTAAGTGGTTAACGCAGTTTTTATCAAGTTCAACATCATGAATCTTTATATTTTTTGATATATTTTCCTGTAATCGTTTCTTTTCTTTTTTGTAATGCTGTCCTCCAACTGTCTTAATAATTAATTCAACATTTTCATTATCACCAAAAGCGGATTTAAAAGCTTCTATCAGAAATAAAGGATTCTTTCTTTCAATTGAGCTGTGATAGCTAAACAAGAAAAGAAAGCTAAATTTATTTTTATCAAAAAATTGGATCTTATTTTGGTTGTGAATTGGCTCAAGATGTACTTCAACAGGATGAGGTACTATTATGATAGGATTGTTGAATATATTTTCAAATATTTTTTTACAGTATTTTGAAGTTGTCCAAATTTCATTAAAAAGATGTAAGTTTTCTCCCAGTTCAGGAGCAATATACTCTGATTCCCAAACTAAGAAAAGAACGGTATATCTTCCTTTAAAAAAGATGGGATCAATAACTGCAAAAAAAGACTCCAGATCGTATAATGAAATTTGAACTAAATTTACCTGATAGGGTAGTGTGTATTGATAGTTGTCGTATTTTTTAACTTTTTCATAATTTATTAAATTAAGGGGTATTTTGTGTTTTTGGGCTGCTGCAATATTTAATCTTACTGCTTCACCTAACCCAAACATTCCTTCAGTATATCCAACAATATTAATTCCTTTTTGATAGGTTTGCATTTTTATTTTAAAATATAATTAATAGACTTCTAATGATTGCAGGGATACTAAATTTTTATAAGTTCCTTTCAATTTTATCAACTCTTCATGATTTCCCTGTTCGATAATTACACCGTTGTTCATTACGACAATTAAGTCCGCATTTTGTATAGTTGAAAGTCGATGAGCAATAACGATTGAAGTTCGATGTTCCATCATGTTTTCGAGAGCATTTTGAACCAGTTTTTCAGATTCTGTATCTAATGCAGATGTTGCTTCGTCAAGGATCATAATTGGTGGGTTTTTCATTACTGCCCTACTAATGGCAATTCGCTGGCGCTGACCTCCAGATAGCAGACATCCTCCATCTCCAACATTGTTTTGGTATTGATTGGGGAATTCACAAATAAAATTATGTGCATTTGCTATTTTGGCTGCTTCTATAATTTTTTCCTCATTTCGATTTTCAATTCCAAGAGATATGTTATTGGCAATTGTGTCATTAAACAGAATAGAATCCTGAGCTACGATGCCCATTTGTTCGCGCAATGATTTTACTGAGACATCCCTAATATCAATACCATCAAAGGTTATACTGCCTTCAGTTACATCATAAAAGCGTGTAATTAAATTGGCAATCGTTGATTTACCACTGCCTGACTGTCCTACAAGAGCCACAATTTTTCCTTTTGGAATTGTAAGGTTAAAGTTTTTTAGAACATAATCTTCTTTGTATTTAAAGGATACATTATTGAATTTAATTTCGTGATTAAATCCTGTAATTAATTTCGCATCAGGTTTGTCCTGTAATGGATTTTCAGCATCTAAGATAAAAGCTACTCTTTCATAAGCGGCACTTCCTCCCTGTAAATCATGGTGAGCTCTGGTAATAGCTTTTGCCGGGGTAAGAATTTGATAGGCTAATCCCATATAGGCCATAAATGCCCCGCCACTGAGCGACTTGTCAACAAGTACTAATGATCCCCCGTAAACAAGCAAAACAGAAATAACTAATATTCCTAAGAATTCACTTGTTGGAGAAGATAAACTCATTACTTTTCCAACAGAATTATTAAGGTTGTTTATGTCATTGGTAAAACCATTAAATTTTTTTGTAAAAAATTTCTCTGCAGTAAAATTTTTGATAATTTTTATACCACCTAATGTCTCTTCAATATTGGAAATTAAATGTCCTTCTAATTCAAAAATATTTCCTGATTGTCTTTTGATTCCTTTTCCTAATTTTGAAATTAAGAAACCTGAAATTGGTATAAAAAAGAACACAAAAATGGTTAGTTTCCAACTTATGGCTATCATTCCTGCAAGTGTGAAAAGGATAGTTAAAGGTTCTCTAATCATCATTAAAACATTCATAAATGATATACGTATTGTGTTTATATCAGACGTCATACGCGCTATAAGGTCTCCTTTTCGCTCATTAGAAAAAAAACCAACGTTCAATGATATAACTTTAGAATAAACATCCTGTCTCAGGTCTTTTAATATACCATTATTCAGGTAAGTCATATATAAGATAGAGAGATAGCTAAATATGTTCTTTAGTAAAAAAGTAGTTAATACAAATCCAACGATCGTGATTAAAGTTATTAAAGCACCCTTAGTTTCTCTGAGTGTTGTTATGTAATAATTAAGATAGTTCTCTATGTAATGCAAATCAAAATCTTTCATTCCGTTAAAGACGGGTTTTATCCTGATTTTTTCGCCTTCTTCAAAAAGAACTTTCATCATTGGAAGAAGTGATAGCATTGATAACGACGAAAAAAGAGCGTAGAGAATATTGAATATTATGCTTAAAATTTGATAATTTTTGTAAGGAATCAGGTATTTAAGAAATCGTTTAAAGTTTTTCATTAATAGTTGTTCTAAAATATAAAGTTTTATTTATTTAAAATGCTTTTGTACACATCCATATATTCTTTCGCTGCGTTCTCCCAAGTAAATTTTTGCGCCCGTTTTTTATATTCTAATGTGTACATTTCTTCGTTCTGTCTAAATGTATTCATACCTTCATGAAAAATTTTTGACATATATTCAGGATCAAAATTGTTCCAGTAGAAGGCATGCTTTCCACCAATTTCAGGTAAGGATGTTTTGTTAGACAGAAAGACAGGTTTTCCAAAAGTCATTGCCTCCAATACAGGAAGCCCGAATCCCTCTCGTAAAGAAGGGAAAGCAAATGCAAGGCAATTTTTATAGTAATGTATTTTGTCTGATTCTGAAATAGTCCCAAGTAAAAATACCCTCTTTTCTAATTTATAGAGAGCTATTTTTTGTTTTAAAATTTCAGCATATTCGTTCTTCATTTCTCCGGCAATGACCAAATTAATGTCTCTTGTAAAACGTAACATTTCTATTAGCGTGTGAAAGTTCTTTTTTTCTACTACCTGTCCAATTGAAAAAATAAACGGAGAATCCGGTAAATAACCTTTAAAATTAATTTCTGAATGTTTAGAATAATCATAATTTAAGTTATTACCGTTGTATATAACATACTCAGGAATATTTGGAATGTCAAAATGCTCATGAGTACTATTTTTAGCAAATTCTGAAATATAAACAATCGCATTGCTTCGCTTTATTTTATTTTTTAACTGATTCATCCTGTAATCAAAGTTATCTCCTGTTTCTTCTTCCAAAAAATTGATATCATGAATGGTTAGCAGATAAGGAACAGTATTCGAAGCAGGCTCAATCTTAGTATTTTGATTAACAGAGTGCCATAAATTAAAATTTCTTTTTATTCTAAAAAATGGGTATCTGGTTATCGGCAAATACTTGTTATATGAAATTTTTTTTCCTATCTCTTTCTTTACAATTTCATTATTGCAGTTAATGATAACTTCATGTTCATTTAGAAATTCAGTTTCCTTGCTCAGGGCTTTTGCCAGATTAAAATTAAATTGTCCAAAACCAGAATGTAACTTTTTGATATTATGTGTTTCAAGAAATATTTTTTTTATAGGATTTGTATTTTTCATAAGTATTCTCGTTATTATTGACGGATGGTTATTCATTACAGTAAGGTTATACTGAATTAACAAGTATGTTATTTAGATGTACAAAAAATAAATTGGTTGCGTTAAAAAATAGATTAATTACAAAAAACACGTTATTTTTATCTTGACTAAGCGTTTGGTATTAGATCAAAACAAAATTTGACCTAACAAAAATAATTGATAGATTTTTTACGGAAGATTAAAAAAAATGCATAAGTCAGACTTTAGGAGTCTTATGATTTAACCTGAGTTGAAGTGTTAATAAGAGTTATAACTATCCTTCATCCTCTTCAGTAGTTTTATTTGCAGCATTGTCCAGTTCTTCGTCTTCATCAGTCGAATTCAATTCGAAGAAACTAAAAAAGGAACCTCCATAACTTTTTTGGAAAGAAAAATTACTCAAATGTTCCATTTTGGTGTATTTTGAATGCTCAATAATCATCATTCCATCTTCATGAAGTAATTCTTTTTCGAATACAGTCAGAACAATTTTTTCAAAGGCAGCCTGATCCAATCCATAAGGAGGATCGGCAAAAATAATATCATAGGACGTTTTACAGTTTTCAAGAAATTTATACACATCACTCTTCGTTGCAGCAATTTCAAAATCGTATTCTGCAGCAATTTGTTTAATGAATTTCACACACCCAAAATCACCGTCTACCGAAGTAATTGGCGCACTCCCGCGTGAAGCGAATTCAAAACTGATATTTCCTGTACCTGAAAATAAATCCAGAATCTTCAAACCATCAAAACTAAAATGATTATTCAAAACATTAAATAATGCTTCTTTACTCATATCGGTAGTTGGTCTTACAGGAAGGTTTTTTGGCGGAAAAATGCGGCGACCTTTATATTTTCCTGAAATGATTCTCATGATTGAAATAGAATATAGTGTTTTTGATTCTGAGCAGTTGAAAAATTGTTTTTTTCTTGTAAAAAGTTGACATCCACAAAAGAGATATTACGAATGTATTTATAGGCAATGTTATAAAAAGGATCATTTTTTTCAATGGTACCAAGTAACTCCAATTGGAAACTTTCGGGATTGAGACTCAATTGTTCTGCTGTAAAAAGTAAATAATAAAGAAAGTCTTCCGGGGTTTCATATTCAAAGGAATTGAATAAAAGCAACTTTTGGTTTTGTACCACGATGATTTCAAAATGGCCTTTATTAAAATTGACGATCATTTTTTTCTCATCATTATTTTTAGAGGCATCGAGAATTTTTTCAATCAAAATACTGTTTGCATGTTTGTAATCAAATGAACCGATAGTATCAATTAAAAAATTATTGATGTTCACATACGGAATATAAACGGAATTCATTTGATAGTTTGAAATCTGATCATAAGTAAAAAAATCAGTTTCAAAAACCTTGGTATTGTACTGTAAATAGCTGCCCATAAAATTTTCATCGAATAAAGCAGCAGGTACAAAAGTAGAAAGATTGTTATTGTGAATAACCATTATTTCATCATAAGAATCTTTTAATTCCGGATTGTTTTTAAAGGTTTCTTCAAACAGTTGTTCTATTTTGTTTGTTTTTTCGGTATCAAAATGAACTTCTTTTAAAGAAGTGATTGTATTATTTAAAGTATCAAAACAACAGTATGATAATCCGTTCAGTGAAACCTGAATAGAAAGTTTTTTATATTTTTTTGATGTGATATTCATGTTTTGTAATGACATACTTTGATTTGCGATTTGCTGATTTAATTTAGTTTTAAGCAGCAAATCTGATTCGATTACAAACTTACAAATTTAAAAGCAATAATAATTGCAGTAAGAATAGCAATGGGAAAATTCAATGAATTAAGCTGTGAAGTATCTTAAGTTACAATTGATATTTTCATGAGATTTTAAATTGTTATTGGCATTGATTTTTGTCATTGCCATTGAAATTGCCATTAAAAAAGCCGAACTTTGTATTTCAAATTTACCTTATGAATTCATCACTGTTTTACAGCGTTTTACAAAAAAGATTTCCATTTGCCCCAACCTACAAACAGGATGTTTTTTTTCAAAAAATCGCTATTTTTTTAACTGATACCCACAATGACACCATTTTTGTATTGAAAGGGTATGCAGGAACCGGAAAAACAACCGTGATTTCAACCATTGTAAATAATTTAGGGGATATTAATAAGAAATATGTTCTGCTTGCACCAACTGGGCGTGCTGCAAAGGTAATTGCTAATTATTCTAATACAGCTGCATTTACTATTCATAAGAAAATATATTTCCCTAAAAAATCGGCTGGAGGTGTTGCCTTTACCAAACAAATCAACAAACATAAGAACACCATTTTTATTGTCGATGAGGCTTCGATGATTTCAGACAGCAATTCCGATTCGAAATTATATGACAACGGATCACTTCTGGATGATTTGATTCAATACGTTTATTCCGGGACCAATTGCAAAATGATTCTTTTGGGAGATACTGCTCAGTTGCCTCCTGTAAATTTAGATATCAGTCCGGCATTGGATGTGCATACTTTGGGAGTGCATTACGATAAGGAAATTGAGCATATCGAACTGGATGAAGTGATGCGTCAGGAAGAAAATTCGGGAATTTTATTCAATGCAACAGAACTACGTGAATTATTGAAAGACAGCTTCATTACTGAGTTTAAATTCAATGTCAAAAAATTTAAGGATATAGTTCGTTTGACAGACGGCTATGATATCCAGGATGCGATAAATACCGCCTATAGCAATTATAGTATAGAAGATACCGCTTTTATTGTCCGTTCGAATAAAAGAGCCAATCAGTACAATGAGCAAATTCGGACAAGGATTTTGTTTAAGGAAAGTGAACTTTCTGTTGGAGATTTTTTGATGGTGGTAAAGAATAATTATTTCTGGCTGAAAGAATCTGATGAAGCAGGTTTTATTGCAAATGGAGATATTATAGAAGTTTTAGAACTCTTTGGAATTCAGGAATTATATGGTTTTAATTTTGCAAAAGTAAAAATCAGAATGGTCGATTATCCGGATCAGAAACCTTTTGAAACGGTTTTGTTACTGGATACCATTAAAAGTGAATCACCTTCTTTGTCTTACGAAGAATCCAATCGTTTGTATGAAGAAGTGATGAAAGATTACGAGAATGAATCCACAAAATATAAGAAGTTCCAGAAAGTAAAGGAAAACGAATATTTTAATGGACTGCAGGTTAAATTCTCCTATGCCATTACTTGTCATAAATCACAAGGAGGGCAGTGGAATACGGTTTTTATTGAACAGCCCTATTTGCCGGACGGAATTAACCGCGATTATATTAGATGGCTTTATACTGCTATGACGCGTGCTAAAAATAAATTATATTTGATAGGATTTAAGGATGAGAATTTTGAGGAGTAGTGATTATTTTTTTAATTTGAAAAATAGATAAGGTATGAGATTTTCGCAAAAAATAGGAAAGTCTTTTATTAGAGACTTGATTCAAATAGAGTCAATAGATAAGAAATTAGAAAATAGACTTTGGAACACAATACAAAATGATTTTTTTGGTAAGTTTGGTACTGATTTAAACTACAGCGTAGATAAACGTTCAGATTTAGGAGAGCTTTTTGTTTATATTTGGCAAGAATTTTACGGAAACCTTGTAGATGAGATTCCACAAGAAAACACACAAGATATTTCTACATTAAGATTTATGTATTATGTTAAAAAAAGTTTTTTTGATTCCCAATGGTTTGAAAAATATGATTTTTTAGAATTTCTTTCTGAAATAGATGTTCATTATGAAATCGGATTTACTCAAAAATGCAATGATTCTTTAAAAAGAGAGATGTCAGCATATAGATTAGTTGAAGGCTCTATTGTTCAAATTACATCAGAAGAAGAGATATTAGAAATCGAAGATGCTATTTTAAATTCAAATAAATGGGAACCTGTAAATGTTCACTTGAAAGCAGCAATTACATATTTTTCTAATAGAGAAAATCCAGATTACAGAAACTCTATTAAAGAAGCGATTTCCTCCATAGAATCTCTATGTGTAATTATTACAGGAGATCCAAAAGCAAATTTAGGCCCTGCATTAGGACTGGTAGAAAAAAAATATAAAATTCATGGTGCTTTAAAAAGTGCTTTTACTTCATTATACGGATTTACAAGTGATGCCGGAGGAATTAGGCATAAACTTTTGGAAGATGATATTGTTATAAAAATGGAAGACGCCAAATTTATGTTGGTTTCCTGCTCTGCGTTTATAAATTATTTAAAAGTTAAAACAGAGGAATAATTCGTAGCAAAAAAATCTAGATACAATGACAACACTAAACGATTTACATTCGATTTCGTCAACGTTTTCGAATACAGATAAAATGCCGGTTCTGTTTTTAGGACATGGCAGTCCGATGAATGCCATTGAGGAAAATCAGTTTGTGGCGGGTTTTCGAAATCTGGCTAAAACATTGCCACAGCCTAATGCCATCTTATGTATTTCGGCACACTGGTTTACGAACGGAACCAAAGTGGCTTCAATGCAAATGCCAAGAACGATTCATGATTTTGGAGGCTTTCCGCAGGCACTTTTTGATGTGCAATATCCTGCAGAAGGAAGCCCGGAACTGGCTGTTGAAACCAAGAAAATATTAGAACCTGTTCATGTCGAATTAGATGAGCATTGGGGCTTGGATCATGGCGCGTGGAGTGTAATTAAACATTTATATCCTGAGGCGAATGTTCCGGTAATTCAGTTGAGTATTGATTACACGAAGTCAGGACAATATCATTTTGAACTTGCTCAGAAACTTCAATCCTTGCGTCATAAAGGTGTTTTGATTATCGGAAGCGGGAATATTGTTCACAATCTTCGTTTGGTCGATTTCAGGAATTTTGATAAAGATAATTATGGTTTTGACTGGGCAATAGAAGCTCGCGAAACGATCAATAATTATTTATTGGATGGAAATTTTCAACCTTTAATGGATTTTGAGAAAATGAATAAAGCCGTTCAATTAGCGATACCAACTCCCGAACATTATTTGCCTTTGCTTTATACTTTGGGATTAAAAGAAAAATCAGAAGAACTGAGCTTGTTTAATGATAAATTATTGGCCGGTTCATTGAGTATGACTTCAGTTAAGATTATGTAATATAATTTCCAAACTCAAAAAGCATAAAGTTAAACTAATTAGAACTCAACAAAATCAATAGATTGACAAGAATGTCGCTAAAATGTCGTAAATAAACCGTTATCAAATCGACTGTTTCATAAGTAGTTTTGTTAAAACAATAAATCAGAATTAATTATGAATGAAATCGGAAAAAAAATTAAGGAAGTAAGAAAGAAGAAAGGACTTTCTCAGGAAGAGTTGGCTGAATCTTCAAAAATAAATTTAAGAACGATTCAGCGAATTGAAAATAGTGAAAGTGAACCACGTGGAAAAACCCTGAATTTGATTTGTGAAGTTTTGGAAATAAATGCTGAAGATATTTTAGATTACGGCAAACAGCCGGACAAAAATTACATTATTATTTTTCACCTTTCAGTAATAACGTTTCTGGTTATTCCAGTTGGAAATATTATTCTTCCACTAATTTTATGGCTGACAAAAAAAGATAAAATAATTGGACTAAAAGAAATTGGAGCCAATCTTTTGAATTTTCAAATAATTTGGACGGTTTTTAGTTTTATTTCTATAATAGCTTTTGCCTTATTTAAAATTATGCATTACGGCGATCATAAAATACTATTCTACATATTTATTGGCCTTTATGCTTTGAATATAATTTTACCCATATTTTTTGCTATTAAAACAAATAATGGAAAAACAAAAAGTTTATATCCAAATTTTATAAGACTAATTAAATAGATAACAAATCAAGCTATTAAATGGTTGTTCAAAAGTGTTTTTTTATAGAGAAATAGAAAAAAAGGATTTTAAAGCAAAATCATCAAACTATTTAATTTCTTCAAGTGATAAATTTTTTTAAACTCGATTCTGAATAGTTACATTTGTTTTGCTTTTAAAAATATTGAAATGAAAATAATAGCTGTAATTCCGGCGAGATATGCATCAACACGTTTTCCTGCCAAACTAATGCAGGATCTGGGAGGAAAGACTGTGATTTTAAGAACTTACGAAGCATCTGTCGCCACAAAATTGTTTGATGATGTTTTTGTAGTAACCGATTCTGATCTGATATTTAATGAAATTGTTTCTCATGGCGGAAAAGCTATTATGAGCATCAAAGAACACGAATCCGGAAGTGACCGAATTGCAGAAGCTGTTGCTGATCTTGATGTTGATATTGTTGTGAATGTTCAGGGCGACGAGCCTTTTACGGAAGCCGGACCATTGGAACAGGTTTTGTCAGTCTTTAAAAACGATCCGGATAAAAAAATTGATTTGGCTTCCCTGATGAGAGAAATCACGGATGAGGAAGATATCAATAATCCGAATCATGTAAAAGTGGTGGTAAATCAGTCCAATTTTGCCTTGTATTTTTCCCGATCGGTTATTCCATATCCAAGGGAAAAAGATGTTGGTGTACGTTATTTTCAGCATATTGGAATTTATGCCTTTAGAAAACAGGCTTTGCTGGATTTTCACAGTCTGCCGATGAAATCCCTGGAAGCTTCTGAAAAACTGGAACAGCTTCGTTATCTGGAGTTTGGAAAACGTATTAAAATGGTAGAAACCACTCATGTTGGAATCGGAATCGATACTGCTGAAGATTTAGAAAAGGCGAGGGTAATTTTGAATTCGAAATAAATTCCGAAAAGACAACGCGTATTAAAGCAGGTTTTTAAGCATAATCTTGTCATTTCGACGAAGGAGAAATCACACTAGTTGCTCCATAATTAAAATAATCACAATAGCGCTCTCCCTCAGTGATTTCTCCTTCGTCGAAATGACAAAAATGAGAATATAAAAAAGCTCCAAAATCAATTTGGAGCTTTTTTTTATATTATCGAACGTGATTCTTAGTATAAAACCGGGAATTTAGAAGGATTGACTTCATGCATCATATCGTAAACCTTTTCGAAAATATCTTCGGCAGACGGTTTAGAGAAATAGTCTCCATCAGTACCGTAAGCAGGTCTGTGGGCTTTTGCAGCCAGAGTTTGAGGTTTGCTGTCCAAAAATTTATAAGCATCCTGCTGATCGATAATTTGCTGTAAGATAAAAGCTGAGGCTCCACCAGGAACATCCTCGTCAATTACCAGCAAACGATTTGTTTTGACAACACTTTTTACAATATCCTGATTGACATCAAAAGGAAGCAACGACTGAATATCAATTACCTCACAGTCTATTCCTAGTTCCAGTAATTCGATTGCTGCCTGCTCAACCAGTCTTAAAGTTGAGCCATAGGAAACCAAAGTGATATCTGAACCTTCTTTTAGGGTTTCAACTACGCCAATTGGTGTTTTGAATTCGCCATAATTCAAAGGTGTTTTTTCTTTTAAGCGGTAACCATTCAAACATTCAATAACCAAAGCCGGTTCATCACACTCTAAAAGGGAGTTGTAGAATCCTGCAGCCTGTGTCATGTTTCTTGGCACCAAAACGTGAATACCACGAATAGCATTAATGATCATTCCCATTGGTGAACCGGAGTGCCAGATACCTTCTAAACGGTGTCCTCGGGTTCTGATGATTAAAGGTGCTTTTTGTTTTCCAACAGTTCTGTATTGAAGCGTAGCCAAATCATCACTCATGATCTGAATGGCGTATAATAAGTAGTCTAAATACTGAATTTCTGCAATAGGGCGTAACCCTCTCAAAGCCATTCCGATCCCCTGGCCAATAATACTGGCTTCACGAATTCCGACATCGGCAACACGAAGTTCTCCGTATTTTTCCTGCATTCCTTCAAGGCCCTGGTTTACATCACCGATGTTTCCTACATCTTCACCAAAAATTAGGGCTTCCGGATATTTAGTAAATAAAGCATCAAAATTATCACGAAGAATCATTCGGCCATCTAAATCAGGCTTGGCATTTTCAGCATATTCAGGAAGAACTTTTTCAACAGAAAATACATTTTTTTCCGACTCCGAATAAAGATTGCTGCTGAATCTTGGCTGTGTTAACGCTATATAATCTTTTATCCAATTTGATACTAAGACTTTGCTGTTAGGAACTTCTACAAAACGTAATATGCGTCTCGTAATCATAAGCATTTCCTTTTTCAAAGGATTTTTAATAGCTTTTAACTGCGAGATGTATTTTTGGATTTTATCTTTATGGTTGATGCTTGCGTTTGAAATTTCTTCCAATAGTGCCAACAGATTTTTTTGATCCTCAATAATTGGATTAATAAAGGAGTTCCAGGCTTCTTTTTTAGCTTCCAGAACTACTTTTTTAGCTTCAGCATCTATTTCATCCAGTTCTTCAGGTGATGCAATATTAATAGCAACCATCCATAAACGCATTTGGCGGATACAGTCGTAATTTTTCTCCCAGGCTAATCTTTCTCCGTTTTTATAACGTTCATGAGATCCTGAAGTAGAGTGTCCCTGAGGCTGTGTCAGTTCGTTAACGTGAATTAAAACAGGTACATGCTGCTCGCGGGCGATGGCAGCAGCTCTTTCATAAGTTGAAACAAGTTCGGCATAATCCCAGCCTTTTACCCTGAAAATTTCGTATCCGTTTGAGTCTTCGTCTCTTTGGTATCCTTTTAGGATTTCTGATATATTTTCTTTTGTGGTCTGATGTTTGGCGTGAACCGAAATTCCGTACTCATCATCCCAAACGCTCATTACCATTGGAACCTGTAAAACGCCGGCTGCATTGATGGTTTCAAAAAACAAACCTTCCGATGTACTTGCGTTTCCTATAGTTCCCCACGCAATTTCATTTCCGTTTACAGAGAATTTATCTTTGGTAGTGATGCCATCAACATTTCTGTAAATTTTTGATGCCTGCGCCAATCCCAATAATCTTGGCATTTGTCCGGCTGTAGGTGAAATATCAGCGCTTGAATTTTTTTGTTTTGTTAAGTCTTTCCAGGAACCGTCTTCATTTAAACTATGGGTTACAAAGTGTCCGCCCATTTGTCTGCCGGCAGACATTGGTTCTGATGCTATATCGGTGTGGCCATACAGACCTGCAAAAAACTGTTTAGGGGTAAATTCGCCAATAGCCATCATAAAAGTCTGGTCACGGTAGTAACCGGAACGAAAATCCCCGTTTTTGAAGGCCTTTGCCATAGCAAGCTGCGGAACTTCTTTACCATCACCAAATATTCCAAATTTGGCTTTACCCGTCAATACTTCTTTTCGTCCTAAAAGACTGCATTCCCGACTGGTAATAGCAATTTTGTAGTCATTTAATACTTCCGTTTTGAAATCTTCGAAGGTTAATGTAGTATTGCTTTTTTCTGTAATCATAATCTGGAATGGGTCATGTTTAGATTGCAAAATTACTCAAAAACAATCAATAATCATAATTCATTAAAATAAATATAATTTAATTATTTGTAGTTAAATTCTAAAAACTACGTATTTTTTTTAATGGATTGTTATTAAAAAAGGATTTTATGTGGTAATAGTTTATGTTTATCTTTAAAATTTAATAAATTAAAACCATTTTCGGGTAAAAAGATTGATTAATGTTTTAGGAGATAATGTGATAACAAATCGTATTTTTTCGTTGTATTTATTTTCTGAAATTTCCCATCCATTATTCGAATATACAGGAAAATACACCTCAAAGTAGTCCGGAACCAGATTTAATCGTATACCGCCATCGTAAACAAAGTTTTCGTTTTGATGTTTCCTTTTAAGAAAACCAATATCTCCGTACACTTCAATCCAGTTCCAAAGGGAATAACTGGCATTCATGGTAGATATCCATTGATCCGCAAATGAAGGGATTAACTTAGATTTAAAACCGCCTTCTGCCATAATAAACTGCTGGCTGAAAAAACCGGTGCTTTCCGATCTTCCATAAAAATTATAGTCGAATAAATAATCCGTAGGCCTGTCCAGACCGAAGCTGAAATAATCAGAATTTGTTTTATTGTATAAAAAGCTTCCCGCATATACTCTTAAATTCAATCTGCGGTTATCATCAAATAGTCTTCTGTATTCAATTTCTCCGGACAGTTTTCCGAAATTTCCCGAAAATTGTACATCGGTCATAAAACTAAAATGATGAATCAATTCGGTTTTTGCATTTACATAACGGGCATTGAAAACCGAATAATTGGGTTCTGAATTATCTGTAATATATTCACTTGCTTCACGATTTACGATTACCTGTCGCATCATAAACAGCTGTTTTCTGTTGTCCCTGAAATTTTCTTCCCGAATTCGCAGTTGCACCATCGGATTTAATCTGAAATAATTGGCATCCGGCGCATAATGAAAATAATTCTGGCTTATGGAATATCTTACATTATACAATGTACTATTTCGATAATTGTGGTTGTAGGAAAGGGCAGAAGAACCGGAAATTGTTGCTGTTTTCAGGGAATAAGCAGGATTGATATCAAATATAAACGGTTTGTCTAATATCGTTTTGTTGTGAAATCGTATCCCGGGTGTAAAACCGTCATATAGATTATAAGTCAGTGTAGGCACGTATAAAATCTGGTTGTAATAAGGATCTTCCAGGTCTTTCATAAAATTAAATTTTATCGGACGATTCGTTATTGCAACACTTTTTAGTGATTTCCAGTTGTTCCTTAAATTGTATTCCGGAACTTCATTATCATAATTAAGTACTATTTTATCTGCATTTTGCCTTTCGAATACATAAATGGAGTCAGTATTTTTTGGCTCGATCCATTTTTTAAAAATGACCTTGTTTTTTTTAAGCCCGTAAACCGGAATTGGAACAAAGACATTTGTTTTGTTGTTTACCGAAAACTGAATGCTTTCTTTTGTTCTTGAGACATCCGAAAATGTATAATCGATAATATCACGTGAATTGATTACTGTTGTAAAAAACCAATCGATATTTTTGCGGGAATTCTTTGTTAGTATTTCTTCAAAATCATGTCTGCTCGCCTGTTGGTTTTTGTTTAAAGAGTAAAATTCCTGAATGCTTTGAGGTACAATATCATCGCTCAGGTAATCATCTAAATACGTCAGGCTTAAACCGGCACGGTATTTACCGGCGATTTGTTCGTTGAATTTTATCAGGGTGTTTTTTGGATCTCCAATTGGCTGATCCAGATTTTTTCGCGCCATGAGCATGTAATAATAGCTGTATTGCTCATTAAAACTCAAATTGGTAACATTATAACTTTTCAAAAGTCTAATTTTCGAAAGGCTTCCAAGCATTTTCTGATCTGCATGATTTTCTTCTATGTATTTCATCATAACATAGATCTGAATCCCGTCATAAATCCAGTTGTCTTTTCGCGGATCTAAACGGAGGCTGTTTTTCAGGTAATTGTTGAGATAGGTTTTTAAAAATGTAATTTCGAATACAAATTCATCCGTAAAAGGACTTATAAATGACGGTAACTGATTGAGTCCATAAAACTGATTACGATCGTAATCAGTTTGTGAAACTGTTATTTTTTCATGAGAATATTTTCCAATAAGGGAACTGGCAAAACTTACAACCCGATTAATCACAATCGCTTTTTGAATTTCGTCAAGTTTTTTGCTTTTTAAATTTGACAGAATTTCTATCGAACCATTCTGGTAACTTTTGAAATTATTTTTCTTCTCAATAAATAAATTAAAATCGGTTCTTTGATTTCCTGAAAAGGAATAGATTGAAAATTGACTATTTGCTGTATCTGACGCCGTGGAATTTAAATCTGTTGTTATGGAATAATTGCTTGGAATTTTGAATGAAACAGTATAATCGCTGGCAGCGTTTGCAATATCGTCCAGATTGTAATTGTTGTATTTGATGAATTCATGATTTTCAAAACGAGCCGGACTCAGAAACCAGTTTTTTAAATTCATTCCGCCATTTTGATCGTAGCCGTAACGGGTAAATTTATCACTCGGAATTTTCGAAATATAAGTAAGATGCAGATCAATCTTTTCACCTGGATAGAGTTTCTGCTTTAATTTTACGATAATATAATCCGGATTTTTTTCTGTTCTTTCCCATTCAAAACCAGAATTATAAGCATCTTCCAAATTCAAAATAGTGGTACTTCCGCGCTCTTCGGCATTAGCCAAATGAAAACCACGATAAAATTCATCTGAAAAACGTCTGGCTAAAGGCGTATTTTTATCAGAAAAAGCATTATTCCAGTCATTCAGGACGATTTCCGTAAGTGTATCCTGCGAAGCATTATGATATATAATATCCTGTTGTACATGCAGTGTTTTAAGTTCAACATTAACCGCCACTTCTATCTTTGACTGATGTTGTGCATACGGTTTCAATGAGCTCATTAAAACGAAAACGAAGAATATAATTTTATATGATGGTTTCAAGGATTGTTTTTGATAGATATAATATAATTTACGAGTATAAAAGTCTTTCGGTTTTTTGTAAAAATAGTATAAAAAAAGCTGTTTAAAAAAACAGCTTTCAATTTTTAGAAATTCGGACTCAAATCGTATTTCTTATAGAATTTATCCAATGCCTCAACGACTTCGTCTTCCGTGTCAACGACTTTAAATAAGTTTAAATCGTCCGGACTTACAGTATGCATTTTTTCAACCAGTACCGTTTTTACCCATTCGATCAATCCCGACCAGAATTCAACGCCTACAAGGATGATTGGGAATTTTCCAATTTTCTTGGTTTGGATCAGGGTAATTGCTTCAAACATTTCATCCAAAGTTCCAAAACCACCCGGCATTACCACAAAACCCTGAGAATATTTAACGAACATTACTTTTCTCACGAAGAAATAATCAAAGTTCAGGTTTTTATCGTGATCAATATAAGGATTAAAGTGCTGTTCAAAAGGCAATTCGATATTCAATCCAACCGAAGTTCCTCCGCCTAAATGTGCTCCTTTGTTTCCGGCTTCCATAATTCCGGGACCACCGCCAGTAATCACGCCATATCCGGCTTTACTGATTTTATACGCAATTTTTTCAGCCAGCAAATAATATTTATCCTCAGGTTTAGTTCGCGCCGATCCAAAAATCGAAACACATGGACCAATTCGTCCCATACTTTCATAACCATTTACAAATTCAGCCATGATTTTAAAAATCGCCCAGCTGTCATTGGTTCTGATTTCATTCCACGTTTTTTGCTTTAAACGGTCCTGAATTATTCTGTCATCATCATTATCAAAATCTTCTAATCTCATTTTAGGTATTTTATAATTTATATTTTTAGGAGCTATAACCTGCTGTCCGCTTTATCTTTTGTGGCGAACCCCGCCACAAAAGGATGCCGCTTCCATCAGGGCTAGGGCATCTGTTTTTTCAGTTGAATTTTTGATTAATAAAAGAAATTTTAATACGTCTGCTCTTCAATTGATTTGGTAATGTTGCTTTTAACTTTTCCGGTATGCTCAGTAGTTTTAGATTCAATCAACATTATTCGGCATTCCTCAACCGATGAAACTCTGTGGTTGACACCTTTTTTTACAACGAATAAATCGCCTTTATTCATTGTGAAAGAGGGCTGGTTTTCAATTTCCATCAAAAGCTCACCGTCAACAATATAAAACAATTCGTCTTCGTTTTCGTGATTATGCCAGGGTACTTCCTGACCTTTTATTTTGGCAACCTTAATATATTGATCGTTTACTTCATCAATTATTTTAGGCGAAAAATACTGAGTAACGCTGCTGAATTCTTCTTTTAGTTTCATAGTTTTTAGTATGTCAAAAGCAAATCATTTGATAAAACGGCGTACTAAATTAGTTCTTTTTTTAAATAATATAACAAAAAACTATGTTTATTAATTAAAATGTAACATTTTAAAGTTCTGATACTACTCCAGCTCTTTTTTCAAGAACTTGGCGGTATAGCTTTTTTTATTTTTTGCCACTTCTTCAGGAGTTCCTTTGGCGATTAATTGTCCGCCGCCTTTTCCGCCTTCAGGACCAATATCAATAATGTAATCGGCAAGTTTGATTACATCCATATTATGTTCAATTACTAAAATGGTGTTTCCTTTATCTACCAGTTTGTTGATTACATCCATTAAAACACGAATGTCTTCAAAATGCAAACCGGTTGTAGGTTCATCCAGAATATAAAATGTATTTCCTGTGTCTTTTTTAGACAATTCACCGGCTAGTTTGATACGCTGCGCTTCACCACCCGAAAGTGTTGTACTTTGCTGACCAAGCGTAATATAGCCTAAGCCAACATCCTGAATTGTTTTTACTTTTCTGTAAATCTTCGGAATCATTTCAAAAAACGGAACCGCTTCATCAACTGTCATATTCAAAACATCCGAAATAGATTTTCCTTTGTATCGAATTTCCAGTGTTTCTCTGTTAAAACGTTTTCCCTGACAGGTTTCACATTCTACGTAAACATCCGGTAAAAAGTTCATTTCAATAGTTCGAACTCCGGAACCTTCGCAGGTTTCGCAACGTCCGCCTTTTACATTAAAACTAAAACGTCCGGCTTTATAACCACGAATCATACTTTCAGAAGTCATGGTGAACAAGTTTCTGATTTCGGTAAAAACCTCCGTATAAGTCGCCGGATTCGAACGTGGTGTTCTCCCAATCGGACTTTGGTCAATATCAATTACCTTATCAATATGTTCTAAACCTTCAATTTTTTTATAGGGTTGTGGTTTTTTTACGCCATTAAAATAATAAGCATTCAAAATAGGATAAAGGGTTTCATTGATCAAAGTCGATTTCCCGCTTCCTGAAACTCCCGTTACACAGGTTAATTGTCCTAAAGGTATTTCGATTGAAACATTTTTAAGGTTATTTCCAGTTGCTCCGGTTAGTTTTAAAAACTTTCCATTTCCTTTTCTGCGTTCTTTCGGAATTTCCAGTTTCATGGTACCATTCAGATATTGAGCGGTAATCGTATTTGATTTTAAAGTTTCTGCAGGAGTTCCTATACTGATAATCTCGCCTCCGTATTTACCTGCTTTCGGGCCGATATCAATTACATAATCAGCACGTTCAATCATGTCTTTATCATGCTCAACCACAATAACCGAGTTTCCAATGTCACGTAATTGTTCGAGAGAATGTATCAGTTTTTCATTATCCCTTTGATGCAAGCCAATACTTGGTTCATCCAGAATGTACAATACACCAACCAATTGCGAACCAATTTGTGTGGCCAGACGAATACGCTGCGCTTCACCACCCGAAAGTGATTTTGAACTTCGGCTTAAAGCCAGATAATTTAAACCAACATTCATCAGGAAGTTTAACCGGTCTTTAATTTCTTTGACCACTTCAGAAGCAATCAAAAGTTGTTTGTCTGATAAATGACTGTTTAAATCCTGAAACCAAGTGGTTAAATCGGAGATATCCATATCACACAATTCCGTGATATTTTTTCCGTTTACCCTAAAAAACTGAGATTCTTTTTTTAAACGGGAGCCGTCGCAAACCGGACAATTTACCTCGTCCATGAAATCTTTTGCCCAGCGTTTTATGGTTGTCGAAGCACTTTCATCATATTGGTTTTTAATAAAATGAGAGATTCCTTCAAAGTCTATTTTATAATCGCGGGTTACACCTAAATCTTTTGAGTTTACAGTAAATTTGTCTTTTCCGCCATGTAAAATCATATTCATGGCTTCTTCCGGAATTTTCTCGATCGCATCTGTGATTTTGAAACCGAATTTCTCTCCAATTACTTCTAACTGTTTAAAAATCCACGAAGATTTATATTCGCCAAGCGGAGCAAACCCACCAGATTTAATTGATAATTTTGGATTAGGAATAATTTTTTTGATGTTGATTTCGTGAACCGTTCCCAAACCATTACAATGTGGACAAGCTCCTTTTGGAGAATTGAACGAGAATAAATTCGGTTCCGGATTTTGATACGAAATTCCGGTTGTAGGACACATTAAATTTCTACTGAAATAACGCACTTCATTGGTATCCTGATCTAAAATCATCAAAACATTTTCACCATGATGCATCGCTGTATTGATGCTTTCAGATAAACGCTTTTGATTATCTTCAGTGTCTTCAATCAGCATTCTGTCAACAACAATTTCGATATCATGGGTTTTATAACGGTCTAATTTCATTCCCGAAACTAAATCCTGAACTTCGCCATTTACACGAACTTTCAAAAATCCCTGTTTCGTAATTTGCTGGAATAATTCGGCATAATGTCCTTTTCTGGCTCGAATAATTGGGGCTAAAATATTGATTCGTTTTCCATTAAAATCCTGCATAATCAAATCCTTAATCTGATCATCTGAATACGAAACCATTTTTTCGCCGGTGTTATAACTGTAAGCATCAGCACCACGGGCATATAAAAGCCTTAAGAAATCATATATTTCAGTAATGGTTCCAACAGTTGAACGAGGACTTTTGCTGGTCGTTTTTTGTTCAATTGCAATAACTGGCGAAAGTCCGTCAATTTTATCAACATCAGGACGTTCCAAACCTCCAAGGAATTGTCTTGCGTACGCCGAAAAAGTTTCGACATAACGACGCTGCCCCTCAGCATAAATCGTATCAAAGGCCAAAGAGGATTTCCCCGATCCTGATAAACCGGTAATGACAACCAGTTTTTCACGCGGAATTGAAATGTCTATATTTTTTAGATTATGAACTCTTGCACCAAGAACTTCAATAGTATTGTCTTTATCTAGCATAAATTTGAGCAAAACGCAAAGTTACCATTTTGATTTGTTCTTTTGCCACAACACGTTAGAAGTTTATGTTAAAAATGGAAGGTAAATGTCTAGTTTTTAAATTACATTCATTCAATTGTCATAGAACGTAACTTGGTTCTGTAAGCTTCCAAAGCAACTGATTTAGAAATAAAACCATAATATTTATTATCCCGCAAGACAGGCAGAAAAGCTGATTTTGATATTTCAAATTTCTTCATTACTATTTCCATGCTGTCCGAAGAATGAATTATGGCAGGAGCAGTCTTCATAATATCTCTGATCATGGTATATTTCACCCGATAAGGATTAAAAATAATTTCACGTATATCATTAAAATGAACAACACCAACGAGTTCGTTTTCCTTATTTACGACAGCAAAAACAACCTGATTGGAATGAGAAATCAGATCAACCAATTTGGTAAGGTTTTCATCCGGAGAAACCGTTAAATAATCAGTTTGAATAATATGATTAATATCTAAAGTCGAAAGTATATTGGAGTCTTTATTACTGGTAAAAGCATGTCCTTTTTTAGCCAGGTTTTTCACATCAAGAGAATATTTTTCAAAACGTTTGGAAATTGCAAAACTTATGGAAGAAACAATCATAAGCGGAATCATTAATCCATAACCTCCGGTAATTTCTGCAATTAAGAAGATAGCAGTAAGCGGCGCATGAAATAATCCGCTCAAAATTCCGGCCATACCCACCATCGTAAAATTAGTAATGGGCAATTTGGATAAACCAATAAGGGTTATAAATTTTGAGAAAAAATAGCCTAAATAAGAGCCTAAGAATAGAGATGGAGCAAAATTCCCTCCATTTCCTCCACTTCCAATGGTTAGTCCTGAGGCAAATACTTTTACCATCATGGTGCATCCAACAAAAAACAGCAAAACCCACTGATTGTTTCTAAAATCTGCAAATAAAGTATTGTCTAATAATTGTCCCGGGTCATTTTCAGACAGGGTTTTGATGCTTTCATAACCTTCCCCAAAAAGAGTTGGGAAAATAAAAATAAGTCCGGCCAAAAGGGAAGATCCAAACAGGGCTTTTTTATAAGGACCCATTTTTAATTTTGAAAAATAATGTTCTACCCGCTGAAAATTTCTGGAATAATATATGGCAACAAGGCCTGTCAAGATTCCTAGAATTACATAGAATGGAATATTGTTAAAATCAAAAGTTTCCTGTTTTTTGAAGGATAAAAGAATAGTTTCATCCAGAAGTATGGCAGAAACCAAAGCTCCCGTCGCAGCAGAAATCATAATGGGAGTAAAGGCAGAAATACTGACATCTACGAGTAAGACTTCAATAGCAAACAGGACGCCAGCTATAGGGGCGTTAAATGCGGCTGATATTCCTGCAGCAACTCCACAGCCAATCAATAAGGTTCTGTCTTTGTAGGCTAATTTATAATTCTGGGCATAATTAGACCCAAAAGCAGCACCAGTAATTACAATCGGACTCTCTAAACCTGCAGAACCTCCCAAACCAACCGTTAACGAACTGGTAACAATTTGGGCATACATTTGTTTTTTCGGAATTATACTAGCTTTTTTGGCAACAGCATATAAAATTTGAGAAGTTCCTTTTTGTATACTTCCATTTAAGACTTTATGTACTACAAAGACAGTTAATAAAATACCAATAATTGGTAAAATACCATTAATGAAATTTAATTTTAGAATTCCATTAATGTAAGTAGCGAAAGAAAAAACGCTATGGGCAAAAGTTTTTAAAACAATAACAGCCAAGGCACATGAAATACCAACTAAGACACTTGATAAAAAAATAAACTGCTTTGGAGTCAATATAGATTGAGCTAAAGCAATAACGCTTTCTAGTTTTCTAAAAAATTTTCTTAACATTATCTTTTTAAAAAGTTAGTGGTTAATGCAAATTTAGCTTTTTAACAATGGAAATTATTATCTAAATCCATTAAATTTCTAACTTAATAAATTTAGGGAATATTTTCTTTTTGGACATTACCGAGATTTGAATGAAAAAAGGTTGAGCTTTTATAATGAAAGTAACTTTTGTTCCGAGTGGGCTTTAATATCTTCAAAGAATATGGTGAATTCCTGTTCAAATTCGGTATAAAATTCTTTTAAATCTTCACTGGCGAACTGCATTTTAGAAGTGTTTTTTGATCTTCGGTCCATTTGTGTCAAAATTTGATGAATTCCTTCAACTGTCTGGTAGCTTGAAAGCCAGTTATATTTGATCATATAAGGCATTAAATCCTGTGTTTTCTCAGTCAGGATATCATAATTTTTATGTAATGACCTATAAAAATTACCGATAAATGAATCCAGTTTTTCATCCGAATATTGAGTCCAGTTTTTAGCTAAAAAATGATCATAAATAATATCCACAATAACACCTGCATAGTGATGATATTTTTCGTGCAGACGTTTAGTGCTCTGCCTGAAAACATCATGTGAATCCGTATAGGTGTCTATGGCACGGTGTAAAATAATTCCTTTTTGCACATCAGGAGGAAAATGTTCAAAGTGTTTTCCACGAATTCCATCTGCCATAAAATTACCGATTTTTATAAAATCGTTGTCGCCTGAAAGGTAGATGTGGGCAAGAAAATTCATTTTATTGAGTTAATTAAGATTCCTGGGCATTGTGAATCTAATGTTATTCTTGTAAATGTATAAAAACTTTTTTAATTCATTTTGTTATAAAATTGCGTTTATGTAAACTTAGTACTTATATATTTTTATAATCTTAACCATTTACGAGTCACAGTAACTCAGTAACTTTTTTATATTTGTAATAAAAATAACCATAACTCACAAAAATGACATTAATAAAATCGATTTCAGGAATACGTGGTACTATTGGAGGTAAAGTAGGGGATAACCTGACTCCCGTTGATGCAGTAAAATTTGCATCGGCTTACGGAACCTTCCTAAAAAATAATACTTCAAAAGATAAATTGACTGTGGTAATTGGTCGTGATGCCAGAATTTCCGGTCCAATGATTCATAATCTGGTTGTCAATACTTTGATAGGATTAGGGATAAATGTAATTGACCTCGGACTATCGACAACACCAACGGTAGAGATTGCCGTTCCATTGGAAAAAGCAGATGGTGGAATTATTTTGACTGCTTCTCATAATCCGAAACAATGGAATGCCTTGAAATTACTAAATGCAAAAGGTGAATTTTTAAGCGGAGCAGAAGGTGCCAAAATCTTGGATATTGCTGAAGCTGAAGCTTTCGATTTCTCGGATGTTGACAATTTAGGTGAAATCACGGTGAATGACGCCTACATGGATATTCATATTGATGAAGTATTGAATTTACCTCTGGTAGATGTTGAGGCAGTAAAAGCAGCTAAATTTAAAGTAGTTGTAGACGGTGTTAATTCTTCAGGAGGGATCATAATTCCAAGATTATTGGAATTGATGGGTGTAGAAGTAGTAAAATTATACTGCGAACCAAACGGACATTTTCCACATAATCCGGAACCTTTAAAAGAGCATTTAACGGATATTTCGGAATTGGTAGTAAAAGAAAAAGCGCATTTAGGAGTAGTAGTAGATCCGGACGTTGATCGTTTGGCATTTATAAGCGAAGATGGGGAAATGTTTGGAGAAGAATATACTTTGGTTGCCTGTGCTGATTATGTTTTAAGTAAAACACCTGGAAATACAGTTTCGAATATGTCATCGTCACGTGCCTTGAGAGATGTAACAGCTGGTCATAAAGGTAATTATGAAGCAAGTGCAGTAGGAGAAGTGAATGTAGTTGAACTGATGAAAAAAAATAATGCTATAATTGGAGGAGAAGGTAACGGTGGAATTATTTATCCTGAATCACATTATGGGCGTGATAGCTTGGTAGGAGTGGCTTTGTTCCTGACACACCTTGCGAATAAAAAAATATCTGTTTCGGCATTACGTGCTTCCTATCCTGAATATTATATGAGCAAAAATAAAATTGAATTGACACCTCAAATTGATGTAGATGCCATTTTAATAGCCATGACTGAAAAATACAAAAATGAAGATATTACAACTATCGATGGTGTGAAAATTGATTTTGCTACTGAATGGGTTCATTTAAGAAAATCTAATACAGAACCAATCATTCGTATTTATACTGAAGCTCCTTCACAGGAAAAAGCTGATGTTTTAGCTCTTCGAATTATAGATGAAATTAAGATTATCGCCGGAATTTAATTTATAATATAGATCAAATTGAAAAAGGTTGATGAGTTTGTTCATCAACCTTTTTTTATATTATTTCTGTAAATTATTAATACTTTTTCACCTTAGTCAGGGCCGTTTTATAATTTTCATTTACTTTTTCCCAATTTATTAATTTGTAAAAGGCATCGATGTAACTTCCTTTTCTGTTTTGATAATCGAGATAATAGGCATGTTCCCACAAGTCTATTCCTAAAATTGGCGTTCCTGGTATTAAAGCATTTCTCATTAAAGGATTGTCTTGATTTTCAGTAGAGGTAATTTGTAACTTACCAGCCCTGTCAACTACAAGCCAAACCCATCCGGAGCCAAATTGTTTAGTTGACTCGTTTTTAAATTGGTTCGTAAGATTATTAAAAGACCCAAACTCTTTATCAATAGATCCTGCCAAAGTGTCTTTAGGAGTCTGCTCCTTTGGTGTCAAAATGCTAAAATATAAAGTATGATTATAATATCCGCCCGCACTCTGACGCAATTTTGCATTGTTCATGTCCAATTTCTTCAATATATCTTCAATAGGAGCAT
>Ga0247805_1000182_pt1 | contig 39075 bp, 67 predicted proteins | sample UWRJL044104R1_FD_180930 | JGI IMG/M metagenome (GOLD analysis project Ga0247805, IMG submission 180930) | Plant litter microbial communities from Arlington Agricultural Research Station in Wisconsin, United States - UWRJ-L044-104R-1 | ecosystem: Environmental > Terrestrial > Plant litter >...
TTCTTCTTTACTTAAGTATCGTTTTATAAATCCTTTACTAAAAGCTTCCTCTATCAATGCTAATTCTTCAAATGAATACCCTGTTGATTTAGCTTGAATTATAGAATCAACCGTTCTTTGTTTTTCTGGAGATAATCCCTTTAACCCCTCGCCAAAAAAACTAAAAGATTCTGCCCAATAATCAGATTTACCGCCAATAGTGTCTATTCCATCAAAAATATTTTTTTTAAGCTTTATCCCACAATTTGCAGCTACTATATTGCCAACAGCGCAAGCATTACAATCTACGTATTCAAGTGTATCATCTTGATAAGCCTTAACTAAAATGTTAACCGTTTTTTCGAATAATTCTTTATTTTTCATTTTCGCTATTTTTAATCCAAACTAAATTGTCTGGCACCTAAAAAAGTCGGCCTTATCCAAGTAACCGACTTAATCGCTCTAAACATTTATGAAATACAATCCTCTCAAAAATTGTATGCAGCAAGGACAGGAATCGAACCTGTAATTTGTGGATTGCAACAACTATATCTCAAATGGGCTTTTTACATTCCACACCCACGATGACTCTGTTGATATATTTTAATGCCGCGCGTCTACCATTCCGCCACCTTGCTATTTTTTTAACCAAATACAGCGATAAGACAAAATAAACCTATTGCCATTACCGATGTAGCGATTATTGCAACCTTGTTACCAAATATCGCTGTGTTTCCTATGTTGTTCATAATTCAAATGTCAATATAATTTTTGATACTTAACTATTTGTATTAGAATTGTTACTAAACTCTTTAAATTTTCTATGATACCATTGGAAGCATTTTAACATACTCATCCATAAAGGGATTGCAACTATTAAAGATACTTCTGGCCTATTGAATATTTTATTGTTACTAAAGCTGCCTAACAACCCTAAAATTGTAATTACTAAGCACCACATAAATAATACGCTCCAGTAATAAACATTATATTCTTTAACCCAATTTTTATAATATTCATCATTACGAAAACAAGCATTTACTAAAGCGTGCCATAATCCAATATTTCCGTTCCCTGATCTGCTTGCATCTGCCGTAGAAATGAATCTGGCAACGTTATAAACAACAGCCATCATTAATATTATTGAAGCTAAAAGGCACGTAGCTAGTATATCCATTTATTTAACCTCCCCATCATTAGTTGCTAGAAACTTAACAAGCAAATTTCTTGCCCACTTCTTAAATCCGAACTTAAACATTACATCTATTTCGCCTGCAATAAAAACGCTAAACAAAGAAGCGAAAAACAAATAAATTTCAAACCCTTTTTTAAATGCTAAAAAGTCTCGCCAAAAGAAAACAGCTAAATAACACAAAGCCCCCGTAACAACTATTTGAATGATAACATCTCGCTTCTTTATAGTTTCATTCCTAGATTCTAAAGCTATACGCAAAAGAAAAGCCATAACTATAGCTAAGGCAGCCCCAGCGTGAGACATAGCGTCTTCGGTAGTTACACCAAAAAAAACAGCTTCTAAAGTAATGAAATTTGCAACTAACTTATTTATTGGTACGAGCATCTTTTATAAGATCAAAAATTAAAGAAAAAACACATGCAATACCTATACTAGCTATTTTAATCCTTATATCTGTATCAATTGACCAATAAGAAAGTAGTATAAATAAGTAGCTTGATATAAACGCTAATATACAAACTCCTAAGTATTTTTTGTCTATATCATCGTATAAAAAAAGCACTCCCATTGTGGAAGTGCCTAAGAATGCTATTGAAGCTGTAGTTAATGTTTTGACTAATCTTATATCGGCAACATATCCCATAAACATAAATATCTGGCAACTTGAATACCAAATAAAGAATACTAATGCGATAATTGCAAACACATATCTTTTCATTATCCTACGAACGGATGAAATACCCACTCCCCACCATCGCAAGTATAATCTCCGTATTGGCCAGGTTCTAACTTAGGCTTACTTTTTCCTCCGCAAGTTTCTGGAATATCTGCCGGATCAGTCGATGTTCCCATTTCCCCAATAGGGTCGTTTTCTTGATTTTTCATGTTGCTAATTTAGTTAAAATTTAATAATTAGAAAATCGAACGTTATGTTGTTTACACCAACATTCAATACGTTCAAAAAGTTAACTGTAAATGTTGTTGCTGTTTTATTACTTATCCAGCTGATTACCGCTGCTCCTGCAGAAGTGGGTTGTACATAAACCTGCGCAGGAACAAAGCCTAATCCATGATTAACAACGTATGCAGTTTTAAGCAACTCTCCATTAAATACAGCACTACCTTTAATAGTATTACTATTAGGCATCCTTAACCATCTGCCCGTAGTTATAGTAGATACCTTAACAACCGTTAAACCATCATCAGAAACGGTACTTGCATCATTCCAAGCGTAAACCCCACCATTACCATCCGTAACAGTATTTTGGCCTTGAACTAAAACCTGAACACCTTGAACGCCACCTTGTAAACGCAAATCAGCAACCGTTCCAAATTGTTTACTTGCAACTGGAGAAGTTTGTGCGATAACTGTAATGCTCCAAAAAAGGGCTAAAAATAGAATTAATTTTTTCATAGTTATTGTTTTATTGAAACGGAATATAAAAGATTGTTAGTTCCTGTTGGTGGCGCAACACTATAGTTTACATAGATATTTGTACTATCTAAAGACACGTAAGTTACCCCAGCACTAGCAGGGTTGTTTGGTGTACAAACTACGTTGGCATTTGATGTTAACCCCGTAATACCATGAGGTATAGTAATTACCGTGCTTGAACCGTTACCGCTTGCGTTATATTTAGATTGTTTAGTTACGTCAATATTCCTAACCAAAGTATTTGCGTTCCCATCGTTAGCGGATGCGCGAGCCGAGCCATTAACATCAAGCATAGCTCCGGGCGCTGTACTTTTGCCTATTGATAAAGAGCCGCCATCTGGCTGTATAAGTAAATCTTTCGCTAAAGTCTCTGCTGCGTTTGCCCCCTGTATATACGGCAAAGCTTTAGCGTTAGCATTTAATATAACAGAACTGTTTTGCATAGGGTTATTTATTCCTAAGTTTTCGCCTACCCTTATTGGTAATGTTGTTATATTTCCAGCACTTGTAGCATCTTGAAAAGTAGTTCCTGAAGCTTTCCCCGTTACACTTATCGGCCATGTTCCGGTTGCGTTTGAGCCGTTCGTGTTGGCTTTCAAATTTAAAGCCGATTGTGTTGGATTTGATACGGGCTTTAAAACGTCACTCGTATTGTCTACATTACCTAAACTAACATCAAACTTATTAAGTATTACCGCCCCTGTTTTTGCAGCTACAGAAGTAACAGGCGCAGCAGGTATAGCTGCTATAGCATCACTAACAGCCAAAGTACTAGGATAACTCGTGTTATTTGGGCTTGTTAGATTTGTTCGCTTATTTGAAATTTCTTCTAAGCCCATTACCGACCCCGTTCTAGTGTTTACTGATGTTACAGGCGCTACTGTTAAATACCCCAATGGATTACTCATTAACGGATAATAAAAAGCATCATAATCGGTAGGCATAGCTTCAATCGCTCCTGTTCTTCCTTCAAAAGAAGTAACGCCGCCGACTGTTGATCTTGGCACTTTAAAAACAACCCCGTTAACAATTGTCAAAACGCTATCTGTTAAAGTTCCATTAGCTATCCTAGGCATCCGTAAATTAGAACCGTTTAAAACTATTTTACCTGTCGGGCTATTACCTATTGTAATATCAGGATAGTTTAATTTGTAAGGTGTTTGCGCCCATCCTAACGATACGGTTAGCATGAGGATTAGTGTAAGTATGTGTGTTTTTTTCATGTTGTATAGATTGGCGTGTTTGTGATTGATATAGTAGCGTTTCCACTAGGTTGACCTATTAATTCAAAAATATTTTGATCGAATGGGAAGCCTTCTGATAGTATTTGAGATCCATCCCCTTCCGTTTCGCTTGATGAATTGTAATATTTACCGATAGATGCCGAATATATTATTAAGCTTTCAGATTCAGGAGTTACCGTAAAATTTTCGTTTATCTTAAAACTATTAGTACCTGAAGAATCAATTGTTTGGGCTAAAAATATTGGCTCATCCCCTTCAACTCCCACCAAAACAACCTCAATATCTCCAGTACCTAAACCATCAATAACATTAGTTCGGTAATCATATCTGCCAATGCTACCATCATTCGTATAAACCGACCAAACAGGTTTACTAGGTATAACAGTATCTCCTTGATCGTTCGTACGCCCCACTAAAGATACCATACCATCTACTATATCTGATTCAGGAATAGTAAAGGAACGGTAAAGGGTGCTTGATCCACCATCAGCAATTAAGGCTTTAACTTGCCCCATGTATGGTATCTGCAAATCATCTGTTAACTCAAAAGGCTGATCGTATTTAAGTAAATTTAAAACTTGTATATCTGATTGGCTATCGGGATGCCTTAACATCATAACCATTAGCATTCTTAGTATTTCGTCTCTCGTTGGATTCATGGTTAAGCTATTTTAATTACGTAAACACAAACCAAACTTAAAGGCGTAAAAGGCAATGGAGTTCCAGAACCTAAATTAGCTGTTTTGCCTGTCTGTATTGGGTCATTGAACCCAACGCCCCCAACATTAGTTAAAGGTCTTCCAGAACCACCACCAACACGCCAAGATGATTCATTTGATTGACTAACCATAATATCTACACCTTCTGCAGGTAAATTAACCTTGCCTATCGTTATGGTTGCGCTACCTTTATCAGTTCCTATCGTTATCGCATCTGCCCTATCCCATCCAATCGGAAGCTTACCATCCATATTAGGCGTTCCGTTTGTCCCTGCTATTGCCCAATCTCTCCAAAGGCCATTACTTAGACCTAATCCAGTAGCTAAATCGAAAGCATTAACTAAATCGCCTGCCTGAATCTCAAAGAAGAATACACCTGCGTTTTTAGCCAGATTCGGAGCAGGAAGAATAGGTAAAGGAATTGGAGCTTCATCCATTTGCTTCCATAACAGAAACAACATGCTTGCGTTTAGTCCTGCTCCACTAAAATAAACAGTTTCTGTGCCATCAAAAGCATAGCTAACATCTATCGTATTTTTAGTTTCGTCAACATTCCAATTTGATACTATTTCTCCACCGTTGGGAGTAACACCGATACTCATTATAAAATCAATACCACTTTTATAAAGCACAATTTTCTCTAAAATTGAAAACGCTTTAAAAATGCCAGATGCGTTAAAAGCATTTGCGACACTTATATATCTTGTTACTTTTTGCACGGCTGTTATTGTTTGTGTTAGTGACCCATCTGGCTCTGTATTATATCTTATAAATTCATTTGCTGCTGGCTCAATATCAATATTATATTCCCAAATAAAGGCGTAATCAGGATTAGGCTCTACTTCAGGTTCGGCTTCAGCAGCTATTTGATAATAAATACCATCGTAACTGATTTGATCGCATTGAGAAATGATATTGTATTTATCAACTACCCAATTAGGTACCCCTTGCTGTCTCGTTCCTATTGTAAATGTAAACCTACGATATGCGACAGATGATAATTGGGTGTTGTTATGTTTTTGATCTATAAAGCCATTACGGTCATTTTGTGGCCTGTAATTATGAATAGATGCGTGTAATCTAATTTGAAATTCAATACCAGTATCGAATACGCTTGAAAAATCATTGCGACTATTTTTATATTTAATCAGTAATGTTTCATCATCAAAGTCTTTAACCTCGAAAGGTTCTGAACCAAAATCTCCAAATATAGCTTCGTAAACTCCGTTAGGTAGGTTACTAAATGGATATGATAATTCGTAACAAATAAGATCAGGATATTCTAGAAACTGCAAATTCTTAGCTTGCCATGTTGCGGTATCAATTACATTTCCGTATTGATCTCTAAATTCTAAATCGTTTGGTACTTCATCAGCTACAACCTGTAGATATAAAATATCTGATTTTAACCACGTTTGAAAGTAACAAGCCGTTGTTTGATACCAGTTAAGCAAGTTAACATAATAGTTACCATCAAAACCTTTATTTAGGTTTGCATTGTCGATAAACCTTAACGGGTTGATGTCAGCTACTTGTATGCTCATGTTGTAGCAAATATAGTTAATGGGATTGAAATAAAAAAGCCTATTACTTCATCCGAAATAATAGGCTAACAAAACAAACTATTATGAATGAAAATGGAATTAGTTTAGATGCTCACTTTTACAACTTTGTGTTTTCACTTCCATTTTATTGCTGCCTGACAGGATTCGAACCCGCATCTGCTAAGTTATTAACTTTGCGTTTTACCAATTAAACTACTGGGCAATAAAGCCGATTCAATTTCACAACTGTAAGGCTTAAATCTAAATTAACGCTTTCAATGTCCCCACATTGAAATGTTGGGCTCTCTGTTCCAACACTACGAATATCAATATTAATTTCCGAAACTCAAAGCAACATTACTGTTACAAAATAATTCCACTACTCACAACGTAATTACTATTAGCCTCTACGGTAAATAAAAATACCAAACTTGAACCGGCAACAGCTTCAGTATTTTGATTATAAATGTCTAATCCATCTTTTATTACACGTAAATAGAAACTTCCACCAGAAGTAGAACCGTTAATAGAATAAGCTTCTGCGCTTACTGATCTACCCTCTGTTATATTTACTTGCCCTGAATCATTACCGAAAGCATCCACAATAACGTCAGATGCTTGCTTAATCTGCAAATTAACATCTGTTGTTTCTGATTCGGTTAATTCCCATTCTAGTATTCTGTTTTGTGGCAACGGTGTAGGTGGAACTGGTATCGGTTGCGCTTGGTAATTATCTGGCAACATCAAAAGCTTAATAGTCCTTTCGGTATTCATAGCTAAATCAGTTTCAGCTTCTATGATGTAGCCCTTATAAACTTTATCATACCAAACGAAATCTAAATAACCAAACCCACCCGTAGCATCAACTAAACTCATGAAGTTAACAGGTAATTTAGCTACAATAGTTGCGTAAACAGGCTTAAAATACTTCTCTCCTAACGATGCAATTGCGATAGATTCATTCTGCTTTAATCTAAAATCAGGATTGCCAGCACGAACAAATGTTAATTCTTTATTCTTTTCAGCACTTCCAAATTCTATAAATCTATTTTCTAACTTATCAAATAACGATTTAATATACCGGCCATGACGTAGCAAGTTTTCTTTAGGTGTTAAAGCTAAATTATAGCTACTTTGATTAGCCAATTCTGATCCCATTCCAGTAACCGAAACATAGCTACTGCCTAATATTGGTCTCCAGTTTGCCCCCGATAATTCACAATGAACAGCAAAAGTATCATTATCGCTTGATGTATCATTCGTTTTTTTAATGTAATCCCTTCTTAACTTTTCGATTCCGTACTGATCGGCACGAATAGGCGACATCCAATTTTCTTTTCTTGCTATTTGTGATTGCGGAAATTCCCATTCCTGTTTTGAGTTATATTCTTTTTGCCCGTCTGTATCATCAGTATTGCCATCGTTATAACCGATTTCTAAGGCAGAAAAAACTAAGTCAGCGGCTGTTGTAAAATTACAAGCGTTAACAGCTAAAGGAGTACTTAATATTGGTGTAGGACGATAGAAAAAAGGCAACTGTTCAATCTTATATATATCCATTTCAACACCAAAACCTACACTTTCCCATGCGTTACAGGAATCGAAAAAGTCTTTAAAAGAAATGTTTATTGTCGCTCCTTCAAGTTCACGAATAGCATTACCTGAAATCAATATTAAATCTTTAATCCATGTTTGTTTAAGTAAATAGCTATCAACTTTTGAAGATGGAGCAATCCTTCTCATTATGCGCTGATATAAATCGAATATCTTAATCCCTTTACAATTGGATGGATCAGAAACGCTATCATAACTTAAATTAAATTCTCCATCCGAAAAAAAAGTAAGAAAATTATTATTGTTCCCAGATTGTGCATTTGTTTTGCGGACAACTATAAATAACTTATCGCCATTAGCAATATTAATACTTTCATCAAAGTCAAACCTGAAATTAGTACCTCCGTTACTTATTGCATCAACTATACCAAAAGTATATATACCCCCTCCAGATTGATTAACTAAATCTATCTTAAACGAGGTTGAACTTTCCAATGGCAATTTAACAGCAGTCCCTTGAAAATTACCAAATAATCTTATTGTTAAATTTCTGTTAGCTATAGCGAAATAATCAGTACTGGTAGCTAAATTTGGGTCTTCTTCATTGCTTGTATTTCTTACATCTAAAAAACCTACTTCGGTGTCGTTTACCGTAATATTCATTGCAGGAATATAATCATTACGGATGTTATCGGTTTGTTGCGGATTAATCCATCCTGCTTTTTCTGCAAATGCAACTCCAGGCAAAATAACATTTACAATGTCAGCGCCATTCAACTCATATTCAAATTCGGTAGTTTCCTGCGCTTTAATTTTGCTGAATACGGCATTGTCTAACATTGTTAATGTGGCTTCAATACCATTATCATCCCATGTGCTAAAATCTAATAATGAATTAAATTTAGGTTCGTATGCAAAAGTAGCATGGTTTAATTGTTCAACTTCAAATATTACCTCTGCTGCGAATGAATACTTATTAAATGCACTCCAAAGAATATTATAAGCATCTAATGCAAATGTTAAAGGCAAAGAAAGCGAGCGCATAACACCACCATAATAAGTATCACGCTTGTATTGCCCGATGGTGTCTGAATCCCAATCTTCAGGCGCAAATACTAACAGTTTACGCGCCCCTTCATAAGTCAAATAATATCTAAACTCTTTGTTTGGTAGTAAATTCATTTATCCTTTTCTGAAGTTTCTCATTATGTAATTGTTGTATTCCCTAGTCCTAACCGTTTTCCTCATATTGCCTTTTTCAGTTATGATTAAAGCGTTTACAGATTGTTTGCCTATAGCTTTTTCAACTCGCCTGTTAGATTGAACTACCTGTGACATATCAACCGTTACACCGCCTACTGATTGAACCGCATTTGGCTTAGCTAATATCCTTTTAAATTCTGGCCCTGAAATAACCTGTGTATCTCTACCGACATGAGTTAACGTTGGCGTATTTGGCGTTACCTGTAATCTACCATTAGGATCAATAATTAATTCACTCATGCCACCATCACCAACAATAGCAGGCCCCGAATATTTATTTCCTCTGCCTTTACCTGTTTTATATTCAGGTATTGGTGTGGCGATTGCGGTAGCTAAAGATATTGCGCCTAAAGCCGTAATTAAAGGAGAAAATGTAAATCCAATTAATCCAGCCTGACCTATAACTTTAATTTGGGCTAAAGCAGTTTGTAAAATGATTTGCGCTATTGCTGCTGCCTTATCAAATCTAGCTTGTTTAATCTTTTGTTGTTTAACTTTTTCATCTAAAACAGCTTGATCGCTTGCTGATCTCGCATTAATAACCGCTATCCTGTCTGCTTTTTCTTGCTCTGTAGCTGTTGACGCTTCTACATTTGAAATCTCTAAGTTTGTCCGTTCTGTTAACGCTGATTTTTCTCGCTCAATTTCGTTAATCCTACGCGTAAATGTTGCAGAACCTAAAGCTTTGCCGAACTCGAAAAGTTCCATAGCTATCTGCTTAGCTGCTTCAGCACGTTCGACATCCTTTCGATATAATTCGTCTGCTTCTATCGCTAATTCAGCATTTGCTTCTGATTGTCTTTTAGCATTTAGATCTGCATATTTTAATCTGATAGATGCTAATTTAGCTTCTTCATTTTCTACACTTTCTCCTCTTAATTTAGCTTGGTCAATAAAAGCCTGCGTTTGCTTTATTTGAAGTTCAATATAAAATTGAGTGTAATCATTTTCAATTATTCTCTTTTTTTCATCGTATTCAATCTGGCTAATTTGACCTTTATTTAATGAGGTTGTTAATGATGCCAATTCAATATCTCTTAGCCTTTCAGTATCAGTTAAATCTAACGCTGCTTGTTCTGCGATAATACCTTTCATTCTGGCAATTCCTTGCTTGGTTATGTCAACAGCTTTGTTTGATTGATCTTCCCTTATTTTATTTTGCTTAGTTGCTGTTTCAGCATCAACTGCCAATATCTCATTTGCTCCTAATTTTTTAGCTGCTTTTTCTTTATCTCCTTCTAACTTTGCGATCTGTAATGAAACTTCTGAAAAATTACGCAACCCTTCTAAACGTCCGTCTAAACTGAAATTTTGACTTTCTAGATTTTGTTTATAATATTCCTGCGCTACTTTTAATTCATTAATCTGTATTTCAATTCGCGCAGCTGCAGCTTTCCTTGCTTTATCTTCTGCGTTTTTATCTTTAGTTCCGAAGTCTAATCCAGATTCTTTAGCAAATTTATCAGCTTGGGTTTGAAGTTTGGTAAATAGTGATAAATAGTCTTGACTTTGCTTATTTAAAGTACCTACAGCCCTGTTGGTTCTCGCCTGAGCATTACCGGTAACTCTATCTAAAGTTACAAGCCCACCACCACCAATTATTTGCCCTAAACCCTGTATAGCCCCCTCTACATAATCCTGAGTAGATGGGCCATCGAAAGCGCGCGATTGTGATTCTGTTAATTTTTTTGTTGATAATTCTAAAGCTGCGTTTGCTTGAGCTCTTAATGAGGTCGCTTTAACGTAATCTTGCGCTTTATTATTATAAAACGATTCAACTTCCGCAGCCGTTTTAAGCGTTCCGACTACTTTTCCAATACTTTCGTTGTATCTATCAACTAATTCTTTTTTGCTTATGGTTCCATTATTAAATTCAGAAACTGAAACACCTAGTGATTGAACGTCTTTTATTGCCGTTGTATATTCACTAGATACTATTGCCGCAGAACCTACAACACTTTGCGCTTTCTTTTGGAAAATATCTAATTGGGAAATGTAACCTATAATCGGATCTACAGCGAATCCTATCGCTCCAGCTAAACCAACTCCAGGCAAAATATTAGCTATTGTTCTTAGCGCGCTAAATGCTTTACTTCCCGCTCTAGTAAAAGCATTACCATAATTACCAACATCGCGTTGAGACCTTCCTACAGACTTTTCTAAAGTTAAAACCTGATCGTTTAATTGAGGCAAAACTTTTGATAATCTTTGTCCGAATGGAGACTTCCTTTCTTCGGCACTTAACAATGAAAAAGTCTTTTGAAGTCTTGCTAAAGCTAATTGCCTTTGCTCTAAACTACCTTTAACAGCATTCCCTTCTTTTGCTTGCGCTACTAAATTAAGCCTGTCAATTTTAGCTAATTGATTGGCCTGTTCTAATTCAAGGTTTGATAATTTACGGGCTTTACGGTTATTATTAACAGCATTAGTGTTTTGGTTATACGCCTGCGTGGCTTCATTTGCTGCCTGTGCATCAGCTAAGTTGGTAGCATTTACTGTAGTTCCGGTATTATTTCCGCCTGTAGAAGTTGACCTATTTAAATCACTCGATGTAGATTCAGATACAATTTTAGCCCTGCGTAATGCGGCTTCAGCAGCTTTATTGTTGGCCGCTTCAATCTTTTTTAGATTAGCTTCTTCTTTTGCTGATCTTGCATCAGATTTAGCTTGCTCACTTGCTTGGAATGAAGCTAATTTTTGTTCTGCTAATTGTCTTGAAGCTGTTAGTTTAGCTAATTGCTCTTGCTGTTTTTGCGATGCTGCAGTAGCTTTATTTATATCGGTAAGCGTTTTAGCACCACCTAAAGTATCAACGTATTGCTTAGCCGTAACAATGGCTTGTTGCATTTGCAAATCAGCAGATTTAACATTATTAGTTAGTGTTATTAACTGCTCATTTGCTTTAGGGGAAACTATTTCACTTATTAATTGCTCATTTGCCATCTTTTAAGCTGTTGTTGTATTGTTCAACGTAGCTAATATACGACATTACCGTTGTTTTCCGAATATCTATTTCTGAATGAAGAAAACGGGATAATTGAGTAAACATGTTATAATAGTCTTTTTCGGTTGCTTTTTCGTTTTTATCGGCAAAGTTTTGGTATTCTTTTTCTAATTGTGAACGCTGGATAATAAGCGTTTTAGCAGATGAAACAGTCCTTTTTAAATCTTCGTGCAATGTTTCTGGCGTGTATTTGAAACGAAATCCAAAGTCTTTTAAGGCCTGAATAGTAGGTGACATTGCATCTAAGTCTGCAGCTGTCGAAAGTAAATTAACGCACGCTTGAATTATCTCTAATTTATTATTTATAACAGCAATATTACGAACCATTGATAAAACATGATTAGAAGATTTATCGTTTGTAAGCGTTGTATATTCTTCAAATATAGATTCCCAAATAGGTTTTAAATCAGCTTCTTTATGCCATGCTTTTTTACGTTCACTCCAAAGGTATTTAAGATCATCGGAAGTTATTAACTTAATCCAATTGTAAAGAGGTAAATCATCGCATGAGGTGTAGTGTTTGCGTGGGATTAGCATTTAATTAGACGATATAAATTCATGTATTAAAGAAAAGTTAGCCATTGGATGCGGAATGTTGCTATTATTAAAATTAACATAAAATGTTAGCTTAAATTTTTCAAGACGGACTGCACCGCTCATATATGTAATAGTTTTTGAAGGCTTTAATCTTATTGTTTCCACCTTAACTAAATTTTAAACCTGTAATCCCTGTTATATAATTTCTGATTTCTGGCATAACCGTTTCTAATGCAAATCTTTCTTTACTATCCATAGTTAAGCCAAATATTTTATTGGTGTATTTCCTCTCTAAATGCCCTGTTTTCATATCGGTTGATCCGAAAATAATTGTTGTTCCTGCTTTTACTTGTGCATAAAATCCACGCTGAAATGCCCCTGTAAGAAATAAATCGGGATTAAATAGCCCTGGCGATGGATTAATTCGGTTTTTGTCCAAAGCATAAGCAGGCGATTGATAAGGCGATAATTTTAAACTATTGCTATCAACACCTCGATTGTATAATTGCTTCCTATTCAAATCTGCAGCTACTTCACTATTACGCTGAATAATTACAGGTATTTCCGCTTCAAGGTTAACCCGTTTCAGTTTTTCAAGCATTCCGAATATTGTTGACATAGGTTAAAGTTAGTTAAATTCTTCCCAATAAAACAGCATACTTGAAATAGGCCCATGACAAGTCATTTTTTGTTTTCGAGCGCATATTTTACAATAACGTTTTTTGTTTATTTTTAATGCCATGCCGTCTATGTAATGCCAATCGCAAAATCCAATTTTATGAATCAACTGTTTAAATCTGTTTACCATTACTTAGCTGATTTAGTAATAATTTGCAAATATTTATGATTTCCAACGGTTATCACTTCTGAACCTACTATCATACTTGCGCTATGATCAAAATCAATAGATTCTAATATCTTATCAGATCCTATTTTAACTTCATTATACATTAGTTTCCATCTAATCAATGAGGATAAACTTAATCCTTTTTTGTCTGCTTCTCTTTGAAGGGATTCTACTTTATCAGAATCTAACATTACTTGTATTCTTTTTTTCATTATATTTGTTTTTAATTAGTGCAGGCGATAAATCTGGACAGCTTTGTAAAGAGCAGGGTGTATAGCTGGACAGCACTAATATTTTAAAGTTTTCTTTTCTCTACGTGAATAATTGAATATTTCCTCTAACTGATCGATGTAAAGTTTGTGATTAGTTTGATCAGTTATCTGCTGTGGTTTACGGCTTAATTTAGCCATCATTTGGCGGTGATCGTAATTCTTATGAAGCATTATAGCGCAAGCAGCAACTACAAAAGAAGGTCTATCATATCATTCATAGAACATACCGAAATCTGAAATCTTATTAGCTAACTCGCCAGCATAATTAAAATCAAACATTTTCAGATCGCCATTTTCGAAATAATTGCTTTTGCTTTTTTCTTGATTTACATTTTTTAATGTCACTATATGTAAAGACGCTTTTATTCCGAATATAGGAAACATATCCATAAATTCTTTGAATTTTATATATGGACGTAAACCTAAATCAACATATCCTTGAAGATAGTCTAATCTTTTCCAGTTACTTGAATTAGTATTTAAAATATGGACTTCGTTTATCGAGTAGCCATTTACCACTATATAATAAAACGGTAATCCCAGTTCTTTGCTGGCTAAAAACCGATGCTGACCATCAATAATTTCTAGCTTTTCATTAACCATTATTGGGCTAAATAATGGATTTACTCTCATTGATTCGATTATCCTTTTTAGATTAAATGGATTTACATTTCGATTACCTTTCATAAAGGTGAACATTGAGTAATCAGAGGATTGTTTTAATTCGTATTGCATAATTCTTTTGTTTTTGATTACTCAAAGATAGTAAGAATTACTATAAATAAAAGTCACAATTCTGTTACACAGAAAAAGCCTGACATTTCTGCCAAGCTTTCTTTTTAATTGTAACAATATCGCTACTTATCTGGTTTCTTTTGTGCCGATTCCCAAACCTTAGTAAGTTCTTTAACAGTAAAACCGTTGCTTTCTAAATGTTTGTGGGCAGATAAAAAATTCTCTTTCGATACGTTGGCTAAATAATCCTTGTTAAATGATCCAACAGGTTTAGAATAAGCCATTATACAGTTGTAATTACTTTAGCGATTCCAGCATAACCAGTAACGCCTAGTTGCGCTAAATCAGATGGACCAGCTAAGTTAACTAATACAGGCAACGTTGCGCTATAATCAGGATCAGCCGTATCTAGCGTTACAGTCCACCCTTTTAAGTTAGCGTTAGCAACAACCGCAGTAATCGTTACTGTTTTACCTGCAATTGAAGCAGTCCAAGCAGCAGGCGAAGCAAGTTCTGTAGCATACAAATCATAAAGATCAGTACCGCCACAAGATACATTTGCTCCAATCTGCATAGCCCCCGCAACACGTAAAGCTAATTGAGATAATGCAATATTAAGTAAACCGTTAATACCTTTAATTTCAGAAAAGTTAAACTTAACGAAAGCTAAAGAACCATAGTTTACATATCCTGCGTTAAAGTTAACACGATACATATATTGCGTAATGTTTGATCCATCGTTAGCTTTCCAAGGTAATGCTCTGAATCCACCATTTAAAGGAATACCAGCTAATCCACCTGTAGCAGTACGAGTACCAAATAATACACCTGATTCATCTAAGAACAAAAGCTTATAACCTGTTCCGTTGAATTTCTGAATCTCTTGCAATAAGCAATACCCACCTTCGTTAAACTGAATAGTCCAATCATATTTACCATCACGAACAAAAGTCTGAACTCCTGTTGATCCTGTTTGATACGTTGGATCTTCCGTATTATCTGTAAAGTTGAATACTCCCGGCAAAGGGTAAATTCTTGCGGACGCTACGTTTTCGCTTGCTGCGTTTTGCAGAAATGCTAAGGCTAATTCAACAGTAGCCAACTGCGATACTGGAATCTCAAAATTGGAAGGAACTAAAAACCCTCCAGCTAGAGCCTTAATATCTAAAGCGCAATCACTAACACCAGTATTACCTGTATTAATAGCGCAATCTAATTTATTTAAAATGCTCATTTCTTCTAGTTTAAATCCACCTATTTAGGGCAGAATGATTTATTAATCTTTAATTTCAAATTGTTAATCTCAATCGCATCAACCCAATCGTTGAAAATGTTTTTATCGTTTCCGTACAAACCAGATTTGCCCCAGTAATATCGATTCGTTACCCTGTGTGGTATATCAGTTCTGCTAACTCCAGAAAACAAATCGCCTCTTAATCTGATCTCATCTAACAAAGCCATATAAATAGGTGTTAGAACAGGAATAAAATTAAACTCGTCTCTTTCTTTAGCTGTCTGATTCGGATCTTTACACGCTCTTATAATGGCTATATTGATACTTTGCTCTCCGTAAAATTGCGGATCGGTTCTGTCAACTGTGCTATCTAAAAAGAATGCTACTAAAGGGTATTTATCGAATGGAGTTGTTACACCATTATCGAAATTACCTAAAGTTTTTATTATCTCTAAAGGATGTCCGTATTGATAATGAACGCCTGTTATTTCTTCGTCTACAAGTTTAAGTGATGGTAATAATCTTGCGCTTACTGCATCAACTATGTATTGAAACTCACGATGTAAATAAAATGGCTGTATCATATGTTCATCGTATTGATAGGATAATAAATTTCAGATACCCCACAACCCCAATACCAGGTATAATAATTCCTCCAGTAAGGCCTAACATATTCCGGATAAGTAACAGTAGATAAATCGAAATTACGAGCATTTCGGCTCATTTTATTCCATGCCCTAGCTAACTTTTCTCCTGCCGATGTTATTGTGCTGTTTTCGTTATTCGCTTTTACTTCTCCCGTTCCCGTAGTTAATGTAACTTTATTTCGTATAAACCAATAATAAACGTAGCATTTAATCATAGATTTAACATCTGTTGTATCTCTCAACTCAATCCATTTATCTTCTGGTTCCGGTAAAACTTTAAGCCCTGCGATAAAATCATTAGCCAACGTTAAACCTAGCAATTCACGAAGAAATACAGGCTCGTATTCATCAATGAAAACTTGCAAATTTTGTCTTGCACCTTCATTTGACAAATCAGCTATCGCTTGTTCGCCTCCGTTAAAATCGCTAGGTTTTAGTATTGACATGATTGATTTAACTATGCTTTTTTAGCAAATCCACGTTTAACGAATGATTCAGCTAAAACAGTTGACGCTTCAAATTCTTCACCATCTTCATGATAAGGTGCTTTTTCTGTAGCGATCAATTTAACTCTTTTAGAGATATCGATTGCGCCTTCTTCAGGAATGAAGTCCTTGTTCACTTCCTTTTTCATTACTTTTTCGTCTGCCATGATTATGCTGGTGTTAATGCTGTTTTAATGTTTGCAAAAGTATCGTAAACAAACGCTCCTGCCCAATTTGCCGAACTGTACTGGTGAAATCTCATTTCCCCTAAAACCGTTACTAAGTTTTTACGGAAATCATCATTTTCCCAACCCCAAGCAATGAAGAAATCTTGATACATTAAGATTTTATATTTGCTCATATCTCCAATTAACAAGTAACCAACAGCGATGTTGTTATCCTCAATTACAGGAACTCCAGCGATAACACGACCGTCAGCAGTAGTAAATGGAGGCAACATATAAACACCGCTATCGTTTGCTTTTGCCAAATCCATGTTAGCAGCATCGATCGGGTTAATGAAAGCTACGATATCTCTATCAAAGTTTAAACTAACTAATTGAGCTTTTGCAGCACGAACAGCATCAGCATTGTTAGGGTTTGGCGTTTTAATTGTTGTAAGCGTGTAAGGGCTTGCAATAGTTGTAACTCCAGCAGGAGAAGTAGAAGAAACCGTTCCGGTTAAAGATGCTGTATTTGCAGCCATTTCAACCTCATAACGCAATTCGTTTTCTACTAATGTTCTGAAACCTTCAACATCATACAATAACTCTGTAGACATTTTCATTGCTTCAGCTACCTTTTTAGCGTTTGAAGTTTCAGGAGTTAAATCGAATGATGCAAGTGGTTTTAAAACACCCTCACCGATAAATTGTGCATTGCCTTGTTTGTTGGTTTTGTTAACCCACGGAAATGAACTTAAACCTGTACGACCTTTAGATAAACGATTCCAGAACGTAGGTTTATTACGAACTAAATCGATAATTTCCGCACCCATATCTAAATAGTAAGGAACCGGATTAGCGGCCTGCGTACTTTTTAACATAGGACTTGTAGGGGCACGAATAATTAGAGGTTCTAAATCGGCTTTTGTTCCGTTTTTGATTTTCTCTAACGCTTCTTTGTTGGTTTCTTGCCAAGCACGAATTTGATCAGTAACCGATTTAGGCTTGTTGTTATCGTTACCGTTTTCTTTTAAAGCTTCAATAGCATCACCTTGTGCTTTAAGAATAGAACGGATTCCGTTTTCATCTTCGCCAAGTAATGTTTTTAACTTTTCAAGATCTACAGTCGATTTGTTCTCTTTATCTAACAAACCAATTGAGCGCAATTGATCATTTACGTCTTTACCTTCCGGCAAATCGGTAAATCTTTTTTCCAGGTCTTCAACAAGCTTTAAATTATCGCCTGTTAAGCCTTCTTTGTTGAATGTAATTTTCATGTTTAAAATTGTGTTAAATCTAATTTATATCCACCAATTTCAGCTATTTGCTCATCCGGCTTGTTTTTATCTTTGAGTGTTTGTTGTCTTTGCTCAAACGGCTCAACTTTTGCAAGTGAAATATGCCTGCTTATTAATTGTCTTAATTCTAGTTGCCTGCTTCTAGGAAGTGATTTAATAAAATCTTCTGTTTCATCCGCTAGTAACTCTGATTCCTTTTCCACATCTTCAGATCGGATGGTATAGGTCTCTTTATTACTTGCCCTTGTAACAACGCTTCCCTCATAAAGCTCAACTTCTTGTAATAATATTGATTCCGTTTCCTCGTCATATATCATTTTATCCCAAACATAAGAAAAACCAACGGAATATTGATTAAGTGTTCCAGATTTTATTTGTCTTAATGCTCTTTCTGCTTGCGGAATTTCATCGTAAACGGCTTCAAAGTATAATCCGTAATCATCTTCAAGTAAAACGGTAAATTGACCTATCGGCTCATCTGTCCTGTGTTGCCATAAATGAATTATTTTATTTTTAGCATTACTTTCTGGCCCTCTTTCGTTAATAGATTTAGCGCAACATCCTCTAAGGAATATTGTTCCATAAGTATCAATAACACCCCAAACGATTAAGTAGCCTTTAACGGTTCTTTCTTCGGTTGACAGCTTTTGATCTACTTCTATTAATTCGCCTTGATCGTTAACGAATGAGCGTATCGAAACAACAGGCAAAGCTTGCTGTTTTAGCTCTTTAATCTTGTTGTGTAATTGGCTCATTTGTTTGTGTTTTATATTTATTAAATTCTTCGTCTAAAACCGTATCACGGCCTAATTCAATTAGCCACATGTTTTTAGTTATTAAACCTTGATCGTATTCAATAGCAAGCGCATCGTTTAACATTTTACGTGCTTCTGCTTTATCTTTTGCTTCTTCCTGGATAACATCAATATCGGAAAAATCAACCTTAATAGAAATGCCTTTATCAGCGTCTATTATTCCTGCGCTGTTTTGCTCAATCCTGCTTTCTGATTCTGGGATTATAGTATCCCTGTAAAAGCCTTTCTTAGCCTGTCTTTTATTCTCGTAAGATGTTTGCTTAGTAGAAGATATTAATTCGATTGGATAGCCGTAAGAATCGCAAATACGTGATATATCATCTTCTATTTCTTCAAACAAAAGTAAATCCTTTGTGCTGAATCCCATTTGTTGCCATTTCAATGCAGCATCAGAAATAATAACTTGCTTAGGCTGTCCGGTTAATCCGTACTGACTGAAATCTACTTGTAAATTGTCTTTTTCTCCTGAAGGCAATGGAATAGTTCCGGCCTGATCTTTTGAATCGTTAGTTAAAATACCAATAGCTCCACGTTTAGTAATTAGCGTGTTTCTTGATTTATAAGATGCTATAATATTGCTAACGGGATATTCAAGTCCAATCAATCGGCTATCTGGAATAGTTAAATTAGTATCTTCATCAGTACCTATCCCATCGTCATAAACAAAATAAATATCATTTAAGTCTAATTCAGAACTATCGCCATTCCATGAAATGGTTAATTTCTTATAAATATCTTTAATGCTTTTTTGCTTAAGCCATTTACCCGTAAACTCTAATTCATCTATTAAATAAGGTGGGATGTTCCAAAGTGAAGAAGGCTGGCTAAAACCAACAGGTTTAACTTTTAAAACAGGGCAATAGCCAAAAATATCAATGTAAGTATTTTGTTGGGTAAAGAACTGTTTCCCTGTTTGTAATGCGTTTGGTTTATTTAGAAGAGAATAAATTTCATCTACATATTGGCCTTTAGCATAATTACCGTTTGAATCCTTTATAAATTCAATCTTAGCATTATTAAATGCTTTTGCTCTTTTACCAATTATTGATTTTAAAGGGCTACAAAGATTGTAGGCGTTAAGAAATTGTTTTTCATTATTTAAATCGAAAAAACAAACGTCTCCGAATCCATTTAAAGGAATAAATGTTTTGGCACCACCGCCGTTATCATAAGCATCTACAGCAGCAGTACCGCTAAAGAGGCCAAAGTTCCAGTTACCTAATTGAATGCCAAATTTCATTAATACAAATATGTGAAATTATTTCGGCTAATATAACAAAAATTTATTGTCTATAGAATTTTGTATAAACACCGTACCGAATTGCATCCATTAAGTGATCATATCCTGATTGAGGTTCGTTAGTAGGTTGCCCGGTTATTTTGTCAATTTCCCACATATATTTTGTTTTCTCAATATGTAAGTTTTTACTAGATTCAGTATAAAAAACATTATACTCGTTAAGCTTTAATATCCCAGCTTTAATAGATCCATTACCTTTCTTAGCCATTAAAGCCATTACCTGTAACCTTCTTAACTGGCTTATTTGCTCCGGATCATGCTCGCAATAAACGTGTGTACCTTCAGTAAAACCATTCGCTTTAAATATCTCTTTCATTTGAACCGGTGCTATTCCAGGCAAATAACACAGCTCATGCAAGAATACGTTATTTCCAATTACAGCTATTTTTACTCCGGCTGTAGGGTCGTTTGTATATCCAAAATCCAATCCCCCAAAGAAATCTACATCAGGGAAATCAGAATCTTTAATCATTTTCCATTTAGGGAATATTAAACCTTGTAAATTACCGGTCAAACCTCTGGCATAAACCTTCCAAAGCTCTTTGTCGGCTATGTTTTCAGTTTGGTTATGCTCTTGATCGGTTAAGAATGGATTATGCCTATGATCGCTTATAATGAGCTGAACGGATTTTCCGAAATCGTTTGACGTTGTCGTTGTTCCGATCAGTTTCTCATGGCTCCAGAATGGCGCAGAAGGATTATAGTCAATGAATACTTTTCGCCTTGTCCTTTTAGCTAATTGCCAGAATATACGGTAAGAAATACCGTTGGCCTCATTAACAAACAGAAATTGTCGTTTACCGTTCTTTGCGCTTTGTTCTGTTTCGCAACTTATAAACTCCATTATCCAACCTTTTTTAAAGTTGATAATCCTATCTGTTTTATTCCAATTTGTTACATGGTATTTTAATCCTGGTGTACTTGAGTGTATTCCTTCTGCTGCACGATATGCACCCTTCTTTAAGTTGGGTATCGATTCACCAACAACAGTAATTACGGGATCTATTTTAGGTGCATCTAAAGTTATTGCATACCAAAAAAGGAGTTGCATAATAGCGTATGTTTTTCCGCTATCTGTACCTCCTTGATTTATTAAAATATCTGCTTCTGATTCGTGGTTTGCGTTCCAAACCTTTGATACGTTAAACATCTTCCTCCGAACTAGCTAAAGGCGGAGCGGTGTTATATACGTTTACAACAGGATTTTGCGTTTTGACTTCTCCGGCATGGGTTACCTCTTGTTTATCACTCCAGTTGAATCTATTTTTCATATTCATATACCAACCTGTATAGCTAAAGTCCTTATTATCAAGGTTTTTGCGTCCTTTTCTAGTCCACCAAGCTTCGGATTCATCTTTACATCTTTTTACGGTGTCGGAAAAATATTCATCCCTTTTTGATAATTCGTAAAATGTATCTCTTGAAATTCCTAGCTCAACTGATAATTCTATAATGCTTGCTCCTTCTTTTGAAAGATGTAAAATTATATTTTCCCAACCTTCAGGCAAATCATTTAATCCGATAAGTGGCCTTCCTCGTTCCATATTCAAATATACTAAACATTTTTATATTGCTCCTGGAAAAGTTTGTCTTCCTGTTCGGTGATGCCTAGTTGGGTGAGGATCTCTTCTCGTGAAGGTACTAATTCGGATGGGCAACCGAAAGTTATTGATTTAATATCTGACACCATAAATGCTTTAATAATGCGTAATTCTACAGATAGTGGTTTAAAATACCAATCTTTTACTTCTGGAGTTTCGGACTGATATATCCCGCGTTGCGCTTTATTAAACTCTATTTTAATCATTTTAAATAATTTCTATTTTGTGAGATTCACATTTTACACTTTCTGGATCAACTAAAGATGTATATCCTTTCCCGCCTTTTTCTTGAAACATAATTGCATGTGTTCCATCTTCAAATTGAATAAGACTACCTTTTAAAATTTCACCTTTTTCTATACATTTACCTGAATAAATAATTTTTTCCATTTTTATTTTTTTAATATTAATAAAACTAAATTTTTAATTATTTCAAACGCTTCTTTATAATCTCCATTTATTGCCTTTATTTCTGATATTCCTTTAGCAAAATTATGAAGCGTATTTTTAGCATACTTAATTGCTATGGCATCAACACAATATTCAACTCCTGTATGTAAAGCCTCGCTAAACATTTCTTCAAAGTCTGTAAAACCCAATTCCTTAGCATGTTCGTCTTTTATTTTTTGTAGATTTTCCATATCCATTGAGCCTCCTTAAACTCTATCTTTGTCATTTGGTTCTAAATCTTGAATGGTCTTACGTTTATTATTTGCTGAAGCTTTAGATAAAGTGATTGCCATTCTTTTTTATCATAATTTGGGCTATCTATTGCTTTACCCCAAAGTTTGTGAAATTCCTCATATGCGGATGTTGTTTGTGTTTTCATAATCCCGATGTGTTAAGTTCTTGGCCTGTTAAGCTGAATATTAAGTTTTGGATTTGATGGAGATATTTAAAATTTTCGATTACGAAATCTCCTATTTCAACTGTACTTGATTTAACATTAAAAAATATTGTAGATTGTCCAAAAGTTAGTTGTAAATCATTACTATACATTAAACTTTTCTCAAACCCACACTTCAAAAGTATTTCTTCTGAAAGGGGGATTGGTTCAACTTCTGCTTCATCAAATAAAGCCAATGGATTACACCAAAGTTTAACGCTGTTAGGCCAAACAGAATGCACTTCAGACTTAAACATATCTGATTTTCTAAATATCAAATTCCCTATCCTTAACTCCTGTATTTTCATACCTCAAATTTACCTTTTAATTCAATACGGTTTTGTAACAATCGTATTACGAACCAATTCTTCGATATAAGCCGCTTGATTTGGTTTTGACCGTATTATATCAATCACATCATTTGATAGTCTTAAACTAAACGGTTGCTTGGTTTCTGACTGCTTTGGTCGGCCTACTGGTTTTTTTTTCATTTATTAGTCGATTTTAATTCTTTTATTACATCTTCTAAGTTTTCTATTAAATAATTTATTTCTTCTTTACTTGAATTCATAATTGTAGTTTCTATTTCATCTACTGATATTTCGATGAAATCGTGTGTTTTTCTGATATTAATTTTCATTATTTATAATTTTATTTGTTTTTTAATGATCGGTAACACTAAATCAACATTTTCACAAATATCTTCTGTTAATTTTTTAGTCATTTTTATCCATCCTAACATCAAAGCGTCTAAGCTTTCTTTATTCATGTTTTGAAAATCAAATTTTTGACCTTTAGCGTAAACTAAAACACTTTCTAATTGATTTTCAAATGGTTTTAAAATTTCTGGTAAGTTCATAATATTTTTCGTTTTGCTTATTCAAATGTACGACTAATTATTGTAATTACAAATATTAATTAAAGTAATTTTAGTAATGACGTAAATATGACATTTCATTTTCTCAATCTATTAATTGCTTGTGTTGTTAAATCTCTATTATTTCGTTAGTAGCTGATTTTCTGGAACCGGTATTTCTATTCCCACGCATTCCCAAAAATCATTATAACTCCTGGCTATCCGGTATTCGTGACCAATCAATTTACATAATGATTGAAATTTAATCTGATCTGGTGATTGATGTCCTTCTTCGGTTTTCAATTCAATCCATGTTATTTTGCCATTATCATTCATGTAAGCCCAATCTGATATACCTGGCTTAACTCCCATAGTACGCATCTTGTTACCGTACTGTTTTGATTGTGCGTTTGTCCATATACAGAACAACCTTTGCTTTTCAGGATGATCGTATAAATGAACTCTATTCCATGCTTCAGATATTTTTTGGTGCAATATTTCTTCTTTTCTGTTCATTTTATTGAGTTCTGAATATCCTTGTTAATCCGTCTTCGCATTCTTTTATTCTAAACCTACTATTGGTGTAATACTTAGATTGAATAATTAAAGCTTTATTTTCTTTGGTATCATCGCATTCAAAACTTTCATTTGGCTGCATCGATAGTAGTAGTTCTTTGTTTAAAATTGGTTTTTGCTTTATAAAATCATAATACCTTTTCTTACCGTCTGATTTTTTAACCAATTCAAACCCTTTTTTCTTAGCCTCTATAAACAACATTTTAGTTATTTTTTGCTTAGACGCGTTTTCACCTATCTCGTTTATAAAAGACTTCTGCATATCATCAATAGAAATCTTTTTAAAGTTGAATATTGATAAGAATATATTAAATTGTGTTTCCATTCTATAAAGTTACTAAAAATATTACCGAATATCAATATTTAGTAAGTTGTTTTGTAATGTGTTTTTATTAATTAGGGCAGGAAAACAATATAAATTTGCTAATTAGGGCAGGAAAAATTCAATTTAGGGCAGATAAAAAATAGCTAAGTGCCCTGTATTTTCTTGCTTTAAATATATTTAAATGTACTTAGGGCACTTAGGGCACTATAATTTGTATAATTTTGTGTGTATTGTTTTTATAATACTTGAATATAAATATTATTTTATATTACCTTTTTTTCCTGCCCTACCTGCCCTTTCTTTGTTTAAACCATATTCAAGGCTGTTTTTACGGGGCAAGTACGTTTTTTTAAGTGCCCTGAACGTGCCCTTTTAGGGCAGGAAAATTAAAAATAAAACATCCTTATGCCGTTACTTTTGCCATCTTTGAATGGTATTTTATGAAAATCTACGTAATGAGCAACGTATTTATAGAACGTTTTTGATGCTATTTTTGATGTAGGATTTTCTAATCTGAACTTATTAAAGAACTCAACACGATTAATCATACCTCCTGATTCTGGTTTATAATCTTCCATAAATTCAATAAATTCATGTGAAGTTTCGGCTATCAATCTTTTCTCTGGTAGGTTAATTAGTTCTTGTTTTACCAATCCATTTTTTAAATAAAACATACAGCAATCAATCATGAAATAATCAAATTCATTCCATTCTTTAATGTCCCAATCATGAAACATCATTTTACCAAATTCATCGTATGGCGTTTTTGATTTATTATAATACTGTGCTATCTCTAATTCGTGCCGGCGGCGTTCATGACTATTGCCTGTGCCTTTAATAGCATAGTTCGTAGTTATAACGACTTTTGGGGCATCTTCAAAAGGTATTAGCATACTATCCTTGCCTTTCTTTTCTACATCTATACCATCTGTTAAAACAGAAAATAAACGCTCAAAATCAAATGTTTTGTTAACATCCTGGAATGAAAGTATTTTAGTATCTGGATTAACTCTTTGATAAACAAAATTCTTATCAAAGCTAAATGTTTTGCCTTCTATGGTAACTGTATTTAAAAATTGCTCTACAGCCTTAAGCAATAATCCCTTACCTGTTCCGCCTTCTGGATGATCGGAAATAACCTCATCATTTAGAATTATAGCAGGGCTGTATGCAGGATTTTTGAAATTATGAAGTAGATACCCTAAAGTAGAGCAAATTGTCTTATATCTCATTTCCGTTTGATTTGATATATTCCAACAGAACACTTTAAAGTCGCTTCCGGGGGTAGACTTATCATTAAAATTCCTCTGTATAATCTGGCTTTCCCAAATATAACCAGTAAGAGAAGTATAAGGAAATGTTTTTACTCCTTCGGTTGTAACCTTAACGATGCAGTTTTGGAAATACATTTGCATGGAATCCTTACGATCTTTTTTGAATATCACCTCTTTTGCAGGTAATGTTTCTAAAAATTCATCATTAACACATTTTCCGATGTTTTTTAAAAAGAACTCATAAATATGTTGCGGTTCTTCAGTTTTAACAAATTCTAATATTTCATCTTTTAAATCTTTTTTTCCTACTTCTCGGACTATATTATCTATAATCCTTATGTATATATGTTTGTTAATCGAAGTTCTAAAGAGATAATATCCTCTTGTAGTTAAAAATCCAGCCAGATCGATGTAGTTAAATTCCCATCCTCCGTTAGATTTTGGTCTCCATAATGTAAAGTGGGCAAAACTTCTTTGCGCCGCCAAGTGTACCAGGTTAAGCATATTTTTGAATTAAGTGTTTAAGTAAATAAGGTCTTAGTTCCCATCCGGCATCGTTATATAATTTAGGTAAAGCAACGCTTATCATTTCCTTTTTTTCGGTGGGGTCTAAAGATAATCTTTTAATTTTTGATATGGTATTTTCAATAGCTATTTCAAGTGCTGGTTGTGAATTTTTTTTTATTGGTTTATCAGGCATGATATTTAATTCAATCATCATATCTGTATAAACTATTTCGCGCGGCATTTCATGACCGCAAACATAGCATTTTGTAGCTGCCATGTAAATCATAGCCTGACATTCAGGGCAATCCTTCATTGGCGCCGCTCCTTCGCCGGATTTGTCAGGATGTAAAAAGTATTGTTCCCAATCATGATGTTGATCCCAATATCCATGCCCTTCGCCTTGAATATTATCCCCTAAATCTATAGCTAGCCAAAACTCCTTATTTGAGTAAGTTCTCGCCCCCCTGCCTAAACATTGTAGCCATAAAGGCAATGATTTAGTTGATCGATTGAAAATTACTGCTTCAATTGTAGGTTCGTCAAATCCAGCGGTAAGTATACCAACGTTATTTAATATAGCATCTGGAGTATTTTTAAACCATGAAAGCGTTTCTTTTCGTTCTTCTGCACTACTCGATTTACTGTCGAGAAAACGGCTGTTATATCCATGATCTTTAAAGCAATTATGAACTAAAATTGAATGCTCAATAGTTGTATTAAAAACGATGGTCTTTTTACTTTTGCATAGTTTTTCGTACCAATGAACAACTGCGTCTATCAACTTAGGTTTAGAAAACTCCTGGGCCATAGATGCCATATTATATTCACCGGCTGTTTTCTTCATTGCCTTTTTATCAACTCCTGTTTTTGGTGCGTAATGAATGCAGGGAGTTAAGTTATTCCTTTCAATCAATTGCTTTATGGCAAGGCCGGCCACGATAGTTTCATAATCTGTTTTTAGTGGGTGTTTTTTAGTTGCGCTTATCGGAGTAGCTGTAAAGCCTATAATAATTGTGTTGTTATCTCGGTAATGATCGAAAACCTTTTTAAAATTACCCACATGACATTCATCAATTATGAGTAGATCATATTCTGAAACCCCATGTTTTTTTATTTGGTTACAGAATGTTTCTACCATTTGAACCTTAATGTGATTTATTCCGAACGCAAATAAAGTTCTTTGAGTTTGTGTAACCAATTCATCCCTGTGAACAACGATAGTTATTTTTGCTGAAATATGTCGGGCTAAATATCTTTGGATTAAGTAAGACATAACAACTGTTTTACCTCCTCCCGTAGCTAATTGCACGAGTATAGATTTATAATTATTTGCTATCTTTCTTGCGATATTATTAACCAATTCTAATTGGTAATCGTGAGGTTTAATTTCTGTCATATAGTTTGTTTTCTAAAATGTAATCGCATAGATCATATCCTTTTTCGTATTCCCCACGCAATCCATGTACTTCAAAATTTGTCTCTTTCATTAATTCATTCATTTGATTTGCTTTTTCAATCCACAAATGTTCGGCTCCCACGTCCGGGTAAAGTAAAACGTTTCTGCCTTTAAGAACCTGGCAACGTTGGTATGTTAAATAAGATAATGATCCTGAAGCCAGCCAAATTAAATCAGGATAACATATTGATGCTAAAATAGCTGTCTTTTCGCTTTCAACTATTCCAACTTTTTTATTAGGATATTTAGGTAATAAGTACTCGCCGAATAAGCAAACTTTAAGCGTGAAATCTTTTATTTTTAGCATTTTATGTACCCATGTAACTAAAGGCTTAGGCTCTTTAATCCTTTTACCATTTACTGGGTTATATTGCATTATCTTTCCAGAACAAACTCGATTATCAACATCTAAATACCAAAATACAACGGAGCCAAACCATCTTTTATTTGAAGTGCTTGTTATGTATTCGTGCTTTTTATCTGTTAAAGATTTAAGCCATAAATCAAAATTATTATGATGTGTAGATTTTAATGATTTATTTAAAAGTTCTGCAGAAAGGTAGTCGGGTTCTGGCTCAATAAATTGTTGATATTCGTAATCTTTATCTATTGTAATATTTTCAAAACCTGCAATCCATTCTAAAGCTTCTTTATATTTAAAGCCTTTATAGTTGATAACGAAATCAATTGAATCGCCAGAGGCACCACAGCCAAAGCATTTATATTTTTGACGTTGTGAGTTTACGATAAATGAATTTGATTTTTCCAAATGGAATGGACATTTACCTTTGAAGTTTACTCCATCTTTTTTTATATCGATGAAATGGGAAACTATTTTAATGATATCGGATTTTTCTTTAACCGATTTTATTTCAGAAATATTACTCATATAAAATTAAAAAAGCGCCGAGGTAGTGAGTTTCCCGACGCTGTTTTAAAGTCTGCTAAAAGACAGTCTAGCATAAATCTTGCTCACTACTTCAAAATTTATGCCTTTAATTACAATGTAAATATACTAATTTAAAAGCAGAATATTTCATCTGCTTTTAAAATTACCTCTCCAATATCCCACGTTCCTTAACTAAATCCCGATTTAAAACTTGTTCATTACTAAACTTATCAGGGTAACGTGCTTTTAACTTTTCGATGTTGGTGGCCATTATTTCGGATAAACGCCAGCCGTGCATATTACACATATTAGCGATGTACCACATGATATCGCCAATCTCTTCTTTGATGTTTACAAAATCTAAAGGCTTGCCGTATGCGATGTGTTTCTTATAAACGTCCGATATTTCGGCTGCTTCGGTCTGCATGCCTGTAATCATATGAAAATCATCTAATAAACCTGTTTCGCATTTAGCCAGGGTTCTTTCTGCTTGTTTTTGGTATTCTTGTGTTGTCATTGGTTTATATGTTTTTTAACCTGTAATTTGAAATGTTTTTTAATGAAATTATACTTTCTCCGTTATATTTATCGTGAAAATATTTCCTTGCCTCTCCTTCTGTAATGGCATATACAATTGAACCATGATAGGTTCCTGTTACTGCGAATGTGTTCATATCTCTAATTTTAATTGTTTACACTTAGTTAATTTCTTCATTCTCTCATCCCTTTTTATTACCCATTCAAGGCCGAATAGGTTGATTAGGAGAAGGCGGTTTTGGTGTAGAGTCATTTTTTATTTTTATGTATGCAATTTTTTTAACCTTTCTCTTTCTTGTTTTAAAATCTCTCTAGTTTTTGTGTCTATACACTGCGACCACATAAATGATATTAGCCAATTAACATAATCAAATGTCTCTTTGCTAACAGGCTTATTGCTAATATGCTCCATTTAATCTTGTTTTTGATATAAAAACAGCTTTATCGCTTAAATCACAACCTATAAAACTTCTATTAAGTTCCTGACATGCTTTAGCGGTTGTTCCGCTACCCATATAATAATCAGCAACTATATCACCTTCATTTGTTGAACATAAAATCAATCTTTTTATTAGTTCTTTTGGTTTTTGGGTTCTATAGCTAATCATTCTTCTTTCATTACTACTTGGCGGAAGAAAAGGTATATCTACCCATACGTCATTTTGAGGTACTCCTTTTTTTTCTATTACTAAATATTTTTCATTATTTTTAAACCTATGCAATTTATTTTTTTTCCTTTCTTTGCTCCCCTTTGTGTATTCTATGTATTGAGTATTAAAAGTATAAGCACTTGTTTTAGTATACCTCAATATACAGTCGTGAAGCCTTTGAAAATCTTTACTATTACATGTCCATCTTTTATAGTGCCATATTATTGTGTTCCTATAGTTTTCTATACCGAAAACTTCGTCCATTATACACCTTATCCAATGATTTATTTTTTCATCCATTTGTAGATATATTGTGCCACTTTTTTTTAAAACCCTTTTCATTTCGATTATTCTTGGAAAATAATGATCATATATATCATTCTTTATTAATTTTATGTCTTTGAAATCTCCAAAATCTCTGCCTGTTCCATAAAGTATATCGCAATAAATCATATCTATACATTCATCATCCATAGAATTCATCAATTCTAAATTGTCACAACATTTTATTTCTATCATTTTACCCTTACCTTTCTTTTTAAATTATATTCTATTATTTTCCAATCGCAAGGCTTCATTAATCATTAACAGATACTAATAATTCAAGTTCAGAAATATCTTCTGTTCTTATTTCACATCTTAAACTATAAAATGTCGCGTTTGGATCCGAATGTTTTCCTTTAGCTGATCTTTCTTCCAAAATCTCCACAACTCTAAATACAGGAGATTGCTTTTTATCTACATTTTGATAATGTTGACCGAAAGTAAAGCCATCGCCAATATTTACTTTTTTATTATGGCTTAGTGTTAGAAATTCTCCTTTTTGAGTTAGGTAATGAGGATAACCTTTAAATGTTTTTAATTCTGTAATAGTGTTCATAATTTTAATTTTTAGTTGTTTTATCAATTCGTTTTAGTTTAAACTTTACTTTATGGCAGTAGCCGAGGTAGAAGGTGACACCGATGTTAATCATAGTGTGTCATTCTTTTTACGCTAATCACCTTTTGCTTAAATGCTTTATTTGTTAAGTACAAATCATCAAAAGTTTTCTTAGAGTAAATAATAGTTGAATGGTGCTGATTAAAAATTCGCCCAACAGTTTTTAGTGTTAATTTTGGATATGCTTCGTAAATCAAACCAATAGCTATTTGCCTCGCTTCTACAAATTCACGCTTTCTGCTATTTCCTTTAATAAATTTTGCTTCTATGTTTAGAACAGCAGATACGCTATCTATTATTCCCTCTGTAGATGCTATTTTAATTCCATGTGTAAAATCGTGTTTTACATTCTGCGGTAATCCTACAAATATTTGTGCTGTCATTTTACATTTCCTCCTTTAATTTATCCATGCCATCGGCAAACTCTGTTATCTTTTGTAAACCCATATCTGTTAAGAAATCAATTACCCTGTATAGTTGCAAGCTATACTCATAATCCATGTAGTCTTTTGATTTAACATGAAACGGATTATTCGGGCTGTTTAAAGCTTTCTTAATTTGCTGTGCCGATTCTTGTATGCGCTTACTGTGTTGATTGATTAGAGGCTGCTTAAACTTAGTATCGATCAAATCATTTGCGTATTCGATCTCAATTAACCTTGCGCAAACACCTATAATGTGAACGGATTTAAGTAAGTCGCTTTGTTTTTCTAGGGATATCATAGTTATTTCGTTCTTTTGAGAAGTGATTTAAATTCTTTCAATAACTCAATATCTTTTGAGTTATCAATATTTAATTTAGGTTTTTGCAATACAATACATTTTACCATTTCAATACATGTTTTAATACTTTGTATTGTTTGTGGTTGTTCTGAAAGCTCACCTAAAACAAAATAGCAATAATCAATTTGACTGTGATAATAAATTTCTCTTTGTAAATCGTCTTTAAATTTCATAATTAATTATTTAGTTCGTTTAACATAAATACCCATAAAAGAATTGTTACTAGACCATTCACCTTTCCCAGACTTCTTTAGCCTGGATTTTGTGGTTAACATTACATCGTATTCATCTTTTTCAATTTGAATAGTTTCGTTAATTTTCATTTTTAATAATTTTTCAACCATTTTACATTCTTTATTTGTTGGTTCAAATATAAACACTTGTTAATTATAAAACAAACATTATTTAATATTTATTTTCACAAAAAAAGCCATCCATTTCTGAAAGGCTTTCTAGAGTACAATAGATTTAACCGATAACATCAAGCAGTATCGGATCTGCTTTTAAAATTCCAGACGTAACAATTCAGATTCTATTTTCTCTGTTAATTGTTTAGCTTTGTCCTTAGCTATTTTAACCCACTCTTTTACAGGCTTTGCGTTTGGCTTTGCTTTAGTTCCAAAGTCTACAATAGTTTCTAAATTCATCGCTTTAACAAATAATCTATGTTTTGATTCTGGTCTAAATGAGCAAAAGTAAATTATCTGCAGTTTTGGATTTACTGTAAAATTATGAACGCATTGAGCAACATGGTCTTTTGGTATTATTCCGCCCCTTAAAGTTTCGGTATGCTTTTTAGCTGCAGGACATTTAATTTCGCAAGCAATAGTTTCAGATTCATTTAAACCATCTGGAGATATCCCTAATATATCAAATTCCTCGCATTGTAGCCATCCAAAAACATTAAACGATACATTTAAGTACTTTGATAATTCATGTCGTGCAAACTGCTCTAATTCGTTTCCTCTTTTCATATCTGGATTTTCAAATCCTGGCTCTGTAGGTTCTTCAAACGGCTCTAATCTTGCGGCAATCAATTCGTTTTCTAAAGCATCCGATTCTATCAGTAATTGCTTTGATGCAGTTCCGCCAATTCTGCCATACTTAATCCTGAACCATTCAGGGGTTTGCTGTATTATATCTGCTCTGGCTATCATTTCGGTAAGGTTGTTTTTAATGATTCCTTTTTGCCTAATACGGTAGGTAGGTTCTTTTCTGCAGGAGTTAACGAAGTCCAAGCTTTTACCAAATCTTCTTGCGTTTTGCATTCTGATAATTTAGCTAATGCGCTTGTATCTGTAACTGTAGCTGGTGGATAGTATTTTTTAAACCTAGCTACTACTACATGTCTTTTATCTGGCATTCCCCATAATACTACAGGCTTATCCAGCCAATGCTCTAAAAACTCTGATTTAAACTCATTAATGCAAAACTTAGCATTGGTGTTATTTAAAATCATAGGCTTATATAAAGGCTTACCTGATGGGTACTCCCTTAAAAACATACCGGATTTAATAACTTTAGATTGTGATTGCTGATCGAAGGTTTCCTTATCTTCAAACTTTGCAATGGTTACTACCATTTCGGGTCGCAATCCTTTACCGATCGCTATTCCATCCCTTAAATCTTCTCCGCTAATGTAGCGTGGATCATTGTTCTTTTTCCAATGAGTTAATACTTGTTCTGACATTTTATTTTAGTTGAGTGGCTGTTTCGCTTAATTGCAGGACCGCACCTTTATATTTTTGCTTTTTTGTAACAAGTACGCTACAGTTTGTTCTGCTATTGCTTTTGCAATTCCTGGATAAGTTTTAGATCTTAATTCTGCTCTGTTTTTAGATGGAGGTAATAAATGCAATTTCTGTTCCCTGCCTTCAACTATATTAGTTGGAATTATAGGAGGTAGGTTTTTATTCCATAAACAAGTTGCCTTCGTTTCTCCATGACCAAACATCCACGGTTGCAAAACATTATCTGGCTTTCTCCACCGGCTCGATAAAACGCCAATAGGGTTTTCGATTCTTATATATTCAATATCTGAATTATATAAATCCAATACAAATTTAATTGCTTTTTCTCTTGCTTCTCTTCTTTCTGCGCCAACTAAAGTTCCGCTTTTACGATCCGGCTGATCTTTATACCATTTATTAGCTGAAACTGTTAAGTAAGTGCATTCAGGATGAAATATTGCAACATCCCATTTACCTACATTTATTTCGTTTCCGTCTTGCATAATTAACTTACCACCTTTTATTGCTTCAAAAACATCGCCTTGAAAATGCCTTTCCGTATAGCCGCCTGAACAAGGTTTTAAATCGCAACTTATTGCTTCATGGCCCAATTTTAAAAAAGCCTTCATTACTTCCTGGCTTTCCTCGCAACCGATTAATACTTTTAGTTTTTTCATAATTCTAATTGTTTTGCTTTTGTTTCTCTTTCGTTTATTAGATTAATATAGAATTGCTGAATTTGAAAGTCATTACATTTTGATTCGTTACAGGTTACTTTATGATTCTTCTCTCTTTTGCAATCGCTAGTCATCCATTTATTACAGCTACCACAAGTATTTTCAATATGTATTATTTGTTGTCGTAATTGATTAGCCTCTATTTTATTAAGTCTTTTTTGGTCGGCTTCCAAAAAATTATCGAAGTTATTAAATATGTTTTCCATTTATTTGACTATAAGTTTTAATATTTCTTGTTCAACTTCGCTTGCAGAATGTGTGTTATCCCAAATAGCATTATAAGCAATTTCAGATGCTTTTTCTATTTTTTCATTGGCATAAATTTTTGCAGCCATAACATATATTTCTTTGTTAATTAAATATTTTTCTTTTTTTAGTCTTTCGATTATTGTTTGTATTTCTTCCATTTTATTTCTTTTTATCTCACCAAACAAGCTAATACTACCAATATGACCGTTACGATAACAAGGTTTAGTGGTTTTGGAGGGGTTATCATTTGTTAAGTATTTCTTTTTTCATATCTATGAAGTAGTCCGTCATTGTCATGACTTTCCCCTAAATAAGTAGATGTTTCTCCATTTATTAGCCACCATTCAGTAAGAGTATCGTCATTAGATTTTCCAAATAACAAATCTCTTCCAAATCCAACATAATAATTATTGTTATAACAACTGATTTTTCTTATATGAACAAAATCATCCATATATAATCCTTCTTTATATTCCCTTTCCATTATTTCAAATTATTTATATATCTAATCCAATTGTTAAAGTTTTCATCTGTCCTGTTTGGGTCGTAACATTCAGGCGTAACTGTGTGCGATACAGCTAACTTTGCCTGGAGTTCGCGGAGTGTTGGTTTTTTCATTTTATGTATGGTTTTGTTACTGAATTAAAGGTTGCTCTGAATAACTTTAAAGCGTGATTAAACCCATCTTCAAATGTTAAAGTGACAAATATTGAATTGTCTTTTTCTTCAAGAAGTTTTAATTCGGATTCCATTCTTTCAAAAGCCTTTACCATATCATTATTTTTGATATTTATAGCATTTGAAGTTCTTACTAATTCCTGCATTTGATCTAGTTCGTTCATTATACAGCCTCCTTTTCAATTTTATAATCATCTTCACATTCAGTAATGTAGCGTTCTAACATTTCCTGTATTGAATGCTTGTAATAATTCTTATCCCTCAAGAACGCTCCGGCTTCTTCTTCGAAATTTAATAAATCATCAAAGTCAACCATTGAAAAGCCAAATGTAGTCTCGCTAAGTTGTAGTTCGATTTTAATTCCTGGCCTACCTTCTATTGTGGTAAATCCTAATACTTCTGGATATGTTACTGTTTTCATAATGTTTTTTCTTTCGTTAGGACAATATTCGGTATTAGTTTTTAATTATGCAAATTTATTTTAAAATTTATTTTCACTTTTATTTTTGATATATCATTTAGTTTCCCGACATTTGAATTATGAAAACAGCAATTATATCAGAAGAAAAACAAAAGCGACTTGATAAGTACGCTATTCTAAAAGAGCAGTTTAAATATTTAATGATTAAAGGAGCGCAAAAAACCGCAGTCATTAAGTTTATGGCTAAGGAAAATAAAACAAGTACAGCAACAATTTATAAAGCTTTAAAGTAATTAATTATGAAAATATACCACTACGAAGTAAGAATACTTAGAACTCCCGGCGTTTACGAATGGAACAAAAATAGATTTACAAATGAGGAGGTAGAAATAGCCGCTCAAAACGATACTTTTATAATTGTTAATGATTGGTATTTTACTAAGATAAGAAAAGAAAAATCTGACTATGACACCTATTTAAACAAGGCATCTATAAGAATAAGAACAAACGATGCTCATTTGGATAATGGCATATTTTATACTTTGTATTCTACTAAGCTTGTCAAGCCATCTAAAATAAAATCAGAAATACAGGCTAGGATAACTAAGGATTATAGCTGGCTTTTAGGTGGTGTAGATTTGTCAATTATCAAATAGTTTAACCAACCCAAAAAATAAATAGAATTATGAAATACGAAATTGATTTTTCATGATACATTCTTGCATTAATTGAAATAAAAGATGGTAAGACAGTTGTTACGGCTTGTATAAATGGAGGCGGCTATAAAATTGATTTAGAAAACATTGTAATTAAAAAACTCGATGAAACCAACAACAGCCCAACTTAGCCAGATCTTACGTGGCCGAAAATCACTCCAATACCTAGCCGAATACGCTGAATGGGTTTGGTATAAATCTGGAGGGGAAATAAAAGGAACTGTTTATAGTGAAATTAGAAAGAAATGAAAAGACTACTAACATTAAATTTGATTACGAAACCGAATGGTATAGATGGTTTTATTTTGCTGTTAATAATACTGGTTATTGGCGGAATTGACAAACTTGATAAAGCAACGGAATAATGAAATTGAGCAGAGAAAATACCGAAATAAGAAACCAATCTCACGAAATGTGGGCTGAAGGGATGGAGGATTTTGAACCATCTAAAACAGAAATAAAGTCTTTTTTATTATCATTAGGTTATATATCGCATGTTACGGATATATTTTACGATGATATGCAAAAGGTATATAGATGGAATGCTGACATATCTAATATTATATCATGAATAGCGGCTGCAATATCGGATTAGACGTTATCCCTTTCAATGGCGCAACGTTTCAAGGCGAACCAATACATATCGTAACATGGTCGGGCGATAAGCAATGTGGAATATATAGGAATCAGTTTAATTTTACAGGTAAACAATGCTTAGGAAATGGAAATTTTGGCAACGTAGTCGAATACACTCATGCCGATATAAATTGCAGTATCGACACGTTTACACCCATCTTAGCGGTTGCAATGGTTTTAGTAACATTTAGAAAAAGATTGAAAATTAAATTATTATGATAATAACAACTTTAGGATGGGGAGCATTAATAGTAATTGCTTTAGTCATCATTTTAATTATTTACAGTGTAATTGATAATTATATAGAAAGGAAAAGAACTGAAAACTACTACAAAACGCTAAAAGAATTTGGTTCAAGAATAAGTGATTGCAGATATTGGTTAAATAGCGAAGAAAGATTACCCTATCAAGAACTATTTGATTTTATAGTTAAAGAAATAAAAGAAGGAGGTTTAAGGGGCGATTCTTTAAGAGATAAAGTAGACGAGATAATCAATAAAAAACTTTAAAAAAAAACAAAAGCGAAGTCTTTTAGGTTAGTCGCTTTCTGTAAATAATTTTAAATATAAAGGAATGTAATTATGGGAATGTTTGATACAATATATGTTAATTGCCCTAATTGTGGCGAAAAAAGTGAATTTCAAACTAAAAGCGGACAATGCACTTTAGAATGTTACACTTTGGAAGATTGTCCTTCAGACGCTTTGTATAATGCAAATAGACACTCACCTAATGAATGTAGCTGTGGAGCGTCATTAAGCATAGACATAAATCGTAGAGTAGTTTTAGTTGGATAACACAAAAGCCATAGCAATTAAGTTAGGGCTTTCTAATTTGCGCACGGCTATGGCTATGCTAGCTAGGCGACTTTCTCTATCCGTTTATATCCCAATCATCGGTAACATCTACCCATTGCTTTTTTAACAAAGCCTGAATAACTATTTCAACGATTTTAGATAAGAACAATTTAATAATTGTTCCAAAAAAACCTTTTGCTTCTGCCTTTAGCGATTCCTTTAAATCATCTGAAAGTAAATCAATACGCCTACGTCTCATTATTTTTCATTTTTATGTATCAATAACCAAAAACCACCAATCAAAATTAATGCTGATAATAACATCGCAAAGCATGACCATGCAAAACCAAATTGACTAATAATTCCCATCCAAAATATTATACCTATTCCAATTAATACCCATAAGTTTTTCATTTTTCTGCAAGTTTAATCATTTTTAAATAATTCTTAACAGCTCTGTTAAAATATGCTATTTGATGAAGGTCGTTTGCCGTTAATTTCATCCCTTTATTTCCTCCGCTACATTTGCCGCTTTTGCGTTCGTGTCGTAGGTTGTAACTACCGTAGGCTTAGCTAGTACGTTTTTAAGTAGATAAGTAATTAACGCACTCAATCCTGCCTTATAAATAACCGGAATATCATAACCAGGTATTAACTCCTGCAGAACTGTTAAAACAGGAACGCCAACCGCCATGATTGCGCCCTTAAACATATCTCTCCAATTTAGGGAGCCTTGTTTGTTTACTATTACTTCGTTTGCCATAATTTTATATTGCTGTTTCAAAGTGCATAAAGTCATAATTCTTTTCACGACCTAATGAAAAGAAACCATGCTTATACCAAATATCTATAAATTCCTTATATTCTGGCCTTGCAAATCTTGCCGTTTTAGCTGTTTCGTGTAATAGGTTTCTATCAGGATCATGATCTACAGCTATAGCCCATGAATGCTTAGATAGATTAGATCCGCCTCGCATTAGCCTGTAATTAAAACAACCCCCGTAAAGGTCTATTCCTAGTCTTTGAATTTCTGCTAATCCATAATGAGATAAAACATCCTTATAAACAGCAAGCAATCTTTCTGCTATTAATTTATGACATTGAAAGCTATTAATTATTTGATTTCTTTGCCACGCAACACGCATTGGAAATGGTAATTTAATTGTAGTTAAATAACCTGTTCCATTTTTATTTGCTTTGCCGTATTTGGCTTCTACTTGTTTTTGTGTTAGCATACATTAAAGGTAAACAAAACTATTGTAAATAAAAAAGCGCATCGGGTACGAAACCGATACGCTACACCGCTAAGAATAGCGACAAACTTAAACAGTTTCTTTTATAAACATCGATTTAGCTAAATTAGTTTCTTGTTCATTCGCTTCATGAATTTCCATAAGGCAATCAACAACAGACATTAAACCTAAAAATGTTTTTTCTTCTTTACTTAAGTATCGTTTTATAAATCCTTTACTAAAAGCTTCCTCTATCAATGCTAATTCTTCAAATGAATACCCTGTTGATTTAGCTTGAATTATAGAATCAACCGTTCTTTGTTTTTCT
>Ga0247805_1000183_pt1 | contig 38926 bp, 27 predicted proteins | sample UWRJL044104R1_FD_180930 | JGI IMG/M metagenome (GOLD analysis project Ga0247805, IMG submission 180930) | Plant litter microbial communities from Arlington Agricultural Research Station in Wisconsin, United States - UWRJ-L044-104R-1 | ecosystem: Environmental > Terrestrial > Plant litter >...
GCAGACGTCCGACCTCGCGCTCGCCGCGGCTCACAAGGCGCTCGACGAGAGCCCCGGCACGATCGACCTCGTCATTTTTGCGAGCGCGAGCCAGGACCTCATCGAGCCCGCCACGAGCCACATCCTCGCCGCCAAGCTCGGTTTCGACTGCCCGGTGATGGACGTCAAAAACGCCTGCAACTCGATGATCAACGGCATGCAGGTGGCCGACGCGCTCATCGCGAGCGGGCAGTACCGGCGCATCCTCGTCGCGAGCGGTGAAGCACCGACGAGTGGCGTGCGGTGGTCACTCGCTGATAACGCCCAGTTCATCAGGTCGTTTCCCGGCTACACGATGAGCGACGGAGGCGCTGCGGTCATACTCGAAGCCAGCGACGACGCGGCAACGGGCATCCTCGATTCAAGCTTTTTGGCTGTCTCCCGGCACTGGGATGTTGGCACGCTCCCGACCGGCGGTTCCGTGAACCCGCGCGGCGGTGACGACTCATTTTTTGACATGGATGGCGCGGCGCTCCAGGCGGCTTTTCTCGAGCTCGGCCCCCAGCCGGTGTTCGAGTTGCTTGAGCGCAACGGCCTCGTGTGGGATGACTTCGACCTCGTTGCGATTCACCAGGTTGCGCTGCCGTACATGCCGCCGATCTTCGAGCGCCTCGGTGTCGCACAGGGCAAGTCGGTTGTCGTCGTCGCCGATCACGGCAACCTCGCGTCGGTCGGGTTGCCGCTGCAACTGCAGCTCGCCCGCGAGAGTGGCAAGGTCGGGCCGGGCAGTCTTGTGCTGCTGATCGGGCTCGCCGGGGGAATCAGCCTTGGACTTATGGTGGTCAGATTATGAGCTTCGCTGTAGCCGTTCCCGTCTTCAATGAGGCGAAGTGGATCGGCCCGACGCTGCTCGCGCTGGCCGCTCAGACCGATAAAGATTTCGATGTGGTTTTCGTAGACAACAACTCGTCCGACAACTCCCGCGAGATCATCGAGACGTTCGCTGTCTCTCACGGTTTCGACCGCTGGCGCGTCATCGACGAGCCGACGAAGGGCACGGGTGCCGCTGCCGACACCGGAATGCGCGCCGCCATCGCTGCTGGCGCAACTCTGCTGGCTCGCACCGATGCCGACTGCCTTCCGCGCGAGGACTGGGTTGCCAAGTGCCGCGCTGCGCTCACGACCGACGGGCTGCGTCTTGTCGGTGGCGAGCTTGTGCCGCGTCGCGATGAGGGGTTGCCCGTGCGAACGCGCGCTCTCCTGCGCAGCGCCGTGTACCTCGCCGAGGCCTTCGGTCGGGTGCGAAAGGCGAACCAGCGCCCGGGCGACAAGGGGCCGTACATGATGGCCGCGGGATGCAACATGGCGATCACCGCCGAGCTCTACGAGTTGTGCGGCGGTTTTCCGCGTACCCGCATCGAAGATCTGCACGAGGACCGCGCCCTCGTCAACGCCGTGCGCCTCATCACCGGGCAGTACGCGCGCCGTCGCGATGTCGTCGTCTACGGCTCGTCGCGCCGGGTGAGCGCGTGGGGGCTCAAGAACACGCTGCTCTGGTACAAGGATCACGAATACAAGCCAGAACACGTAGACATCCGATGACCACCGAGCCCGCAGCCCTCGCCGCACTGATGGAGGAGCGCGTGATGCGCGCCGCCCACCCGGTCGCCTACCGCGCGCTCAAGTCGCTGCGCGGGCCGGTGCGTCGGGTGCCCGGGCTCGGTGTGCTCGTCAACGACGCGACACTGCTGCGCGGCGTGCTGATGGACCCGGAACACTTCTCCAAAAAAGGCAAGGGAGCGTCGAGCGACCTCTGGACGCCCATCCTCGGCCCCTCTCTTCTCCTCAACATGGACGGCGTCGACCACTTTGCCCTCAGGCGCAAGATCGGTCCGCTGTTCGCTCCGGCCTACGTCGAGGCGCTCGCTGCTGCATCCCTGACCGACGCGGTTGCTGACCTCACCAAACGTCTGAAAAACGGCGAACGAGTGGATGTCGTGACCGAAGTTCGACGCTACGCGAGCATTATGGTGAGCCAGCTTGTCGGGTTGCCCGTCGACGCTTTCAGCGACGATTTGTTTGCCCGCGTCGCATCCATCACCCGCTTTGTAAGTCTGACGAAGCCGCGCTTTACTCCGCGCGAACTCGCGATCGCCAAGGGTGTGCTCGGCGAGCTGACCGCGAACTCGCGCGAGGCGTACCGGGCCGGGGGAGATGCGACGGTTCCTGGGCGGATGCGCGAGCTCGGCCTCACCGAAGACGAGGCGCTCGGCGCTGTCGGCGCGTTTGTCATCGTTGGCACCGAGACGCTTGTCTCCTACCTGCCGCGCCTCGTCGCCGTTCTCGTGGACAGCGGCTGGTACCCCCAGCTTGTGGAGGACAGGTCGCTCGTCGACCCGGCTATAGCCGAGGGCATGCGGGTGACAACACCGTCGCCCGTGATGCTGCGGTCGGTGGTGTCCGACGCGAGCATCGGCTCTGTTGCCGTAAAGGCTGGCGACCGTGTTGTTCTCGCGACCTTCGCCGCCAACCGTGCGCTCGGTCCGTTCGACCCCTCGCTCAACACCGCCGCGACGCTCAAGCAGCTCTGGTTCGGCGCGGGAAGCCACTTTTGCATCGGGGCGCCGATGGCGATGGCGCAGATTCACCTCGTCGTCGACGCGCTGCTCGCGGCAGGTCCCGTGCGCGTTGTGTCGCGGGCTGCGTCGCGCGGCGTGATGATCCCGAGCTACGCGAGCCTTGTGATCGAGCGGGCATGAGCGTCGATCTTCTGGCGGCAGTGCTTGAGTCGTGTGAGCGCACGCCCGATGCGTCCGCGATCACGTCCGGCAGCGTCACGGTGACCTACGCAGAATTGCGCCGTCGCATCCTCTCGGTTGCTGGAGGGTTACAACTTCAGGGGCTGATGCCGGGCGACCGGGTGCTGTTCTCGGTGCGGCCGAATCTTGACGGGATCGCGCTCGCGCTCGGCGTGATCGTTGCCGGGGGCACAATCGTGTTCGCCGACCCCGGAGCGGGTGAGGCGATGTTCCGTGCCCGGGCAGAGCTCGCCGCCCCGCGCTGGGTCGCCGCCGAGTCGCTGCTGTACCTCGCGTCGACTCCGGTGTTGCGGCCGATCGCGCGTCGTCGCGGACTCGAGCTACCGCCGTATTCGCGCGTTGTGCCCGACGCGCGCCACATCGTCGCCGGACGCTGGCTGCCCGGCGTTCCGCGCGGAGCCCTCGCCCTGCGCGACCTGCTCGATGCACCCGCCGGAAAGCTCGTGGGCGACCCCGCCGCCGAGGCGCTCATCATCTTTACCAGTGGCACAACCGCCGACCCCAAGGCCGTCGTTCACTCGCGGCTCTCGCTCGGCACCGGGCTTGCCGGTTACTCGCAGCACGTGCAGTTCGTTCCGGGCGAGCGGGTCGTCACCGACCAGCTGATGATCGGCATCCCGGCGCTCATCGCCGGCGCGCACTGGCTCATCCCGCCGCACGGAGCGAATCCCGGTGCGCAGCCCGACGCCTATCTCGACCTGCTGCCTGGCGCGGACGTGCTCTTCGCCGTGCCCGCCGCACTCGACGCGATTCTGCGCATGCTCGAGACCAAGCCGGAGAAGACGCCGTCGCTGCGAGCCGTGCTGCTCGGTGGGGCTCCCGTGTTGCGCCCGTTGCTTGATCGTGTCGCCGCCCAGCTTCCCGGAACCCAGGTACTCGCGATCTACGGAATGACCGAGATGCTGCCGGTCGCGATCGCCGACGGCACCGACAAGCTCGCCTTCACTGACGCGGGCGACTACGTCGGCGAACTGCTCGACAGCGTCTCCGCTCGGATCGACGACTCGGGCGAACTTGTGCTCTCCGGCGACGGTCTCGCGCTCGGCTATCTCGGCAAGCCGCCACTCACCGAGGTGCGCACGGGTGATCTCGGACGCCTCGACGGTCGCCGCCTTGTGCTCTCCGGCCGCAGCAAAGACATGTTTATCCGCGGCGTGACAAACGTCTACCCGGGACTCTACGAACCCGTCATCGCAAGCCTCGAAGGGGTGATGGATGTCGCGATGATCGGCGTTGCGAACGACTTCGGTGATGACGCGATAGTTCTTGTGGTTGTGCCGACGGTCGCCGCGGTCGCGCTCGGCCGCGACCATCCGGTGATCCCCACCGTGCGCAAGGCGCTGCCCGGACTGATCGACGCGGCGGTTCTGCCCGACGAGATCGTGGTGATCGACGAACTGCCGCGCTCAGGCCGCGGACGCAAGCTCGATCGCGCTGCCCTCACTCGTCGCGTGACGGAGTTTCTCGGATGAGGATCGCGGTCACGGGCGCGAGCGGATTCGTCGGGGGAGCCGCCGCGACCGCCCTCGCTGCCCGCGGCCACTCCGTGATCGGTTTTGGACGCACGCCGAACGGTTGGGCGGGGGAGTATCACCAGTGGGATCTCGCTGACGGCCCACTCACGGGAGTCGCCGTCGACGCCGTCGTGCACGCCGCCGCGCTCGCCGATGACTGGGCAACCCCGTCCGCTGCCCGGGCAGCGAACGTCGACGGCACTCACGCCGTGATCGCCAGCTTCCCCGGCGCCCGGTTCGTACACATCTCAACATCGAGCGTCTATGACGCCTTCACGCCGACGGTGCACGGCGTCGAGACGGCTCCGCCGGCCGCGCAGCACCTGAGTAACTACTCGTCGTCAAAGGCGCTCGCCGAGACTCTGTTCGAGGGCTTGAATGTCGCGATCCTCCGCCCGCACGCCGTCTACGGTCCGGGCGACACAACGCTGCTGCCGCGCATCGTGGCGGGCATCCGAGGATCCCGACTTGTCGTCCCCGACGGCGCACGCGTGCTGCACACCCTCACGCACATCGACAACCTGGTCGACGCGATTTCGCTGGCGCTCACCTCCGACGCCCGCGGAATCTTCAACGTCGGCGACGCCAACGATGTGCCGCTGAGTGACGTGCTCACCGATCTGCTGCAACGCAAGGGTCGCCCCGACGTTGCGCTCGCCAGCATCCCGTATCGCGCCGCCTACGTTGTCGCGGCAGCGCTCGAGGCAACGCACAAGCGAGTGGGTGGACGCCCACGCCTGACGCGCTACGCCGTGAGCCAGCTCGGTCTCGAGCGCACCCTCGACCTGACGAAGACGCGCGCAGAGCTCGGCTACGCGCCCAAGCCGACCTCGCTCGAGGGCGCCGAACGCTGGTAGCTAGCCTCAGCGCTTAGTCGAAGTCGAGGCTGAGCTTCCTGAGCAGTCCTGCGAGCTTCTCCTGGTCGCCAATGCTGAGTGCGTCGAGCAGCTCCGCTTCGCCAGTCACGAGCTCACCGATGGCGGTGTCGACTCGTTCACGCCCAAGGCTCGTCATTACAACGTGGATGCCGCGACCGTCGCCCGGGTCCGACCGTCGTTCGACGAGCTCCCTCTCGACCAGTCGGTCGATGCGGTTCGTCATGGTGCCGCTCGAGACGAGGGTCTGTTGAAGGAGGGCCTTGGGGCTCAGCGTGTAGGGGGAGCCGGCGCGGCGCAGTGCAGAGAGCACGTCGAACTCCCACGACTCAAGCTCCGACGCCGCAAATGCGGCGCGGCGGGCGCGGTCGAGGTGGCGCGCGAGGCGGGCGACGCGGCTGAGCACCTGGAGCGGGGCGAAGTCAAGGTCGGGGCGCTCGCGCACCCAGGCATCAACGATGCGGTCGACTTCGTCGTTGGAAGGCATCCGTCCATTATCGTGGTCGTGGTACGTTCCGTGGCTCGCGTCTGCGTTTCGCGTCCCAGAGAGCCTCGTGATCATTCCCGCGGTTGTCGGCATACTGCCGCCCGCCGTGATGGCGGTGGCTTCTCACTGTCGTGACGCTTTTTGGCTAGCGCCCGGGCCAGGAAGCCGGTGGCATCGCCCATCCTAGATAGCCCTTGGGCAGCGTTGAATAAACGGCGACCGTAGAAGCAGTCCCCGTCGAAGCTCCGCCTGAGACGAAGGTTCCGTTTCCGACCGACAGCTCAACGTGGCCATTGCCATTGTCCCAGGCTGCATATGAGGAAAAGACCAGCGCCCCTGCGGGGATATTTGAGGTTGTGTAGTGCATCGTTCCGGCAGATTGCAGCGATCTAAACGCAACGATCGCCGAGGCGTACTTATAGCGAGTGCCGTACGCGTTCTCTACGAAAACCTCACAGATCCCCGGATAAGCGGGGGAACCCACTTGCGATAGCGCCCATGCAACAGCTTTCGTATGAATGCTCGTCAAGGGTGGGTTTGAAATGCCGCCGGCGGTCGACCACACTGCAGTGTGACGGGCGTCGTACAGCACCAAGTTGCCGTCGGACTGCATGACGAGTTGCACTCCGCCTAGACCGGCTGTGCCTGCGTTCCAAGCGGCAACTCCAGGTGTTCCGTACAGAACGACCTGGCCGTCTCCTTGCAGATAGAACTCAGGGTTTACTGTGCCGTGCGTGTTGGAGCTCCACCTTGCGGTCCCTCCGGGACCATATACGACTGCGTTTCCATCGCCTTGAACGACAAACGTATACGCTCTGTCGGCCGACATCAGGAACTCACCGGTCTCCAAGGACTGACCCGCTAACAGGGTGTCGATGTTTGTTCCGGAGGACCATCGAGCAATGCCGGGACTGTAGACAACAAGATTTCCGTCGTTTTGAAGATTGAACTGCTTAGCCCCTGTGCCTGATGTCTCGCTATTCCAAAGAGCTTTTGCTCCGCTATACAGAACGAGGTTGCCGTCTTTCTGCATGGCAAGGTAGGTGTTCGATACGCCCGCAGTGTGGGTGTCCCAAACCGATCTACCCTGGAAATATTCGACGAGGTTTCCGTCGCCCTGCATTGCAAGCGTATAGCGCCCATCTGGAGAGGTCAGCACCCGTCCGTTGCGGAGGATGTCACCGGCGGCAAGGTGATCGGAAACCACTGCAGCAGTGATTTTGGAGAGTCGAGACTTGGAGTGATACCCGCTTCGCTTTGCGGTTACCTTGACGCTGAGTCGTTGGCCGATGTCCGCGAGGGTCACTCGATACTTGGTCTTGGTTGCGCTCTTGATCTTTGCGCCGTTGCGAAGCCACTGGTACTGAAGAGTGGGTTTTGGTGCCCATTTGGCGCTCGTTGCGGTGATGACAGAACCTACGCGAGCTGAGCCCACGACCGTCGGGGCGGGTGCAACTCTGAACGACGACGAGGCGAAAGCCGAAGTAGGGACAACGGCGATGCTGATTACTAGTGAGGCAACAAGGCTGAGGGCGATTCGCGTCCCAAGGCGTCTGAGTTGAAATCGCTGTCTACGCACGGTGTCCTCGCTCGGGTGCAAGTTGTCAAAGTCCGGTAGCCCCGGAAATTTGAGTACAACTTAGCATCCGCTGAGCATGCACTGGAGTTCGAATTTGCGAAATCTTTGAGCGGGCCGCGAGGCTTCGATCATAAGATGCTCTACAGCTCCGCCTCCAGGATTCGAACCTAGACCTAACAGCTCCAAAGGCTGTCGTGCTGCCATTACACCAAGGCGGAACGCGTTTCCGCGCGACATCTATCTTGCCAGACTGGGAGAATGGCAGGATGACCGACCCCAACCTCGCCATCATCGTCCTCGCCGCAGGCCAGGGCACCCGGATGAAGTCGTCGAAGCCGAAGATTCTCCACACGATTGCGGGCGTTCCGCTTGTCGGACACGTGCTTGCCACTGCGGCCGCACTCAGCCCCGCGCATGTCATCGCGGTCGTGCGCCACGAGCGTGACCTCGTCGTAGAGACGATGAGCGGCCTCATGCCCGAGCTCATCATCGTTGACCAGGACGACGTCCCCGGCACCGGTCGCGCCGTCGAGATTGCACTTGGCGCGCTGCCGGAGGGATTCGAGGGCGACGTTGTGATTGTGAGCGGCGATGTTCCGCTGCTCGACTCGTTGACGATCGAACAGCTCATCGCCGAGCACCGCGCCACAGCATCCACCGCCACACTGCTGTCGGCACTCCTGACGGACGGCACCGGCTACGGCCGCATCGTGCGCGGCGACACCGGCGGCCTCGACCGAATCGTTGAGCAGAAAGACGCGACAGCGGCCGAGCTGACCATCACCGAGGTCAACTCGGGCACCTACATCTTCGGCGTCGCGGCTCTCCGCGAGCAGCTCGCGCTCGTCGGCACTGACAATGCCCAGAACGAGAAGTACCTCACCGATGTCGTCGGCCTGCTCAGAAGCGCCGGCTCAACGATCGCCGCGGTTCCCGTCAGCCAGCCGTGGCTCGTCGCCGGCGTCAACGACCGCATCCAGCTCTCCGAGGCGGCCCTCCGGCTCAATGACCTGATCGTGCGCGGCCATCAGCGCAACGGCGTCACGGTCGTTGACCCGGCCAGCACCTGGATCGACCTCACGGTGACGATCGGCGAGGATGTCGAGCTGCTGCCCGGCACGCAACTCAAGGGCGCGACATCCATCGAGAGAGACGCAATTATCGGGCCGGATACAACGCTCGTCGACTGCGAGATCAAGCAGGGTGCGACAGTCAAGCGCACGGATGCGACGCTTGCCGTGATCGGCGCGTGGGCCACCGTTGGGCCGTTCTCTTACCTGCGTCCGGGAACCGACCTCGGCGCCGACGGCAAGATCGGCGCCTTCGTCGAGACAAAGAATTCTGTAATCGGTCGGGGCAGCAAGGTTCCGCATTTGAGCTACATCGGCGACACAACTGTGGGCGTCGAATCCAACGTTGGCGCGGGAACTATCACCGCAAACTACGACGGAGTGAACAAACACAAGACGGTTGTTGGCTCGCACGTGAGAACTGGGTCGCACAACGTCTTCGTCGCCCCGGTTAGGATTGGTGACGGAGCCTATTCCGGCGCCGGAACTGTTATCCGCAAGGATGTCGCGCCCGGCGCTTTGGCAATAAACGTGGCTCCACAGCGCAACATGACTGGCTGGGTCGAGGCCAATCGTGCGGGATCCGCGGCGGCGCAGGCTGCAGCGGAAGCATCCGAAGAAACGAACTGAGAGCAGGCACTGTGTCCGAGATCACCGTTACCGGACAAAAGAGGCTCGTGATCGTTACGGGTCGTGCTCACCCGCAGCTCGCACACGACATCGCAAGCCACCTCGGCTCCGAAGTTGTGCACACCGACGCCCGCACCTTTGCGAACGGCGAGATCTATGCGCGCTACGACGAGAGCGTTCGTGGATGCGACGCATTCGTCATTCAGTCGCACACGCTTCCCATTAATGAGTGGCTGATGGAGCAGCTCATTATGGTTGACGCCCTCAAGCGCGCTTCGGCCAAGCGCATCACAGTCGTTTCGCCGTTCTACCCCTATGCTCGTCAAGACAAGAAGGGCCGCGGTCGCGAGCCGATCAGCGCCCGCCTCGTTGCCGACCTCTACAAGGCCGCCGGTGCAGACCGCATTATGAGCGTCGACCTGCACGCCGCGCAGATCCAGGGCTTCTTCGACGGCCCCGTCGATCACCTCTTCGCAATGCCCGTTCTGCTCAAGCACTTCCAGGCGATTCTCGACCCCGCAAGCCTCACCGTCGTCAGCCCCGACATGGGCCGCGTGCGCGTTGCAGACATCTGGAGCGACAAGCTCGGTGCCCCGCTCGCGATCATCCACAAGCGTCGCGACCCGCTCGTGCCCAACCAGGTCTCGGTGCACGAGATTGTCGGTCAGGTCGCCGGTCGCACCTGCCTTATTGTTGACGACCTCATCGACACCGGTCGCACAATCGTCAAGGCAGCCGAAGCGCTCAAGGCCAACGGTGCAACCCGCGTTGTTGTCGCCGCGACGCACGCCGTCTTCTCAGACCCCGCGACCGAGCTGCTGCAGAGCGACTTCATCGACTCGGTCGTTGTGACAGACACCCTGCCGATTCCCGAAGAGAAGCGTTGGGACCGTCTCACAGTGCTGCCGATCGCACCGCTCATCGCTACGGCAATCGACGCTGTGTTCAACGACGGCTCGGTTACGTCGATGTTCGACGGCGCTGCCTAAAACGGCGCTGCTTAGACATCCTCAGAAGAGTCTTCGACCGGCGGGGCCACGTTCACCGGGATAAGCCCGAACGGGTGCACGAGGCTTTCGTCGCCGCCGAACGCGATTGAGTAGCAGTTCCAGCCGGGGCCGATTGGGCTGAACAGCTCGAAGCGCACCGACTGGCCGACCGAGGTCGGGGCTTCGCGCGCGATGTAGACGGCGCAGCTCGAATGTGCGGTTGCAGACGCCATGTTGATCGGGATAAGAAAGCCGGGAAGCACGAGGCCGAGAATCGCGAGCACAACTACGACGCGCATCGTCCAGAGCATTGGTCGGCGATTGCGCGGCGGGATGGGCTCGTAGCCCGCGAGTTCAGGTTCGTCGTCATCAGACATATCGGGCACTAGTCTCGCATGCCACTATGGGTCTTATGCCGGAGAAGAACCTACGCCACCGCCTCATGACGATGACCGGCCGCGACCCTGTCGAGTCGCACCGTTCGGCGACGCCGCTCGAGCTCTTGTTCGACCTCACGTTTGTGATCGCGATCGGACAGGCGTCGGGTCAGTTCTCGCACCTCATCGCCGAGGCGCACTTCGTCAGCGCACTCGCGGCGTTCGGTTTCGCTGTCTTCGCGATCGTCTGGGCCTGGATCAACTTCACCTGGTTCGCCTCCGCCTACGACACCGATGACTGGTTCTATCGTGTGACAACGATGGTGCAGATGATCGGTGTGATCGTCGTGGCTCTCGGAATGCCCGCGCTGTTCCACTCGATCGATGCCGGCGACCATCTCGACAACAGAGTGATGGTCATCGGCTACGTGGTGATGCGCGTCGCGCTTGTGCTGCAGTGGCTGCGCGCGGCGAAGCAAGACCCGGAGCGGCGCGCGACCGCGCTCGGCTACGCGAAGTACGTGTCGATAGCGCAGATCGGCTGGCTGTTCGTGGCCTTCACGAGCCTCGAACTTCTGCCCACGCTGGCGATCTCGCTTGTGCTTTTCGCACTCGAGATGGCCGGCCCTGTGCTCGCCGAACGCAAGACCAGCGGAACCCCGTGGCACCCACACCACATCGCCGAGCGCTACGGACTGCTTACGATCATCACCCTCGGCGAGGGCATCTTCGGCACTGTCGCGACGGTCTCGGCGATGATCGAGGAGTCCGGCTGGACCATGGACACCGTGCTCATCCTCGTCGCGGGTATCGGCCTCACCTTCGGCCTGTGGTGGAACTACTTCCTAGTGCCGTCGGGCGACGTGCTCGCGAAGTTCCGGGGAAAGGCGTGGGGCTGGGGCTACGGCCACATGATCGTCTTCGGCTCGATTGCGGCGACCGGCGCCGGGCTCCACGTCGCTGCCTACGTCATTGAGGGGGAGTCAGAGCTCGGCAACGTCGGCGCCGTGCTCGCCGTCGCGATTCCCGTGCTGATCTTCTGCGTAGCGATCTTCGCGCTCTACGCGTTCCTGCTCGGCGAGTTCGACCCGTTCCACATCGGCCTGATGGTGGCAACCACCGCCGTCGTACTTATCGCTGTCGCGCTGGCTGCGGGCGGAGCATCCATTGGTCTGTGTTTGATTGTTGTCATGCTCGCGCCGGCGGTCATCGTCGTCGGCTACGAGACGATCGGCCACCGGCACGAGGCGCGAATGTTGGAGAAGCTGCGCGACTAGCGGCCGGATTTGTGGTGGTGAGAGCGCGCAACTCACAATTCGGCGTGGATGTCGCGGCTCAACACCAGCGGACGTTTCGGAACTTGTGACTTTCGCACCCTCACCCGCTCTCCGAAGCTGCGCAACTCACAAATCTGCGCCAGCCAACAGCGCTAGCCCACCGCGCTAGCCAACAGTGCTCTCGAGGTGCCACACCTTGGCGACAATGCGCCAGCCGCTGTGCCCTTCAGAAGCTGCACCACTAACAAACGAGAGCTGGTCTACGAACACACTGTCGAGCACGCGCAGACGCACGTGTACAACGGCGGCGCTCTCCGAAAGCCAGTCGACGAGCACGATCTCCTCAGAGCGTTCCTGCCCGATGGATGCCGGTGACTTGCGGTTCGCGACAACCTCACGCCAGGCGGGGTACGGGTCGACAGTAATGACGCCCTCGTCGTTGTCAAAGAGCGAGCTAGCGGGGTGGAAGACGCTGTCGAGCAGCTCGACATCGCACGCGTACAGCGCACGGAAGTAGATATCGACAGCGGCGAGGAGTTCGGTTTCTTTGCTCATGCCGGAATACTCGCAGCCCGCGAGCCTTGTTCGGCGTGATCACTGCACCTATGGCAGGATCACGCCGAACGCTGGCTACTTCTTGACCGTGAGGGTCTTCGTCGCCGAGGTCGACGCCGCAATGTTTGTCGTTGTGATGTACTTCACAACGATCTTCTTTTTGCCCGTTGAGGTGAACTTGGGCAGCGTGATCTTCACGGTGCCCGCCGAGCCGAGAGTGCCGGTCGCGACCTTTTTGCCATTCGCGTAGACGGCGACAGTTCCGGTTGGTTCGGCGACGCCGCTGACCGTGACCTTCGCCGTCACCGTCGTGGTGCGGCCCTTCTTGACACTCGCCGCCGACAGGGTGAGCGAGCTCTTCGACGCAGCCTTCGTGACCGTCAGCTTGGCAGTTGAGCTCGAGACGTGCAGCACGTTCGAGTCGGGAACGAACCGTGCCGTGATCGTGTGGCTTCCCGCGCTTGTGCCTGACGAGAGCACGAGGCTCGCAATTCCGGTGTCGTCAACACCGACGCTCGCGATGTCATTCTCGCCGTCGCTGAAGACGACCTCGCCTTCGGGGTAGGCGCCGTCGACGAGCGCGACCTGGGCCTTCGCCGTCACTCGCGTCGCGGAGGCGTAGGTCTGCGTCGCCTTGCGATCAAGCGTGACCTTGGTGGATGTCGCGGACTGAGCGAGCACGAGGTAGTCCTCGGTCGCGTCATCGCCCAAACCGTTGAAGGCCGTGATGCTGACGGGAGCCGCGATGCGCTGCGTCGGAGTTCCCGAGATCACACCCGTGCTCGAGTTCAGCGACAGGCCTTCGGGCAGCGCGCCATCGATGATGCCGAAGTCGGGAGCCGGGTATCCACTCGCCTTCACGGTGAACGCGTAGGGCGAACCGACGAGGGCAGCGGTCGGGGAGCCTGAGGTGATTTGCGGTGCACCGAAGATCTCGATTGTGAACTTCGAGGTTTTGCTCGAGCGAACCCCGCTGTATACGTTCTGAGCGGTGACCGAGAAAGTGCTCGCGCCTGCCTGAGTGGGAACTCCGGAGAGCACGCCCGACGTCTTGTCGAGTGCGAGGCCCGCAGGCAGCGACCCGCTGGAAACAGTGAAGGTCGGCACGGGGAACCCGTTTGCCGCGAATGTGAAGCTGTAGCGCTCGCCGAGGTCACCGGTTGCTGGAGCGCCCGAGCTGAAGGTAGTCACCGAGTTTGCGACCTCGATCGTCACTGTCGTCTTTGGAGATGAGTACGTGTTCGGGATGTATTCGCGAACGGTGAATGTGAATCGTCCGGCTTCCGTCGGTGTGCCGTAGAGGTATCCGCCTGAGCTCAGCGTGAGACCGGCGGGCAATGCCCCCGAGTCGAGATCGATAATCGGCTCGGCGGTCATCGTCGTGAACTGGAACTCGTACGGGACGCCGACGCTCGCGCGCGACGGGGCGTCATTTGTGAAGCCCTGTGTCGAAATCGTGTAGGCCTGAGCTGCCGTTGTCGACCCCGATGTCGCACGTACCGTCACGGTTCGCGAGCCGCCCTTGAGCGGGATCCCGCTGATGACACCAGTGCGCGAATCGAGTTCGAGGCCGGTGGGCAGCACTCCGGACGCGAGCGAGTACGTGGGCAGTGGCGATCCGCTCGCGAGCGACGAGAACGCGTACCGGTTGCCGGTGTACGCCTGGGTGGGTGTCGAGGAGATGAAGCTAGCGGGGGAGGTCGACGTCGTTGGAGTGATTTTGTCGATCTTCGAGCTGTCCGAGGAGGTCTGTCGCACGATGGACGCGCTGCCATCAGCGGGGTTCGTCACGAAAGCTGTGAACGTGAAGGTCTCGCCATACCAGGTATCGGTGAGAGAGAAGGCCTCCAACTTCTCGTCGAGCACACGCAGGATTTTCGCCGAGTAAAAGTTGACGAAGTAGACAGCTCCGGAGGTCGGGTCTGCGACGATGTCGCTGAGCTGGGGCGCCGCGAACGTCGTCAGTTCGGTGTCGCCGACGGGTGTCACCGTCTGGTCGCCTTGGTTGTACACGTAAGCGACGCCGCTGGTTGTGTCGACTTCAACCTGTGCGGGCAGGTCGCCGACCGCGTGGCGAGTGACAGTGTCGCCGCTGATCGAAACGAGCTCGTCGGTCGCGGGGCTCGTGACCCATAACGTGTCTGACACGGAGTCGGCGGCCAGGTCGAGGTAGCGGCTCGAGCCAATCGGGGCAGAGCCGTCGTCGATCGTGAGAGTCGACGTGACGACCTCATTCTCGAGCACCCAGAGGTTGCCGGTGCCGCGCTGAGTGACGTACATGGTGCCGTCGACGAACGCGACAGACGAGCCGTAGCCCGGCAGCGGCACGGAGCTGACTGTTCCATGGTCGTACTTCAGGAGGTCCTGTGACAGGTTGTTTGTGAAGTACGCGATTCCGGTCGACTGGTCTACGAAGATGCCGCTTACGTTGCTGCCCGCGTGACGGCTGTCGACGACGCCGTTGTGAATCGCCGAAATGGTGTTGTTGTACGTCGCAGTGAAGACGGTATCGGTGGAGTGGTCGATCGCAATATGCGATGACTGGCCGCTGATCGAGTAGTTCGTGACGGCGCCCGACGTTGTGATCGCGCGCAGCCGGCTGTTGTAAAAGTCGATCGCAAAGATGGTGCCCGTGCTCTCCGACTGAACTGCGCCGAGCAGCAGGTCGGGCGTCTGGTACCAGTCGTTTGTGATCGAGACACCGGAGCTGGTCGCCGCGTTCGCTGCCCCTCCCGTGCTCACAAGAAGTGCGCCGGCGAGCGAGGCGGTGACAGCGATCGCGGCGGCGCGACGAAGGGAGGAAAGCATGGGGAGGGCTCCTTTGAAGAGCCGAAAAGGCTACGGCTCGTTAAGAACCGTAGCCTTTCCGATGGCGCTGACCGACCCCCAGTAGAAGGGTCTAGTGCGCGTCTACCGCTTCGATCTCAGTGCGGTCGCCCGACCACAGTGTGTGGAAGGTGCCGTCCTTGTCGATGCGCTTGTAGGTGTGGGCGCCGAAGAAGTCGCGCTGTCCCTGCACGAGGGCTGCGGGCAGGCGGTCGGCGCGCAGTCCGTCGTAGTACGCGAGCGACGACGAGAACGCGGGGGCGGGGATTCCGGCCTTCGCGGCGTCGGCGACGACATTGCGCCATGCGGTCTGTGCGTTGGCCATCACGTCGACGAAGAATGGTGCCGTGACGAGTGCCACGAGCGCTGGATCAGAAGCGTAGGCGTCTGTGATGCGGTTGAGGAACCGGGCACGGATGATGCAGCCACCGCGCCAGATCTTCGCGATGTCGCCCTTTTTGATGTCCCAGTTGTACTCGGCGGCACCGGCGACGATCGCGTCGAAGCCCTGCGAGTAGGCGATGACCTTGGAGGCGTAGAGCGCGAGGCGCACTCCCTCGATGAACGCGTCGGGGTCGGCGGGCGTGAACGCCTCCGACGACGGGCCGGGCAAGCTCGACGACGCGGCGCGTTGGGCGGGCTTCGACGAGAGCGAGCGGGCGAAGACGGCTTCGGCGATACCGGAAACGGGGATGCCGAGGTCGAGGGAGGTCTGAACAGTCCAGACTCCGGTGCCTTTGGAGCCGGCCTGGTCGGTGATGACGTCAACGAGCGGCTTGCCCGTTTCCGCGTCAACCTGGCGCAGAACCTCGGCCGTGATCTCGATGAGGTAGCTCTCGAGTTCGCCCTTGTTCCATTCGGCGAAGATGTCGGCGATCTCGGCGGGGGTCTTGCCGGTTCCTCGGCGGATGAGGTCGTAGGCCTCGGCGATGAGCTGCATGTCGGCGTACTCGATGCCGTTGTGGATCATCTTGACGAAGTGTCCGGCACCATCGGTGCCGACGTGGGTGACGCAGGGCTCACCGTCGACGACTGCGGCGATCGACTTGAGGATGGGTCCGAGGGTTTCCCACGCCTCGGCGGAACCGCCGGGCATAATTGACGGGCCGAGCAGCGCGCCCTCTTCGCCACCGGAGATACCGGCGCCGACGAAGTTGATGCCGGTCTCGCGCACTGCCTTCTCGCGGCGAATGGTGTCGGTGAACAGTGCGTTTCCGCCGTCGACGATGATGTCGCCCGGCTCGAAGACCTCTGTGAGTGCGGTGATAACGGCGTCAGTGCCCTTACCGGCCTGCACCATGATGATCGCGGTGCGCGGCTTCGACAGCGAAGCGGCGAACTCCTCATACGACGACGCCGGAACGAACTCGGCCTCGGGATGCGCGTCGAGCACCGTCTGCGTCTTCTCGTACGAGCGGTTGAAAATCGCAACGGTGTTGCCCTCGCGGCTGGCCAGGTTACGGGCGAGGTTCGAGCCCATCACCGCCATTCCGACTACGCCGATGTTTGCGGTGGGAACGGACTGGTCAGACATTGACGTGCTCCTTGGAGGCTATTCGGGGGAGGTGATGCGCATTCCAGACTACCGGTGCACGCGCGAGCGCCACGAGATGAGCGCCGCACCAGCCACGAGAGAGATGCCGCTGCCTGTGAGCACGCCGAGCACGCCCTCGTCCGTCAGCTGGGGCAGGCCGTCAAACGCAAGCTGGTTGACGAGCAAGGCGACGGTAAACCCGAGTCCGCCGGTGACCGCGAGCGCGAATAGATCCCACCCGAGAATGGGATTGCTTGTGTGCGCTCGCGCGACGCGTGCACCGATCACTCCGCCGATCGTGATGCCGATTGCCTTGCCGACCGGAAGCGCGACAGCGAGCCCGAGGAACACCGGTCCGATCGCGTTCGACTGGGGAATCGCCACGAGTGCGGCGGTGAACGCGAAGAGCGGAAGCACCAGCCCGTTCGATAGCGGCGTGAGTGCGTGGGACGCCGGTTCGCCCACCGAGCGGTGCAGCACAAGGCCGAGCGCGACACCGGCGATCGTCGGGTGAACTCCCGATTGCGCGACGAGGTACCAGGTGAGCAGGGCAAGAGCGATGGCGACAGGCACAAGAGCACCGCGGCGATGGATGACGCGGCTCATGATCGCGAAGGCTGCGAGGCTCACGACCGCGGCAACAATAAGGAGCGGTTGGATGTCGCGCGCAAACACCGTTGCGATGATCACGATGCCGATGAGGTCATCGATCACCGCGAGGGCGAGCAGAAACACGCGCATGCGGGTCGGTAGGTGGCGGCCGAAGACCGCGATGACTCCGACGGCAAAGGCGATGTCCGTTGCCGTGGGGATCGGCCAGCCGCGAGCTGCGTCACCACCTCCACTGAGAGCGAGGTAAATAAGTGCGGGAACGATGACCCCGCCAACGGCAGCGATCACCGGCACAAGTGCCTTGCGCACCGAACTGAGTTCGCCGTGGGTGAGTTCAGCCTTGAGCTCGGTGGCGACGATAAAAAAGAAGATCGCGAGAAGCAGATCGGAGATCCAGTGGCCGAGGCTGAGGTCGAGTCCGAGCGGCTCAATTGCCAGGTGGGTGTCGCGGAGGGCGATAAGTGTTGGCCCAAAAGCTGTGTTGGCGAGCACGAGTCCGAATACCGCGCAAGCCAGAAGAATTGCCGACGAGTGACGCTCGGAGCGAAGGAATGCCGTCATTGGTTGGTTCTCCGGGGATGGCCTGTTGCGACATCCGATGCTATCGTTCTTGATTAAGTCTGCTTTATAGAACCGTATCGTTCTTTCTTGTCAGACGTAAAGACGCGTCTACACAAGGAGTTTTGGTGACGATCAGCTATCCACCCCTCATCGTTATGGGCGTCTCCGGTTCGGGAAAGTCCACGATCGGAGCGCTTCTCGGTTCGACTCTCGGCCTCGAATTCATCGACGGTGACGACCTTCACCCCCGCGCCAACAAAGAGAAGATGGCCGCCGGGCACCCGCTCAACGACGAAGACCGCGCGCCGTGGCTCGAAATCATCGCGGATCGCATCGGTGCGGAACTCGCGGATGGCCATCCGATCGTCGTTGCCTGCTCGGCACTCAAGCGCCGCTACCGCACGCAGCTCATTGCCCACGCGCCGAGCACGGTTTTTATCCACCTCACCGGGCAACGCGGCGTCATCTCGGAGCGCCAGTCGCACCGCAACCACGAATACATGCCCAACAGTCTTCTCGACTCGCAGTTTGCGACGCTCGAGCCTCTGGAAGAGGGAGAGCGCGGCATCGCGGTTGACCTCGGCCAGACCCCGGCCGAAATGGTCCGCTTTATCCAGCAACAACTCGACGACAACTTTCGCGTCGATACCGTCAACTAGTTAGGACAATGATGACCGACCTTGAACTCGCGTGGGAACTCCCCACCTGGGGCCTCCTGCTTATAGCCGCCGGGGCCATTGCGCTCTTGCTCGTCATGATCATCGCGGCGCGGATTCACGCGTTCCTCGCCCTGATCATCGTGAGCTTCGTCACGGCCATCGCGACGGGTGTGCCCGCGAACCAGATCATCCCCACATTGACGAGTGGATTCGGTTCAACTCTCGCAACCGTCGCACTGCTCGTTGGTCTCGGTGCGATGCTCGGGCGAATGCTCGAGACGAGCGGCGGAGCCCAAGTGCTCACCGACGCCCTCATTCGCAAGTTCGGTGAGAAGCGCGCCCCGCTCGCGCTCTCCATCGCCTCGCTCATGATGGGTTTCCCGATCTTCTTCGACGCTGGCCTCGTGGTTATGCTGCCGATCATCTTTGCCGTTGCACGTCGCCTCGGCGGGTCGCTTCTTCTCTACGCGTTCCCAGCAGCCACGGCCTTCTCGGTTATGCACATCTTCGTTCCGCCGCACCCCGGGCCGGTCGCCGCAACCGGGCTGCTTGGTGCTGACGTCGGACTCGTTCTCGTCTTCGGTCTACTCATCGCGATTCCCACCTGGTACATCGTCGGCTACAAGTTCGGAACCTGGGTCGGTCGCAAGTACGACATCGCGATTCCCACGATCCTCGCCGGCCAGGGCAGCGACGAAACAGCCGAAGAGTTCAAGTCGACGCCCAAGCTCGGCACGATCATCTTCCTTCTCCTGCTGCCGCTCGTTCTCATCTTCCTCAACACGGGTCTCAATGCCCTCGCGACGGCCGAGATCGTCTCGCTCGACAACCCCATCGTTCAGGCGCTGCGCCTCGTCGGTGAAACCCCTGTTGCTCTGCTCATCACGGTCATTCTCGCGATGTGGCTGCTCGGCTGGCGCGTCAATAAGGAGAAGTCGCTCGTCGAGAAGATCGTCGACAGTGCACTCGGCCCGGTCTGCGCGATCATCCTCATCACGGGTGCCGGTGGAATGTTCGGTGGCGTTCTGCGCGCGAGCGGAATCGGCAACGCCATCGCCGACTCGCTCGACGCGATCGGTCTTCCGCTCATCGTCGCCGGCTTTGTGATTGCCGCGATCGTGCGTCTTGCGCAGGGTTCCGCGACGGTCGCACTCACAACCGCTGCCGCGCTTGTGCAGCCGGTTGTGCTCGCCGACACGAGCCTCAACCCGGTTGAGCTCGCCGCGGTCGTTCTTGCTCTCGCGGCTGGATCGGTCTTCGCTGGTCACGTCAACGACTCGGGCTTCTGGCTCGTGAGCAAGTTCTTCGGAATGGACACGCAGACGACCCTCAAGACCTGGACGGTCGGCCAGGCTCTCGTCGGCACGTTCGGCTTCATTTTCGCCCTCGCGATCTTCCTGGTCGCCGGGCTCTTCTAGGGAACGCGAATGTCATCACCGCTTTTTGACCTCACCGGTCGCGTCGCACTCATCACTGGCTCGAGCCGGGGCATCGGGCTCTCGATCGCCCGCGGCCTCGCGCAGGCTGGCGCAACGGTCATCCTGCACGGTCGCGACGAAGAGCGTCTCGCTGCGACGACCGCACGCTTCGTCGAAGAGTTCGGCGCGCAGGTCGTTCACTCGGTCGCCTTCGATATCACTGACGCGGATGCTGTCGTCGCGGGTATCACCGAGGTTGAGGCTCGCGTTGGTGGCATTCAAATTCTTGTGAACAACGCCGGTGTGCAGCACCGTGTTCCGCTTCTCGACCTTGCCGTCGAAGACTGGGACCGCGTGCTGCGCACCGACCTCACGAGCGCATTTCTCGTCGGCCGCGAGGTCGCTCGCGGCATGATCGAGCGTGGCTCGGGCAAGATCATCAACATCGCCTCGGTGCAGACCGATCTCGCTCGCCCGACCATCTCGGCCTACACGGCGGCGAAGGGCGGGCTGCGCAATCTCACCCGTGCGATGACCGCGGAGTGGGCAGCGCACAACATACAGATCAACGCGATCGCTCCCGGCTACATCCACACCGAGATGACCCAGAACCTCGTCGACGACGAGAAGTTCAACTCCTGGATTCTCGGCCGCACCCCCGCGAACCGCTGGGGCACAACCGACGACATCGTCGGCCCCGCAGTCTGGCTCGCGTCAGATGGCTCCAACTTTGTAAACGGACAGGTCGTCTTCATCGACGGCGGAATGACTGTGGTTGTCTAACATGAACGCTCTCCCCGAAACCTCGCTCGCCGTTGTCGCTCACGCGAAAGACGACCTGCGCGTTGAGCAGATCGCCGTGCGCGAGCCTGCCGGCGACGAGGCTGTTGTACAGATCGCCTTCGGTGGTGTGTGCGGTTCTGACCTTCACTACTGGACACACGGCGCAGCGGGGGAGTCGATCCTCAAGGCACCGATGATTCTCGGTCACGAGGTCGTGGGCACCGTCGTCGCTCGCGCGGCCGACGGCAGCGGGCCGGATGTCGGCACTCGCGTCGCAGTGCACCCCGCCACGCCCGACTCCTACCTCGGTAGCGCCGCACGTTTCCCGCACACCGAGGGCGCCTTCACCGAGTTTGCGGTGCTGCCGAGCTACATGCTGCGCGCGCTGCCCGAATCGCTCGAACTGCGCGATGCCGCTGTCATCGAGCCGGCGAGTGTTGCGTGGCACGCGGTCTCGCGCGCAGGCGACCTGAGCGGCAAGCGCGTGCTCGTTGTCGGCTCGGGACCGATCGGCACCCTTATTGTCGCCGTCGCAAAGCGCGCCGGCGCCGCAGAGATCATCGCCGTCGACATGTTCGAGAAGCCGCTCGAGATTGCAACAGCAGTCGGAGCGACAGCGACAATCAATGCGACTGACGTGGATGCGATAGCAGCCGTCGAGGCAGACGTTGTGTTCGAGTCTTCCGGAAGTTACCGCGGCCTTGGCTCTGCGGTTCGCGGCGCCGCTCGTGGCGGTCGCGTTGTGATGGTCGGACTCCTGCCGTCGGGCGAACAGCCCGCGCTCATCTCGCTCGCCATCACACGCGAGCTTGAACTCGTTGGTTCTTTCCGCTTCGGCAACGAGATCGATGAGGTCATCGCGGCGCTTGCCGACGGCAGCCTCTACGTCTCGCCGATCGTGACACACGAGTTCGCGGCATCCGATTCGCTCGAAGCTTTTGCAACGGCCCGCGACTCGGCAACGAGCGGAAAAGTTTTGCTGCGGTTCTAACGCAGGTACACGCGCGGCTCGTCGTTCCAGATTCTCTCGACCTCGACGAAGGTGCGGCTCATGATTTGTTCCATGGCTGCACGAGCCTCTTCGGGGCGCTTGCCCTGAATCGCGTCTGCGACATCGACGTGCCACTGCAGCGCCTCTTCGTGCGGACGCTTCGGCATAAGCCCTTGGTCGGTGCGGCCCGTGAGAACCTCGGCAATAACACCGTCGAGACGCGCAAACATCTCGTTGCCGCTGGCGGCGAGCACTATCGAGTGAAAACGGATGTCGAGCTCGAGAAAGAGTTCGAGGTCGCCGGCGCGGCCCACCGAGCGCATGTGCGCGGCAAGTGCGAGCAGCTCGCGCGTTATCTCGTCGGGAGCGTGGGTCGCGGCAAGTTCGGCCGCGCGCGGCTCGATCGCCATTCGAAGTTCGGTGAGGGAGCGCAGCTGCGCGGCGTTGGAGTTCTCCGCGAGACGCCAGCGGATCACCAGCGGGTCGTAGAGGTTCCACGCCGACATCGGCAGCACACGCATACCTACGCGTTTGACCGACTCGACCATACCGAGCGATTGAAGAACTCGCGTTGCCTCGCGAACCACGGAGCGCGAGACGTTGCGCTGCTTCTCGATCTGTTCGGCGAGCATCGTCGCACCGGCCGCGAGCTCGCCGGAGACTATCGATCTTCCGAGCTCATTGAGCACGCGGGTATGAAGGCTTCCGGGCATAAAATCAGATTACTCGGCGATCAGGCCATAACCCCGACCGGCTCGGCCTTCCAACCCGGGAAGACGCCGGAGATCGCCCCGTCGGTGAGGTCGAGACGCGTCTTGACCACCTCGGAGAGCACGTTGCGGTAGTCGTTCCAGCCGGGAACGTCGCCCATTGCCGCAACATCGGCGTGCTTCAGGCCCTTCCACGTGCCGTGCACACCAGGGTTGAGCCCGCCACCGATGACGAGCACAGCGCCGCCGTGGCCGTGGTCGGTTCCGCCGCTCGCGTTCTCTTCGACGCGACGGCCGAACTCGCTCATCGTGACGATTGTTGTTTTGTCGAGCGCGGGGGTGCCGATGTCTTTGGCAAAGGCGGCGAGGGCAGCGGCAAGGTCGCCGAGGTGGCGTTGGATGTCGCCGGAGTCGATGTTGCCCATGCCCGTGTGGGTGTCCCACCCGCCGACGTCGATGCAGGCGACACGCACTCCCGCGTCGGCCTTGATCAGCATGGCGAGCGACTTGAGGGCGTCCGCGAAGTTGCCTTCGGGATACGTAACGGCGGGGGTGCCCGGCTGGGACGACTTGATGTCCGCGACCTGGGCGAGAGCCCCGAGGGCGAGCGTGGTCTGCTTGGCAATCGGGTGGTCAACGCCGGTGTAGAGGCGGGCAAGGGCGTCGGTCGTCGCATCCACGTCTTCGACGTTGAGAGAGATGGAATCGAGGTCGTGCATCGCGATCGAGCCGGAGGTGCCCATCAGCGAGCGCGGGGTCATGCCGCCAACGGCGACCGAGCGGAACGTTGTGCCGGCGCCCGAGGCCTCAAGCACACGGTCGAGCCAGCCGCTCGTGAGCGAGTTTTGCGAGCCGCGCTCGAGGCAGTCCTGCGCTTGGAAGTGGCTGCGCGAGAGATCGGGCGTCGATACCGCGGGCACTGCCGCGACCTTGCCCGCGGTGATGAGCGACCTGAGTGGCGCCATCGCCGGGTGCAGTCCGAAGTTCGCGTCGAGAGCGATCGTCTTGCTGGCGTTGATTCCGACGTTGTGGCGCAGGCGCATGAGCTCGGTGTTGTCTTCGGCCTTCGACGGCACGAGGAGTGACAGGCCGTCCATTCCGCCGCGCAGAAACACAACAACGAGGGCGCCGTTCGAGGGCGTCGCGGCCGAGGCGTAGGAGACGCGGCTCGTCACAAGCTGGGCGCCGAGGGCCGCGACACCGACGCCGAGCCCGCCCTTGAGGAAGGTGCGACGGTTGAAGCCGCCCGACCACTGCTCGTCTCGGTCTTCGGCGGCGACCCGCTGGGCCATGGCTGCGGCGCGAATCGCGGAGTCACGTTTCGTCGGACCGAGGCGTTCCCAGTCCGGGCAGTCCGGGTGCAGCGAACGGAGAATTTCGTTGTCCATGGTTGGCCTGTCTCTGAGATTCAGCGCAGCTGGAAGTAGGCGGAGTCGAGCAGGAGCGTCACGAACTTGCCGCAGTCCCACGAGCTGGTCGGGGCGGGGGTCGAGGCCTTCCACGGGCCGTCCCAGCGGTCACCCGCGCCGTCGATCACCGCGGCGAGATGCGCCTCGCTGATCTTCACGCCAAGCACGCGCACCGCTGCGGCGGCGACCCACTGCTTCGTAGTCATCTTCGTAGTGCGCGTCACAAGCTTCGCGGGGGAGGTGTACGTGAACCCACCGAACCAGCCGTAGACCATCGCGCGGTGAAGGTTCCAGCGCTGCAACATCGCACCGGCGCCAAGCCAGGCGCCCGCGACATCCGGGTAGCCATTCGGCGGGTTCCAGCCGTGCGGCGTGTGCCCGGCATCGTTGAGCGACCAGTACAGGTTCGAGACGCCGGTCTTCATCTTTGTTGTGCGCGCGACGTTGAGCACGCGGGCCGCGCCCACCGCGTCTTCAAGCGGGCGGCGCATTCGTGTGCCGACGGAGGCCCAGAAATCGCTACTGAGAAACACAGCCTTGACCGTCTCGCGAATGCTTGTGTTCTTCGCCAGATAGACGGCCGCGAGGCGGTTGACGAGGTCGTCGCTCGGGTTGTCTGACACAAAGCGCACCGCGATCTTGCGCGCAATCATCTTTGCGGTCGATGGATGCTTCGCCAGATACCTGAGATAGGCATCGCCGACAGCTTCACCGCCGGCACCCGTCGCGTTTGTGTGTGTGAACCCGAGAACCGTGACGGGGCCGGTGACGTGCCAGCTCGCGTTGTACTTGTAGGCGCCGGTCTTCCAGTCCCAGCTGCGGCCGGAGAGGATCGCTGCGCTGTTGCGCACGTCGGCCTCGGTGTAGCCACCAGCGATACCTACGGTGTGCAGCTCAAGCAGTTCGCGACCGAGGTTCTCGTTGACGTTCTCTTTGCGCGACTCGTCGTTGTTGAGAAAGTTGAGCATCGCCGGGTGCTTCATCGCCGTCACGAGCATCGTGCTGAACGAGCCAAGGGCGTTGGCGCGGATGACGTTCTTGAGGTAGCTCGGGGCGGTGTGCCACTGCTCACCCGGAAGCGGAACGTGCAGGTGATTGGCGAAGATGTCGACAACGATTTCGTAGAGCTGGCGGCTCGAAAAGATCTGGCGGGCGAGTGAGGCCTGTGCGGTGGCGAAGCCGGCGTCCCAGCTGAACTCTTCGGTCTTTGAGCGAATCGTTGCGGCTGTCGCACCGGCGAGCGGGTACATCGCCCAAGCAGCGGCGCCCGAGGTGTCGCTGATCTTCGAGGGGGTGAGCTGGCGGGTTAGCCAGGCGTTGACGCCGAGCTTGCGAATCGAGACGTAGTCGCTCGGGCGTGGCCCAAAGGTTGCGCGGCGCAGCAGATGTGCGGCGGGGGAGTACCCGGGAAAGAGCGCGGAGGTCGACGCACCCGCGGCTTTCGCCGCCGCGGAGAAGGTGGGGTACTGGCGACCGACGGGAATCTCGGCGGCCGCGACCTCGGCGGCGCTCGCGTAACTGGCGTCGCGGGTCTCCGGGCCACCGTCGGCGAAGGGCTTGGTTCGAACCGGGGTTGGTGCGGGTGTCGGTGTCGGAGTCGGTGTGGGCGTCGCCTCCAGCTGAGGGACGGGAGGTGCGCTGACCGTTGGGGTGGGAGTGGGGGTCGGCTGCGGGCTCGTGAGTGGGCTAGTTAGGCCGAACAACCCTCGTCGGCTGACCGTCGGTGCTGAACGTGCTGGCATGTCAGCCCCCCGACTGGATTCCTTATCCCGACGGTAGTTTGCTTGCGTGGTGCGCACAAGTGCTTTGCATGTAAACTCTTACTTTGTACTTCGGCGAGGGAAACCACTCTGGGTTTCCGTGATCGACGCGGTGGGTCTGGCTTCAATGCTTTTCCTCACGCTGTCTTGCGTTCGAGTTGAAATAACTGAGCCGAAAGCTCACCGACATTCAGGAGTAAAACCATGGCAAAGGCCAGCAACGACACAAACCACCTGCTGACAGAGGTTCGCGAGAGCTTCGGCAAGGGTGCGGCTCGCAAGATCCGCGCCGTCGGCAAGATCCCCGCCGTTATCTACGGCCACGGCACCGAGCCCCAGCACGTGACCCTCCCGGGCCACGAGCTCGGCCTCATCCTGCGTAAGTCGAACCAGGTTCTTGAGCTCGACATCCAGGGCAAGATCCAGCTCGCGCTCGTCAAGGACGTGCAGAAGGACCCGGTTCGCCAGATCATCGAGCACGTCGACCTCATCGTCGTTCGCGCCGGCGAGAAGGTCACGATCGACGTCTCGATCCACCTCGAGGGTGAAGCCGCTCCCGGAACACTCGTCAACCAGGACGCCAACAGCATCTCGCTCGAGGCAGAGGCAACTCACATCCCCGAGTCGATCGTTGTCAACATCGAGGGTGCAGAAGACGGTCTCCAGATCTTCGCGAAGGACCTCGAGTTGCCCAAGGGCTCGTCGCTCATCACCGACGGTGACGTTCTCATCGTTGCGGTTTCGACCGCCGGCGAGCAGGACCTCGGCGAGGACGACGCGGCAGAAGCACCCGCCGCAGACGCCGCTGCAGAGTAATACACGTACAGCGTGGAGGGACCCTGGCTGGTAGTCGGGCTCGGTAACCCCGGGCCCGGCTACGCCGGCAACCGCCACAATGTGGGGCAGATGGCCGTCGCGGAACTCGCGCGACGGGCGTCTGCCCCTTTTAAGTCCCACAAGGCGAACGCGATGGTGGCCGAAGGGCGCACCGTCGCCGGTGGGCCGCGGTTTATTCTCGCGAAGCCGAACACTTTTATGAACCTTTCCGGCGGCCCGGTTGCGGCGCTGATGAAGTTCTACAAGATCGAACCCGCGCAGCTCATCGTTCTTCACGACGAGCTCGACATTCCGTTCGACACCCTCAAGCTCAAGGTCGGCGGCGGTCACGGCGGACACAACGGGGTGCGCGACATCGCCGCGGCAATCTCCACCCCCGAGTTCACCCGCGTGCGTATCGGCATCGGTCGCCCGCCCGGCAGGCAGTCCGCAGCAGACTTTGTGCTGAAGGATTTCTCCTCCGACGAGCGCAAAGTGCTGCCAATTTTTGTCTCCGATTCCGCCGATGCTGTCGAACTCGTGGCAACCACGGGTCTCATCGCCGCGCAACTGAAATATCACACGGCGCCCAGCGCCTAAACTCGAACAATGCGCGTACTTCTGGCTGGGGCAACTGGAGCTATTGGGCGCAATCTTGTGCCGCAGCTCATTGCGGCCGGCCACCACGTGATCGGCGTTACCCGCAAGTCCGGAGCGCTCTCCGACACGGGAGCGTCGGAGATCGAAGCCGACGTTCGCAAGCGCAGCGAGTTTCTTGCTGCCGTGCGCGGCCTCGAGTTCGACGCGGTCATCAACCAGATGTCGTCGCTCACGCGTACCCCGCTCACCTACTCGGACATGCGCGAAACAAACAGGTTGCGCTCCGAGGGCACAAGCACCCTGATCGCTGCGGCACGCGCTGCCGGAGCGAAAAAGTTTGTTCAGGCCTCGATCGTCTACGGCTATGGCTTTTGGGAGCACGGCAAGAGGCTGATTGACGAGGACTACCCCTTCGGCCAGCTACCCGGAACCCAGCTCGACGCCGTGCAGAAATCACTTCTCTCCGGTGAGCAGCAGGCGCGAGCCTATGGCGGCGTCGCACTTCGGTACGGACTCTTTTACCGCGGTCGCGGGCCGGTTCCCGCTGCGGCGAGTGACTGGGACGGCGTGCTGCCCTTTGTTCACGTCGAGGATGCCGCTGCGGCAACCGTTCTTGCGCTCGATACGGGCGTACCGGGCCGTGCCTACAACATTGTCGACGACGAGGCCGTCGCGTGGCGCACCCTGCACCAGGCGCGCGCTGACGCGTTCGCGCTGCCGGACCCTTCCGCGCAGCCGTCGTGGCTGCTGCGTCTCGCCGCTCCCTTTGGTGCGCAGCTGTTGACCGCGACATCCATGCGTGTCTCAAATGCACGTGCGCGCGCCGAACTCGGCTGGGTGCCGCAGTTCTCCAGCTACCGTGACGCACTCGCGTTCGAGACCGATCTCGCAGCCCAGGCGCAGACGGTGCTGTCAGGCAAGAAGTAGCCGCCAGCGGCGCACCGAGCCAGCGCGTGTCGGCCGTGCAACATAGACTCGCTGGGTGACTCTCGACGGATTAATTACCGGGCTTTCGCGCGCCCGCGCGCTCGAGGGTGCGCTCGCTTACGCCTCTCGCAGCGCCGACTTTTCGCTCGTTGACGGCCTTCGTGCGCCGCTCCTCGGAGCCCTGCTTGAGAAGCGCGGCGGGCCCCAGGCCCTGCTCGCTGTTGTTGCGACGGGGCGCGAGTCCGAGTCGCTGCGCCTCGCGCTCGATAGCTACCTGCCCGGGGCCGAGATCGTCGAGTTTCCGGCGTGGGAGACCCTGCCGCACGAGCGCCTGTCGCCGAGCACCGAGACCGTTGGCAAGCGCCTTCGCGCCCTGCGTCGCATCGACGAGTGGCAGGCAAACCGCACCGGTCACCTCATTGTCGTCGCCTCCGTGCGCGCGGCGTTGCAGCCGCTCGCCGACAACCTCACGACTTTCGCGCCGCTCTCGCTCACCGCATCGAGCCGCGGCCACGACCTCGCCGACCTGTCGCGCCAGCTTGTTGAGCTCGCGTACACGCGCGTCGACATGGTGACGCGTCGCGGAGAGTTCGCCGTTCGCGGCGGAATCCTCGATGTCTTCTCACCGATCGACGAGCACCCCGTTCGTCTCGAGTTCTTCGGCGACGAGCTCGAGCAGATTCGCGCCTTCTCGGTTGCCGACCAGCGGTCGCTGCCCGAATCGCTGCCCAGCGCGATGCTGCCGCCGAGCCGCGAGCTTATCCTCGGCCCGTCGGTGCGCCAGCGTGCTTCAGAGATGCAGCACGAGTTTCCCTCGCTCTCCACGATGCTCGCCAAGATCGCCGAGGGAATCCCCGTCGACGGCATGGAGTCCCTCGCCCCTGCGCTCGTCGATCGCCTTGTGCCGCTCACGCATTATTTGCCGGTGGATGCCGCGATCGCCGTGCTCTCGCCCGAACGCGTTTCGACGCGCGCCGTTTCGCTCGTCGAGACCAATCGCGAGTTTTTGAGCGCGGCCTGGAACGCAGCCACTGCCGGAGCCGAGGCGCCGATCGACCTCGATGCGGGAGATTTCGTCTCGCTCACGACGCTGCGAGCTTCGGCTGGGTCACGCTCGTGGTGGACGATGTCGACCTTCGACTCGGGTGCGGTAGTTGATGACGAGCTGGCGGCGTCGGCGTTGCAGGAGTACGTACGTATCGACGCGACGGCAGTTCCGTCGTTCGCCGGTCAGCCAACGGGAGCCGTCGACCACGTGGCAACCCTGCTTCGCGACGGCTGGAGCGTCGCAGTTGTTGCGCAGGGAAGCGGGCTCGTCGAACGAGCCGCCGACGTGCTCGCGGAGCACGAGCTGTCGGGTCGCGTCGTCGAGACGTACCCCGCCGACCCCGAACCGGGTGTTGCCTACCTGCTCAAGGCGTCGGTTGAGCACGGGTTCGAGCTCGCGACATCCAAATTTGCACTGCTCAGTGAGGCCGAGTTCTATGGGCGTGCCGCCGGCTACGACTCGCGGCAGGTCAAGAAGCTCGCTGTGCGGCGCAAGAACGTTGTTGATCCGCTGCAGCTCAAGACCGGTGACTTTGTTGTGCACCAGACGCACGGCATCGGCAAGTTCGTCGAGCTTGTGCAGCGCGAGGTGTCGTCGGGCGGGCGCAACGCTGTGAAGCGCAGCCGCGAGTTTCTTGTCATCGAGTACGCGCCGAACAAGCGCGGGTACCCGGGCGACAAGCTGTACGTTCCGACCGACCAGCTTGACCTGCTCTCGCGCTACGTCGGTGGCGAGGCGCCGTCGCTCTCGAAGATGGGCGGCAGCGACTGGGCGGCGGCGAAGGGCAAGGCGCGCAAGGCGGTTCGCGACATCGCCGTCGAACTCGTCAAGCTGTATTCGGCGCGGATGGCCTCGAAGGGTCACTCGTTCCCGCCCGACACTCCCTGGCAGCGCGAGCTCGAAGACGCCTTCCCGTTCGCCGAGACGCCCGACCAGCTCACAACAATCGACGAGGTCAAGGCCGACATGGAGCGGCCCATTCCGATGGACCGACTGCTCAGCGGTGACGTCGGCTACGGCAAGACCGAGGTCGCCGTGCGCGCGGCATTCAAGGCGGTGCAGGGCGGCAAGCAGGTCGCGATGATCGTGCCGACGACGCTGCTCGTGCGCCAGCACATGGAGACCTTCGCCGAGCGCTTCGCCGGTTTCCCCGTGCACCTGCGCGCGCTGTCGCGGTTCCAGACCGAGAAGGAGTCCAAGGAGACCCTCGCCGGTATGGCCGACGGCACGGTCGACGTTGTCATCGGAACCCACCGCCTGCTCAGCCAGAACGTCGCCTTCAAAGACCTCGGACTCGTCATCATCGACGAGGAGCAGCGCTTCGGTGTCGAGCACAAGGACGCGCTCAAGAAGCTCAAGACAAACGTCGACATCCTGGCGATGACTGCGACGCCGATTCCGCGAACGCTTGAGATGGCTGTGACGGGCATCCGCGAGATGTCGACCCTCGCGACCCCGCCGGAAGACCGGCACCCCATCCTCTCGTTCGTTGGCCCGTACTCCGAGAAGCAGGTCTCGGCGGCGATCCGTCGCGAGCTTCTGCGCGAGGGCCAGGTGTTCTTCGTTCACAACCGGGTCTCGTCGATCTCCCGCGTCGCCGCCCAGCTCAGCGAGCTTGTGCCCGAGGCACGCATCGCCGTCGCGCACGGCCAGCTCTCCGAGGCCGTGCTCGAACAGGTCATGGTCGACTTCTGGGAGCGCCGGTTCGACGTGCTCGTCTCGACGACGATCATCGAGACCGGCCTCGACATCGCCAACGCGAACACGCTCATCATCGACCGTGCCGACAAGTACGGCCTCTCGCAACTGCACCAGTTGCGTGGACGCGTCGGTCGCGGCCGCGAACGCGCCTACGCCTACTTCCTTTACGACGAGATGAAGCCGCTCACCGAAACCGGGCACGAGCGACTCGCCACGATCGCCGCGAATAACGAGCTCGGCGCCGGAATGCAGATCGCACTGCGCGACCTCGAGATTCGCGGAGCCGGCAACCTGCTCGGTGGCGAGCAGTCCGGCCACATCGTGGGTGTCGGTTTTGACCTCTACCTTCGAATGATCGGCGAGGCCGTTTCGACATTCCGAGGGGATGTCGCGGAGGGGCAAACAGAACTGCGACTCGAGCTGCCGGTCGATGCCCACATTCCCGACGACTATGTCGAGAGTGAGCGCCTGCGCCTCGAGGCGTACCAGAAGCTCTCAACGGCGTCGGCCCCGGCATCCTCGCCGGAGCAGATCGGGATGGTGCTCGACGAGCTCACCGACCGCTACGGCGAGCCGCCGCTGCAGGTCAAGAACCTGATCGCGGTCTCGCGCCTGCGCCGGATGGCGACAAAGGCCGGGCTGAGCGAAGTGGTCGCGATGGGCGGCAACGTGCGGGTTTCGCCCGCCGTGCTCGCCGACTCCGTGCAGGTGCGTCTTCAGCGCCTGTACCAGGGTTCGCGCTACTTCACCCAGACCTCGACCGTTGCCGTGCCGATGCCGATCATCAACGGCGAACCGCTGTCTGACGAAGACCTGATCGACTGGACCAACAAACTTCTTGTTGCGATCTTTGGTGCAGAGGTTGTGACCGACGCGGTTACGCCCGCCGTGCCATAAACGTCAGGTACTCCCAGTCCATCCGCCCCGTCGAAGCGGCCCGAGCCTACGGCGCCCTCGAGGCAATAATCGGGGTGGATGTCGCGGCCACTCGCCTGGCCGGACTCTCCTTCGACGCGCCGGCCGTGCTCGAGGGGCGCGCGACCGAGATCGCGCGCACCCAGGATTCGGCTACTTCTTCTTTTTCTTGATCACAACCTTGACGGTCTTGGGTTCGGAGATGTTGCCCGCCTTGTCGACCGCGGCGTAGGCGACCGTGTAGGTGCCGACCTTCTTGAGCGTCACGGACTTCGCAGTCTTCCACGCGCCTCCGTTGATGCTGTAGCGGGTGGATGCGGCGCCCGAGGTTGCGTCCTTTGCGGTGAGACTGACCTTGCCCGACTTCACCTTCGCCGTCGCGACCGGAGCCACCGAGTCCACCTTGAACGTTGTCGACCCGGTCACGGTGTTGCCCGCAGCGTCCGTCGCTTCGTAGCGCACAATGTGGGTGCCCTCGCCGGTCACGGTGACCGGCGCGGTGTAGCTCGCGAGTGCGGCGCCGTCGACGCCGTACTTGACAGCCACGGTGCCGTCGCGGGCATCCTGCGCGGCGATCGAGACCGCGACGCTCGGCTGCTGGTACCAGCCGGTCGAGCGGTTCGGTGTGGCCGGGTCAAGCGTTGCGGCGATCTCGGGCGTGGCGGTGTCGGCGGGGAGAGGCTGCGTCCACACGTCGGCGATCGAGGGGTCGTAGAAGGTTCGGTCGTTCTGGTTCTCAAACTTCACGCGCACGCTTGTGGATGTCGCGAGCTCAGCCGGAACGACGAACTCCCAGGTCTCGGTGCCGGCACCCGTGGTGTGCGGATACTGGCGGTGAGCCACCTCGACGCCGTCGACGTAGACCTTGTAGAGCTTGGTCTGCGAACGGTCGTAGGTCTCGATCGAGCGGATGACAAACGGCTTGCCCTCGACAACCGCGAGGTCGAACTCGAAGTACGAGAACGGCGTGAGGTGTCCGGCGTAGCGGCGGGTGAGGCCGGCCTCGGTGTTGGTTCCCGAGCTGTCGCTCTTACCGAGGTTGTGCGACGCCTCGCTCGACGCGTCGCCGAGGTCGATGTGGTCGTACCCGGTGGCGGTCACGAGCGCGGCGATCTGCACGGTGAGGTCGGTCTTCTTCGTCGCGAAGGTGACACCGTCGCGCACAAACTTCGCGGTGAGCTCGGCAGTGTGTGTCGCCGTGTCGGCATCGCGTGGAACGAACACCGGCACCTTCACCGTTGCCGTTTTGCCAGCCGCGACAGTGACGATCGCCGTCGGCAGCGGGGTGACCCAGCCGTTCGGAACGTCGATCTCGACGGTGCCGGAGAGCGGCTCCTTACCGGCGTTCTTGAGCACGGCGGTGAGGTTGACGATGTCACCGGGTGCCGCGGTCGCGGTGCTCGGTGTGACGCTCGAGAACACAACCGCCGAGTCGACCTTCAGCTCGAATCCAACAGCCAAGTGGATCGTCTGGCCGCCGAACACGTAGGCGATGTCGGCTGTGGCGTCGGTGCTGCCCGGCTTAGTGCCGAGCGGAACCGTCACCGTGAACGCCTTCTTTGCCGACTTGCCCGCGGCGAGCTTTGTCGCGAGCGTCGCGCTCGAGGGCGACTTCGCCCAGTCGGTGTCGATGATTCGCGCCGTCACCTTACCGAGCGCGGCAGTGCCGCCGTTGGTCAGGGTGACGGCTGCCGTTGCCTTCTCTCCCGGCTTGTACGCCGGGTAGTTGAGGGCCACCGACCCGGTGACGTTGAGCAGTGTCGAGATGGCGCTCGACGCTGACTTCCGAATGTCGGTCGAGGCCGCGTTCAACGTGGTGCGTGCCTCGTCGCTTGTGTCGAGAGCCTTGACGGCCACGTCGAAGAGGGCGAGTTTGGCGAGGGTCGCGGCGAGGGCGGTTGCGCCTCCGTTGCGATCGCCAGCGCGTACCTTGTCGAGCGCCGTGAGGGCTGCCGTGCGTGTCGCGGTCAGAAGTGCGGTGAGGCGCGTCGTCTGCGTGGAGTTCAGCTCGCCGTCGGTGCGAAGTTCTGCCACCGTCGCGGACGCCCCGTCGATCAGGTCGAGAACGGCACCGGTGTCGCCGAGCAGCTCGTCGGAGGCGAAGGCGTACTGGCCGGAGCCGATGGTGACGAGCACGTCGTCGCCGTCGGTCGCGACATCCACTACGCCGTCAACGTTCTCGAGGGCGAGACCGCCTTCGGAGACCGCCCACGGATTGGCCGCGGGGATGCGTACCGTCGCTGTTGTGCCGACGGGGATGTCGACGTTGAGCGTCAGTTTGCCGTTGGCCGAAGCCCAGTCGGTTGCGACGGTGCCGAACGGGGACTCGGTTGAGCCCTTCGCCCAGGCGAGTTGCTTGGTGACGGCCGGGTTGATTGTGATGTCGCGGTAGCCGGTTGTTGGCGAGGCCTGGATGCCGGCGACCGAGTGGTAGAACCAGTCGTCGACAGTTCCGAGGAAGTAGTGGCCGAGCGAGCGAGCCTCGAGTGACCAGTGCTCCCACATCGTTGTGCCGCCGTTTTCGACGATGTAGCCCCAGCTCGGGTACGTCGTCTGGGTGGCGAGCGTGTAGGCGACGTCTTCGTAGCCGTACTGCGTGAGCACGGGCAGCAGGTACTTAGTGCCGAGCACGCCGGTGTTGAGGTGGTTGCCCTTCGCCTTGATGTCGGCGACGATGCTTGCCGCGGTTGTCTCGGCCGCCTCGGCGTTCGGCGTCATGCCGAAGGCGAGAGCCAGCACGTTGTGGGTCTGGCGGTAGCCGGTGTCGCCGGTTCCGACGTAGTAGCCCTTGTCGGCTTTGAAGAAGGTCGCGTTGAAGGCGGTCTTCGTCGTCTCGGCCTTTGCGGCGAATGCCGCGGCGTCTGCGTCGTGACCGAGGTAGGAAGCGGTCTCAGACATTGCGACGAGCATCGTGTAGAGGTAGGCGGTGCCGGAGACACGGGTGTCTTCGGGCGCGTTGCCGCCGGCGGGGCTCGCCTCTGGGCTCACCCAGTCGCCGAGGCGCGGGTTCGTGACGAGTCCGTTTGTCGAGCGGCCGAACTCGAGGTTGATGTAGCCCTTCATGCCCTCGTAGTACTCGGTCATCACGCGGTCGTCGTTGCCGTACTGGTAGAGCCAGCGCGGAATGAGAATGTAGGCGGAGTGCCACGGGGTGTTGATTCCCCACTCGCCCCAGCCCGCCGAGCTCGGAGCGATGACCATCGGTGCGCCCTCGGCGTCGCGCGCCTCGTTGACGTCGCGCATCCACTTGGCGAACAGTTCGTGGGTGTCGAGGTTCATCAGGAACATCTCGGCGCCGACAGCGGCGTCACCGGTCCAGCCGTTCTTTTCGAACATCGGGGTGTCGGTGGGGATGCCGTGGATGTTGTTTTCGAGGGTGTCGACAGTCGCGGTATGGGTGCGGTTCATGATGTCGCTCGCACTCTCGAACGTGCCGGTCTCGGCGGCGTTGGTGTGCACGGCCTTCGCGGTGAACGCCGACAGCGGCGGTGCTGCGTCGCCGGGCCAACCGGTGACCTGGATGTACTGGAAGCCCTTGTAGGAGAACTTCGCCTCCCAGCTTTCGGGCTCGCCGGTGCCCGCGAGCACGAGTCGATCGGTCTGGAAGCCGGAGCCGAAGCCGCCGTTGTTGTCGAAGTTGACCGTGCCGTTTGTGCGCAGCTTCTCGCCGTACTGGGCGCGGATGGTTGTGCCGCTCGGTCCCTCGGCGTTGATCTCGACCCAGCCTGCGAGAACCCGGGGGAACTTCACAACGTAGGTGCCGTCGATCGGTTCGGAAATGCTCGTTGCCGCAAGTGCCTCGGTTACGCGAATCGGCTGCTGGCGCTGGTTGACCAGAACGCCGGTGGGGCCGTTGACCTCTGACGCGACATCCCAGCCGTCGTCATTAAAGCCGGCCGTGTCGAATCCGGTCTGTTCGCGGTTGGCGTCGTACATCTCGCCGCCGTACAGGTCGTCGAAGACTGTTGGGCCGTCGTGGATCGTCCACGAGCCGTTGGTCTTGATGGTCTCGGTGTCGCCGTTTGCGTAGCTGACTTTGAGCACCGCGCGCACCATCGGTTCGTCGTGCCACGGGGGTGACTCCCAGTTCCAGACGTTGCTGCCGGTCATGCCGAAGAATCCGCGGCCGAGTTCCATGCCGAGGGCGTTGGTGCCGGTTTCGAGCTGGTCGGTGAGGTCGGTCGCGACGTACTGCACTGTGTCGTCGTAGTCGGTGAAGCCGGGGGAGAGCACGTCGTCGCTGATCGGTGCACCGTTGAGGGTGACATCCGCGTAGCCGCCGGCTGCGAGGTAGAGCGTCGCAGTCTCGACGTCGCCGGTGATCTCAAACTCCTTACGCAGCAGCGGTGCTGCGTTCGGCGTCGGAACGGGTGCACGCACACCGCTGCCCCACGGGCCGCTGCCATAGGTCGCCTGCACAACGGCGTTGCCCCAGGCCGAGTCGTCGAAGCCAGGCTGTTCGAATCCCGCCGCTACGGTTTTGCTGGCCTTCCAGTCGGTGCCGGTTGTGAAAACGTCGGCCGTGCCGTCTTCATAACGTATGCGGATCTTTGCGATCAGGCCGGCGGCGCTGCCGGCGCCATTCGTCGTTCTCACTGCAAACAGGTTGGATGTCGCGGCCAAATCGACCTCGTACAGGTGCGACTGTTGCCACTCGTTCACAGCGCCCTCGGTCTGGCCGATAGCAGTGCCGTTGACGCTGAGCGCGTACGAGTCGTCGGCCGTGATGAGGATGTCGGCCTTCGTCGCCGTTTTACCGGTCGGGGTGGCCTTGGTGATGCGGAACGCACGCGGCTCGCCGGGCGCTGTGCCGGTGCTGGCTTCCGGAGTCCAGATCCATGGGGTGTTCGCAAGAGTGAGTGCGCTGGCGTTGGAGCTCAGGGCCGGGATGGTGACCTGGTCGCCGTAGATCCAGTTGCGGTAGAGCGCCTTCGGTTCGGCGGCGACCCACGCGGTGTCGTCGAAGGCGGCGGTCTTCCAGCCGGTCGGTGCATTGGCTTCGGTTGACTGCAGCGCCTTTGTGCGACTGTCGGTTGTGTAGTCGATGCTTGTGCCGTCGGTGAAGACGATGCGAGCGCGGGCGATGACGCCGCCGTAGGGGCCGCCGGTTGTGGCGAGCGAGAGGGCGAGGACGTTGTCGCCGGGCACCGTGGTGAGGTTCACGATGCGAGCTGTCTGCCACTCATTCTCGAGGCCGGAGTTGAAGGCAACTTTGTCGCCATTCCAGTAGGCGGCGAAGATCTGATCGCCGGTCACGGCTAGTTGAGCCGACGCGACAACCTTGTCGGCCGGGATGGTGAGCACGCGGCGGAACAGTGCGGACGGGATGTTGCCCGCGGTCGGGGCGCTGATCCAATTCGAGGTGTCAAAGGTGAGTCTTGTGTCGGGGCTCGGTGCCTTGGGGATCGTGACCTGGTCGCCATAGGGGCTGCCGCCGTAGACCGAGCGCACGGATGCCGCGACCCAACCCGCGGTCGAGTAGCTTGCTTCTGCCCAGCCGGTGTTCGCCGATCTGCTTGAGAGCCAGGTTGCGTCGGTCACGATGTCGTCGGTTGTGCCGTCGGTGTAGAGAATCGTCAGTTTGCCGACGATGCCGCCGAAGTCCTTGTTCGAGTTGCTGAGGCGAATCGCGAGCAGGTTGGCGCCAACGGCGGGGGTCACCGAAACGCGGTTGCCCTTCTTCCACTCATCGTCGGCAAAGGCGCCGCTCGCGACCTGGGTGCCGTTGAGCATGGCGCTGAAGCCGCGGTCGCCGGTGATCGCAAGCTGCGCGGACTCAACGGTCTTCGCCGGGTTCGGTGTAAACGACTTGCGGAAATACCCCGATGGCGTCGGCCCACCCGCGTACGGCGGGTGAATCCAGCTCGCACCTTCGAGGTTCATCTCGATGGCGCCGGACTCCTGAACCCGGTCATTGCCGATCCATTCGCTGCCCGCCCAGTCAACCTCGGCGTTGTAGAGCCCGGTGCGGAACGTGGATGTCGCGGACGCCGCACCCGCGTTCGTGACAACGTCGACGCTCCAGTAGTACTCGGTCGCGGAATCCAGTTGCGGACCGGTGTACTCCACGTTCGAGCTCTCGATGCTCTCGACAATGCCGCTGTCCCAGCCGGCTTCGTTCTCGCTCGGGGAAATCCTCAGCCGGTAGCTCTCCTGCATCACGCCGCGGGCGCTCGAGTTGATGATCCATGAGAAGCGCGGCTTGTCGACGTCGATACCGATGGGAGCGGGCTTCTTCTCGACGAGCAGGTCGGTGAGGCTCACGGTGTCAACGGCTGTGGCTGCGCTCGCTGCGTTGCCCGCGGTGGGTGCTGCTGTCGCGATACCGCTGACCGGTAGTGCGAGCAATGCTGCGACCGACAGGGCGAGGAGAGCTTTCGCTGCACGTGCTGCGCGCGCAGTGGTTGCCGTTGCAAGAAATGTGGGGGCGGAGAAATGCACCTTGGGTCGTCCAATCACCATTGATGTGGATGTCTTCACGCAACTCTGCGTGAGCTATTACGAATCGATGCACAGGTGGCGTATGCATCGCTGAGGATCTGCGGTCGAGGGTTAAATCGATTCAATCGCGGATCTAATTGGGAAAGGTAGCACGCCCTTTTCGCCCCGCGCAAACCACAATCGAGGGTGCGGCACTTGTGCTTTGGCGTACTCGCCCTGTCCCTCGTTCGTGGGGCGTGGGTTGTGAACGGTCACACCCAGTGTTCAGTTGGCGGCGACTCCGTGTCGGGTGTGCCGGCAACTTCCGCTCCTCCACAACCGCCTACATCGTCGTTCGTTGAACACATCCATCGTTCGCCCCTCGGCCGTCGCGGACGCGCGTCTACCGTTTCTGCATGACACAGCCACCGAAGCCCCAACCACGCAAATTACGGCCGCTCAAGACGCTCACGGATGTCAAGCGGGAACACCTCGCGCAGACCCATCGTCCGCGGCTCCGGATCGTTGAGCTCAATGCGCCCAAGGTCGGCGGTGAGGATGCTGCACGGCTCTATTCCATCGTGCGAAGCTTCCCGCTTAGCGTCGACTATGGCGGCGGCATCAAGATCGAGAACACCGCAACTGGCGAGGATCTCGACGTCTTCACGCGAGCATTCGAAGCCGTGGAACTTGCCGTTATGGTCGACGAGGCCAACTGCAGTGACCGGGCGTCTCACGCCACCCTGTCTGCGGATGACTTTCACCGAATCGTTCTCGAAGAACTGATGTATCGAGTGCGGCGCGCGCTCGGTATCGGCGACGTGCCGGATCCGATCTGGGAGTAATGCGGGCTTGCTCCCAGCCAGCAAGTACCCGGCCCGTTTGCCGCCCCAGACTTCCCCGTGCCGTGCCATGCCATGCCGTGCCGTGCCGTGCCGTGCCGTGCCGTGCCGTGTCGCCAGCATCCAGCCCGTCCCACGAGCCGATGGCGGCCAGCCGTCCCGCAACGCTCGCTCCCGGGCCTCGCAGCACACAGACCGCCCGCGCCGCCTCATTCTGCGCCGCACGCACCGCCCGCGCCCAAC